>Ga0058701_10001805_pt1 | contig 15614 bp, 15 predicted proteins | sample AgamicOrMae_FD_97039 | JGI IMG/M metagenome (GOLD analysis project Ga0058701, IMG submission 97039) | Agave microbial communities from Guanajuato, Mexico - Or.Ma.e | ecosystem: Host-associated > Plants > Phyllosphere > Phylloplane/Leaf | place: Guanajuato, Mexico | collected 2012-06-04
CGTGTTCTGAACAAGCTTATATCCAAGCTAGCATGGGTATCCATGGGTAATATCCATGCTTCGAAGCATGGATATTACCCATGGATACCCATGCTAGCTTGGATATAAGCTTGTTCAGAACACGGATATCGATGTTAGAATGGATTTGCAAATTCTTCGTGGGCAAAGGAAATCCAAGAGCAAGTCCATAGAGCACGGATGTAAGCTATGGATATCCATGGTAGCATGGATGTCGATGTCATCTGCGACTGAACATGAATATCTATGCTAACATTAGGCCCGCGTGAAATCAAGCGTGGGCGGCAAGATTATCCATACTAACATTGAATGTACAATTTTAGAATTTTGCCTGTTATCACCGATATCCACACGGACAACCTTGCGAACATAAGTTTTACGTGAATTTCGACGTTGGGCACGGATATCCGTGCTAACATAGAGCCAACCTCTTTAGCCGTTAAATGAGAATATCCATGACGGAGTCTTTGAGTTTTGACGCCTGCGGCGTCTTTTTGGACTAGGCATTAAAAGGGCAACGTGAAATTTGACATTTGAGTTCGAACATCCGAGCGGATTGAGATGTTCTTGAGCAGATTATGTAACCAGTGGCAAATGAGCGCAGTGGTAAGCGTATCGGGCTGCCAACCCGAATACTTGGGTTTAAGTCTCATGTCCGGAAGAGGTTTATCGCGTGTAAGATTCTCGTACCGTGGCATCTGTGTTAAAATAAAGTGAGAAGCAGCTTCGGGCTTTTTTCTTCTTCGTTCTTTTTACAGTATAGTCACGCGGATATTCTTGATAACAAGGATGTCCATGTGGATATCCGAGTGGCATGGATATCCATTGCATGGGTATCCACAAGGATTATTTGACCTGGGTAGTGTTGGAACCCAGTGGTATGGATTGCATTCTTGATGGAGTAGCTCTTGTCAATACACTTCTATTAGGTATTTTATCCATGCCACCAAAAAAAAAAAATAGAGGAAATTTGCCACAGAATGCCTAACTTACACCATTTTTCTAAATCTGCAGCTTTTATCAACTTATAGCACAACTTACCACATAAGTGCCTCAACTGCGTCACTCCCCCAATTATTCTAGACTTCTAACAAATAGTATCTGCACCACAGTCCCAGCATTAAGATGGTAGGGCTAGAAGCCTTGGCCTCTAAAATGCACCTCAGCTACCCTCCAGGTCTTGACTGTGAAAGCTTAGCTATGTATCATTCTTAAAATTTCATTCTTTGTTTTTTTCCAAGCAGAATTTTCTACTTACTTCAGACTTCTAACACTACCTCAAAAAAAGTTATCTGATTCTTGTGCAGAATATATGAATTGCACAGTAAGTCATACAGTTAAAGATAGTCACTATATATACTCATCTTAAAAAAGTACATGATGGGATCTATTTTGATGCAAAAAAAAAGTGATACTGCCGTGCATTACATATATTGTGGTACCAGTGCAAGGATCATGGCACATTCAAACTTAATAATGTATTTGTGAAATTCCATAAAATGTGCTTAAAGAAAAAAATGTTTCAGAAAAGTGAAGTATCATAGGTTATAGGAAGTAACAGTGAGCATAGGCTTCTCATCTGCTGTGAATAAGGATTTTTGTGCTCAAAAGATGGTGAAAAGTGTCAAGGAGAAATAAAACTCTCTTTTACCGAGGTTAATGATGTACTTTAGCAACTCCTCTTCTTGTTTTGTGTGTTGATATCGCTTTCATCGAGTTTAAAAATATTTCGCTGTCGGAGAGATAGGTTAGTTACCTGCCACTAGGTATACATAGATAAAATTCCACGAAGAAAATGGAAAAACAAAAAAGAGAAAGTATTTACACTATGAACTGTAGAGACGTTCATAACTTACACATTCAAATTAACGTTCGTCATGGAGGAAAGAGCCCTCCATTCAAGTATCATGAAATCCATTTAAATTTTGCACGAAAACCAAAGATCCATCGAAAAACGGCGTGTGAATTTGATTTTGGCTTGGTTTCAATTAAACTCAAGTGGAAGAACTCCAATCTTCGAAGAATTTATGAGTGAGTCAACTTTTGTTTACTTTGCGGTGCTTTGCGGTAACTACCGTAACTACGATCTGCTTACGGGCCGAGATGCGTAAACACCTGGTAAACACCTTAACAGTGCTAAAGTTAACAGCAAGGTACCTTGGTTAACAGCGCTTAACACAGCGCCAAGCTCAAACCAGGCTGAAAGGCTCCCTAAATTCATATGCAAAAAAAAGTTGGTTAAGGGTGCGTTCCTTTACCGGATGACGTCATCGAAAACCCGGTGTGAGACCTTTGGGTTAAAGCCCTGTAGGGCTTTACTTTGGGCATGAGACTAGGGCTTAAGCCCTAGTCTCATGCTTTGGGTGAGACCACGGATCAGTCTGATCCGTGGTGAGACTAGGCGTTTACTTGAATCTGCTGGAACTGAACCATAAACTCTGCCCTGAACTGAACTAGGGAGCCCCCATGTGCAGCGGGTCACAAAAATCATGACCCTTGCTTCCATAAGAAATACATGGAAACAGGGGTCATGACTTTTGTGGCCCACTGTACGCCGATCTGGACCAGGACAAAGAGCTTCACAGCTGAGAAATTTTTTTTAGCAGAATGGAAGAACATTTAATGGATGTGAGTGAAGTGGAAAAGGACCCCCTTGAGACTAATACATTCTTAATACATTCAAAAAGAGAAAAGAAAGTTAGTGAGAGAGGAAGGAGATTGTGCTACCATGATTGAAGAGAAAGAAGAGCAAGCTAAAAACATAATATCAAGTAAGGAGAAGACCAATTTGAATGCTTCTCTCCACAATGACTTTGTTTATGTTCAGGAAAAATCTATTTCCCAAAACAAGAAAAAGAAAAAATCAGCCACTGGTGCATCTGTCGAAGGTTTTAACAGTTTTGTCAAGAAACACACTCACAGAACAATGAGAAGTCACTGCTGTAGTTATGCAGACAATAGTTTGCATAAAACAAGATTTAATGAGAAGCATAAAATTGTGATGTGTCCGTTTGTTTGGAAGAGACCTACTCCTGCAAGACCGGCCTGGGTGCAAAAGAAAAAATCCTTACCAAAGTACCTTACAATCCCCCCACAAAATTTGGAAGGTTGTCAGTCAATAGAATTTCAATTTGACAATCATCCTATGGTTAGACATTACATACCCAAGAAACTTATGGCAATGAATGCAATCAGGCAGCAGTTACGGGAGTTGGACAAAGTTCATCTGAAAATCCCAAATATAGTGTTTAATGGGTCATCTTTATGTAACATTCCTGGTTATGGCTATGGCATACCGAATTAGTTTTTAGTGCGTCAATTAATGTAATGGAGAACAGTTAATTATGTTGATTTTGTTATGTAAGCTGTTTAATCAGGAATCATATTACTGTAAATTAAAGTTTTTTGTCAAGCAAGCTCATGATTATGTTGAACCTGATCATATCCCCCTCCCTCTCCTCTTTAATTCTGCATTTGTTTCCAACTAGAGCCCTTGGCTCTATTTCTGACTAGCAAGGAAGTAGACATAATGAACATGGATGATAATGAAGAAAGCTTTTTCTATCAGTATGCTATTCGCAGCCGCAGCATATACATCGGCGAGTTTGGAACTAGCGGTGACCAGATAAGCGAGCTCTTATGCATTGCGGGGATAGGGGTCCCATTACTTCTTCGATTGCCGGTTTTTCCTTTTTCGGCGCATCCAAATCTCGATTAGTTCCTGGGAAATGTTGAACTTTCGAGCAACGTTTGCACACATCAAAACGCAGATTGGCATAAAAGTAAAAATTTGGCTAGCGACGATGTTCGGCAAAGAAGAGTGGTTTATCTGTCCAGTCGCACAGATAAACCGCTGCTTCGCTCTCTTTTTCAGTTTCGACGCATTTTTTATCCTCCGGCAATCGCGGATGTATGGTCTTCTGGAAAAGCTCCTTGGTGTCCGCGGGTTTCATCGACACGCTACATGTCATGAAAGCCCACCTTCCGCAGAGGAAAGAATCTTTCAGCTTGTCAGCGCTAGCTCATCATTACAGCGTTGACGCTGGAAACAGGGAGGAAGTACTTCCTCATCCGTGCTGGAAATACGACGCCGTGGCCGACATCACAAGGTTAGGACAAATACTATTAGCCGCGGGGGTTACTTCCTCGTGAGTAGGTATGCGAATGAATATTTGGAGCGAACGATATTTTTAAGCGCAATAGATATTAAGTTATACGTTTGCAATACTGTTTTCGGACCGGTTTTGTCATCACAGATTGCCTCACTTACTGTAACAATTCTTTTATCATCCGGTTGGTAATAAATTTGTAGTGCTCCTGATATTTCAGGTTGCAACTTTACGTTTTTGAACTCCTACATTTTAAATGCTTAATTAAAGGAGTACCCATTGCCACGGTCCATTCGACCAAAGCAACTCTCGCACCAATTCTTAAACGACTGTAGTCAAACGCACCGTATAAATGCTGCCCTCGTAACCATTTCTTGAATATTTCTCCTGTCCAGAGAATGGTTCTCGAGTTCTTTCGAAAATTCCTAGGGACACTCAACTCATTTGAACCCCGTGAACTGATACTACAGCAGTGTTTCAAAATTTGTTGAATTTCCGCCAAAAATGACTAAAAATCAGATATTATCGTAAAGCAAGCATTGTTCGCAGTCGGTGGGGGACAGCTGGGATGGATTGGACTGAAAAGGATCAGCCTCTAAGAATTAATAAGTTTATTCAGTGCCTCCAACACAAATACGAATGCTATTAAATATTACATTAGTAATCGCATCCACGTACAAACTGAATTCTAGATTAATTGAAAGTATTCCAAAAGCAGAATGAAAGGGTTCCATATCATGATACAAATAAATGCTGAGTTCAGATGGATGTGCACCGCCGGTAAACCCGCTTTAGAATACACTCAGACGAGCACTGGGATGAGATGTTTTAAGTAAGCTGGTGGAGTAAGTAGAAACGTGGCTGGTCACCAGCGGCTCAAGCGGCTGGCTTTACATCGGCCTCCCCATCCCCCTGCCCATAGGAGGCGCGGGCCCGTCACTTGACGACTTGGGGCTCTTAATAGTTTCGTCGACGGATAGAATAAGGCAGGCAGCTTCGCTGGCGGCGGTCAACGCGTTGATTTTCACCAAAGCCGGTTCCCACACGCAACTTTCGAAGTTGTCTGAAATATCTTCCTTCTGGACGTCGACTCCGAACCAACAATGGCCTGAAACGCAATAAAATAATACAGTTTCCGATGCAAGCCACTTTCGGAAAAGCCCCTCCGGATTTAGAATTACCTTGAGCGTGCTTCTGGCGCAATTTGTTCAGAATATTCGTGGCGTCGAAACCAGCGTTATCACATAATTGCCTTGGGATGACTTCGAGAGCCTTGGCTACGGCGCCGATGAGAAGTTGTTCTTTGCCCGCGATCGTTCGGGAATAGCTTCTTAAATGGCGACTCAATTCCATCTCGACTGCTCCGCCACCTGGAAACAAAATAAATTAAAAAGCCTCCGCATTAAAATTGATTCTTACAAGCTAAAATCTACGGTATCTCTTTACAACTCAAGACATTTTTTTTCCAGCAACTACGCAAAACTCTCTTATGCAATATGAAGACGGTCAAGACCTAAATATAAAAAGTACTGTAAATGCGTGATAAATCACGCATGAAATTCCGATTACGCGATGCAAAATTGACAAGAATATTATGGATGCACAACGGCACCGGTAGGCGGCAACACGTTATAAAAATCACAACCGTGATGCCTTACACGTGTGTCTAGAAGTGACACCACATCGAACCTCTTGAATAGCAAATTTCAATGAAATGCGAATCTTGGAAATCTTTATTCAGTGGAAATACTCCAAAAATAATTTTAGCAAGATTTGCGATTCTCAAATCACTGCATTTTTAAAACAAGAGTTACACTAAAGAAGAAATGTGCAAAAGGTACTGCGATTTGGAGCCCGTCCGAAACACACCGTTCGGCCGTAAGAAATGAAGAAGGTACCGGTAGCTTTAGAGAATAAAGCTCTTACCCGCGACGACAGCGTCGTTCTTGATGGTGCGCCTCACGATCATGATGGCGTCATGGAGAGACCGCTCTGTCTCTTCGAGGAATTGTTCAGCTCCACCTCGCAGAATGATGGTACACGTTTTGGCGTTTTTACAACCCTTGAAAATGTTAAACCTATAGAAAAGAAAATAAATAAATAAATAAATAAAAAAAACTACGAAGAAATTATTCACAGTTTCGAGACTGTGATCACCGAGCAAATAATTATTTGCAGTTTCGAGAAACTATCAAACCATTATTAACAGTTTTGACACTAACCAATCAAACTGTCAAACCAATAATTACAATTTCCATGCTATCCAATCAAACTGTCATTAACTGTCACACCCTTATTTACAGTTTCCATGCTGTGCGGTAAAGGGATCTCCTTCCGGACCCGAAACGCAAAAAAAAAAAAAGTGCGACAGACCGCGCCTCAGGTTGGGCTAGTTTAGGTTAGCAGATTAGGTTAGGTTTAATATTGCTAGGTTAGGTTAAGTTATATTCATGAGATATTGTTCAGCCTAATTTTGTGGAAATATAATTTACATTGAATATCCTTGAGACTTTGTGTAATTTGCTTTCAATAAATTTCAGTTTCAGTAATTATCATCAAAACTGCAAATAATTTATTTAGGTTTTATTTGCAGTTTTTAAAAACTGTAAATAATGGTTTGTGTATTACGCACAGTTTGAAACTGTACATAACACTAGCCAAACAAAACCAACGAAAGTGTGAACAACTGGGATGACCAACATGAAATTAACATTGAGCTTTCCGTACCTTTCTCCTCCAATCTGGACCTCTTCAAAGTATTCGCACTGACCCAATACTGACTCATTGATATCATGAGCAGTGGACATAATTGAACCTCCACAAGCCTTCATTGTTCTCTTAAGGTCCTCATCTGGTACACGGCCAGCACAGAACATATCCCTGCATACCCAAAAAGTAAAGTTATTAGGGTCCTACAATACAAAGCAAACCATCCTTGTACGAAAAATGCATACCTGTCAGCAAAATACTGTGTAGCTACATCTCCAATAGGGAGTTTTGACAAAACTACTTTGGCCCCAGACTTGACAATCATATCTAACTTGTCATAAAGAATTTGCCACTCTGCATCAACAATCTTCTGGTATTCCTGTGAACAAATAATTTAGGTTAGATGATGATTCTGAAAGATGCTTTCAAATTCTACCAAATACTTACACCAACTGATTCAACCCGGATTTCTGCATTGTCCCTTTCAGCTTTCAACTCCAATTCAATGTTAAGGAGGGCGATTTTAGGGTTGTTATATTTTTTTGGCTGCATCTCAAAACCAGCATATGAGAAGGTCTTCTTAAAGGCGACACCCGCAACAAGATGTGAATCTTCTAGGGCACCACCCTGGACTTTCTTCATGCCAATCATGTTTAATGGTAACAGATCATCAAGTGACAAGACTGCATCAACAACCATCTTGGAGAAAAATCCTTTTTGCTGGCTCACAAGCTTTGAGCTGAGGGCAGTGGCAGCACACTTCTCAAGAAGTGCTCTGTGCTCAGCAGAATTTGATTTTTCAATCTGAAACAAACAAATGACATGAGTTTCCAAACATGTGAGGCACAATAATAGTTGTGAGACCACTTACCTTCACTTCAATTTCATGAATTTTTTCAATAGCAAGCTGGGTAGCTTTCCTCAAGGCACGGATGACAATACGGGGATGAACACCTTCTTCAACAAAAGGCTTCACTTGTTTTAAAAATTCTCCAGCCAGGAGAACAACACTAGTAGTACCATCTCCAACCTGTAACACAAATATAAATGAGATGACAGATTCCTGCAGGTTTTGTCTCACTAACAATTTCGCTATGTTGGCCAAGCTATGAAATGATTCAAAACTTTGGATGAAACATTAGTCTATGTGGCCTTTCATGTACTTCCTTCAGATTAACGCAGACTGAAAAACTTTGTTCAGTCTGACGGAGGATGTCAGGAAGAAGAGGTTGGAATGACATGAGTCTTTTGAAGAGTTAAGAGTTCATGGAAGAAGTGAGCTGGTCTTCGACCGAATGAAACATACCTCGGCGTCTTGAGATTTGGCGATGTCAACAAGGGTCTTAGCTGCGGGATGAACGATTTCTAGCAATTTCATGATCGTAGCTCCGTCGTTGGACACAGTGGCTTTTCCTCCTTGGTCCACGATAAGTTTGTCCATGCCACGGGGACCCAAAGTCGTCCGGACGGCGTCTACTACTGCTTGACATGCTGTAATATTTGACAGGAGCTGAGGAGTACCTTGAGAGTTCTCGGTACCCTCTTTCAGGAGGATGATTTGAGGTTGCTGTCAACAAACCAAAGCACCAATAAATACGCCGCGCGATACAAAATCAACAATTTTTCATCACAGCTTCTGAGCTGGTGCACTAATGCAGGTAAAATACTGATTTAATTCGCTTGTGTAAGTGAAAATAGACAAATGTGTGCCCTAGGAAGCCCCTTCACACTGGTCGCCGGGGACAGTGCGATTAAGCATACAAAAATCGGACGAGAAGCGATTCGCGGCTGGAAAGTCCGGCACAGAAAATTGTTCAGATGAGTACGATTTCTCTTTAAGTGATCCGACGAAGGATTGATTAACGCTTTTACGATTAAACATACCATTGTGTTTACAGCAAAAGCACGGTCTGTGAATCAGCCGAACAAACGCACGTGAGAAACACAAAAATAATAAGAAAAATTATTTTATTTTGTGCGCCTTGTAGAAATGGTACACAAGGTTTTCTCTGGTTTTCTCTTTTTCAGCGAGGAGTCCTTGCTTTTAGCTGCTTTTAGCCAAAGAGAATCGCAGGCGAGAAAATGTTGTTACTGCCTATTATATTTATTCTTTACTCAGAACATTCTCAACACAATATTCCCTCAGAAAAGTTATCTATTTTTTTTCCTCGACCTGCTTCAGACGACTCTGATTTTAGCTGCCCTCTTGTGGCATTGCCGAGAAATACTATCGTAAGAGTTATAAGTAGTTTCCTACAGCTTAAGATTTATTTTCAGCTTTATAAATGATTGATATACATGAAAATTATGTTTTTGATACAAATAATTTACCATTTGTTCCCAAAAAATTACTTGTTTTAAAAGAAGAGGGAATCCTTTCGGTGGTCAAAGAAAGTCGATTTCTTTCGATAGGTATCGATAGCTGTTCCGATGTAAACAGTGAAACAAGGCTCGGGTCGATTCACCAGTTTCAGGATTTTCCGTGATGACTGTTGTGCATGTGAAGGTTAAAGCGAATTTTTAACTTCAAATTATGGTTGATATTTGTGAAGTGCGGCCAGATTTCGGTACTGTGATGTGTTATGCGTAATGTGAAGCTGTGCGTGTGCATACGCTCGTCGAAAACAAGATGAAAGTCATTTGAACTGGATTCGTAGGCTAGGCCTTCTGTCAGTTTCGCGTAGGCATCACCAGGCCATGACAACGAGACAAGTTGTGCCGCCGTTTAATCAGCCGTTTATTTCTATTCGGGGTTTTTGTGGTGAATGTGGAGTGTCATTTCTCGTGTTTTCTCAAAAAAGAGCTCTTCCGACACAAGTGGAATAACATCTGTCAATGCAATGGATCAACAGGACTCCTACGATACACGACAGGTACTATTCACACCTCACTACTTTCTTCCAGTTTTGTCGTTCGTCCATCAGAGGCAATTCGCTGTCGTCAGTATTGAATCCTAATCCATACACGTGCTCGTTCGAACGATAACCAAACGGTTTTAAGGTTGCACCAAGACCCAGTTATCTGGCAGCTCCCACCAGGTGTCTTATCTTTTGACTGATGGTAGCAGTTTTGCCTCATCAAATCTGGTTGATTTCATCCTATTATGATAGGCAAAGTCCTTCCATGAATTGTTCACCTTCTTCACTCATCTCTGTGAGTTGTCACTAGCTCATCATATCTTTTCACCCCAGCTGTTCGTCTCCATTTAAGTAAACATACTGCTGGTGCTTTCAGAGAAGGAACTCTCCTTCTTTAGCCTGAAATGACTGAAACCATGACTTTGACTCAATCCCTTACATAACTAGCCCACTTGTTTATTCATACAAGTGTGCTGATTTTTTAAAACAAGCCAACATTAAGCCATCTGACTAGAACAAGCACTGATGATCAATGTAGTCTTTTTATAGTTTCTCATATTGAGAATTTTGATGCAATGCTTAAAATGAATTACTTTGTCAATCTTTACAATCCTGATTGCTTTTAACTAAATTCACTTTGTTTGGATTTATAGTCACAGATTGACCAAACAATTTGGAAGTCCATGTCAGTGATTTGTGCACAATATGAAACAAGCGGCACTGAATGTTTCTGAAAGATGCTTTTATCTTAGGAGTTGATTCAGGAGAAGCCGCTGCAGCAATTCTCACATGTTCTGACTGCAGTATTTTTATTCAAAAGGAAACATTTACAAATAACCCAATGAAATTTGTTATTAGTACCATATGAACAACCTAACCATTAAGAGAGGCCCGTGAACATTAATAAAAAAAATCCGTTCAGGGACAGTTTATTGTGACACTTTTTAAATATTGTAGATGTTTTAACCCGTGCGTTTATCAAGCTCGCCCGCATGTGGCAGACTGATAAAGCTTGAACAAAAACCGGTAGCCTGCATTCCCGAAGAAACCGGTCCCGTCGAAGTAAAGTGGCGCGCTTGGGAAGCTCCTCTGCCTATGCTGTCCATGGCGGTGCGGTCTGTCTGTCCATGGCGGGGCGGGTGCACCACTCCGCCCAGCCACGCCGCCGTCCACGGCCAGGCTCGACTCGGCACACTGCCTCGCGCTCTCGCCCGCCTCGGCTGGGCTCTGGGCTGGCCATTGGCTTCGTCCTGCCGCTCCGCCCGCCCGAGCTCCTTGCCCACGTCACGGCCGGTGTAGACCTCCTTCCCGCAACGTTTACGATGACGTCAGTTAAGTCCTTACCAAAATTGAAATCCAGTGGATTGTCATACAGTGGGCGTTTCGACTGCTTTGCGAATGAGGACAGGATAACATCGTTTGCTCAAATCTCTCTTCAGCTCACACTGAATGTTTAAGGTTCATCTTCTATCCCGTGATCTTGCCGCTAAGCCGTAAGCAGCACAAGAAAAGCGAAGCACAGGCCACCTAACGCTACCTGTCTTCGCCAAGACTGTATAACCAGTTATCACCAAGTCGGCAGCAGTAAGTGCCGCCAAGTAAGCGGCGAGCACAGGCCACCTAATCTATAACCTTAAACCAGAGCGATGGCTTGTCGTAATGAAAGGTTGAATCAGGGTAGAATACGAAAGGCAGTTTATGCACCTTTGAACCTGGGAGTGTATCGTAGAAGGGTCTCGCCTTGCAGGAACACTGCGGGGATCTTTTTTCCCCCTTTGTGAACCGGACCGCCAACCGCCACCCTTCAGGCGAGCCTCGAGGTTTCTCTCACTCCAGTAACTTTTTAACCCCTCCCTCCAGAAATCCCCCTAGATTTACTCACTTTTTTGCGCTCGTAACACGAATACATTTTAAAACTATCCAAACTCGACGTAAGAAATTTTATTCAGACTATACAATCGTATTTCTTAAGGTAGCAATTTTAACCTTTTGGTTAGACCTCTCGTCGACAAATCGAGCGGAACGATAGCGGGGCGATGCAAGAGACATCTCACCTAACTTGAACTGTCATAACAAAGCCCCTTGCTTTTTACAAAGATTAGTTAAAGTCCTTTGTGCCTCGCTTCGCTATCGCTCCGCTCGGCTGTCGCCAAGCCTGATGCCGCTTCTTGGAACCCTAAATCGGTCGCCTAGAAGTAAGCGGCATCAGGTTTGGCGACCTTTTGATGAGGTAACCCTAGGTTAGGTTAGGTTACGTGGCTTGTGCCTCGCTCCGCTATCGCTCTGCTCGGCTTAACGTCGTAGGGGTTAAACCAAAAGGTTGAAAATGCAACCTTAAAAATTTAGAGAATAGCTAACTCTAACAATTTTACGTACCATACCGTTTTCGCTTCGCGTTTTCCTGATTTTAAACCTAATTCAGAGTTCAAAGGTCGTTTAGGTTGAATGTTTGTTGCGGGGAGATTTTTTAGATCCGTAAAGCGAGCCGTTTTAAGTATACGCAATCAAGCTCTACATTCTTTTTTTTTTTTTTTGTTTTATCTAAAAGTGATTGTAGTAGCGTAACTCTTTGCAGCGAAGAGGCCGCGAAAAGTGGATGAAGGTTGCACTATTTTTCGTCGCAAAAAGTTTATAAACAAAGAATGGAGCGCGTGCTCGAAAAGACGCGGTGGGCGTCCGATCGAAATGCGCGGCGAAAACTAAAGTCGGCTCTGGAATGTATCCATATCTGTGGAACAGCAGCGCAGCGCAGGTGGGAGACTTCGTTCACTCATTATCATGGACTTGCGCTGGCGCTAATGTCCTGGTGTTGCGACTGAAAGATGAAAGTATTGTTACAATTTCATTTTTGAAGGTTGAATATACCACCTCTTGTGTTGTATACCTTCTGTCTCCAACACGAGTGGAGCAAGCTATACTAAGCACTTAACCTAACCCAACTTAACCTGCGCTGTCGCCTAGCCTGATGCCTCTTACTTCATGGTGACAGGCAGTGACTGCCGCCGAGGAGTGTTAGCGGCTTCAGGCTGCGCGACGGCCGAACGGAGCGTTGGCGAATAAAGTCAGGCAGACGGCATGTCGAAGCGGAGTGAGTCGAAAGGGCCTTACGCCTTACAAACGTGTGTGTTAGGTTCCTAACCTACCTTTACAAGAAGGGGGTATAATATTTGCGCTTATTTAAAAAAAGAAAAAAACAACAAAAAACATAAGGTCAGTTCTATTCGCACGCCTATGTTAATACAAGGGAGACTTGAACTCACGGAAACCAACCTAATGCATTTTTTGGCAGGTGAATAGACCTTTCCAGATTGGACCGCCATAGACTAAGCGTGCGGCAGTTTTTAAGGATTTCAGAGGAGGTTACGCGGCTTTAAGAAGTGAATCCAATGAAAACTGATTCTTCTGTAATATTCGCGGAATAGAAATTCGTGCAAAGCATTCAGCCGAAAGTTTCGGTTTTACGTGAGTGTTGATAGAGCGAACCGGGTCCGGATCCATACACTGCCACCCCGCTTTGGTCTATCAACTCACTCAGGCCAAACTAAAGCTCTCAGGTGAAGTCTTTGCATGAGTTTGTGTGCCCTAATCATCAAGGAAGAACCGGTTTTCATTGAATTTATCTTTTAATGTCGCATAACCTCGGGAAACCTTTGAAACTACCGAACACGCTTAGTCGGCTGCCCAATCTGGAAAGGTCTATTGAACGCACGGAAACCAACCTAAGATATTTTCAAAGGGGCAGCGTGTGAAGAGTCATTTCGAAAACTAAATAATATAGTCATTAAAATAAGTTACTGAAAATTAAATTAATGCGGTTGTCAGCATGTGTACATGTCTGCGACATCGTGAGATCTTTGTTTACGATTTTTTTTCTCGTGTATTTATTTGTCGATAACAACCCTTGGTTTGGCTGTAGCGTTTGTTTTGATTTTAGAAGGTGGCAGTTCAAGACCCTCATGATGGTCCCTTAAAACTAGCGCATCATAAGTCACGATTCCGTATGTGGATTTTTTCGAACAACGATTCAGCCCGCTCGACATGCACGGATGTCATGCGCGCCGCCTAAAACGGGCTCCAATCAAAGATTATGGCTTCAATACCCATCCCCATACATAGTTGGCCCATAGTAGGACGCGTTCTCATGTCAAGCGGGCTGATCATCTTTTCTCAAACGAAAGTGACTATCCACACGCCGCCCCATTTAAAATGCATTAGGTTGGTTTCCGTGCTTTGTATTAACATAGGCGCGCGAATAGGACTGACCTTTCTAAAAAGCCTGTGGGGTGGGGCTCATGACTTGTTTGGTACAATTACAAATGCCTTATGTTTTAAGTCCCTTTTGTGTTATTGAAAAATGAAAATTTATCTTGGGTGAATCTCACAATAAGCCCATAATTAATGATATCGAACCTAAGGGGATCAGCGAGAGCAGCTGGTCTAGCCTAGCATAGGTGTTTCTCGAATAAGAACCAATTAAACGTCGTATTCCCCAGTTTAATTTATTCACATCGAAATAGGCAGGATTGCTTTGAATAAGTAGGCGCTCTCTTTTCGTGCGAATCCGGCGTTGGTTTATCGCACTAAGCGACGTTTCAATAAAATTAGTGCATCATTGAGATGTTTGGCGAACTTATTTGTGTAGCCTAAGGAGAATGCCCCACCCCCTACGTCATTTCCACCCCCTTCTCCGTCGCCCCCACCCCCACCCCCTACTGCATGAGTCATCCTCGAGGGATCGATGACACTCCATGAATGGCGAGTTCGCAAGCCCCTCCCCTTCCCCCTCCCACGCCCCGTCGCTATGGATTTCGCATGGACCAGTCGCTGAAACTATGAAAAAAGTAGTAAATGCCTTTTTAATATTTTTATTATTGATACTTTTTTCTCGATTGTTTTATTTTGGTTCTAAACACGAAACCTTGAAAAAGGATTGGTTCATTTCGGACTATAGTCTCTCGCCTACTCCAAAGTTATCCTATTTCAACTTAAGGTACTAAGGACGAGTTCGGCTCGATCCGATGACCGGGTAAGAGTAAAGTTGCTCTAAAACCCGCACAATTTTTTGAATGCGTTTGAGAAAGTTTATATTTTACTATAGTTGCCTTGGAAATATCATTAAGGTGATTTTGGGGCAAGTTCGACATCTTAAAAATCACGTACCCGCGTAAAACCGAATTTTACGAATATTGAACATAATTTGTGCACGATGTATTTTTATCTGTTATTTCCACGGTGACCCCCTATTTTCTTTATCTGTATTCCTTTGTAAAGATAAAGTTTGTCTCTGTCTTAATCTATTTTTTTTGGATAAGATCTATTAAATTCAACTCCACAAAGAAAAGAAACAAAAACAAAAAAAAACAAATAACGCATTTAAATTGAGCGTTTTACCGTAAAGCCCGTGTATTTTCCCTCGATTTCAAATCTATTTTGTCCAGTCTTTTAGCGCGGTGACCCCGTCTTTTTTCACGCACTTTTTATGCACCTTTTTTTTATGCAATATTGATATGCCTTGACTTGGGAAAGGATTTTAGGCTGGGTTGGTTAATTTCTGTCCACAAGACCTAGGCCGTTTATTCTTTCTACCTTAAATTATAAATTTATCAAGCTCACGTAGTCAAGCACTGGGAAATTCATGGAAAAACGTCGTGACCTTGAACTACCCGATAACTGCGTCTAAATAAGATAAACCTATATGAAGTGCCTTTTGCTTCGCTTCGCATCCGCTCCACTCGACTGTCGCCAGGCAATCGTCGGCGGAACTGGCGGCTTTTTTTGACCCACTATTCTAGAGTTTAAGTTGCACCGCGATTGTTTACCCATTCAAATAGCCATTTTGTCCGGGACATGGGTCAAAACAGCTTCCCCATAATGATATGCTTAATCAAGAGGTGGTAAGTGCTACCTTTGAAATTTACGC
>Ga0058701_10001806_pt1 | contig 15613 bp, 7 predicted proteins | sample AgamicOrMae_FD_97039 | JGI IMG/M metagenome (GOLD analysis project Ga0058701, IMG submission 97039) | Agave microbial communities from Guanajuato, Mexico - Or.Ma.e | ecosystem: Host-associated > Plants > Phyllosphere > Phylloplane/Leaf | place: Guanajuato, Mexico | collected 2012-06-04
GTAAAGCCTTGGTTCGACCTCCGGGTTAACGACATAAAACTGCGGAGGCTAGGTTTACCTAAGTTCGGTTAATTTTGGGTACCTTATTAATCCGTATGGCCCAAAAGTGCCTTGAACCCCAACTTATAGACGCTCCCCTCAAGTATCCCCATTCTCAGGGCCTAATTCCCCACGGATTCTGGAAACGCTAATAAGAAATAAGAGTTGTAATTTGGCGACTGTCAGGTTTAGGTTTGTGTGCCCCTTTTCCTCATGGCGGCGAAAGATAAAATAGAAGAGGTGGAATATTCAACCTATAAAATTGACACTTTTTATCTTTCTAGCCATAACGCTAAAGCAATTTGCATCACCTTAATATCGCCCGCCCCCTCCTTTTTCCCGTGGCGGCCTTTCAAGTAAAGTCATTGAAAAAAGGCGTCGGAGACGAAATAAAAGACTCATATTACATCGTCACAGTAAACCGTATTACCCGATACTCATCCACCAAAATCGTATTAAAGTTGGAAAAAGGACAAAAGTAGCCGTAGAAGGGACCAAGGTGTCCCAACGTGTCGTAATTTGACCCTAAAAGGGCATCGCAAGGACACGCCGCCGTGCCCTTTCTAAACCATTGCTCTTTGGCGCTACCGCCGTAGGCGCCACTGCCGCAGGTGCCACTGCTGCAGGTGCCACGGCCGCAGGCGCCACCGGGGCCGCAACTTGATCCGCGCAATTTTTGCTCGGTCGTCGCACTACCTGCATGTATGACCTAAGCTCGAAGTGCCCTGTCTGCCCCCTCCCTCCCTGTATCATCCCTTTCGGTGCCCCTCCCCCTCAAAAACGGCCATAAGTTTATGATGGTTGCGTACTTTGGGGCAAAAAGAAAACTGGTTGGGATTGTGAGACGATTTGCGTCCTTATTCGGCCGCAGGAGCGGCTCGCTTACACGGGCATAGACCGACTTTTCTGCTAAGTAAATTTGAAACGTGGCATTTCCGTTCTATCGTGTACGACCTTTCGTTGAACAGTAGAGCCGATGAAGGTAACTTGACTTAGGTTTAACCTAACGCTCACTAAGCTTAATTTTGCTTACGTCAATACGACGTAACGTGACTTTTACGTCAGTGACACAATGTGCAATTTACCTGATTCATGTTTCATATTAACCCTCTTAAAACGAACCCTCAATCGGGCCAACACCACGAGTTAATCGCTCCGGGTTTCCTCGACAATCCTAGACTATTCTGGTGTCCCTCCCACCCCTAAATTACCTTCTCCATCCAATATCTTATGCCCCCTCCCAGGGAATTTGACGCCTGGCCAAACAATAGGCGCGATATTTACCTGCCCTCCTCTCCTTCCGTCACTCCCAAATGATGCTGCAAACTTTGTGCCACCTCTGACGTGCATCTGAAAAAGCGCGCTGGGTGTCTTGCCTAAAAGATCAGGAAGGGGGCGTTACTGAAGCCAGTCTCGGAATGTGTCTAGTGACCATCTATCAGAGACTTGCAAGCAGGCATAAATATCTTACACTTACAAAGTGATTGTCAGCATACTAGTCTGCAATAGTTTTGAACGGATTATCAAACACGTCTTAAGTTGGTCGCTAGAATTCTTTAAATTGATGTAGTTTTACCTCATGATAGACCTAGGCCTACTCTTTTTTGATGGGTATTTCCATCTCGCGAGTGTTTGTATAGCAAATCAGAGAAAATGAATAGTAAAATAAGGGGGCTTAGACGCCTTCACTTATCTTAAATTATCGCCCCTAAGACGAATGGCGTTATCGAAGCAATGCAGTCTTTTCTATCGTCTGTCATTGACTTTATAGTTTAGGTCAACCAAGGAGAAGTTAGGTTATACATAACTTTGACCAAGTTGCGCCATTCGACTTCGTACCGAGATTTTGGACACAGTAGGTGGAAAATCGTATCTTCAATGTGACTACGTAGATGCTGCTTGGCTCCATACGGTTCTTTCGTTTGTAGGTCGCAGGGTTTTGTCTGAGAGTGCACACAGTTGTCGGCCTCCCGCCCGCCCTCTACCTGGATAAATGCGCCACCATTGCCATCTCTCAACACCAAACTGTCTGGCGTCTCACTTGAAAGGGACAATCTGCAGACGCACGCCGTCTTTTCACCCTGAATGATGAACCAGAAATTTGAATAAAGTGGTTATTTTCAAGGCAACTTTTTCGAGGCTCGTTTACAGCATGTGAAACGCTTTGCGTAGACAGGAGCAGCAAGAAAAGGCTCTTGCAGTAGGTCGTTGCATGCTTTTACCTTTACTTACCAACCAAAACTCAAAGCTCACAAGTTTTTGTCATGTCCGTCTTATTTCTTGCGAAGTTTTCCTTCCGTTAAATAACCAGGCCCTTATCAAATATTTTTGCATAGCAGAACAAATTGATTTCGATTTTGTGATTTTGTTTCAATTGGTGTATTTCATTTTTCTGGTAGCGCCAAGTCGTTGCCCTGAAGTAAAAGCGAACCGCAATTTTTCTTTAATTTTAAATCAGCGAACCAGTTTGTACGTAATTAGATCGAAATCCTTATTAATCGCAGGTACAGTAATTACCTCGATATTGGCGAATCCTTACGGGCTTACGTGCCAAGCGTTCCGCCCATAATTTACATTTTTACCGAGAATCGTAAGAATACGCCGCTAGCCACGCAAAATATAAACCCAAATTGTTGTCGGTTATTACCCAGCTAAAATACCTATATTCGAAAGAGATACAATGTTTTCGATATCATTGGTATGTTTTCCTTAAAATATCTATTGGCAGGCCTGAGAAACAAAAGAGATACTTGAGTTTTTTATTCTCTGAAAATTACTGTATTTTTATCGATGTGGATTTTTAGTTTGAAAAGGTTACATTGTTACATTTTCATCCAAATCTTTTATTTTATCAGATAAATACAGCCGCATCGCTTCGATTTTATTGAAGTCAACAAAGCACTTTAGATTAACGTGTGGTTAGGTTAACAAAGGTTTGCTTAAATTAGATCAGCATAGGTAAGATTATCTTAGTTCAGATTTGGTAAAGGTAGGTCAACTATGAGATTAAGTTCGCTTGAGTCAGGTTAGCTAGTTAAATGGGAGTGAGGCTGACTTGTTTGGCATACTTGAGTTACGCTGACAAGTGAGTTTTAAGTTAGGAGAACGTAGTTTTGGTTTACGAAGGTTAGGTTACACCCGCTTAGTTGCTGCCGAGGTTGCTGCTACGCTTCTTCCAAATAAATAAATATAAGAATCTTCGCTTCTTTTCAAATAAATATAAGAACCAGAGTAGATTCATCAAAGTCATTGACTGCTTTTTTGTAGCTTTTCCCCTCTTTTTAATGCGACTCTGTTTAATGTTTGTCACGTTGCAGTTAAACCGTTGCTGTGAAGCTTGTTTTCTGTTTAGCCTTTGTTTAGATCAGATGTCTTTGAAGAGTCCTCTGTTGCCGCCGGCATGACATTACTGTATTTAGGATCTCTGATTTTTCTGCTGCAAAAAGGAGACCCAAAGTTGCCTTTGCCATGAAAAATTACTAAGAAAATCTTCTTTACAGATTTTCATTTTAGTCCGTGTCACTCTGTATTCCGAGCGTATTCAATTTTTCCCTAAGCTTTGCCGTGCGGATTTCCAACATTACTGCGTTGTAACACGTCCACGTTGTCAAATACGGGCTTCCCTAAAGCTTGAGTTGTTCATAAGTTTGACTGGTCCACCCTGAGCGTAAGTTAATGTAGGGGAACGTTAACTTTAACCCCAGCTTTAAAAGTCGCCTTCAAGAGGAAACTTATGATGGCTACTATATTCAAGGGGGTCACTAAAAATCAGCTTTTTCAACCCCCCAAACACGAACCTTTTCTCGAAATCGTAATTCCTTTGTAAACAACAGTAATAAATTGCCTCTAATCAATAATGTAAGCAGCAAAAGGTAAACGACGATATATTGGGTTAGGGAACAATTTACGCCGTACTTGCTTTAGGTTGATTGATCTAGGGCACCAGCAGGTAGAGTAATCCAACCGCAAACAACTGAAGTTCGCCTAACATATAGAATAGGCTAACTCGAATTGGCTTTCCTGTACGTCACTCCGCTGTCGCGTACTTTAAGTCTCGAGGAAGTAAAATTTAATAAGTTAAAAAAAGTCTGATATCAAATCAGCCGCAACTTCTTTTTACACAAAGAAAGAACAGCTCTGTTACAGCTAAAATCGGGGTCACCAAGTAAAATTTGTTGCTGCGGCCGAAATTTCGCTGTAGCAACCAAACGTTTTGTTGGTGAAACTAAACCTTATGTTGCGGTAAAAAAAATGTTCTATATTGAACGAATGAATTTGTTGGTGTAACAAAAATCTCTTTTACAGTGCAGCTCTTTTGCAGGACTGTTGAAGAAGCTAATTGTTGTCCGGCAAAGCGCATCGGAGCGAATGGCGGGGTCTGGCTGCCAGACACATTTGAGACACGAGACTGGTCATAAGACATTTCGCAGACTTCGGGGAGACGATAAGCAGGCTGCGTAGCCTGAAGGCTCTTTGTGAGCCTGATCCGATCCGTTTCGGAGACACTGACGACTCGTCAGGTAGCCTGGATTTGGGAGCCTGCATGACGGCTGAAATTCGGCAGGCGGCTCGACGTCTTGCTGTGGATAATCCTGACGGAATAACACAATGGTACTCTGGTGTGGATGAGGATGATATCGGAGATTGAGCCGCTCAAGGCGAAAATTCCGATTTTCAAGAAGGGCTGATAAGCGGGTGACGCGTCGCGCCTGAAATGGGCTGGAGCACCTACCTCGTGAGGTAGGCTGCAGCAATCCCCCGGGATTTGGACGGTAAAGGATTAAGCCCAGCTCGGCGCACGCTGCTTCCAATTTTGAGCGATATCCAAGAGAAGAACAAAAAGAAAGGCTTTTCAAATCAAAGTGTCGACCACTAAGTACTTACTTTCGGGATTACTACTTATGTAAACAAAACTCCTTGGACCTTGAAATATATTTTTATTGGCATAAAAAAATTGTGTCAAGTTTTGAATCAAAGGTTTTTTGTTGTTTTTTGTTGTTTATTTTTGACGTTGGGGAAGGAAGTTTACTCTGAAATTTCTGCACTATGAAAAGTTTACATCCCGAAGATTTCAGTTTAAACCATTGCAATTGACTTTTCTCTTTTTTTTGAGGGGGGGGGGGTATCAAAACTTTTTGGGTTTTCGCAGTGTTGGTTTATCAAATTGTTCAAGTCGAATTTTTTTTTTATTTTTCGGGTGTGTTTGGAAAAAAATGACCGAAACTTTGATAATTCGAGATTTTAGACGTATGAGATTTGCTCCAGAGCGTAAACATTTTTGACTTCATGTTGATAGAAAACCTTTACTGATACATGTCGTCAACGTAATTATTTAGTTTCTTGTGTGCGTGTTTATTAGACATTTTTTTTAAATCTTGAAAATTTTCCTTACAAGGGAATGTCCTTGGTCCTGGGTCTTTTACAGAGTGGAAGCTGACAGTAAACCAGCCAAAAAAATGTCGTCAAAAGTAGAGTCACAGAGAAGATTGAGATCTCTCCGACATTTTGATGATTCCAACCTTTCGCCGGTTTTGAAAAGACGTGTCAAGCCCATGATTGTGAAATTCAGTCTGTTGATGTGGTGGCCGGGATTTCAGGCAGGATCACTCCGCAGCGCAGCATCTTTTTCAGAGATGAAAAATTGCTGAATCGGATTGAACTGAGGTGTACACTCCTTACCCCGCGGCCTTGAAGTCACTGATGTAAAGAAATACTGGCCCAGCCACCGAGACGAGTTTTAATTTACTCGGGTGAGCCAAGATCACACTAATGAAAAGATCGCAGATAAAATTATTTTTGGCTGCTTTGGTCAGAAGCTTCTTAGGGTGACCGGATTGGTGATTCGCACCGCCTACGTTATTTACAATTTCCAATGAAGCAGTGCTCCAAGGTAGCCTGTGCTGGAGAGCAAATTAATTATATCGGGCTAATTATTCGCCGTTAATTAATTTTTAAGAGAAAACGCGAACCGGTTCGATCATGTTAGCTTGGCTTTCGAAGTATGTGTGATATTCTCTGAGCGAGGAAATTGTTGAACGTTGACGAAGCTCAAGTATTTTAACAAACGATAGAACACTCGTATTCAAAAGACCTTAGAATATCATCGATTGATAAAACCACTTTTTTTTTCTCTTCTTAAGTTTTCAAGATGAAGTTGACGACTCACATTTTTTAAAACTTGTTTGGAGGTACTCGCAGAAGCACCACTTGGTGTGTAAAGGCATGGTAGATATTTCCGCGGCAGGGAACCCATTATTCACGCTAAAGTGCCGCAAGGAACGAGGTACTGCCTCATGAAAGGTCAAACGAAGGAGTGCCGACTAGTGCACCGAGTGCGCCATTTAGCAAGCGCCAAGATAACATAAAAAAGATCCGAACGACGGCGAACGAACTCGCTGCCCTAACGATGATCTATTTAGAGTCCTCAACATTGGTGAAATCGTATGCTTCATCTTACAACATAATTTCTGTCATTATTTCCCGAATCTCTTCACTTTCTTGCAGAGGAACCAGGGTTTTGTTATCTGACCAAACTTGTCTTTAGTAAAACAGCAAAATTAAACAAAATGTTCACGTATCTACAGCAATACGGTTCTCTTGTATTTCCATAGAGGGTAGGTCCTGGTTGGAACCATCCCGACGTCGGATGCACCGGTTCTCGTCCGATCACCGAAGTCAAGTGGCGTCGGGCGCGGTTAGTACTTGGAAAGGTCATTTATATGTATTCAACCAATTTTTTTGGTTGTGAGAACCAAATGTTTTGGTTGTGGGAACCAAATGTTTTGGTTGTGGGAACCAAATGTTTTGGTTGTGAGAAGCAAATGTTTGGGTTGTGAGAACCAAATGTTTTGGTTGTGAGAACCAAATATTTTGGTCGTGGTGACCGAATAATTTGTTGCCACCACAAGAAATTTAACTGCGACAACCGAAAAAAAGTGGTTCAGTAGACTACATCAACAAAGGACTTGGCTGCTCCAACCAAGCCCTTCCCTGCGTTTACCGAGAAGTGCAGCGGCTTTGTCTTGGAGGGTTTTGGGCACGACTGTAGACATTAGCATTACGTAAATAACGATTCTCCCATCCCGTCCCTTAGGCTAGATAGGAGTCATGTTTGCTAACAATATATCACAGTGTTGCGATGGAGCCTCTGATTACGAGAAGGCACGAAGACTCGAGCAAAACGTGAAGTCTTTGACCCTCTGCTTGAAAAATTGTCGCCCTGTCCCTCATCCAAGCCGTGGCGTAACCTACCTGTTTGTCCAGACCGTATATTAGACGGCCAACCCTTATTTATACTCTCGAACACGCACAATTAACGCTTTTTCCCGACGCCTTCCCCCTCCCCTGTACTTTATCACAATTGTTTCGGCTTTAGGACCTACCTGTATGAACGTGTCCCAACCCAGTCGATGTTAATTGTCTTTAATGGGGGTAATTAAAAAAGGAGGTGGAATTATTAAGGGGCAATCTAAAAAGGAATATTTCGGTTGATTGGGTTACTGTACAGGTCATTGACTAGTCTGCAATATGTTATTAATGACCATTGCTTGTCACAACCAAAATAATCAATCGATTTCTCCATTAAAAAGAAACATTGCGCTCGTACGAGTTCTTTAATGCATTGTCCTGTAACACAAAATGTGTCCTATATATGTTAAACACCTCGCTACGACATTGTGATTCATAGTATCAGTATTTTTTTTTTATCCTTTATAACCCAACGATCAATCCAATTTTGAACTGCAAAGCTCGGAAGAGTGTCGAATCTGATATTTTTTTTCGACGAACTAGTTTGGAGCACTACTTACGTTTTATTTTGGATTGAGCAATCATTTTTTGGTCATGGGCAATATTTTTTATAATTTTTTTAGGACACCATGTTAGGATGAAAACTTAAGTATCAATTCATATCTCTTGCCGACGTTAATGACAAATCACTTTATTGGTATTTGAAGTACAGTATTTTCAAAAATATTAAAATTTGCCAGGAACACACGGTTTCCTAGTTCATTAAAAGTCAAAGCAGGGGTGGCTTTCGGTTCAAACGGGCCGCCGTGGATACCTTAAAAAAGCTATTATTTTAAGAAAAATGGCATTGACCTCACTCTTCGCTCTAGTGTTGGGTCTTCCGTTCTTGGAACTAAATATATGTGCTTGCAGTTGATGTATCAAATGGTCGTAACCAAATATGTATGAGTGTCTGGGTAAGCCCGAGTAGAGATGCTAAATCGGGGCAAGGGCTGACGGAAGACGAGGGCAGTAGCAGTCGGGCGAATAGGAGCAGGGGAGAGGAGGGGTGCAAGTTCACATGAGTGAATCGCCTAACCAAAGGCTCCAGACGTTTTCCTTTACAATTCCTCGCCCTTCCAATGACGAGTGGGGACCGCTTTGATATCTTTTACCCTGAAAATAGCTTTTTGCCGCACATAATTAACCTTACGCCCATTTTCTACCCTACCTTTCACCTAAAACTGCCACATGAGGTTTTATGCTCAAGTTTTCATTTATGTACCTCTCGAGCATTTACTATTGTACAAGACACTAACAAAAAAAATATCATCCTGTGGAAATTGAATAGTGTTCTATAAATCCATGCGATGGCTTCAAATGAAACTGCACTAGTTGAGAATGCTCGTTCAAGAGCACTAAGTCCTATGCTTAGAAATTGCAAGTAGTACAGTTTTGAAACAGCATCTTCAACCAGTACAGTTTCATTTGAAGACATCGAATTTTAGTCGAAGATTCAACACTCATTTTGGAAGGAATCACTTGTCAAAGGAAAAATTAGAGGACATGTGTTCATTTCTAAAGAATGTTGCCATTTTGGCAAGATTCTACGATTCTGAATACATCATACGTAAAAAGTAAACATTTGCCGTACTTGAGAAGTGAATCTGTACCGAACAACGATGTTGTTGATCTGCCAAGTGACTGCTAAGATGGTTTTGTTTCTGAAGCGGTTTAAGAGAATTTTGCGTTTCAAATTTTCGGAATCGCAAAATCTTGTGATCTGGCGAGAGCATGGGCTCGACGTCTTTGTTGAACCAAAGAGCGTTCCTGTGGAAACCGCTGCTGACAATTCTTCATTTCGAAACGCAAAAGACATTTTAAACGAGACGATTTGGATGTGGGCAGATAAGAGGACTCCTTTTCAGATAAATAAGAAATGCCTTGCGAAAAGGAAGAGAAACCTACACGAAAAGAGATGAGAAAGTGATGAAGACCCAGGCTTACATAGGCACCCCCTCTCATTTCAACCCCCTTAAATCCCTGTAGCGAGAGCGCACTGGTGCATAGCCAAGCCCCAAAGACTTTTGCTTCTCTAAAAGGAGACGCCCCAAAGTTTATCAAAATGTCTCAAATTCGGAATGGAAGGAGTGATATCCCGCTTAAATGGAATTCTGGTTATCGCGTTTCTTACTGTCGATAACAAAGACCAAGTCTCCGTTTATAAAGGGTGAGAAGAATTTTGACCCTCACTATACCCCAGTTTTCGTTTACCATCGAGCAGTGTCCTTGAAACTATTAGACCTTTGTATTCCGATTTGCCTCTGTAAATTCGAATCCTGACATTGCCTAACACTTGTGTTCCACTATGGAATCTTTCATCACCTTTTAAGGATGGGTGTTCCTAACGCTTACTTAGATAAATATCGGATAAGGAACCCTAGTAAGCCAAGTATAGATAAACCTAAAGCTTGGCTAAGTGAAGCAAGATTAAGTGAATTTTAAATATCAAGACCAATTTGTTACCGCTCTTTTGAAAAGGAGCATTCAATCAGCCCGTTTTCTCCTTTTCTTACCCTGGGCGCCCTCCCCTCCATAAACAAAATGAGAAACAGATAAATAAAAGCTAACTATCCCTGGTGATACCGCGTAATTCGTATATTTTAGCGTAAGCTTTACATCTTGTCGTTGGAAGTCGTCGTGAGTACCTATGTTTTGTATTAGCTAATTATAGCGTAAGTTAGGGCCTAATAGCCTTCAGTGCACCTGAAGCTCAAAACCACCTAAGCAAAGCCCCCAATTTCCCTGAGGTCACAACCGCCTTGAGGAGCTAACAGCCCACTTTGCGTGCTTTTAATATGGAGGGGTTTATGGACGGGGAAGGTTCTCCGACGAGGCTTGGTCCCTGGTCCCGAGTCTCGCGTGGTCGTGGCTCATCCCTACCCGAGGCCCCGCCTACGAGACCTGCAACACCGCCAGCATCTTAATGTGGCGACGTGTTAAGATGATAAACATCAAAGGGGTCAACTTTATCAAACTTGAAATAGCAAAGGTCCGCTCTTGGATCATCCTGCTAGTTTTGAGGTTTCCTCAATCTCATCGCAAACGCCTGTAATTGACTCAGTTAACTTATGGATTAATTGGAATTTACGCTAATAAGCATCAATCGATACCGACAATGTGCAGTATGTTATCGCCTCAAGAGGGTTGATATTGCAAGTTAAAAACAAAATTTCACATTTGTGAGAAACAGACACGGAAGTTTCAGATGCACGTACCACCACCTCAATCTCGGATTATTCTCGGTCCATCTAACGCTTTTAACCGTTTAAGGGTTATTTCACCACGGGTATCTTGTCATATATTTAGTGGCAATGATTGCACTTTCAATTTGGAAATCAGTAGAGGTCATTAAATAGTCACAGGAGCAAATACATAGCAATATCCGTTGCATTACTTGTGGCAATATCTCGTGCTTTCTTGTCTTCCTGTTCACCAACCTCGTCATAATTCTGAAAAATCAGGAGACTAATCAAACCATCGCTTTTGCGTATTTCCACAAAATAAAGAGTTTTGAAGGGTACTTCTCGCATCAGCATACGTTTGTGGAGAGAATCTATGCTGCTACCGTTGCAGTTTAGTAGAGTAAACAATTCATTAAAATCCAAAAATAAATATCAATTATATAAAATGATTCCCATGAAACGTCGAATACATTTCAGCTACTGTTATGCGGCAAAATTTTACTAATACGGTCAGATTGGTACCCTGCATCTTGCATGATTACGTCCTGTCTATCACTGCTTTTTTTACGTCTGATTGTGTTGTAAAAGATTCTGCTTGTGAAAGATCGGGCTTTTAGTAACAGTTTTCCAAGTAAAGGATTATTTTGCGGCAATGGACGTTCAAACAAGTTTGTCTGCGAAGAAAAAAAAAAGTTTCAACGGCCATGACTGCAGCAAGTTGAATTTGAGAAGGATACTTTTCACCAGAAGTGTTGCATTTTTTTTGACAATGCCAATTGACCCAACTGCCTCATTAAAAATGTATAAGGTTGGATTCCGTGCGTTCTAATCGACTCTTATTTAATATGCGTTGGTTTGGTTACGTGCGTTCAAGTCTCCCTATATTAATACACGTCAGGTCAATAGCAACATTCAAGCTATTGACTGTATCACTGACTTCAGCACGACATATCCAAAAATATTTTGTATACAAGACGATCTTGTTGAATCTGAACTCCACACGAGAAACTCGGACATCATTTAGATTCATTGTACGGAAAATTTTCAAGACAAATTTTAGTTTCCAGACTTTTGAAAATAAAACTGTTTATTAAGGTTTAAAAAAACGGAAGGAAAAAAAGCTTACGGTGTGTTTTTTAAAATATTTAGCGTGATAGTGTTGAGTAAAGCTTCAAAGTTTTTTTTTTCAGATCGCGGATGCTGCGCCTTTTATGACTTGCGAGCCTTTATCTCTTTCTCTTAATATCAGTTGAACGGTATTTATTTTTCGGTTTAAGCCACCATTTCATTTCCTGACGTTTCTGAAAATTAAGTTTGAGGCTAGTCGCACTTAGAATCTCAAAAGCCTCTGAAACTTAATATCAGCGGCATTGTGGCCTCCTCCTTCTATTTTACTGTTTGTAACGGCAGCCAGCCAGACGGCCGTCTCTGCCTTGAACTCATCGACGTTGCAACTTACTTCATTTGTTCAGGGGAAAAAAATCTATTTAAGCGTCGTCGCTGTTGTACTCTAGGAAAAACTTGGCATATTTCATCCTATTTCTACCCTTGGTTGACCCATTAGTCACATTACTCAGATGTTTAACATAGTCGTGTAAGTCTTGACTAAGTTTAATCCACGTAATATATATAACTCATGCCTTTAATTCGGTTGACTGCCCCTAAACATGATGGGTATTTTTTATAGTACCGCCTACCAAGAGAAGAATCATGAAGCTTGAACTTTTAGTGAATTAAGCGCCTTGAGCCCTACTCGGCTTGTTTTTGAGAGAATACTTAAAACTCAAGAGCAAAAAAAAAATAACTACCCTCGCAGTTAAATATTTTTACAGACTTAATTAATTTTTAGTGTGATATTTCAGAATGCAAATACATCCACTTTCCAGAGAAGAAATCCAAAGAACCGTGGGCCGCAACATGAGGTGATGAGCCGCTTGGGGCTATCGGGAGATTAGAGCGGATTCGGGATCGATTGATCGGTTGGCAAGCCTGCAGGGGACATCCCGCTGCCCTCTGTTATTCACTATTCCTTTCCCATCATTGATCTGAAGTCCCTTTGCGTTATCCAATTTTGGAACGGAACGTCCACTTTACTTCAATTGTTCCCCTAATGAAATTGTTTCGTCAAAGTCAGTAGAAGAGATTAAAAGTTCACTTCGATCAAATATTATTGCTGCAGCTGGAATTTATTATAATTAATTTGTGAAATTGACTGCAAGCGCTCATTGGAGGTGCCTCTCGATTTTCACTTCCTTTTCCTTCCTTTAGTTGAAAATAACTTAGATACGGAGATTGAATGGGTTGTCTATGGTCACTTTTGTTCCGGCAACTTGATTCATTTATTCCTATCGGTCATTGCCTGCAATGAAAATACTTCACGCCTAGATATGTAGTTGTGGAAATTCGCTTTTGCAGTGGAATTTCACTCCTAAAGCAATTTTTCTCTACTAAATGTCTTAACGTTTTGACTTACGCAAAGACCATAATCTCAATTTAATTTTTAAAAGAAAGGAGGAAAAAATGGCTTAAACTTATTGTCATTATGTAAAAGTCGACCATTTTTATGGTTCAATGTCGTAAACCTCGACGGGCTCGAAATTTTAGATTTTTTAGTTACAAAAAAATACTATTCTTTCAATAAAACTGGTTGAACCCTCCCTGCAGAAATTGGTCAAAATGGGTACTTCAGTGGAAAGTGGGCAGGATTAGAGACTTTAATGATTGATTTGTAATTTCGGAGAAATCGTACAATTTAATTAAGTGTCGACAAGGGCTCTGTTCGCGACAGATACAGGGAACTCCGAGCAGGAACCACTTACCTGAATCCCGGAGATCTGGATTGCGAGATAGGCAACACGCACTGCGCGCCTGCGTACATATTGCCTAGGCGCTCTCTGTCAGGGGCCCCCCAGAGTTATGATATGTAAGCTCTTTGGAAACTATGGTTGGGTGGCTGCGGGGGGGGGATAAAGATATGGCTGCGGACTAAACGTGATTCTCATCCACGTGTGCAATGATAGGCTGCCGGGGTCGGTCACGTGGCCCAGCTTTTTTTTCGAAAACGTGTTTGCCGTAATTGATGGGAAAGGAGTGCGAATCAGGATTTCTCCTAAAACCACTCGTTTTTCGTTCATGTTTTTGTGTTTTTATTTTGGTACTGTTACCGAAATAAAAAGACGTAAAATTATTTCGCAAGTAATCAGCAAAAGAAAGTCTGATATGACACCGGGCGTTACTAACAAATCGAACTAAAACATAACTAGCGCTAGAAGAAAGACCCGGGATCATTGGCAAGCCTCTTTTTTCTGTAGCCTATCATTTTGCAACAATGATGGCAAAATGCGTATGTAGATGCATTGGGGAAACTCCTTTAAAACGCACAAATCTGATCGGATTCCGGGAAAAGGTGGCTACCAAACACGGGCGGTTACAATGTCACATCTTTTTTTATTCCTGTCTTGTTTTCCTGTACCAGCGAATCGGATGGGAAACCATGTTGTGGACTGAATGGGAAACCAAATGCTAAACCGAACAGCCCATTTTTAGCATACATTGAGTTAGAAATCACCAGTACAAGTGTCTCTGCCGCTTTATTTGCCCTGCCTTTTCTGGCCGACGGGAGGGTACGGGCCGGAGAAATTGGGTGGGGGGCAGAGGGCGTTAATGCGGTTTCGCCCTGTTGATACACTGGCTAGATTTTATTTTGATGGAGTTGGCCTGTTATTGCGTTTCCCTGCTTTCTCATTAAAGTCACCCTGCAAATATTTTTAGGGCTGCGAAACTGATTTGGGAGGTTGGTCTTAACACTCTGAGCAAAAAAATAAATCTCGGTTAGAATCCACGTCTTTATGTCCAATTGGAAAATCCCGAAACCTGTTACTTTTTTTAACAGAAATGTTGCTCTTCTTCGTACAAATAATCTATGTTTATTCAGTTCTAGCGGTATCATTTTCACTTTTTGCGGTGAACTGGTACAATGCATCAATCTCTCACCACAACTATAGAATATCATAAATTTACTTTCGTGTATGTAAGGTTAGGTATGCCTCGTTTCACTCTCGCTTTGCTCTCGCTTTGCTCTCGCTTCACTCTCGCTTCACTCTCGCTTCACTCTCGCTTCACTTTCGCTTTGCAGTAACGAAGCTCAATGCCGCTCACGTCATGCTCTGGCCACCAAGACAGAGAAATCATGCCCGTCTACGATCAATTTTTTGTTACCGATTGCCGACATTCATTACACCTCATACTACGAGCGATAAAAAAATGTGAGTCCTACAACTCAGACTGAGTGATTTCCTTCAAAAGTCGCTTGCTTTTTTGTCTCGTCATTTTCGCCAGGGCAGTGCGCATACATGAAAAAGACCCCCTGATCATCCTGCTTGAAAGATATATGCGCTACAGCAGACTTGGTGGCGTGGCGCCTGTGTGCGCCACGCCGCCGTTGAAACTCCGCTAGATGAGTGGGACACTCGGAGGCCTCCGAAAATGAAAATGCCTCGAGAACGCTTTTCATTTAAATGGAATCTCTCTCCACATACCGTAGGTGAATTTCGATTGGAAGCGTTTTTAAATTTGGCCCAACGCCCCGCGAAACCCCGCACAGTACTACGCCGCAGACTATTCTGCTTAGAAACGAACCATCTTTGAAACATTTCATTCAGTTTCCCTCCTCTCATGCTCTGAAGCCCTTTGTTTACGGAGAGTTTGGCTAGTGCCTTGCCCAGCTTTCATTTTCTAGAAGAGTGCAAAAAAAAGTACGAACCCACTAGAGGTTTCGATTAAGCGCGAATGCTTCAGCGAGATGGGGAAGCTTCCTTTAAAATTGATCATATGCATTCGAATTCGTCGTGAAATGTATATAATCCTTTTTATAAATCAGTGAAATGTACTCGTAGATCCTTGAGTAAGTTCGTGGAAATTATTTCTTCGCATCAGGGCTGTTAACGCTAACTCAAAACGTTAGCGCGCTAACGCTAACTCGCTAACGCTAACGCTAATTTTAAAACCTTTAGCGCGTAGCGACGCTAACGCTAACGTTAGCGCGTAGCGGCGCTAACGCTAATACTATTAACAATAGAGCCCCATTTCATTGTGTTCATAAA
>Ga0058701_10001807_pt1 | contig 15606 bp, 6 predicted proteins | sample AgamicOrMae_FD_97039 | JGI IMG/M metagenome (GOLD analysis project Ga0058701, IMG submission 97039) | Agave microbial communities from Guanajuato, Mexico - Or.Ma.e | ecosystem: Host-associated > Plants > Phyllosphere > Phylloplane/Leaf | place: Guanajuato, Mexico | collected 2012-06-04
AAAAAAGGAAGAAGCGCGGGCTTTTCGAACGCCACGGGAGACACAGTTTAATAAGCAATAAACCGTATAGAGAATATCAAAAAGGGTTGATGAGTAGGACATAAATACTCGTCAAGGTCTAATGAATAAACTTTATTTTAAACGTTTAGTGATTAGACCTATGCTTACCTGCTTTTTTACTCGAAAGAGTCAGAAACACAGCCCTGGGGACAATGAGGGAACTTTACATTTGACCATATTTCGGCGGTTTTCTTGGCGATTCTAATGATATATTAGGCCATATTAATGTTAGAATAGTAAAACTAGTCCTCCTACACAATTAGGATCGCCTAAGAATATAATGTGGTGCGTAGAAAAGTAGCGTGGCCTCGGAGACACAAAATCGCTACGTACGCGTGGAATCACCCAACCGCAGAAGTCATTTAAACGGGCAATGGCGCTAAACGGTATGTTTCCGGACATAGGTTAAAAGACACCTTTTGATCAGCTCGACCTGGCGCATCCCCCTGTTCCGCGTGAAACGCTGAACCGGAAACACCCTAGCACCTCTCTAAACACGTGTTGCTCTCAAACCGTTCCAACTTCAGATTTGGGCCGAAGGACAAAGTGAAAGAACGTTCTGAGTTAAACAACACACTTTTGTCAAAAAAAAAAAGAATCTGACTGAAACCACTTTTCCATAAGAAATGTGCGGGGTCCTTTAAGATGTTCGCTTTCTCCGTCTTGTGTCCTCCCATAAATAGCCAAGCTTAGCGGAACGAGGCACAAAACGCGTACACGTACAGTACATCCAACCACAACCTCGGTGCAGAGAGCTCTGCACCGTGATCCCAACCTAAGTTAACATAAACCTATTGTTGCCAAGCCTGATGCCGCCGCCTTCTCAAAAAATGAGCGATGGCAGGCTAGGCGAAAGCCGAGTGAAGCTAGGCACAATGCGCATAACCTTCTATATGTTGAACTAATCTATCCAAGTCAACATAACTGAACTTGACCTAATCCATGTTGATCTAATACAAGTTGACATAACCTACGTTGCCCCAACCAAATTTGGCGACCTAGGTTAACCTAACCTAGTTTGACAACCTAACCTAACCCTAACCGAATGTATACGGGGTCGTATGTCCTTTTTGTCCATATTCATTACGTACTCAAAGAGCGACCGGGGTGTGACACAAGCGGTAGGAAACGCCGCCTTTCCAATTTACAGGGCTTAGGCTAACAATGTATAAGTTGAATATTTACCTTTCCCGTTGAGGCAAAGCATTTACTATCGGCTGCACAATAGCATAAAAGGCGTCTTCGTCTAGTAAGGCGAATAACGATGTACAGAGGATAGGGTGTGAGGACTTGCGGAATTATACAGTATATGGGGGGAGCTGAAGCCGTGAATGGCAACCCGAAACAGTACCACATCCTCTCACTAGATGGCAGCATTTTCGTTTTCGGACTGATCGTTACCTAGCAACGAGACTGCCGCGCCTTCCGCGGGCTCCCCGACTCCATATTTGTGTTTTTACGTTGCATTAGTGGATGGATGGTGATTTTTTAACAACCCTGGATGAATTGTCCAGACTCAAATAACGAGTGTCATTAGTATCTCATAGTATCTGTTGAAAAGCTGTCCTCTTCCATATTGACCAAAGCTTATTGAACCTTATAGAAAATACATGGAAAATATGTGTTCCCATTACCAGTAGTTTTTCGTTCTTTTCAATCGATTCAAACTTACTTCATCAGGGCACGAGAACAATGAAGGACACTTTTCACCGGAAAGCATTTCTCGCAACATGGTTATATTGCCGGTTTTGCAACCTAGCACAACGCAGTGGTTCGGCATTTACGTAAATTACGTGGGCACTGGTACCCAATAACGACGTTCAATAACGTATCTTTAACACGCTAGCTTTGGAGAGAATATTCAATCTGTTAATAGATTTGACGCGCTCAAAGAACAAACGTGGTCGACAACATGGAACAACATTGCGTTTTTTAAAATATTATCCCCCGTTATTTTTCGCTCGCTCGTTTTTCTGGTCTAGGAAAAGCGGGATGAGGACACAATAAAAAAAAACAAAAACAAAAAAAACATGTAGATATTTGAAATTGTGCATTTTATTCGCTCTCACTCTAAAGAAATGCATTTCTTCATGGATTGGGTTCAGCAGCGTAGTCATAATATCGCCAGATTCATTTTGAGTTACGGTTCCCTGGATCTCGCGTAGATTTCCTAGGGTGATGTACATTGTACCGAACGTTCACGAGTATTTTGTGGCCCATACTAATACAATTTTAGAACAAATTCACTCTACTAATGATAACTAATAAACGTGTGTTTACAAACATTTGCGCTTCTGATGCGCTCAGTTGCGCTGCCAGTAAGGTTCGCGCGTTTCCGAAGTCATCCGGAATCACCCGAGCGATCGGTCTCAAAACAAAAATGCTGCCACCTAGTGGCTGTCAGTAGAAATTCCTTCAAGGAGGTTGCCAGTCTCGGCTTCACTTTTCGGTCGCCAGTCCTCACACCGTATTCTCTCTACATCGTTGTTTTACGAAGCTGCCCACGGCATTTCATCGCGGATCGGATTTGAACCGCGAACCCCAACCGAGTCTCGACACCATCACTAACAACGTATCAACGCTAACCACCCGGCCACCGTGAAGACATTCGTTAGCGGTGTTCAGAGGTATACTTAAGTGACCGAGGCCTCCGCGAAAGAGAGAAGGAAAAAACATTGTTTACGCGGGAGTCGAACCCACGACCATAAGGTTGAGGGGCGGACACGTTGACCACTCGGCCATGGCGACTTGTTACCGTTTGTTTTATATTATGCCTCATGAACGAAACCCGGTTCTTTCAGCTGGTTTATGGTCAACGGTGGTGAATCTTATCGCCTGCCTCAATACGGTCTTCGGCGGTCCTAACCGGGCCGTTGTATGTGGCATTGTGGAGTCTTCCAACGGAGCGCCGGCATGAGTTCAATAAGTCAAAAATTAGTAAGCTGTTTAAAAGATGAGGCCGTCAAAATCACTCGACTAAGACTGGTCGTATTATGTATATGCTGAACGAATTCCACAAAAATCAATAAAAAAATAACACATCAGATTTGAGCCCAAAACCATTGGATTCCGACGGTTTAGTGGTTGGATGGGTATGTCTACACTATTTAATTTTAACTCGGCTTGTGACCTCAGACCTAAGCGCGTACAGGTAAGTACAAAGAACTTACAGTTGTCCTTTCGAGGAGAGGGAAAGAGACAATTACTCAAACCTGGCATCACCAAAAGAGTTCAATATAAGTCAATACTGCGGCAGATTCGAGCCCCAGCTTCAGAGCCCCAAGACCAAGACTAGACGAAAGCCCTTGCCCTGTGTACAACGCGGAAGAAGAGAAACATCGGGACCACGGCGAAACCTGAGTAACGAGAGATTTTCAGACTGTGTGAGTGAGTTTGCGGCGGAAAATAACCAGGAAAAGAAGGACACGGGAGAATACTAATTGCATTAAAAATGGGATAAAAACTATTGCGATTCAAAAATCATTAAAAACGTGGTAACCCCGGCTACAGCAAACGGACAGAAAAGCATATAAGCCAACCTCAGTTCCTAACAAAATAAAAATTAAAAATAAAATAAAAATCATGTCATTAAAAAAAATATTTACTTTTTTTTTCTAAGGTATGGTATTCAAGACATAAGCGATTGAAAAAATTAATAGCTAAAAAGCCATTTAAAAAAGGCAATTTTGCATTGTTGTAAAAGAAATTTTGCATTGCTCCTTTTAGAAAAGACCTTACATTATATTGCAAATAACTATATTAAACACTAAAAAATACTGCACTTTTTAATAGACTTAATTATAACCATTCCAAAGGTACCTTCCCTAATATTTCATGTCTTAAAAAAACTAAAAAGTGAAAACAGTTTTTAAAAAATGCCTAAAAAAATTCAAAAACACGAGAAGAAACGCAAAAAAACGACATTAGAGACGCTTTTCGGAGTGTTCAATTTGAAGAGAAGAGTCGCAGAAAGATTGACGGGTGGGCAGACTAGTAAACCGTCCGAAAACGCCGCAGTCAATACAGGTACAATTGGACATCCTGTGTCGCCATTAGAATGTGCATTTTGGCGCCAGGCGCCAGCCTAGCGTTTTCCAATTGCGAGGCAAATGATCTCACTGAGTCACCCGCAGCGAGAAAATCCTCGAATGGTTATGCAATCGCTCGGTGACACCGAAGCGATGCACCGACCTGCTCGCACAATGCTTGGATACTTTTATGTACAGGTTTAATTGGAGGGAAAAAGTCGCAGAAACTCGAAGTTTCGCACCTAAAATCGGGGGAAATCCGCCTCCGGTTACGCAATTCTACTCCGCATCGATCAACAGCAAAACCTGTTTTGGGTAGTCCTTATCCATTTTCGTATTCAATCTACGGGCACTAACCGACTTTGAATTAGTTTCAAAAGAAGACTTCTCTGTATTCGTATCGAACGAAAAATGCTTGCCGAGAGCATTTCATAGATATGACTTTTAACATATCTATACATCTCGGAAAGCAATTACGACAGATGTGCCCTACACAGTAAAAAAGAACCAACGTTTTGGGGAATGCTATCCCTGTTTTGGGTGTGAAACGAAAACGGGGGTGGTACGTATTTTGGTTATTTTTCAAGATAGGCCTATGTTCAGCCATATCATTCAAAAGGTCTCGGTGAGAGCTTTCCATTCATGTGACTAGACATAGGTTTATGCTGAAAAAATATCAAAATACTCACTAACCCGTTTTAATATCCAAAACAGGTATAGCATTCCCCAAAACGGGGGTTTTGTTTTTAACTAAGTTGGCGCGCGGGGCGTGGAGTTGAACCCGCATCCCATGATCCCTAGTCCACTCCTGTTGTGAGGGTCTACCGTCCCTCTATCATAGTAACAGAAATAATTAAAGGGTTCAAGAGGTCGCTTTCGAAACATCCCTCTCCGGAGGGTTCTCCAATATATAACTTTTACTACCCCTGAAAACAGGTAGACACACGTCAGGTTTTAAAGATTATCTTTTAGCGAGAGTTATATAGCAAGATCCGGAAGTGTGCTTACCTCAAATTCGATATTTCAGTAGTCCAGTACTTCCATCCGCGTTCGACTAACATCGAAATAAAAATACCGCTTAAAGGTTGACCCATGTATATAACACACATAGGCGTGATCGACCCACAGCCAATTTTTCCAACCGTTCCATCACTGTCCAAAGAAAATAAGACGCAATTTTTGATGTTTCTCAGTTTACCTATTATCTATGAATGAAAAGCTCTGGCCCTTGTTTGATGTGGCTGTCTGCTTTGAAAACTGGCCAAAATATGTTCACATCCGTTCCAAAACACAGGCATATCCGAAGCAAGGATGATTTCATTGGAACTATACCCAAATTCAACATTTTACACGCAGTTAAAAAGACAGGGAGTGGCGTCTGTTTCGTATTGATTTCTTTTAATCGTGGTTTTGGTTTTACAACGAGCGCAAAGCTTATAGGGTTTAAAAGATACAGCTATCAGTGGCAATATCAATGGAGCGCTCGCATTGAGACATCTCTCGCAATATCTCTGCTACTGAAGCATCATTGAAAATAAACACAAAACATTCCATACCTGTTTCATTTCCCTATCTGGACGCGATGTACCGATGCCCTACTTTTATTGGCACTTTACGCTGAAGATTAAATTTTATTGAGGCGACAACCCCGATTAATCTACTTAAATGAAGGGTCGGAATTAACCGATGATAAAAACAATGCATGAACTTCGGCCGTCCGAAGATAGGAGAGAGAAGGGTCCTTAATTATCCTGCGTTTAGAGGTGGACTGTATGTTTCGATGATGACGTTTTCCACTTTTCCTGTTCCACCTTCCTGCGAGGGCGAGCGGAAGAGACAGCGGAGTGACGCAAAAAGCATCTACCTCAAGGACCGCCTAAAAACTATGTGCCCATTTATGGGGGAGGGGGGGTCAAGGTACGGTCTCAGGTAGTCTTAGAGGTAAAACCGGTGTTTTAAGGCACGAAAAGGGGGAGGTCTGTGTCAAAGTCACAGTTCGGAAAAAAAGACATATTGTAAAACGTAAATGAATAAAAAAACAGTTCAAACTCACAGATAAAAAAATATCCTGTTTCGGGTCCGTTTGACCAAACAAAAAACAGATGACGCTATCCCGAATGGGGAAAAAATGTGGTCGCTAGTCTTCTTTTTTTTTGTTTTGGAGGGTGGAAAAAAGAGGAGACTTAGGAGGACATTTCCATGCTCTAAATAGCAAATTGGTCAAAAAAAAGAAAAAAATAACGGCTAGCGACATTGTTTTGCCGTTCGGGTCACCGTCATCCGTTTTGGGTCAAGCGCACCGGAAACAGGAGTTGTTTTTTTTGTGCTTTAATCAGTTTTATCTGCGCACAAGCTCATAAATCGCAATGCAAAATTTTCAAGTTGAGCACTAAGTCATGAAATGGCAAAAACAAACCGGGTCAATAGAATCAAAAGACCGGCAAACGTCAAGACTGAAGATTTCAACCCTGGTTGACACACTTTCAGATATTACAATTTTTACATTAATACGACTGGTTCTCCGTACAGTTCTAGCATTAACATAACAGTTAAGTTTCAAATTACGACGTCAACCAGCAACTGGCCAGGACTATTTGAGTCCTGATCCCCAAGGTCACGGAACTGAGTTAATTCCTTTAAAATACAGTAGGACATCGAAAAGTCTAGCAAGAACAGAAATTTGAGCTTTTCGAATTTCGAACAACGAAAAGGCACGATTACCCTTAACACAGACGAGGTACACTCGAGTCATTGGAGTTCAAAAGTCGAATTTAAATGGTGGCTTTGTAAAAATGAATACAAAAATACCACCTTTTTTAACACACTACCGCCCAGCGATGCCCTTCGGAGACAGAAAAATTTATTTAATTAAGATCTTTTTACTTCAGTATTGTCGAAATTAAAAAAATATCACCCCCCCCTGGAAACCTGAAATTTAATAATTTAGGCATTTTCCAAAGCTTAAAATTGCGTAATTTAATGGCGAAAATCCTCCCAATTTCTCCTAAGCTGAATTTCACTCCAAATACATTGAGCTGTTATGGGTTAATGCAGCCGAATTCGTGTGTTGGGTGTAAAGGTAAGACAGCAGACATAAAACGGTACGTTTTCAAGAAGGACCGATCAAAAGTCATATCAGTCGAGAGTCCTCAACGAATTCTCTTCTATGATTAGTTGCCTCAAAAACTACTGAAAATGTACCACTGTGATAAAAAGTGAGCGGCCAATAAGATCCAGGGACTTTTTTTCGCTGACGAATAGGTGTTCGGCCGCACAGCGTGTGGATATGGTGGGAGGTTGTAGAGGCAACGAGCCCTTTCCCCCACAATGGCCGCCAGCCCACCCCAACGTGCTGCTGGGCGACTAGAAAAATCACGAAATCTTGTTTCCTCGCTCACTTATGACTGGCACTGTGTGCAACACACGTTTTACCTTCACACACAAAATGTACTACTTTCCTCGAGCATGAAATTCCAATACTGCCTCTACTTGATTACGACCACGTAATAATGCACGCGAATACAAGTTCAGTGCATTGTGATGTTCAATGTGCACTTCTTAGCACGTAATATAAGCTATCATTACACGGAGGCACGTATCACTATCGATGTAATACTCAACAAAAAGCACATAATCATCTGATGACAAGTGCCTCTTACGTGTGCGACACCAACTTGATATTTGCTTGTCTAAGGCATTGGTGGAGCATCATTTAAATGAGCGCAGTACTTGTGAAATTTTTGATAGGGAGGATGTCCTTAAATGGGACATATTTCAAATATTGGTACAAACGCTTTTGTAAAAAGACCCATAATATAAGCCTTATTGCTTTTTTCCTGTGTATTGTAATATCTTCAATTTGTAGGCTAAAGGTAGGTTTGTACGTATCTCGATCCCATTATTTGTTTTTGTACAAAAAATAAAAGTATTTTTTTACCGTAATGTGCGATTTACTTTCTTTGCACATTTTACTTCGGTAACAAATGTATTCCTGTATTTTTATAAACCTTTCCCTAAAAAGCACTATATACACTCCTAATAGATAAACGGCATTAAAATGTTAAAATTAGCCCTTAAATGACCAACCAAAAGTGAGTCACCCAGGGCATTCAAATCTAAAACAAAAATCTCCAAATTAGGTATCCGTAATATGATCCTCGTATTATTCACAGCGAAGTTTTAGTTTGGACCGCAGAATAGAAAACAACTTTACATTATGCATACAAATACACTAGTGACTTTTTAGGTTACAATTCGTAGTACTGTACCTTGCTAGGATTTCTATTTGGTGTAATTTCCTGGACTTTTAGTGGGACATCTAGACAGTGAAGAATTTTGATCTGAACAATCATGTTAACGCAATCAATGAGTATCATAATCACAGAAAGGGTTGTCTGAAATAGGACACTTTGACCTATTCTTGTTGAAGCATTTTTTTTAAATCAGAAGTTTTTACAATGACCGAGCTGAATGATGTTAGTTTTGAGAGCACTACATCATTATTCCCCAAAGTGTACCAGTCATTTTATCTTATACATTGTAAGGTAATTTCTCATGTCAAGTGCCTTGCAAGTCACAAATATTAACATTCCATTCGAGGACAGTCCACTTCTAACGTAATACATCCATTAATGGGATTTAAAAAGCCTTCCTTGATACTACCTACTTAAATTCAAAAAGCACTCCAAAATAAGGATATAATACGAGGCAGCATCGATAAGGGGTGAGGCTGCTTAATCGGATATGTAATGATGGGCGCATATTTCTCCATAACGTTAGTCCAAACCCATGTGCAATAGTAAATAGCAGAATTTTTGGTCCTCAAATTATGGGTAGATCGATCTTCGCGATAATGATCGCAAATTTCCTCCAAAAGTTGATTGAACTTCCTTATGCTTTCCTGTAACAGCCCAAACCAAATGTGTTTATCAACACATTTCCCATGAAAACCAAAAAATAATTTTAATGTGGGTCAAGAACAAAGAGTCATGACCCCGCTTCTCGAAATCAAATTACCAGTCGATAATTGTAAATCGATATTATACGGTCCAAAGATGGATTCCGTGTGGGAGTGACGCGAACTCTTCTTAACGAGACAAAAATTCGCAAGATGACAAAAATAAGAGCCTTGACACATTTGCTGGTACGACACGAAAATCCTCCAACGGATTAAAAATGACACGCTGAGACCATAATACGACATATAATGATCATTAATGTTGCATGAACTATGTTACAATCCAAGGATTATAATCGACGCTCTGCTTCCAAAACTCACCAAAGGATATAGATAACATAAGTTATTCTTCTATGTATCTTTCAATGTTGCCAAGTTGGGTTTATTCAGGTAGCGGCACATCAGCCACGTGTAAGGAGAAAAACATGTCATCTTGAAATTGCCTAACCACCTAGGGGGATAGAGCCCCCTAAAAAGTATTGATTCCGCGCTAACTTTTAAGTTTCCCGCAAATCAAGCAGAAATTATAGCAAAATAATTGATTTCTTTCTGATTGTCGGCAACTCGGTAGCATCAAACGTGATCAAGTATAATTAAATAATCCCTGTAAAATATCTTGATGATTTCGAGGAAAAAGAGTGCATCCGACAGACGAGTTTAGGCCTTTAAGAGCTGTTATGCGTCGCACTTAATAATCAGCGCAGTGGCTTTTGAAGCCCGCCTCTCATTTTTTTTCTTATTCATATTTCTATTATACCAAAGATCTCTTTGCAAAAATCAAAAAATTAGGGACAATTTGTTCTTTTGGGCCTTATTTTCTTGATACAATATCTTAAGCTGCACAAAAACAAATTATTTTTTCATCAATTTTACTAAGTCGCCTTTTCACCGAAAAAATGCCGTTGGATGATTTTGCCCACAACTGCAACTCAGGCGTGAAGAAAAACTTACAATAGGAAAATTTGCCAATACCCTCAAAATTTAAACAGGGAGGAGGAAAAGGTCACCCTGATTCGAATCTCTCGAGAAAGTGAGTTTGCACCTGTTTTTACAATGGCCACCCAACTTAAGAGAAAACGTAACTGACAAATCTACCTTGAGAGCATCATGTTTTGCTCTTTTAGGTAGTAAATATACTGTGAAACTGACTTTAGCTTTTGCGACAAAGCGTACACAGATATTGGAGCTTTGCTGTTCTTTCAATAACGTGAAAGAAATTTAAACACAAGAAGGCAAGTCCAAATGGTTTTAAATGACTCAAGAATGGTAGAAGAACGGTTTATAAATATTCCTATCAACCCAATCCTTTTTTTAAGAATATGTTCACGATATAAAGAAAAAGGAATCCCTCGAGCAAAAAAAATAATAAAAAAATGAATAAATAAAAAATAAAATGTAGGCCCTACATATTTTCTTTTCCATGGCTCTAGCACAGGAGATTTTCTTTTGGAAGAATAATTATTTTTCTGAAGAATTTCCCCTCCCGAACTCACAATTTGTATTTTTTTTTGTAAATTTGCTAATATCAAACAAACGTTCGCACAAAAAGGCGAATATTTAAAAGCTTTTAGAGCTATGTTATCGGAGATATAATATCCAAATTTAAGTGTCCACTTCCGAACCTAGAAATGTTATGTTTATTTGTTTTAAATGTTTGATTGAGCTTTCATAGAGAGATAAAAAAACACAAACAAAAAAACAAAAAAAAACAACATTTTTTAAAAATAAAAGTATCCTATTTTGGGAGCGAATAAAGACTTATTGACATGAATTTGACAAATTAATAATAAGCAGTTTGGCAATTTTCTCTATTTACAAATTAGTATTCATACTTTCCTTTTTTATTAAAAGTATTTACTTTTTCTTTTTTAAATTACACTGAGTGATTTAGCTCTGAGTTGATTTTGCAATACCCTTTCATATTATTATGGTGATGTTCATCGTTTTGGGCGATTTGTAGGGCACTAAAGCAGCGTTATCTGAAGAAATGAGTCCGTTTATAAACTCAATATACTCATAACATATACTTCTTGAAATATGCGAGAGCAGTAATGTCACACGGGGTACGTATGTATTTGACCATTTTTGTCAGTTGGGAATGGGGTTATATTTTCGTTGGGAATGAGGATATAATCTCAAAGTACCTCTTGAAGATGTCCCCAAATTTTTGTTTGTTACAGTTCTTTATCTCCTTAAGAAAGAGATACGACTTTAGGACTTGGCGGCAAGCCAAAAACCAGCGGCAAATTTAAAATGCCCGGCCAGGGGTTCATCTTTTTTTAGACCTGCTTTTGTTTACTTCATCATAGCGCATCACATTGCGTTTCGTCTAGTATTTAATATTGTTTTATTATTATTGTTTTGTTTATTTATTGGAAAGGCCTTTTCATTTATTTTTTTTGAAAATATCCAAAGCGCTGATGGAAAGACCTTTTAAAGTAGCCCCATTACTAAAAAATATAAAAAATAAAAAATTGACAAATAAATTGAAAAAAATCAAAGCTTGCATTTTTTCTTTGTTACAACTTTATTTGTCGTCAAGCTGACAATGAGCGAAGCAAGACACGGAAACCAAATTTCGACTAACCTAAGTTAACCTAACCTAACAATCAACCCGTGGCATCAGGCTTGGCGATGGCAGAGCGGAGTGGTAGTGGAGCGAGGCACAAACCATTAACCTATCTACGCCAAAAAACAAAAAGTCCAATTGCTAGAATTTTTTGGAGAGTCAAGAACCGTTTACAATTGTACCGATCCGAAGCACTTTTCCGCCTCATTTGCATAGCTCGCTACCGGCCACTAGTGTTTACATCCTGATCGGGATAAAACGAGACTATTTCAGAAATTTGACTTACATAAAGAATAAGATCGCGAGAATTGAGCGAATTGCCGTCATCAAGATGGATCATCTTAATTAAAATGCGTTGAAACAAACGCCTCGCTCAATTTCATAATTTTCACAATTTTGCGGTTTGTGTAACGTTACATCAAGCTACATTCGCTGACCTCATGTCACATCAGGTAGGGTTGCGTGTAGTATGAATATATGATATGAGGTTAGACTCATTTAGGTTAGGTTAGGTATTCATTTTATTTATTTTTTAATTCGGAGATTAATAAACGTTATCTTAACGGTGAGTTGAATCATGGTAAGACAAATAAAGGTAGATTAGCTCAGAGTAGGTTATGGGCTACTAGGTAAACTCAGGCGAGGTTTAATTACCTAAGGCAAGGTTGAGTCAACTCATACTACATTGTTGATGTTAAATTTGTAACATTTACTTTAAATTTTTATTTAAAGTATTCAAATTTATAATTAAGTTTGCGTTACACATGGATCTTCATTAGCATAAGTAGTAAGTTAAGAAATTGGATTGAGACAAAAAAGGGAAGAAGAACCAGAGGGAAATGATTGGGAATGTCAGCGAGGTAAACTGTTTGCAAGCTCACTTGTCAGTTCCTATTGGCTTATGTGGATGAAAGCGCAAGAAGGTATTTAGTCGTCAACCTCGTCAGAACCATCTCCTGACGTCTTAACCAACTGGCAGCGTCTCTATAAATACAATTTAAAATAAATCAACGCCAAAAAATCAGTAAATATTATTCACCTTAGGTTTAAAAAGATAATTATTAATAATAAGCTTATTATTCATAAGAAAAAGAAAAAAAAACAGTAGGGTGGGATATTGTTTTGTATTTGAAAATCTGACTATGGGTACTCGTCGACGCCACTTACATTTTTTTCCCCAAATAAAGAAGAACAGGAAAATAACCTATTAAATTTTCGATCTCTACATTTACAAATCCTCTCGCAGTGGAATTTCAATTGCCGAAAAAAACAACAAGCAATTCAACCTCAGGTACAGTATTTGTGACCTGATAAGGACCACAAGAGCTGGCGCTGCAGTCGCAGAAATATTCGCTTGGAACAAGAGACACTACTTTTCTCAAAATACATGAGTACGTCAAACTATTATTTCTTGGCCCAAAGGTTTTCTGAGCCCAAAATATTTCAGTCTGTTACCCCAGAATGGTCCTTCAGTCAAGAAGAAGAATTGAAGACCCTAAATAAAATTATTTGACTCGTGGAAAAAGTTGATATTGAGAAAAGAAAAGAAAAAATAACGAACCCCACAAAAAAACTTTGCTTGATAAATAAATACAAGTATTTACAAAAAATAAAAGAGCTGAAAACAAACCAGGCTGTTAATAATATCGAATCAAATGCATCTGAGACCAGAGTTCATTTTCCCGATTCGTGGCCGGAAAAGCCTCTAGAATTCTCTTAACTAAAAGGAAATACCGACAGCATTTCATGGTTCAGCTTCTTTTATTAATAGTAGATATTTTAAAATTAAACAAAGCCTCATTTTTTTAAGGCGAGTTAACAGTTACTTACTAAACACTGATATCGTCAAAATTTACGTCGTTAATTCATTGAATGCTCGCAGTAACTCGATCCTTACCTATTGGGCCAAATTTTAAGAAAAGTGTTCGTCGCAAAGGCATTGTTTTTCGGGGAGCAGATCATGAGCGATACAATAGACGTCAATCACAACGTGAAGAGTGTTGTTTTTGAAGGTATTCACTCATCGTAAAGAGGTGCTTCCGAGAAAAACAACCGGCGAACGTTAGGCGCACCCGCATATTCGAATCTAGCGGGGTTGGTCCACAAGGGAGGGGGGGAGCCGCCGGGGAGGGGCGTGGAGGGGGGTTGTATAACTAGAGCGGCTTCGCCTGCAACCGCTAAGTCCGCATGTGAGTGCCTACGGAGCAGTGTGTGTATCGCGAGTGCCGAACCAGCAGGCAACCATGCTGGTTCAGAGAGTGTGCAAGTTCTGGCAGTACGGGTTAGGAAGAACAGTGAGTACTACAACGAGTACTACAACCAGTGATTGAAGGAAAATTACAGTACCGGGAAAAAGCACGAATCGTATCTGGTGCGGTTCACCAGTTTTTCACGGCGAATTCATTCAGGCGTAACAAAGGCTCCATGTGACTGGTGGAAAGTGAAGTGATAAACATTTCTCCCATGGCGAATTGACAAAAAAAAGGTTGATTTTAAAATAACGCCGAACCTATTTACGTTATCCTCAAAAAACATTAATAGATTTCACAACAGAATAAATGGGGGTAATTGCACAAATACATCGACTTTTAAATTATAGGATGATTTATTTAAGTTTAATTTTTTTAAGACACAAGGCTACATTAATTAGACAAAAAAATAAAATAATCTAAAACCTGCCCCTTTAAAGAGAATTTGAAAAAAATGCAACGCGTTAATTGACTTAGTTAAATTGATATTTGCTTTCTTAACGTGTGTCTTCGCCGAAAAATGCCCTTTTTCTGGACGTTCGGCTAAGGGGGAAAAAACATTATGTGTAAATATTGAACAGTTTATACTTCTTATTTATTTTCGGCTTGTTTGGGGTGGGCTTGAATTCTTATCGGAAATTTTCGATTCCACAGAGAGAGACATCTGAAGTTGACCAAGAAAAATAAATAAAACGTTAGAGCTACTTGATAAAAAAGGGAGGGCTAAAAATCATAAGAAATAAATTAACACTTTTATAAGGGGGTTTCTGTTCGAAGCTTTTTATTCCGCATCAGGCCTAATCGTTCCAGACCCAGCAGCCGATAAAGCGTACACAGTGAGTCACTTACCGATAACTGCGTATTGTCGTTTGTTGGTGGTCCCTCTATTCAAATCCAACAGGTAGAAATGGACGAGAATTTCAGTGTACCATACCCCTATTCGGATACCAAAAATTAACCTACGCGTACCGCTTTAACTTGAAAGGTGGGATCTACTAAGGTCACGATTTACTCCCTCTTATGTTTTGACATTCATCTGCCGAGCGGAGAGACAGAAGCGCGAGCCAACGGAGCATGTAAATTTACCTAAACGGTCACTTATCCTTGTCACTTTCCAGCAGTAACTACTGCACGGAGGAGTAAGCGGTATCAGGCTTAGCGGAAGCTGAGAGGTAGCAAAACTAGGCATAGAACACCTGACCCGACACGGATTAACCTAACCTAAGCGTTTGCGCGGTGTTAATTAATCTTTATTAAACCAAGGTAAAAACCTATGAGGCTCTCACAACTTTTTACCGCCTCGGGTTAAAACGCATACAGTACTATCTTACGCTACCAAAATTGAATCCGAGAAAGAAGACTGAAAAAGGATTGTAGCGTAACAGACAATTGCTCCTAATTATAAATTAAACGTCAAAACAAAAAGAAATTCACATCGCAAAGATTTTTTTTTTGGGGGGGGGGCTGCATTGGTTCCAACGTATACCCATCGACGGGTGGTGACGTTAATAATTTGTTTAAGGATATTCCAGCGCAATGGGCTAAAATTAGACAAGGACTTGATATTTTCAGGATTAGTTCAAAATGTGTATGTCTATCGAATGGCGAAGTCTAAGAAAATTTGACCCATCCGTTTTTACGCAATTAAATTCTTAAGTTGGGAAAAAATGCATGGGCTCTTATGGCAGCTCCGAAAAATGGCGCTAAAACTGTTGAATTATGATTGATAGCGTCTGATTGAGA
>Ga0058701_10001808_pt1 | contig 15599 bp, 7 predicted proteins | sample AgamicOrMae_FD_97039 | JGI IMG/M metagenome (GOLD analysis project Ga0058701, IMG submission 97039) | Agave microbial communities from Guanajuato, Mexico - Or.Ma.e | ecosystem: Host-associated > Plants > Phyllosphere > Phylloplane/Leaf | place: Guanajuato, Mexico | collected 2012-06-04
AGCGACAGAAGTGGGCTACTTCGGCGGGCGCCGCAACTGGACGGTTTAGAAAACGAGTTTGCGAACTGTACGGTTTAGAAAACGCAAATCGGAACTGGACGCTTAATGCTTGTAGCCCCCGATATGTGCAAAAGAAAACAGATAAAGGAGACAGCGGGATGCCGTGGAAACACCAGAGAAAAATACATCTAAATGCTCAAATTTTGCTCTATTTTTGTAATATTTACGTTTTGCGTGATTTCGAGGCTGTCGAACCCAAAAACCACCGTTATGATATTTCCAAGGCAACTAGTAAAATGTAAATCCTGTTGAACGCACTCAAAAATTTGTGCAGGCTTTAGAGCATTTATATTTATATCCGGTCAGAGGGGCGGGCCGAGCTCGGTCTTACTACCGTGTAGCGACAGGAATCAGGTTTGTTGAGAGTCAGAAAAAAAATGTTAAAGCAGGATTTGTTTCCGTAACTAAGCGGTTTGTTACTTGGACATTCCGACGTCAAAGGAAAATGAGAAAAATGTAAAACCAATCCGTGGGTAAGCCCCCTTAATTTCCCATGTCAGTCGGGATGGGGAGTTTGAGGGGCTATCTCTGACGCGCAATTCGTCAGATTTGAGGTCGGGTGGGAGTGTCTTGTAGGGAGCTTTGTGGGTCGCGAGGTGTGATCCATCCGGCCTGATTATAAGGATCCATCACGGATTTTGCGAGGCTGACCATTGCATTTAATCGCGGATTTGAACCACGAACTTGTAACCGAATCCAAACATCACTTTTAACGTAGCAACGCTAACCACTTGGCTACCTAAAAGATATTTGATGATGGTGTTGAAAGGTTTACTTAGTCTCGGCGAACGACCAGAACAAGGGGGGGAGGGAAAAAAATCGGTGAAAGCAAGACTCGAACCTTTGACGTTCACTTTGGTGATTAAGTCGTTGTTTGAGTGCAGGACAGTCGATACCGGAATCGTGCCTCTGTGTAGAGTGGTTATTCCTGTGTATAAGCATAGGGATAACGACTTAACACAGTAGTGCGATCTCGATAACGACACTCTTGCACTCAGCCACCGAAGTGCTCACCAGTCAGCCACGGCATAGTCTTTTTCTTGCAGACCATACAACGAGAGCAAAAGGTAGTCCTTTCCGGTGTGCTACCAACCCTTCTCGCTGCACATTTGCCCCTCTTCCTGTTTTCTGGACATTTGAAACGGATTTGTAAATGATGTTTCGTTACATCCGTGCGTCAATGTATGGCAAGGGCACAAAAAGTCGAGTTTGGAAATACCAGATTCTGTTCAAGACTCTTGTAAATGTTCATAAAATATTTTTTACAGCAATATGTATTTGTGAGCAGTAAGCGAGTTCTCATATTTTCTTAATATTACTTGATATAACTGTTTACGCTAAGATCCCGAAGAAAATAAAAAGCTTTTCCAGCTTGAATGCAAAAACCAGCATCAGTTCTAAAGAATGATTTTGAATTTTCAGGCACGAAGAATTATCAAAAGTGGAGTCTGTTGATCATTTTCGTGTTTTAAATAGACTGCCGAAGCGTTCTTTATCTGGAGGTGGTCATTTTCCAGTTCTAAATAGACTACCGAAGCGTGGTGTTTCTGGAGGTGGTCATTTTCCCTATAAAACCAGTAAAACTCTGAAAGGATGCTTCCAGGGTTAGCTTTGTTCTTTCCTAAGCCCTGGACCAATGCCTTTTACTGACGTTTTTCCCCTCAATTCCTTGGATTCTACTTGTGCCTAATTCGTGGAAAACACGATTCGTTAAAACGGTAATGGGCCTTTTCAATATCAGTTTCGTGTAGGACACAGCGAGTTCTGTGGCCGAAGGAGTGTCCAGTCCGAAACTCATGCCAAAACCCTAAATGAAATTGGCTACAACTTGCTCTGTGTTTGGAGCTTGAGGAGGAAGGGTGGAGAGACGGACAAAAGGTTGGGAGGGACCGGTGACCCCGTTAAGGCTGCTGATACAGTAATGCCATTCACTTTTGAAAACTGTAGGTGTACCTCTGGAGGGGGCAGAGGCATTGACAAGGTCCTGCTGTTACTCTCTTGATAGATCATGCGTAATTTCCCTTTTTTGCACGGGGTGCTTTGTCGCCTAAGTTCCGAGGGTCACTCGAGATAAAAGTACTAATATAATACGCATGGCACTTTCGCAATCAGTATGGAAACTTTGTGGCACACCAGTTTGTGCTTCTTAATGTTTTCTGGGCAGTTGACTGCCTGAAGAATTTAGACCTGGTGCACCTGATCATATGAAAAAAGTGCTGCTTGTAAAGGTCTGCGAAATGCTCCTTGTTTATGCAAGTAGTTCTCACTGTTGGTAGCTTGAATCGTCGTATGGAACAACTACTAAAACTGCATACATCAGTGCCAGCCTTATCGTTTTCAATAATATTAGTAGCACAATTGATGCCTTATGATAATTTTCACCCGTCGATAGCAAAAGAGAGCACCCTGATTGATGGCGAAGCTCAGGAAAGTGTGGACTAAAAATGGCCTTGTGTAGGGCGCACTACGACCTTGCGTACATATCTGTGGTAACTATTCGAGGTCGTAATGTCTTCTCCAGATTCATATTATTCCGTGACCTCAGTTACGCCTTGTATTTACGACAGCGCCATGTAGATGAGGGGAGATGGTTTGGAGAGGCAGATGTTTCGCGCTCCCAACGGCCTGTGATTGATCAAAGTGTGTGTGCTGCTCATGTGTATGTGTGTATGTGCGTGTGTGTGTGTGCACAGCCCATGTGATTAATGTCACGAGGGAAGGCGGCTCCCGCACGTAAGACTGGGAGCCCGCGGAGCACGGAGTGCCTGCCTGCCCGCCGAAAGCAGGGACTGTGGTTTGGCACCGTCTGCTTGCAGATTGTTCCCTTCCCAGCGGCAGCCTGCAAATGGGATAACACACTACGGCTTGGCACACCTTCAGTAGCCTGCCTTCGACCTCTGCCCTGCCTTCTTTCCAATATTTACGCAGAGAATGATCCTCTTGTCAGCAAGCGTTAAAAAAAGGATTTCCTTCCGAATCGAAGAAGAACGAATGCCTCGTGTCTAGGGGGAAACAATGGTAAACACTTCGACTTAACGTGTTAAGGTGATATCAAAAGTTACAGGGATTAAGCGGTAAAATTTCCGAGCGATGGTACTCAGGGACAATCGAGCCCAAGTGGAAGCACAATATCGAAGTGATTTCCCGTAGTGAAAGCTGAGGTTGACTCACCAGTATGATTCAGTGAAAATGATCCTACAGATTACAAACAAGTGCTGAGAGGCGCCTCAGTCAATATACCAGTATGGAATCATGTATGAAAAGAGTTGTTCTACTTCACCTGGAAGTGGATTCAAAACGTACCGCGATATTGCAGAAATGATCCAAACGACTGTCAAGGAATTGCAACAAAGACAGACCGCGGTCAAAATCAATGTAAGCACCATCCTTACACGTGGTGGTGGTCTCGACCCCAGGAGCAGCATCTTCGATGCGCACCGAAATAAACCACAAAAGTTTTCATCTAGGACTAGTTTTACAGGGAAAGCAGGTTGTTTGCATCACGACCTTTCTTTCTTCATTTCAACTCCGCCTCTTGCACTGCCAACAAGTGTTATTGATGCGTTTGCAGGCTCATCGATAATTGTTCCCAGGCGCAGATGTCTGATGAGAACTTGCGCCATCTTTTCCTCTCCTTACGGATATGTGTACTTTTACCTCAACTCAAACGTCTTTTGGATTGTCGGCTCAACTATATTTTTCAGTTGAAGTTTGTTTGCCATGGCCGCTCATGGAACCAAACGGTGCACACCCAAGCCTCATCTGAGGGCCACAACTAACAGTCAAACTATTGGTGCAAGAGGGATAGGTGAGTAGTCCTGCTCGCTCGCTCCAACGGCTGTATCTCCATCCTGAGAATACACTCCCGTCACAGCAGTGTTTTCCAAGGATATCACAAAGAAATATTTCCGAATGTAGATACCAAATATTAGTGTGTTAGACGCTGGTAAATTTAGAAGAGTATCATGAGTAGAAATTGTAATCACTGCAATGTTTCTCTGGAAATGAAACTTCCAAATGTTCAGTTTTAGTTTTCAGTACTCTCATGCGGATTTTATTTATTCATTCCTTTTTTAAAAATCTAGCATTCGTAGTAGTTTTGGGAATAGCCCTTTTTTAAACTAGATTTTTGCTTGTTTATTCGTAAATATCATCTTTTGTTGGTCGCTGCACAGAGGAAAAAGGTTTATCGGACCGCCCAGTTAATTAAGTTGCCTCAAGTTGCAGAGCTTACTCATTTATAAATTTGAGTTCCTTGTTTTTTAAGTAGTTTGTTTTGAGACCAGGGGACTCAGAAGTAGTGACTTCTCACTTCACCTCAGACCTAACCCTTATCCTTATTTTTATTTTTGTTTTTTTCAGAACGTATATTAAGTAGGTTTTGGAACGAGTAACCTCTGCATTCTTAACAAGATCTTAACGACCACCGTTGACGGAAAATTTGGGCTTCAAGCTCGAATGCATCTGTCGTTGTTTATCGTGGAGATGTGGTGATAGTTGTTCTCATTCACTGTTGCTGCACCCCTAGTAGTTTTAAGCCACTGGCTTGTTTTCTTTTTTTATACGCCTCCTTAGTATAGTATAGTGTGTTGTGCAGCGAGTGAAGGCTATTATACCTCGAGGGACTTGTGCTAAGCGTCCTCGCGGGACTGTCACTTGATCGCTTCTTCGGAGGAGCGCTTCACGGTCGCAGGATTTTGGTCGTCAAGTCTCCAAGGGGCTGTCAACTAACTCTTCTCCAAGTCGCCTTATGCGCTTACCCCGCATCACATTCAACCGGAGGCCGCCATGTGAGGAAATCGATGTGTCTGTCAAAACTTGGCGCGTATGAGAAATTTACAGGCTGCGCTGGTAACATAGATAGCCGCACCTTGCCTTCCCGAATCTAATCAACATAATCCGATCAAACCGAGCGCAGTTTTACCTAATATCTATTTGGAGGTGGACTAGCAAGGTCGAGCGATCGGGGAGCCTCCACCTGAAAGAAAGCGGGGATAAAATTACGAGAAGGGGAAACAAGAAAGCAGGGAAAGAAGAATGAGAACGGAGAAACTAGATTTTCTCTCTCGGGAAAGTTAAAAGAGGTAAAAAAGAAAGGTAATGAAGATTTGGGCCATAGTACAATATGGTCAAAATTTGATGTTATGGGGTGGGGGGCTGTGATGTGAAACAGAAAAAGTATTTTACCAGATCCGAAAATTTGATGACACCTTCCCCCCAGAAAAAAAGTGAACTCCAATTCTGTAGTCTAAAGAGTTTTAATTTTGAGCTAATTAAAATCTCGAGCAGACTTATGATAAAATGTGTTTCTTCCCTTTCCCCCGCCGCACTGAAGCTAGAGTAGAAGGGGTGGGTGGGTCCTTAAATATGAGACTTCCAGACTCTGTTCCCCCCCCCCCCAAAAAAAAAAACTAACCGAAGCAAAATTACGGAAAGTAAAACCCAAATTTCATCCAACTTACTTTAACATAGCTCAGCGTTACGTTAACATTCACCGTATCGCTGGGCGTGTTATTTCGTTTAAAACCAAGAGGTCGAGTCCAGGACTTCACTTCTTCAAGAGCAAATAAAACTCATAACAGTTAAATTATTTGGGAGGAATCCGTAAAGTAAAGGATAAACAGTATAATCAAGTTTTTGGAAAGGTACGAAGAGCAAAATTTATAATGAATGAATGAATGACTGAAGGTGTTTATTGATCGTAATTGTGTTACAAATAAGCTATAGCTGGTACAAAATCTACTTACATCAACATTGTGTATGCCTTGAGGTCTTAATAGTTACCATTTCGGTCGACAGTTTTACGTATCACAACTTAAGAAACTGCGGACCAGCAAAGAGGGGTATGCAACCCGCACGGCGCGGGTGCGCACCGGTTGCCGCATTCGTCCGTCCGCTCCGTTGCGTGACTTGGTTGGACGCCTTCACACTATCGTAATGTATACCCCAACAAAGGTCATTTTACATGATCAAACTTCTGCTGCTTTTAGATATAAATACAAAATGTTTATCAGAGGTAAAATAGTGTAAACTTAACAGAAACAGGCCATTTGTAAAACCAACTTCAAACTGTACTAGGCGGCGACGGCACACAAACAACGTTGTAAATGCTGAGTACTGCGTTCTGAACAAAAAATTAGTTATACTGGTTTGCTTTTTTTGCGATTCCTCATAAAGAAGACGGGTTATTATATACTTGGGGAGCTTATATAGCTGCTATAAATCACGGATGTCAGGAAAACGTTAAACCTTGACGGCGTTTCTATGAAAGTGGTGTGGTTTTAGGGGTAGTGTGGCGCGCCATGGTCAGAAGCAAGGCCAGATCACATCTTGACCATGTGCCCTTCAACACAGTTAAAAACCGAACACTTGTTTCAGGGAATGGGGGTTAAATGGGGGTAGTATATATTGCGGTACTTTTGTAAGGTAGTTGTACTTTCAGCCCACATTTATGAAAAGCCCCTGCCGAGGCTGTTGATTGATAGGGGTAATATTGGTCTATCTTGGACAATAACGTAAAGACGTTCTATCCCCCGTTTTAGTTTTACATACCCGAAAGAGGTAAAGAACTACCTAAAACAGGCGTTTTTTATTTGCTGTGATCGAGCTACAAGCGTGAAACTTTTTTTTTGCGCTAGACTTACAGGCAGGTAGAATTGTTCTCTATATTAAGAAGACAGGCCAAAGAGGGAAATTTCGACGGACGATGGTCAATAAATATAGAGGCACGGGCGGTCGAGGACGGACCGATTTGTGGACAGACCTACAGACAGGTGAACAGGACTTAAACAGATGTTAGTGCAGGCGGGCGAATGTGTGGACATACCGGTATATACGGACGAATGACAGACGTACGGACATACACACGACCAGACATGTAGAAAGACGTATGGGTTGACAGACATAGGGTTAACAGGACAGGTGGAAGGTTTAAGAACAGACGCACAGATGAAAAGATGGACAAACAAATGAAATGGAGAGACGTATACGTCTCTCCCCGTAGTTTTTTTCATTTATTTATTTATTTATTTATTTGAAAAAAAAAGAAGTCCCATCCTGGTTTTTGTTTCATCGTAAACAGGTAAAGCATTTCCAAATGGATGTTTCGCTTTTCCTATCTTCACGTCAGCTTAGGGTCCTTGGATTTGACAAATTTTATTTGGTGATTCTCTTGTTTGTTTGCGTTTAAACTGAGGAGACGGCTATTTCAGCCCGATAAGAGAAGTTAAGTGAGCTGTATATGTGGCTATCACTGACTTGGCAATTCCGAGAGCAAGTGAGTAACCTGTGAAGAGAGACAGAGACGGACTTGTCAACTTTCGGGCTCTTTCGGGCGCTTTCTGGCCTGTCGCGTGTTCCGGTTTAACCGAATTATGGGTCGGTCGGGCCAGGCGGGCGCGGTGCGGCGCAGCCCGCTCTACCCAAACCCTGCGGCGGTTTTCGAAAGCGCCGTCGTTTTGCTGGCCCGATCCCTCTTGAAGCCTCGACCCAATTTTGCTGAGTAGTTTTCTCTCCGATCTATCTCTGTATTGTCCACGGTTTTGACATCCATGGTTACTTCGGAGAGGCTATGCCCTTGTCCGGAAGGGGCCACAGAAAGGACAACTTCATTCCGGGATTGAGATTAGAGTGAGCAGCGAAGTCCGCGATCATTCTAGCCTACTCGCTGTATCCCCTCCTTAGTGAGTACTTCTCCTCATTACCTTGGTATTTCTAGCTACCTTGATTTTTTCGTTTTCGTGGGATTTAGTTGGAAACGGTATTCACGTGTGTAAAAGCTTGCCAGCTACGCACCCATACAAACAAAGGTTACGCATCTGCGCATTTCTTTGTATTTGGTTGCTTTTCCGTTCGAGAAATATTTTAAGAGAAATATTGTCTCAAAAAAATTGACTCAAGAGCTTAGCTTTTTTCAACTTCGGGAAATGGTGCTCTTAATTTTTAAAAGCGTCCTTTTACACATTTCAAAATATTTATTTCCGAATAAATATCCAAAGGTGGCATTAGGTTTCCTATGACTAAATCTTAGAGGCTCGTTTTCTTAGATGATCAAAATCAGGTTATCAAATTCAAGACTACAGGAATGTACAAGATTAAATTCTGCTTTTCTTGTGAGGGAAGGTACTCAATTTGATGCCTGCATCAAATATTTGCTTTCCATAGAACACTTTTGAAGAATGCTAGGCTTTTATGCCGAATCTTCAGCAAAATGCGCGTTTTGTAAAAGTTTTAGAACTTGTAGCTTTAAAAAATGTATTTCTAGTCAAGCAATCACGTTTTTTTCCGTTCAGGTAAAAAAAAAGTCTGTAAAAGAATTTGAAACACGTTGGGATAGCGCATTCAACTGCTAGAAGATTGGGCCCTTGTCTACTACAACAAAATCGAAAACTCTTTTTGGGAGAAGTTATTGTGATGGCAGTTAAGTTGACTCGGAATGAGAATTCTCCACGGCAGAGGTTTTCTTTTTCTTTTTTTTTCTTACTGGAAGGGTTATTCCGTAAGGATGCCACGTGTGTGGAATCCTAATGTGAACTTTAACACATTTACAGAATGCGTAAATTCTTCTAAGTTTAAAGAAATAAGAGGATATCAGTTATCACCAATGAGCATACAGTAAATTTGAAAGGTTGCACTTTTTACGTCCTGGATTGTTTTTGTTCCAAAACATAATCATGAAAGGACTTGCTCCAACCCAGTTGGTTGAATTAGGTAGGTGCCCTCTACCTCGCACGCTTGGTGACAGGTTTAATTTGGAACGTGGGATATGCATGCAACATGTAAATTTGAGGGTATAAATGGAAGTGGGTCGGAGCCAATAATAGGCTATTGATTTGGCATTGAATGCTCGTCAAGCAGCTGTCATGTGAACGTCTTAAACGTCGCAGCTCACGCCGTGGATTACGGAGAGGATACTCGACGGAAGTCCCAAAGGTCTGCAAACGGTAAGAGCGTAGACATTGCGTTCCAGTTTCTATGAGCAGTTTAACTCCCCCCCACCCTTAAGACTCTGGCAATGATGTGCCCCGTTGGCAATGGTATTGATGCATCATTTGCAGTGTTGACAAGCGTTTGCTGGCGCAGTTGCTGCCAGGTTGATTAATATTCCCCTCGCGAAACGATGAACCTGTACGTGCACAGTAAACCACGGCACAACATTACATTCTGCTGTTCCTGTGAAGGAAGGTGCTCAATTTGTTGCCTGCATGAAACGTATGCTTTCCCTAGAACATTTATGAAGAGTGCCAGGCTTCTAGGCAGAATCTTCACCAAAATGCGCGTTTAGTAAAACTTAAGGTACTTCTACTCATTTTTTAAAAGTATTTCTAGTACAGCAATCACGGCTTTTTCCATAAAGGTGATTTTCAGCCAGAGGGGCCATTCATGAAGGACGTCTGCACTTTTTCGAGATTTTTAACCCCCCCCCCTCGCTTGGGGACGTCCGCATTAGGGATAAGGACTACCATAGTTGCAACGCTTTAAGGATCTTTTTAAAAATAGACAAGTTACGAGAATCTGTTAACTTACGATAATTACTTTCCAGAAAATTCAATAATGGTTTCAAGAAAATGCAATTATGTTATTAAAAAAGTGATTTTAGGTTTAATAGCATAAAAAAGGAGGTCCGCAGCGGCAGAGACCCATACACCCTCCCCCGACGTCCACGAACGTCCACACAGGCCGCACCCCCGTGCCCCTCGAGTGCAAGTCTTTGTGAATGACCTCGTATTATATATCCAAATAGATTGACTATTTCACATTGCAATTCTTCAACAGCTTTACCAGAAATATGTTGTCTTATGTATACAGGGTGGTCGGCAAGTCTAGCATCAAAAAAAATTTCACAGGTCGGGCTGGGTGTCGGATGAGGTAGGGTAGGTACCCATGTCCGGAAATGAATAGTAACGCCGCTACGGGTACTTTTTTTGCGTAAACTTGGCAACGCCGCAACGCAAGCGATCCAGCTCCATTCTAACTACGTTTGTTTTGGCAGTGGCGGTTCCTACTATTTCTGCTTATGCCTCGTAGCTCAATCAGTAAGCACGCGGCTTGCGCAGTAAAAAGTTGAAGGATCAAGTCCTGGCTAGTCAGTCTTAATTTTTTTTGTACTTTTTTTCAATAAATTGCATTCAGTTCGTTTTCATTAAATTTTGTTTCTCGTTCTAAGTTTTTTAGCGCTAAGCCGTGCCAACTACTGACAACAAGCTGTTTCAGTTCGAAAACGTCCCGTCCGCCAGTAAACAGAATGCTGGTCATAGCCTATAACAGAGAGGAAAACTTCGTTTTCACGCAGCTCAAATCGCCCGACCCCTATACCACACTTCTCCTGTGTATCTTCACCTTGTGAGCGAAGGAATAAGATTTAAAAGGGGGGGGAGGCTTAAAAAAACAAAAATAAAACACCCCGGTGAAAAAGAAGAAAAAAGTAATTTAACCAAGTCTCGAACCCGTGTGTTCTTACGGTCGAAGAGCCGCATGCTTGCCAACTGAGCTACAAGGCGAGTGCCAATTCGAGTGGAACTGCCGCTCAGAAAAATGCAGAAATGATGGCGCTGGATCTCTTGCGTTGCGGCGTTGCCAAGTTTACGCAAAAAATACCCATAGTGGCGATATTATTCATTTCCGGACATGGGTACCCTACCTCACAATGCTCCCGACACCCAGCCCGACCCATGAAATTTTTTTGAGGCAAGACTTTCCGACGACCACGCTAATGCGTACCGAATAGTCTATTTAATTGTAGTCTATTTAAAAGTATCATAAAAACATTTAGTCAAACTCAATATTTATATATGTTTACTGTTTTCTTTTTTTTGTACTGCTCTTTTTTGTTTTAGTTTTTTGTGGAAGGGATGTTATGGCAGTACATACCGCAATGTAGGTATGTGTGCATGAATCTTAAATATCTTAAAATGATGCAGTATTCACTTGTGTGTTATTAATATATGTGCAGTACCGATATATTTAACTGAATCTATGGACATTGTAACGTTTAGAATTTTCGCAGTAATCATCCGCTTCCGCGCCTTTCCTGTTTACCAACACTAGCAAAATCTATTTCGTTGTGACCCACTTTCGGCCCGTGTACCGCTCTGGGGACATTTTCTTTCGACAATGTTTATGATAGAGACACTTGTTACGTATACAAGAAGAACGAAAAAATTCTAGTTAGTTCAGGCGAGATGATTTCAAAATGGCTCCTGTGCTGCCTGAGGCTAAGATAAATAAACACGTTTAATAAATCATCTTGTAAACGGATTGACCGATGGGGTCCATAATCAATAGCGCTCGTGTCCTCTAAGGGAAAGATACCGTGAACATTGCTATCAGATAATATTTACTCAAGTTTTTGCACGCCTTAGCAAAAAACCGTTTGATGGATTATCTTAGAAACCGGCTGACGAACAGCCACAAAAATAAAGACGACGTATTGTTCCATATAACCAAACACCCCTAAAGTTTCATTCGATCGGTTGCCAATTACGCCCGTGAGGGTTCGTCAAAAAAAGTTACAGCAAGAGAGACAGACGGATCGTCCAAAACTACTTTTCTCGACGTTCCGATTTTGTATACATATCAAATCCGGTCTTATGTCAAATTTGATTTTGTGCACGATACCAATACTTCCATGGTACGTAAAAGTAAAGAAAAAACTAGGGAAAGTGAAACCGTGATGTTATTTTATGCACCGAAAAGGGAAAAAAAAGGAAAAGAAAATGTCATGACCTTGCTCATGGCTGTGAGGAGAGGGTTCTTGCTTTTACGTCTTGGCGCAAAAGTTTTTCTCCTCCAATAAAAAAGCAATATTTGTTTGCATTCAAGAGTAGGGCGAATAACTGGCTGTCAAAAAATGCCGCTTTATTGATGGCGTTCCCCGAATCCAGGAAGCTGACTTGCAACTTTTGATTTAGAGGCTTTTCCTTTCCAAGTTGCAATTGTCGAGGTGGAGCACCAACATCCTTGCCCCACGAATCCTGTCGACTTGCATTTCTTTTCTAATCTCTTTCGCGGTGTCCAGCTGTCCAGTGCAGCTCGTCCAGAAGGCCTTACGTCCCGGTGGCCGTCCCGGCGGCCGTCTCGGCCAACGCGACGCGACAGCTCTGCGCCAAGGCCACCACTTCCAAATGTAAGGGATATCTTTCGTTGCTACACCGAGCGGAGTGATGGCGGAGCGGAGAACAAGGCATTTACTGAACACCTACGAACCCGACTAATTGACACAAAGTCTAATCCTTGCTTCTTTACAGCAGCAGTCTGTGGCTGAGAAGTAAGCAACATCTTGCTTGGAATCCACAAGTGGATCACCAGCATTGCAAGACATAGGAGACCTAATCTAACTGTAAGCGCTTGGATTTTTACAATATTCATGATGAAAGACAAGTTAATTCCGTGCAAAAGAGTTATAAAATGCAACATTTACGATTGAGAACTCAAGATGGTTTAATTGATAAATAGTTTTTGCATTAATGTGGGAATCATAGGCGTTGGGACCTCGTCACCGATTCAACACACACAACTATTAATAATGCACCATCTTCTCCTTTAATATGGTGGTGAATGAATCTTTGTCTTCCACAGATTGAAGCCCCCAGGGGTTTCTTTAAACCTAAGTTGGTCATTCGTGAAACTTTAATACTGTATCCCTCAAAAGGCGCATGTAGAATCGCAGAGCTTCGGAAAGGAGTGGAGTGCTTTGAGTTGGGGTGGTGATCTCGAAGACCTAAGGATTGTTTTTGTCTCAAAGATAAGCAAGCATCAGTACCCTTCCCTATCGAATATTATACCTGGCATCTTTTGGTGCCGTTGGTGTAATCAAAACTAATCGGACTCATAGTCAGTGCTAAAATTCAGTTTTTTTGTTCTTCTTTTTTTAAAACTGGAAACATCTTATCTCACCAAATCAACTTGCAAATAGCACTTCTTAGTAAATTTTTTAAGCATTCACAAATAATCTAAAATAAAAAAAGAAATGAAAAAAAAGGAAGTGTTACAATTAACAAGACCGAGTAGACCACCCAAAGATTTATGGAAATTGAATTGTAGTGTCTTCCCAGTTTGATAAGGTGCCACTTTGGTCCGCAAAATGTTGCCCGAGATGGCATCGGACGCTCGCCCCAAACTAGCACAGCGTCAATTCTTGCCTCACATTCTTCCGGAGCCATGTTTCTAAATTTCCTAGAAAGCTGGGTCGCATTAGTAGTTTTCTGCAGAACCTGATACACGCTGCAACCAACGCGTGCCGAAACAATTAGTGTACTTTTGTTTTCTCAACTTTGTTAATATTAATATGATAACGTATTACAAGCCTACTTTGTGTTAGTTGAATAACAACTATTTTTTTCGTATATATAAGATTATTACATGTATCCCGCAATGATTTAAGCAATATCTGGATAAGTTCTTACCCTGTGAGAAATTGTCATTCCTTGTTTAGTGATGAAGAAAGCTCACCAAAATCGTTGGCACGTCGAGAAATCACCCTTTGCCTGAACTAAATATTCTTGAACACCTTGATATTAGCAATTTTGCCTATTCATATTTTCAACCGACGCGTCGCAGAGAATTTCCCTTTTTTTCTTTTCGTTAATCTCTAAGGTCATTTACTTTACCATCCGTGGTTTCCTGAACATAAGGAGTAACGATATCCCGCTCATTTTTTCTTGTCTCTTTCTAATTGTAAGTCCACCACGTTTAGTTGTGTAGATGCCTATTCTACTTGTTGTGCACTTCCCTGGCTCTACCTAGGATTAAAGGGATGACTCACAATCGTATAGGTTAGATTGTGCCCTGTGACTTGCTCCGCTATAGCTCCGCTAGGTTGTCACAAATGTCGATGGCGTTGAAGACTCTGTCGTTGATGACAGATCGTTTACGTCGTTGGGCTTGGCGTCGAAGGGTATGATTCAAGAGTTGGAAAATTAGTAATTCTAACTGTAGAGTAAAAAGTAAACACGAATCCGGTATAAAGATATAGAAGCAACTCCTCTTCCCCTCTATTCGTACCTGAAAGGCATTTCACTCCGGCTAAATCGCTCTGATAATTATTTCGTGTTCAAAAACTGCTTCTCATTGAAGAGACAAATTTGAGGTAGGCCTAATGCTTGTTTTGATAAAATGGATGCCCAAACATTTGGCAGACAAATACCCTTCCTTCCTTGATGCATTAAGGTTGCGCGCTTTGTGCTTTGTGCCGGCCGGCTCCGGCGTTAAATAATAATGCAATAAATTAAGAGCAAGCTTATTTGATATAACAAAGGGCCATCCATTTTCTTTGCGCTTGACAGTCTAAACGCAGATATTAATATTTGAATTCATAAACGCATCCAGACATGGGGTTTAACGACGGTTTAATGGACGTGGACGAGGCGAGCAATGACGACACCACAAAAGGCCAAAAAATTCGGTTAGTGTTCGGCAGAATCGTAATTAAGAATGGCGTGTGAGTTAAATATTTGGAAGTGTAATATTTTTTTATGAAACTGCTTCTACTGGAGCGCTTAGGGAGTTTATGCGATTTCCGACAGGCTGACGTTCCTTGGTTCCACAGCGGGATTTCGGGGCCCCTCTAATGCACGTACGCAAATTAGCTTCACCCGTCCCTCCGCCGTCTGTTCTTCATGTGGCCCAATTTTTAAAATTACAAATTCTCCACATTTCTTTAGCCTTTTCTTTTTTTCTTTTTTGCGAGCTGTATATATTTTTCATATCAGCGTGCGCATGGATTCTCGTTTGTAAGTTATTCTTTTGCATAATCTTAAGGATGTTGTATTAAGAGACAACGGTGCAGAGTCTTTTTTTCCTCGCATTTTAATATGGGAGCGAATTTTACCGATCCAAGAAATGCTCAAGAAATTTTTGTTTTGAAGAAATAGCAAGGATTTCCGTAAAAGAGGGGGATAGCGAAAAAGTATGGCAGTAACAAAATGTTGCTGCACGAAGGGTGGCTTCTTCTTCTTCTTTTTTTCTCCATTTTGCCCTTTTTTTCTACACCCAGAAAACAGTAATCTCAAGAGAGGCGGAAAATGCGCCATCAAAATTCCTCTCGCAATTTCCTCTTAATTTGAGAGTATTCCTCTCATTATAAGAGTATTGCCTTTTACAACAAAACGAAAATTCCTCTAAATTTCAGACGTGAAACCGTCTCACAAATCCTCTCAAGGGGAGATTAATATTCTCCAATCCTTTATGCATCGTTTTTTTAAGCTTGCACCAGGTATCGGCAAAGTGTACTCATGCGCATGAGAGTTTCCTCATATTGTACCGAGCGAGTTTCGAACCCCTGACGATTTTCGGAAGTAAAAATGCAGCTCAATCAATGCAGCTCAATCTTAGCAGACAATACGAATGCCATGCGTATTGTCTGTCGGCTGAATTCCTTGCTTCTTCACGGAGAAAATGACTTTATTGCTTTAACAAAACGGTTTGTTAATATAGCCTCAGCAAACCAGAATTGTTGAGGTGAAAATTTTACTTGTTACGGTTACAACTGTAATTGTTGTGGTGACAATTCATATTGTTGTTGTAACAATTGAAATTGTCAC
>Ga0058701_10001810_pt1 | contig 15596 bp, 9 predicted proteins | sample AgamicOrMae_FD_97039 | JGI IMG/M metagenome (GOLD analysis project Ga0058701, IMG submission 97039) | Agave microbial communities from Guanajuato, Mexico - Or.Ma.e | ecosystem: Host-associated > Plants > Phyllosphere > Phylloplane/Leaf | place: Guanajuato, Mexico | collected 2012-06-04
GCGGTTAAGACCTTTGGCGTTTGCGACTTTTCTCGTTTGGCGGTTACGGATTGGCGCTTGCGGCGTTGGCGCTTGCGGTTTTTGGCGCTTATGACAGCTACCCCTATTTAGCAAATGAAAAATTAAATATATTTTTAAATGAGGATGTATGTGGTACGGGGTATACTTCGCATCGATGGAGCGTTGTGGTTCTGCGTTCAAAGTTTCCTGGAGATAGGTAGCTTTGTACAGATTAGTTGTCAACAAGTTCGCTGGGTATGAGCTCATATTGTCAGAATTGGTAATTAGTTTGAAGAATCAGCAGTGTGACGCAAAGTTCGGAGGATGACTCTTCGTTAGACAGCGACGAGGTGTCAAACACTAAACCACGAGTAAAGTGATCTGAAATTTGGTACTCCCTAGTACGTTAAAAGCATCCTCAAGTTTTTTTTTTAATTTTGTTTGGAAACAAACTAATTTGAACACAATAAAACTTTTAAGAGCGTTTTAATTGTTGCTGATGTTTGTGCTTACGATATGAAGAAGAGGTCAGGCGTTCCTGCGGCGAAAGGCGCCTCGCGTGACGAAAAAGCCATGAGCCGGGTAAAACAACGCCGACCTCCATTTTTTATCAGTGTCATCGAAACATTGAAATAGTATTGTTTCTGCTTTACTAATGTCATTAGGTTTTTGGCACTGATGGCCTTGGAAGAGTCTGTCTGGATCCTAATCGGGTGTCTTCGTCGCCTCCTAAGCTGGCCATGAGTCTGAGAAAGAGAGAAAGGAAGGACAGAAGAGCTTAAATCGTATTTGATTCGGCCTCGTTTTAAGCGCGTTGCAATTAAGGGGTTTGCAGTCAGATAAAACAAATGCGCGGCCGTACAGTTTTAACCTTTACTCAGTTTATTGTAAGGTTGGGCATAAAGTCGACCGGCCTTCCGATCATACTTACGGCTGACTAAATGAACCAAATTTATAGGAATCTAGAAACGAACAACGAATGACTCCAATTCTTGAGCGTCTACGTTTAGAAACTCAGGAAAATCACGATTTCTCATAACAGGTTAGGTTGGTTTATCTACAAAGCAGACGGGGAGATGAGCCATTTAGCTAGTCTTAATATTTCGAGTTATTTAAATTATTTTTGTGATCTAGTTTCAAAAGTAGAAATGTAACCACTAGTTCGTTTTGGTCTATCTTTTTTCTCTGGCTATTGCACGGCTGAAAATACAGATATGAATGAGAAATAGGCCAATGTGGCACCAGGTGCTGGCTTAGTCACACGTCAACTGCCAAATCCATCGCATGAATAACGACCATGGTATGGGGACAACATATTTTTTGGACAGGCTTCCAAGGGCGCTCAGTAAATTTTAATAGTTGGATTTAATATTAAACCTTTTAAGTTGCATCTGAAGAGGACAGCTGAGCGAGCCCCAATGCACCATACCAAAGTTAAGCAAACCGGCATTCCTATTTCAAACCTCTACACAGTAAAAAAAAAAGAAACACACATTTTTAAGGGACTTCTCACCTGTTTTGGGTGTGAAAATAAATGGGGGGGAGTCCGTTAGTCTGGTGATTGTTAAAGATGGACCTATGTTCAGCCACATCATGGAAAGTTCTCGCCGAGACCTTTTGAATAATATGGCTGAACACAGGCCATTCTTGAAAAATAACCAAAATACGTACCACCTCCGTTTTGGTTTCACACGCAAAACAGGTATAGTATCCCTAAAAACGGGGGTTTTGGTTTTGAGTCGTCCCGTTATATTTTCACGCCCAAAACAGGAAAAAAGCTTCGAAGGTTTTCATTGTGATTACGTGGTTGTATATTATTAATCCAAACATGGTCAACCAGAGTACACTACAAGTAGGGAATGCATCCATCTTTTGAAACAGAGTGGTTATCACAAAGTTATCACCAATATGCGCCGCGTCGCTGGGCGCAGCAACCGAGGACAGTTGGCCCCGCCTTCAAGTACGCAGGCGCTTTTTTGCAGACGCAAAAGGATGCACTTTTATTTTACGCGCACAGGATGCAGCAAGGCTTTAAGGTCACTTAAAACATTTTTACCCGAGTCGGATTTATAGTAGATGAGCTGCAATCACCGGGGAGATTCCATCTTTTAATATTCAGCAAGATTACCATTTTTTGCGCTGTCGGCTTCCTTTGTTGGATTAACGATACGAATTTGCTCTGACGAAATGGCTTTTTGTTTGAGGTTGATAAATTACTAATATTAATTTCGCTCATGGAGGCATTCCCCGTTTAAGATAATATGCCTGTGGTGGAAGGTAACATATAACGAACTCCCCTCCAACCAAATCTAGCAGAGCACATCTAAAACAGGCCAAAATTAGAGTTGAGGGGTTTAACCAAGAGTAGACTAAACATCTCTAACGGGTCTTATTCGTCCTTACGCAGAAACCGTGGTTTGGGTACTCTTTACACTTTGGGTATGAAGCTACAGGTTTTACAAGAGCATCGATTGAACGTTAAGATAGACCTATTGATAGTATCAGAGAATACCTCTCGAAAGAATCCTATGGCTATCGGTGATCATCTCGAAAAACTGGCCAAAGTACGCTACTCCTGCTTTACCTCCTCACAACTCATTCCATTTAATCAAAGTCCTCACCTCGAAATCCCAAATCAAAGGAAAGGCAGTCCAGCCGCAAGAAACCATCTCGCCGAAGAGTCACTGACAGTCCGACTCATTAAAATCAGTCAAATATTTGCGAGCCCAAACAGTATGTTTGCTGGGAATATGGTTACGGTGTCAAATTGCAGAAAACGCTGAACATCTCAATACTCGAAGGAACGTCGAGTCGACCCTGTTTATGAAGAAAGGGTACTTGTCAGACGGGCGAGAGCGCATGACAGATACTGACAAGGGACATAGAAGGCACAGAGTCTGAGCAGTGAAAGATACTGCTTTGGAATCAAAGTTGGAGGTCTGATACCCAAGGCGAAGGCCACATACCTCATCGCTTTCTAATTTGAGCAAAACAAATATTTTTCGTCCGACAGACACTATAAAAATATTTCTACCGATCAAAATTTTCCTATCACAATAAATATACAATCTGAATTCAGGATATTTTTCTATGATTTTGTACTTTAAAAAAAATGAAAATATTAGAGAATAAAATAACATTGAAAATGAAAATTAAAAATTGAAGATGGGTTTCTTGTGTTTCGTGTCACATGCCTATTTATGTCATTTTTCTTATTAATTCATTCATTAATAATGTCATGGTTAACTGTTCAATTTCATCAACACATTAACAGCCCATCTAATAATAACACACCATCCACATAACATTGTTATCGTGCATGCATATCAATTTCACTTGGTTTACTATGCCATATCATGTTATTATTTCATGAACGCACCACATAACCAATACTACGTCAAAAAAATACACCCTTACCATATTATTGATAGGGCATACAACATCATACCATGTATACAGCAATTAGTACGTGCGCAACAACTGTAGACTAATGAGTAAATATATGGGGAAAAGTAGCTCTTTGGGTGTTAAAATGAAAACAAGAAAAGGTTGAGCGCGAATTAGCGCCTGGCAAGGAAGGATCAAGCCCCGCCTGGGGAGTCGAGAGCCAGTCGAGAGCCAATGTAATGCGCCCTGCTCAGCATTTGGCTCACTGCCAGATCCTAGCCGTCGGTTAGAGCCGCTCTTAGTAATGCTGAACTTTATTGTCTTCGGGATGAAATCGATTTTGTAGACTACAGCCCCTTAAGTCTTTATCCGTGACCTTTGTTCAATCCTCACTAGGACTTTGTAGCCACGGTTGTTTACAATCAAGGCTTAGCGAGGTGGAACTTGGCAATAAGATGACCATTTGTCGGAGGCCCCTCTTCAAGTACAACGGCCTCCAACTTTCCGACCGTAGGGTAAGGTTTGCTTGGGAACAAAAGGTGGAACACGAGAGGTACCAGATTCGACCTTTCAAATTAAGAGTAGTTGTCCTCAACAGCTGAATCGGAGAATCCTTGGGATCGATTGCATCGAGCCAAATATAACGCTAAGTCCAAAGTTAAGACACCATATTGGTCGCAGTCTTATTCAGTCATACTTTGCGATTGTACTCTCACCCTGTGCATATGTTCGCGATGCCTTGCAAGGCTCTCTACATAACAACCTCAAAGTCCGTGAAGGGGATAACCTGATTACCTTTAACGAAACTGATGGAAATTCATCACCTCTCATGGATGTGTTGAGTGCAAGATTTGAAGGAAACCATATTAAACAAATGTCGTAAATAGGCACTTTAGATTAAACAAAATTTCTTTGCTAGATATAAAATCACGGGAAAGTATTGAAAAATTCAGTTTTTGAGGTGTAAGTTTTCAGATGACAAATTTCTTTTGTAGAGATCATAAAACCACGGGAGAGCATTGAAAACTTAAGTTGAAGTGTACGTTTACAAATGATAAAAAAAGTCTATGCATTTGCAATTTAAAGATTTTTTTTGGCTAAAGTAAAAGATATTTTCAAGTAAGCTGCGCTTCAAGAAATTTACACGAAAATAATGCTATATGAAATTATTAAAAGCAAAATATTCTGTGTTACCTGGGTGAATATGCAAATAGGACCGTTTCGAAACATTCCATTGCAATCTAATTTTGCTCTTGACAGAATTACTTCAAAAGACAACCTTAGAAATGCACTCCAGTAAGATAAGCATCTTTGAATCGCTAGTAAAGTTTTTACACTAACTCTTAATGGAGTCAAGTAAGTCACTCGTTTAAGACTTTGCCTTGAGCTGGTTGGCAAATGCATGTAGGATCTACGATCCTTTGTTGGGTGCACAATATCATAATCGCATCCGCCGCATGAATAATATTAAGCTTATAAAAACGATAATAACTTCCCAGGAATCTTCAGAATGCGGGGTCACTGAAGCCACGAATGGTTCAATGATGCCCCTATAAACAAAAGCTGCAAACCGCAAAAATGCAATTTTCTACCTCTCTTGTTCTTAATTTCGTCGCGAAGCCGAACGGGGCTTGTCACACTAGAAACACGACCTAATTCAGTTTAACCTAGTAAGATTAAACCTGACGGTTACTAAAAAGTTAATACAATTAAACGAGGTCGTTTTCAGAGACTTAGGAAGATTGTGTAGTTACACATATCCTCTACGATTCAGTAATAACCCCTAAGAATCGGTTGAAAGTATAGATTCGAAGCTAATCTCAGTGATTCGTAGAGGTGCCCGACACAAAGCGATCTGTTTGCTCTCCACCCGTCAGCGGGTGGAGAGTCAGGAAACCAATCATGTTTGTTCAGCTCCACAAGAGACCGTTCTGGCTCATTTGGTGCAGTACCTTACAAACCGCTCTCTGTCCAACTTCATTGTCTCTGCCATAGCTCTCTCTCTCAGTATGTGTCCTATCATTGTTGAATTACTGGTACTATTGCCGTTTATTGCCAGTAAGTGATTCATTTCTTTTTCAATAATATTACAGAGTTCGTGACAATAAACATGTAGAAATTACATTGTAAAACGTTTTTAAAGGGGGAAAAATGTGTTAATATTTCAGCAAAATAGGAAAACTGGCTATTCTTTCTCAATACCATTAACGCGTTATAATCAGAAGTGTATGGTTTCCTTTCATTGGCTATGCTCTTGCTATGCTCCCAGCATCCAATCAGCTCACGAATGTTAAATACGGCAGAAAAGGGAACTCTGCCAAAATACACGTAACAATTGTACTAACAGCCAAGATATCTCCCACTTAGCACAAAATTTCACTCTTTCATACGTGTATTGCTATTGCATGGTAAAAATCCAAAGTTTTCGAAGCAATTGCCTCAAAATTTTCAGAATCGTCTTTCAAAATATTTCAAAACACTTTCTCTAAAATGTAAATATATTTACATTTTAGAGAAATATATTTACATTGTTTATTATAATAAAATGAGAGAAATGAAATCAATGATTCAAATGTAGAGTGTAGACAGTACTCACAAAAAAAATATCGGTGCATCAAATAAATGCTGCAGATTTTTTTTCTTATCAAGATATAATCAACACCGGTTGCAATTCCAATCCTAAATTTTCTAATTATTTTGAAACAAAACATAAATGTTTTAAGGGTTAACATATTTGAATATGAGTTTCGTTTGATCAGGTTAACTTGATAATTCAAACTTTAAACGGAGGTTATTAGGTTAAGTCAGGTTATTTTTGGTTTAGTTACGTGCCCGATGATTAGCTCTTCTCGTCCATGCAACGAAAATTATAACATTTGACCTTTAAAATTTGCTGTGCTGACAGGAAGGTAAGCCTTCTGGTATGAAATATTAGCTCCAAACTTAGTGCTGCTAACGGCGGGACATGAGTACATCTCGGCAGCGAGGCGCAAGCGATGCAGCCGCACAATAATGTGAGAAATTGTGCCCAGAAAATGGCCAAGGCCCGTGAATGTCTTCGATAATTGTGCCTTGTTTGTGTCTTCCAAAAGTGAATCCCAAGGGTAAGATGAAGCAATCGCCCACGCAACTATCCTTGTGCCCAGAATCGCTCAGATAACATCAATTCAATTATTTATCAAGACGCCAAATAATTTAAGTGGTCGAACATAAAATAAAGCCACATCTACAGTATACAGTAAGCCTGTTTTATTTTGATATTTTTTTCTTTAACATCAAAATCTAGTTTTAGTGTTACGTTTCCTAAATGGTTTTGTTACGGCAACAAAATTAGGGACAACAAACTCATTTTTTTGTTGCTGCAACCAAAACTTTTACCACAGCAATCAAACGTTTTGTTGATAGAACCAAACATTTTGTTGTTGTAAAAAAATATTTTTGTCATCCCTATTTTCACAAATGATTTTTTTTGGAATAAGAAAACCTTTTTTCCCGTGATGCTAAAAAAAATCCATAGGATAAGGAATGGCCTTAAATGAAAATTTTGATGGGAGCTTAAAAAATAACCTTATTTTGTGTGTATCGCGTAGGGGCAACCAAATTTTTCGGAACAATCAAATGGAAGAAGAACGAGCGAATTAGCTCAGTTCCAGACAAAAACTGAGGAGGAGTGTTGGTTGAATGGCAAAGCAAAATAAATGGCATCTTCCCCGTAGCTAATTCCGTGTTAGACGGCGTGGCGGTAGCAGCTTATCTCTCACGGGTGCTTAACAATGAGATGTTCACATCTGCAGATGGGTAGGCATCAAGGACTAAATATTAGCGGGCGCCGAGTAACCACAGCTGCAGCTGCCCAACACACCTGTGCTGTGCATCAGCCCCTGATTTCCGTCCGGTTGACCACAGGTAACCTTGTCCCAAGCCCAAGGCGTACTCAAATCGTTATTGTGAGCTCTTACTACGGAAGCTAAAAAAATGCCTTTCAAGATTTTTTTCCCTTACTTTGACAATGTTTTTCAAAGCTTCCATGAGTTTCATAATAGCACAGCAAGCGTCTACTCTACATTCTAATTAATGAGATTTTCACTTACCGAATCCATACTTTTTTCTTGGCTTCCCGACAGTTGGTCGCCTCAACGGGACATTCTTAAGTGCTCTATTTCGACTGATCTTCCTGTCCATTTTGACTGATCAGCGTTTAGTTCGAGTGACCCAAGGATGCACAAGTACCATGAATGGAGGTTCAAATCTGCTCATAGCTATTCAGTAAGGTTGGATACGATTATGAAAGACTAGGTAAAGTTAGGCTGAGAGATAGGTTGGATTGGTTCATGTTTAATTTGGGCGCTCCACAGATATTCCTCTCGTTTATTTAAATTTGATGTTGGTAGGTAAGTCTAGGTTACGTTTTAGATTAAGTTCTCAAACTCATGCAATACGGCGGTAACGCACTTTCAGTCAATATTGGCCAAGGGCGGGAATCTAAAAGCAGACCGCAACCCTTTACTCAAGGTTAGTGGGCACATTTGGATCACTCGAACCAAAAGTTGATCGATCGAAACGGGGCTAGATCAGCCAAAATCCACATCAATCGCTACGGTTCCGCATCAACGCAACCTGAAATACGGAAAACGGAATTAGAATTATGTGATGATAATGTCTGAACTGTATGGGCTGAACGTGCATACGGTTTGATAAGTTTTTGAGATTGACCAACCAAAATGCCTATTATGAAAACCATCTTCCTTTTGGAAGTTCATTGTCACATTAAAAAAAATATAGGTGTTTGCCCTATTAGTTGTTGTATAAAAAAGTCATATTTATCAGTGATTTTTGTTCCTTATAACGTTAGACATGATCGACTTTACTGAACACGCAGTTCGTCTCAACTGCAATAACTGCATCAATTCCACTTAAATTCTACGCTCAACCTTTCATGTTACGTTAAGGATAAACCTACAACTACGTTGGGTTAACTTTGATAACGTAAACCAAGGAGAGGTTAATCTGGGTGACGTTAACATAGCTTAGGTTGGGTGCTCTGCACCTTGCGTAGCTTATCTTAAACCTTAAATATGAATCAGTGAGTGTCTGAAAATTCACTGAGTCTCAGAGATTGTCACTGATTCAAATCTAGAGTGTAACGAAAAAACGTGATTTACGAGAGGTATGAGACGCTGAGGTCTTTTGAATTGTTTGCTATACTCCGCAACAAGTCGAGTGCATTATGTCCATTGTTAGTTTTCTTCCCAAGTGTAGAAAATTTGCGTATTGAGTTGGAGTGTATGGTTTAACACGACATTACTGGAAGCGTATCGAGGTAAGGCAAGGCGAGGCAAGTGCCTTTCATTGGCAGCGCTCCTTTCCAAGGACCTTGGTGTGTGCACGTTCGAAGTTCACCGCTGACGCGACGGTGTGCCTGGCGTGCCGCGACAGGCCTTATTGCCCAACTGGCCCCTCCTCCATTTTGGCGCCGATTCAAGAGAGCCGCGCCACCCTCGACGCCTGCCGACGTGTCAAAGCAGCGTTGCAACTGGCGCCTCAATAGAACGACTTCCAGCGAGTGTTTCAAAGTGACGCTATCCGAACCCCCAGCTCCCACCTCAAGCCGCTCTTCAGGCCAAATCCCAAACCCGCGTGCTTGCGCTACGACCCGTAAATACCGAAACCCTCGTGGCTATCTTTGCCGAAGGGATATTTGCCAAACCTCTTACGGGAATGTTGAACCACACAGAAAAAACAAAACACCCGTTTTAGGGAATGCTATACCTGTTTTGGGTGTCAAACCAAAACGGGGGTTGTATTTTGGTTAGGTCTATGTTCAGCCATATCATTCAAAATGTCTCGGCGAGAGCTTTCCATTGATGTGGCTGAACATAGTTCCACGTTGAAAAATTACCCAGATACACACTACCCCCGTTATAATGCCATACCCAAAACAGGTACGGTGTAGCATTCCTTATAATGGGTGTTTTGTTTTTACTGTTTTTCGGCCGATTACATCCAGATCCGAAACGGAGCTAAGGCCGCCTAGAATAGATATTGTTTTCGTTGGGTAGATAATTTTGTCACTCGAGATTTCTTGGCAGGCATCGACTCAATAATAGAGAAGAAGCGGAATAGCGTGCGGAAGTACAGACATAGCTGACGCTACGCAGAGTGCCGCAAAGCGACGCTAAGCGACACAAAGCGACGGCTACAATCAAAACGCCCTCCTTCCTTCCTTGTTCCGCCTGCATCCTGCAAAACAACACACAACCCTAAACACCGAACACTACGAAGTTGAATCAGTGGAAATCTACCGTTTCCCAGAGGAAATCAGCTAATTTTATGTAAAAATCGATCCAAAAATGTTAACCAGTGGTCCGATTTTGACAAAGACTAAATTTCTTTGAAGCGAAGGATAACCCATAAAAAAATGCTAGCTTTTTTTCTACTTTTACGCACGAAATCGTGTGGGAAACACCAGCTCAAATCGGGAGGTGGCAAAAAAAAACTTTATATGCACTGTGTACCATAAAAAGAAATTGTTTCGACCGTTCATTTTGCCAATTTTTCAGCCGGAAAGAAAACGTTTTTTAATCACCAATACTCAATTATTAAAAAAAAAAGTTAAGAGAAAATTTTGAACGTGCATACTTGAAAAAATAAACCGTGGGTTATGAATTATTCTAAAAATTGTTGGTCTCAAAAGCTTTGGGCAGCGAAGAAAAAAAAATTCTAAGGAAAGGCGTTGTATTGCTATTAATTCTACTTGTCGATTATTCGCCGTTTTCGGAAAAAAATTATCTCGAGAAAACAAACAAAGTTTAAGAGCCGAGCTGTCGGGAACTTTCTCTCCTCTGCGGCCCGTGGCCCGTGGCCCGTGACACACGATTTGAGGGAATTCAGCGAGGATGCTTACCGGTAGCAGTTGCACAGCTACTGGAGATATATTCCTCGCTTCCGTCCAAAGAAATAAGCCGATATGCACCTCTGACACGTTGTTCAACTCGTGTTCGCACTGTTCGTGCTCTTAGAATTTTTCTGTTCGCATTCTTTACCTGCTCTTGTGTTTCATCCCTGTTACACTTCATTATTACAGGTACTCGAACAGGTTAGGTTGAGTAGCCTGTGTTTTGCGAATCAAAGTCAACTTATTTCGTTTCCAAGTATTTTTCAGACACCGCTAGAAAACATTAAAAGGTAAATACAAATTTTGTCAAAATTACTCGAAAAAATGTCGATTAAGCTTCGTCCAGAAACGCACACATAATGTGAATATTAGTCAGGGACATGTAGAAAATACAAAATTAAAAATTAGAAGGGATATTTCAAGTGCGGAAAACGACACATTTAATGATTGGTTTTCTTTTACGTAATTAAGAAACCTTTCGTTGTTTAGATTTATTGGCTAATATTCTAATGAAGTATACAAAAATAGATGCAGACAAATTTTCGGATAGAAGAAGACATCATTTTTTGATTGTTGAAATGTATTAAGATGATGACAGTGTCTGTCGGTGCGTTTATAAGTTGTAGTAAACAAATCCATTAAGCTTTATAATCGCCGAAAAAGAAGGCTTTCAACAGAATCTAAATTATAAGGCGATGCGATCATCCGCTGCGTCTAAATTAACTACAAATCAGGTAAAGTCATTAATCTTTGAGGCTGCGCTGCAAAATGCACCTTAAAGGACTTCCGCTCGCCTCGGCAAACATCGGCTTCGCTCGGCGATTTTCGGAGAGGCTAACCGTAAGCTCCTCCGACGAATCCTGATTGGAGGAAGGTTTGATCGTCAAGTAAGGAGGTCCACCAGCAATACAACGGCATTTTTGATTTGATAATTAAATGGAAAACGCTCTTTTTCGTTTAAAAGAGGGATGAACCTTCCGAATTATGGTCACTAACCCAGGCTCCTTTTTTTGGCAAGTTATTTCATAAAATGATTGCTTTAAAAAGCCACTCAAAATTTAGCTTTAGGATAGGTGCATCTGTGTACTCATTCCTTCGGTTTATTGCACTCTAAATTTGAATCAGTGAGTGTCTCTGAGATTCAGTGAAAATTCGCCGAGTTTCAGTCAATATAACATCATTGAAAAAAAATTATTGGCCCAAATTTGATTGATATTCAATGAATTTTCACTGAATCTCAGAGACACTCACTGATTCATATTTAGAGCGTGAAGCTACATCAAATTTGCTATCAAGATTTGAGCCTCCTCACTGTCGACTACATATTTGCATCAATAATTAGATGGGGGCTGTCCAAAAATAGACATCATTACAAATCAAGACTGAAACGGGGACGTTGCCGACCGAAGGAAACATTTGTATAACACCAGTTTGATTGCATTTTAAGTCCACTAAACATTAACAAACCGTCTGCTTAGCAAGCATTGTTATTAGCGAAAGCAAGCAGCATCGCATGAAGCCATAATGAGGTGGCAAGACGGCCATGGGACCGCGGCGGGCCGCAAAGCGCACCGCGCACAGCGCATCCGGCACCAGGTGCTTCTGTAAGGACGCCGCGATGCGGTCGGGCCACTGACAGCGCCACTCGTCGGCATCGCCACAGGCAGCCAGCCGCTCACAAGTCAGCTTAGTACCATGGCGACTATTAAAAATCCATTTTCCTGACGATAAGTATTTTCAAGCTAGGATACTAAATAGCTCGGACCCTGGCCTATTTCACAGACGATCAACAGAGAATCTGCCACCGAACAAGGCGGCAACGTAACGCTTGTTTTCAATCATTTAACGCATTGGACGGACTAGCCTAATAAGGCTTGAGTGATTGTTGACAGGTATTTTGTGGGTGTTACGTGGCAAGGATTAAGGCTTATGGTGGGGCTAAGCGAGTCCTAATGCATCATTTAAGCAATGATTTATTTGTCGGTGTGGCCTTACAGTAACAAAGCCCCGGACTGCTATATCGGTTTTGGATGTGAAACCAAAACGGGGTGGTACGTATTTTGGTTATCTTTCAAGATAGGCTTATGTCCAGCCATATCATTCCAAAGGTCTCGGCGAGAGCTTCCCATTGATGTGGCTGAACATAGTAGGTCTATATTGAAAAATCACCAAAATACGCACTACCCCCGTCCATTCCCAAAACACATATAGCATTCCCCAAGTTCTTATTTTTTGTTTTTGTTGTTTTACTGTACAGTATTTGCTAAAGAATCCTGCCGCTTCCGCGATTACAACTTGTGGTTGCTCAAGCGACCAAGAGTCATCCCTTTTCAAAACAGTCCCAGCCTACCCATCCATGGACCGGTACTGATGGGTCTTCATGACCCATGAGACAATCCTGTATCCGTAAAACCCCATAGGCACAATGCAACGAAGCAAATAAATCGATATTCGTTTAAAGGATCACCGATAGTAAATTTCCATTGTTTTCATGGACATGTTCATTTTTCTGCATGTTCTGTCGGATCCGGGATTCGAGGTAAATGTTTGAATGGACGTAGTGGCCTAGTGCTAATGAATGAGCTGAAGGCAAGAGGCCTTGTTCGACGTAAAGACAAGTATAGCACAGTTGGCAAGCGTTGTCGGCTGCGTTCTATGCACATTTCCCCAATGCTGCATAGCGCCGGGTGGCGAGGTCGATGAATGGCCGCGCAGGCCAGCGGCGATATCGCCAGTTCGCCGCCGCCTTTCCGGCCGCCCGCCCGCCACCTCCGGGCATCTTCAAAGTCTCCTCCGCGCATTTGCACGATCGCCAAAGACATTTACAAATGCCTCCAACCTTGTGCATTTCCAATTGAAAAAAAACAAATGTTCGTTTTCCGTTCCAATCGCCGAAAGTGTATCTGTCCAAATGTGACCATGGACCAAAATGTTTGAACGACGAAGGCTAAGGATTTTTCAGCAGAATATTTGACTCGTGACATCGGGTCGGAAAGGGAGATCTTTGAAAAAGGTCGATTATTAATGTAGTGTACAAAGTTTGCGAGGCTCAACCTTGGTTTGTACGCCAAGAAAAGTTTTTCCGCTTTGGGTTTTCTATGTTTCCCGTGAAAGTTCAAATCGCCTTGGTGTCAGTATCGGAAACAAACCACTTGGCAACTTCTGTTTGTAATCATATAGTGTTACTTTTTTCTGTTCCTCTTAAAGAAACAACCCGATTTGGAGGCATTCCAAGGTATAATCTTTAAACGAGATACGTTTGTTAACTCCTATCTGTGTCAAGATCGGTTAAATCATTCATTTAGAGATGGTGGCCGATACGCAACTTGATCCATTTTTCTCCATTGATAATTTTGTCAAACACAAATTTGATAATATCGAAATCAAAACCGATATTTAATCCATGTCAAGCTACACTTAGTTTAGCTAATCCAGCCAAACGTAATCACATGCTTAATCCAGCCTAACTTATATTCTGTCAAAATCTTACATTGCCTAAGCTAGCCTCTTTTTTTTCGGATTTTCGTCCAAAAAATTATTTTTTTATTTATGTACTTTTTTGCGCTTAATACTGTCTTTATGATGATAAAAATGGTTTAAACCGTTGACTGTCGATTTATTTCTAGATTACAGAAACATTTTTAGAGCATGAGAAAAATTTTCCATTCATATGAAGACTCCAAATAATACACTGGTTCTACCTCGGTAATTAGATGAAATGTGTTAAGCCTACCGCTGTTCATGAGTTGAATCGAATGACAAAGCAACAGAAAACGTTATTTTTAAACATTTTAAGTATTTTTTGATAAAATTCAATCGTAATAGCTTGAAAATGCAAATAAATTTTTCATCTAAAAATTGAAAAAAAGCTAGGTGTACCCCTGGACTTTAATTTTTGCCCAAAAAAATATTATAACGAGTTTGATTTTTTTACGCTTAAATGATTTTACGTCAATAAAAATGATATTAACCGTTGACTGATGGTTAATTTGTCGATTAGTAACATTAGCAGAGAATGGCAAGAGTTTTCCATAATATGACAACTCATAGTCTTAGTATCTCGAAATCTAAGCTTAATGTCTGTCACCCTCTTCCCGAGGAAAACAGACGCTGTTTATATTTTTAAAACACCGTTCGTCCGGCTGTTAATGCCTTTGATTTTTTAAGGACATTTCGTTATGACCAAAGGACTATAAGATTATGAAGTTACTGCGCTGCCGTCTGCGCCAGAGGTGCAGACAGACTAAGAGAGAACACGATGATAAAAGTTTCACCATAAATATCAAGAGATAAATTTTGAATCAAAAATGGCTCATTCACAAAGACGCTCGAATACGGAAAAACTATTGGTTGGTGTGACCTGCCAACCATCTTCGAGAAAGTCTTTTCGCGACCTCTCCTTGTGAGATAGTTTATTTGGTTGAGTTAGCCGAGGACGTGGGTTTTGTTTGGTCCTTCATCCCCGCAATGTAACTTTGATACTGTCCACACACCGAAAAATTTTAATTACGCGCGTAACGCGATCTAGAAACGCTGACCTGAAAGTACAAGGATGTGACAAAGCTTGGTAACCATCTAAAGGCAAGGAACAAAGCGATTCTGAGCCGTCTGTCTGTCCGTCGTCGCCTCGCCGGCGCGACGACAGCCGCGGTCAAGCGGTCAACCCACGGACGGAGGAACGCGATTTGCTACCCTGCTTGGATCGAACACTAAAACAGGGTGGAACACAAGAGGTCGCAATGCACCTAATATCCAACACTCGTGCACTTTGATATCGCGCGGGCACCTTAACCTCCCAGCTGATTGTGAGCTTGAAAGCTCTTCGGCGGACTTGATGCGTCCCAGCATGGCGAAAGCCCTAATTGCAGCAAGGCCAAAGCTCAGTCAGATCTCTTGGGAGTGCTCCACATTCAGAGTGTATCACACAATCACTTCTCCGTCCGGACTGAGCATTACTGCTTAATAATCATGCTCATAAATTCATCTCATCTTTGAGCACTTTTTTTTCACGGCGGCAAGTCGTGATCCCTTAAAACCCAAGGTTGCGCTTTTTGTTGGCCTCAAATGAAACAACACTCTCTGCTTGAAAGGCAGAAGTTATCCATATCAGACTTCTCGTCACTAAGTTCACCTGTAAACTCGCTTGACCTATTATGATTCACCTGTCCCTCCCACCTGACATACCGTACTAGCCTAAACTAAGTTTGCCTTCAAATGCCTAACCTTCACCTAACCTTAACCTAACCGAACCTTAACCTAACCGAACCTTAACCTAACCGAACCTTAACCTAACCGAACCTTAACCTAACCGAAC
>Ga0058701_10001811_pt1 | contig 15585 bp, 8 predicted proteins | sample AgamicOrMae_FD_97039 | JGI IMG/M metagenome (GOLD analysis project Ga0058701, IMG submission 97039) | Agave microbial communities from Guanajuato, Mexico - Or.Ma.e | ecosystem: Host-associated > Plants > Phyllosphere > Phylloplane/Leaf | place: Guanajuato, Mexico | collected 2012-06-04
AAGCTAAGTATGGGTGCTGAGTAATTTTGTCTCGTAATTGTGTCTAATGTCATATATCCCGAGAAGAAGCGGTAATCCAGAATGCGTTAATTAACGCAGTCAAAGCATTCCTCTTATAAAAACGTGCGGCCTTTTGTACTTTTGCTCATAGTCCACAAGTTTATGTTACCACTAATTAGTGTTTTTATCTTACTCCGCGCGCAAATTATCCTCACGGAATCTTAAATTAAACCCCGCTAATTGGAATTGAGGAGATCATTTTGGAAGCGATATGTTAGATAAAGGCTGCTCAACGCTCCTTGACGATTGATATCTCTTTGAGCGGGTAGAGATATGACCAACTATAAAGTACCTACGTATTTCATGGAAATTCATATTGTTACAGTAGTCATTTACCGGTCATGAATATGTTGTGTGGCGTGAAATTATGTTTTTAAACACTTCCTCCAAGTTTCAATCCGAAGTCCCAGAATTGAGCTCTTAAGGATATAGGGTTATTGTTTAAAACGGGCCAGGTTCTTTGACAAAGCCATTCCGCTTTCTTTGTTGCAATGACAGTTAGGGGGGTGAAACAATCAGGAAGTTGATAGATCATTAGCATTAATTGTCATGTTTCAATAAACTTGCAAACAAGTTGTAAGCGATGGAAGTTATTACAAGTATGTTTAATTGAGTACAATGAACTAGACAACGGAAAGATTCTGTGTAATTATGTTTCCTTATGATTCCTTTAAATGAGACGTGAAATCGTCGGACATCTTTATAGTCTTTTTACTTTGTTAATCAACTCAGACCAGTTTTGGTTTTCTCGACAAACATCGTAAAAATCTTCATACTTGAGTGGCATTCTTGCCTCGAGATTCCTCGTAAATCTTAGCGAAATAATTGGAATCTTTTGAAATTAGAATACGTATTGGTGTCAATCAGAAATACTTTTTATAAATGCGGGCTTATAAAACGGCTGTAGTGACATTTAATCGACACATTGGTCGTGATTAAATTGAAATCAAAGCGAGGTCGACGGGAATTTTAATTTCGCCGTTTAGAATATTCTAGTTGATTATTTAGACTTTTATTGTTAATTATGCCTTCGTTTCCACGGATTTTAATTGTTCTTCGACGCTTAATCAAACTTATTAGCAATTTTAACGCGAGACGTACAGCGCTGCCAATTGTATTTCAAAATATTCAAAACGCATACCATCCTGTCTTTTGAAATTTGAAAAGTTAGCGATCCATTTCGACATTGATTGACAACAATTTTGTCATTTTTTAAATGTCACTTCATTTAGTGGCTGAAGCGCTTTTCTTATAATCTTTTTCATCAAGTTCAGCGCCTCTATGGGTTTATTTTCCAACAATGTGGTTTGAGACAATGTAATCTTTTCTATTGATAATATTCATTTATGTCTTCTTTTGCTATTCAATGAATAATTTCTGCAATACAAGGAAAAAGAATCATCAAAATTGACAAACTAAGAATATTGAAAACTTTACTTTTATCTTGCTTTAAATGAGTTCAGCTTTTAAAATCCAATCGGTAGTACAAATGTATTTACGTACATATCCTAGTACGTATCTGTTATATATGTACTAATGTTAGCGTGTGTATTTGTGTAATATATCGATAAGAAGAGGGTTTTATTTCGATAAAAAAGGGGGACATAAAAGATTAAAGCAAAATTGACATTATGATCATCACGCAACCCCATGAGATATTACGCATTTGATTCTCCGGTGAATCGTGTCGTGTTACGACTGATTGAGACGGTCAATAATCCAATTACAGAAGCCACTGGGTGCCATTTATCGCTTGTTAAAGTGACATGGACTCAGAACTCCTCGGCATTTGAAAACGGAAATGTTTTTGAATGATATGTAAGACACCAAAAAAAAATGTGTTCGGGAAAAATGGACAGACTACTGTAAGCTGAGCTGAGATATTGTTAGAGTAGTTTATCGAAGCGAGGCGATCATGTTTTCAACCTCTTTTTTTATTTTTTTTTTATTTGTTTCATTATGAAGGAAACATTTTTCATAATAACAAATTTCAAAAAATGGGAGAAGTTCTCCTTGCACTTATGAGTTAATACTTGAGCCAATATCAAACCGGTTTATGTACTATTTTATGCGGATTTTTTTCCAAGGTTTCTTATTAGGGAGTCTTTGTTGCCTTTCATCAAATAAGCAGGCTCTCTGTAAAATGCACTCTGAACTTTGTTGTAATATCATAGTTGTTTACAATGCTGGATTCATAGTGAAGGAAAATCTCTTTCAGACGTTTTTTGCATACTAAAATGGAGTGTCTTTTTCATTTGGTTGACGACAGCGCAAGATTGTTGCGGAATCAGAAGTGCATGCGAGTGCACTGCTCCATCGCGATGCAGTGAGATGCAATGCATCTAGATCATGTTGTGCGTGCACTCTGCACTCGCTACGATGCGATTTATTTGAGCGGTGTGCTTGTTTATTTCGTGTGATGTGATTTACTGATTCGTGCCATAGCTTTACTGATTCTACACTCAAAGGCTTGACGTTCGTCAGCTTGTAGTCTTGAGAATTCCCGTTCCCGAAGTAAGATCACAAGCCGCAGAGACACTTTTGGTTAGCCAAACGTCTTTTAAAACACGTTTCCCTGTTAATTAAAGATTCGGTTGGAATAAGGAACTCTATAGATGCGATTAGAGAATTAGAAGACGTTGTAGAGGAGATACGTAACCCAATGGTCCATCTTAGACTCCCTGCTAGCTTCTACTCCTGAACTCATACCTGTTTAATTGTGGGAAGTTGCGATATCCCAAGACATATTTTATTAATTCTCAATTTTAAAAAAATGAAATTCCTATAAGTCAACATTTGACGTATTGATCATGTCCACTGTCTACAAATCTTTGGCTACTAAATTGGTCCTTTTTTGCAGTTTAAAACCGTCAATTTAAATTCAAAACTGACCTATGAAACATTCAAATTTTAGTTCTTAGTTTCCAGCTAACTTTTGACTATTTTACATTATGAGTGAGGGCCACTGTTCAGATAAGGTCGTGTAGTTCGGGTTGCTAAAGAGAAATAAGATTTGAAATGTTAGGACAGTACTACAATTGACGAGTAAGTACATATTTCGTCGTAAAAAAACATCCCCCTTATTGTTAAGGGGAAAGGCTGTATCATAAATCTTTGAGTGAGCTGTTGATTAGGTGGGGGCGGGATGTTATGCGTTTGCGAAGCGAGCACCCTTTTTTTCTCAAGTAGCGTGTTGCAAGGTCGTTACATACCGGAGAATCGAGACCTATATTTTTTCTGTCCATTAATTGACCATCCTGTGTGCACTCCGCCTTGCGTGCGCGCTTTTTTATATTTTTTGTATAAACGAAATGCAACAAAAATGTGCAATTAGCGTGTATAAGAAGGGAAGCGCACTTTTATTATCACCAATAGCTGCAATTATTTTTCGTCACATTTTTTGATACATTATCTGTCCTTTTTCGTCTTGAGTCGTTTTCGCAATACTGGAATCACCTGTTCAGAACGGAAACTGCATTATAAGGTTTTTTAGGGATGGTTTGGCGTACTATGCCTCTGACTTAAAAAAATTGCGGCCTGTTCTCGTGTTGCCCTGTGCCTGTTTTAGGTTACAAGGATAAGACGACTGACAAGTGTTTCGCGAGTTTTGAGAAATCCATTTCTCAAGACGTATCGATTAAATAGAAAGATCTCGCCGATTCCTGCTCATTTTTTGGTCGTTTTCGTTCGCATAATCCCCGTAGAATGCCTGTATCGGTAGCAGACATGTAACATCCAAATCAGGCATTTTCAATCAGCCTAATCACTACACTGAGAAAAGTGGGTCAGTAAAGTTTTCTAAAAGTTAGTAAAAAAAAAGCGACAGTCAACTCGGCTAGTAAAACGTTACCAGCTTTCGCAGTAAACGTTACTGTAAACAGTACTGTGGAACGATAACGTTTAATAGCAAACCTGTCGACGTTTACCAGTCAAGTTTGTCGCACCTTTTAGTTATTTTTAGTAAACTTTACTAACCCACTTTTCTCAGTTTAACCTCTATTGTCGACGATAGATGTTAGGAAGATCCAGGAATCATCCTGCTGGTCCACTCCCAATCCTCTGTCAAGACGCCCTTGCCTGCCTTCCCTGAAACTTAAAAATATGCTGCGTTTTCGTTTCGGAGGCACATTCATCCCGCGAGCAAAACGGAGTTTGTTTTATTATGAGGCACCATTACCAACTCATCTCCCAAGTTGTCGAAACCGGAGACGATCTCCGCGACGTCCTAACCTCGCTTGACGAGCTCCTCTCGTCGCTGGAGCTGGTCCAGCCCAGCCGCCAGCCGTGCCCGTCACACAACTCCGAAGTAATTACGGCTGGTGACAGAACCACCCCGTATCCCATATATTTTTGAACGACGTGGGCACCTCTCGCAAAAGGGAATCCGCTTGCCAAAAGGCGAAAAAAAATGAGCGCCCAAGGCTCGCGGCTGACGCGCCCAAGCGTATGCTGCTGCAGAGACCGTTGATCATCCCTAGGCGAAGAATCTTGACGTCGACCCATCCCGTTCCGTTGCCGTCATTATCAGAAATGGCATGGTTGGCGCGGGGCGTCGTCTAGGGAAACAAGTCTTTTTCCCCGATGCCGCGGGCGGCTGTTTCGTCTGTGTTTACGTATGCAAGGGAAAAGGTTACATGATGATCATCCGTCCAATGTTTTTGGAGACTTTCTGGTTTGTGACACTTGGTTAATGTGGTTGGGTCGGGTATTCAATTTGTTTTCTTATGTTTGCTCCGGGCGGAAAGAGAGAGAGGGCGAGAAGCCCATACCTCTCCTTTCCTTTCCGATACATGCCGTATTTAGCTTACAACCGTAACAATTCCATCGCGCGAATCCTTCATGTGTGTGAGCACAGTCATTTTAGATTTCTGTGCACGGGAGCGAAAAGCAAATATTTACACTCACTCAAGGCGAACTTTATGTTCATGACGCTGTAATGTGATGGAGGTCTTGTTTCAGAAATAGTCGATAAATTGAGTGCCGTATTGGGTAGCAAGTTTTATCGCCCTCGTAAAGTAGGCTACCTTGGTTAAGAATATTGCAGTATTGTGGTTCGTTTGTAAGATTGACCATTTGTATATGATTTCCTCGTTCAATGGCTTCATCTATATCCGACGGAAGGGTTCGATAACAGCCTCCCGTTCACAAGACTATGGATAACGCTTATTTTAGATACGAACCTACGTTGTATGTCCGTTCTACTTTAGGGCATCAATTTGCCTCCAAGATTTTACTGTAATTCCAGAGCAAGCGTTTAATTAGAGATGGAATATTCACGAAAGTGTTCATGCGAATTCGTTCAATCATATTGGATGGGAGAGCCGGTGTAGACAAATATCTTGATCGCCGAGAAAGAAGCAAACATCTTATTGTTAGCCAGGTATAATTGCGGTTACACCGACGCGATGGCACAAAAGGAAAACTTACCAACATTTCTACGCCATTAAGCAATGATAATTTCATCCAACAACTTCCAGAAAAGTGGCTCATTAAGCTCTCAATTATTAAAGCTGGTATGATGACTGCGCCATCACGAAAAATGCCTATAATTCAGTTGACGATTTCCTCTGTTTCCGGAATTAGCAACATTAATTAATTAAGATGATTTCTGGTCCGAAAAGTCTGAAGAGAAGGAATCCAATTTAAAACCCCTCCAATAAACGCACCCGATTCTATAGGATTTAATCCTATTTGGATCGGTGTGCCGATAGGTCAAACGGGCGCGATTCGTTAATTATTGGACAAGTGCTTGTTATTGGGAAGGTGTTAATTACTCGACGTGTTAATTATCGGAATGTTCATACGGAGCCTATTACTTCTGTCAGACGCATGCTTCGACTGTACGGCGGGCCGATCAACTCTAAAAGACGTAACCTGCTGACTTGCTTTTGTCATGGAACTCATTATCGTATCGGATTTCGCTGGCAACACTAGCCTGAGATTAGTATTGAAAGAGTTACCCTGCATAGTGTTTATCACAATGGGAAAAAAGCTGAGTTTTGGAAGTCCAAAGACCGTTGGGGTGATAAAGATGTCTCTTCCAAGGATTTTAATTAGTTTTTTTTAGAATAACCTATCAATAGCCATATCAATTGAACGCTTTCCCTCAGCCCTTTTGATTGATATGACTGGTATAAGGTTTATCTTAAATATTGACAAAAATAGGAAATATTACCATTTGAACTTTGTGCCCAAAACAAGTCAGTGGCTATTTTAAATACTAGCTTTTTTATGACCAGTTATTGATTTTCGTAAATTCGCGTTATTGTAATCTTGGAAACTATTCAGTAATCAGGATGGTAGCTCACAAACCGGCGAAGGTCCGTAAAAATTGAACGCCGTTTTTTTTCCTCAAACTTTGGCTTTTACTAAGGTGTTTTTATGTGGGGTTTTCTCCCCTACTCCTTAGACCAACTTGTTAGGTACGACGTATCTTAAATGTTATATTGGTATTTGCAAAAATTTGCTTGAAGTGTATTAAAAGAAGTCGTTTGTCGCTTTCCTCGCGTGTAACTACGAATTGAAAAAATGAAAGACAATTATTGTAGCGGACGGGGCGGGTTTCGGGGCGCGGGCGCACCCACGAAAGGGAACGCAAACACCTGTTCTCTGGCGACAACGCGCTTCACTGATTGTGAGCGTCGACACTTAGTCCAAACTCAAACAAAGCGGGGACGGGAGCGAAATAATAACACTGAAGAAACGCTAAGTTGGCAGCGAGCGTGACAAAAAAGAAATGTCCTCCTCGCTGAAAGAGAAATGTCAATCTTGAGCCGAATTTTTCTTGTGCAGCCCTCTGACACATGTCAGACTTTGTCTGTTTGTATACCTCCGACCGTTACAATTGCGTTTCGCTGTATTTACTACAGCCAATCCTCCTAACGCCATTTTAGCATTGCAACTGGGCCCGCGTAAAATGGATTTTCTTTGCGCGGCAACCCTAAGGAACCCAAACTTTGTTTATAGTTCAATCAACCAAGAGCTCCTTTTATCTGGCTGTCGGTGCTCTTTACTCTTAAACAAGAGTGACTACTTACATTAATACTGTGCAGGGTGTTTGAAAATGACACTCCAGGCTCGTCGCTTTGGTTTCGAGGACATAGTAGTATACTTGTGTAGGTGGATGCTGGGCAAATCCAAAACTCGGGATGTAATGACCGTCCGGTCCCTTTGTGACGTCATGAAATATGAGGAAAAGTTTCTTAACCTCAAACGATTTTTGAAGAGGTTCAATCAGGACGGTGGAGCTGATAGGGTTAACCTTGCGATCTTTGAAAATGTCTGGCTGACAAGGCTGCTTGAGTTAATCGTGATGATGATTTCCATGTTCTCTTTTTGCAGTTGGATTCGAAGAAGAGCCCCCTTGCCCTGCTGGCTCAGACGTGCAGCCAAATCGGCGCCGATATTTCAAGCAAGTCGAGCAGCGGCTCGAGCAGTGACAAACAGGCGAAGGCCAAGATCGCAAATGGTGGCTCGGACCGCGAGAAAGCCTCGCCGGCCTCCTCCATTAGCAGCAATCCCGACGTAGGCCAGCCAAATCCTTCAATGTCCAAGCCATCATTTAAGCCCTATGAGTCTTGCCTGACGGCTGAGAGCAAGGAGCGGACGAGTCCAGGCGATACCTCAAGGGCCAAGACTCCCAGTAAAAGTTCCACGCCAGCATCATCCAAAAACACCGAAGGTACGTTACTGATTCAATATCCTTTACGACCTCATCCGTTTTTCGAGCACCTACATCATATGGAAGGAGCAGAGATTGTCCCTCCACTTAAGGAAAACTTCCCAAGCCCAGCTCAAAAAATGGTTCATTAACTGCGTCGTTTGAAGCGACGTACCAATAGTCAAATGAAGTAAGCTGATTTGTGAACTAGGATGCACATCAGACTATGGGTATTCATAACAGCCTCTATGTGATAGAACGCAAAAGTCATGTCTACAGTCAGTCGCTTATATCTTCTCTAAAGAGAGACATTAGTCTGTGGGATCTGTCCGATACCCTTGTAGTTGATTGTGGAACTCTTTTAGTGTCAGCTTGTGGAGGTGAATACTCACTCTGATTTGCAATAAGTTCAGTATCATACAGGAGTGTTCCTGACCTGGGGCTGAATGTCCTATCTCATTGTTCCAGGGGGAGTAACAACAAACGGTACGCGATGCGGTAGTGGCCACGATGCTTCGTCGCCGAGGTTATCGCCAGCGGCCGGCAGGAAAACGCCTTCGGCGAAGGACGAAAAAAGCAAAGTGTCACCTAGCCCGAGGTCGAACGCCAACGCGGCCAGTCCAGCTGCTATGAGTCCAGCTGCCGCGAATGCCAAACTAGCTTTCCCGCCCGCAGGTTTTCTGGGGGGCCTCCCGCACCTGCCGTTAGACCTCATGGCCGGGGCACTTTTGTCGTCTCACTTAAAGCCGGGTGCTGCGCCCGCTCTCAACCCGTACCTGAACTATCCCAGGCTTAAACCTGGGGAAACTCTGCCAGGAGCTTGCAGGTATGTTTCCTTTACGGGCGTGAAAGAGGATTGTTTCTGTCATGAAAGTACAGGGGCTTCAAAAATAAATGTTGTGGTTCTTTGTGTTCACACCTTATATCTCACTGTTGTATCGCTGGTTCAAGTGAAATCAACATGGCGTAGCTATCATCAAACCTATCGTTGACTATGGTTTTACAGACCTAACTCACCCAGATAAATTCAGTTGATATTGAACCTTCTTGACATTACAGAAATCAACAAAAGAGCACATGTTTGATTTGTATTTGGTTTTTCGTTGCAGAGATCCTTACTGCACTGGCTGCCAGCTAACATCTCAAGCTGCAGCAGTGGCAGCGGCTGCAGCGCTTCCAGCAGGCAAAAATGGTACGGGAGGAGCACCCTCAGTCTGTCCGTCAGGCTGCATCCAGTGTGATCATGCCAAAGCAGGGTTTCTACCCTCCCATTCGCCCAGTCTAGCGGCTGCCTACGCCCAAGCTCAACTGGCAGCGCTCACTGCTGCATCGCAGCTTCCGTACGTCTGCAGTTGGATAGCAAGTGAAACACAGTACTGTGGCAAGAGGTTCGCCACCTCGGAAGAACTTCTTCAGCACCTTCGGACCCATACCTCCCCGTCTTCAGACCCAGCGGTGTCCACAGCAAGTCCGATGTCTCTGAGTGCCCATTCATTGCTCCATAGGACTTACCCTACTCCCCCTCTGTCCCCTGCGAGGTTTCACCCTTATAGTAAACCCCCTCTTCTTCCTCCCTCGACCCTAGGGCTTCCTCTACACCCGCACCCTGGATTACCCCCGTACTTCTCACCTTATTCACTGTACGGTGCCAGGTTAGGAGCCTCAGGGCTCCCACAATGAAATCGTCCATCGCTGCTTGAGAGCTTCGCCAAGTGACTCGTGTGTCTGCTGTATAGGTAGTCGGACTGAGATAATGTCCTTGCCATGTTTTCTCAGCCCGATTACGAATTGTGCTCAGTATTAATTTGGGAATCGTCGTGTCACGAAATCTGGAAGTTGCAACTTACAGTTAGCTTTTAAAACATTCACGAACTTTGCTGTTGTGGCTTGCAATCCACCTCCTTGCCCTAGACATCTTTCCATTGCCTGTTTCGATACACAATCAGGGAAAATGAACTATTCAAAGGATGAGTGCTTTAATTTCAGTTTCGTGTCTTGTTTGAAAAGGTATCCATCGGAAAAAAAAGAAAACAGGTTTCGCCCTCATTTTTCCTGGGACAGCAGATTTTTCGTCTGGGCAGCCAGAAATTTGTTGGTTTTGTATTCTTGTTAGACTTTTTATTCACATTACATGAGTATTTTTTCTTGTAGTAAAGACCAATTCGACTTTGCGAAGCGCTCGAAAGATGAGGGCATAGTTTGCAGCCAAAACACTAGGATTTCGCAGTTAATTGCAATGTGATAAACCCTAGTCCATTATGAATTATAAATCATTCTGGTTTTAAGAGCTTGCCTTGAGCTCCTCTGTAATCTTGGCTGTAATTATTTGGCTCAAGAGCCGATCTCAAGTGCTTGAATTTATTGGTTTCCTGTAACTTTTTAAAGTTGCGATGACTGCTCGCGGGCGTTGCCAACCTATGGAACGGACGCGAGCTGACGTTTGGTTACTTCACCATTCGTAGGTTGGCAGCATCTGCGGCAGTCAATCGTAATGTATAAGACGCATCCTGTTGAAGGGTAAGCGACTTAAGTGGCTGATTTTCTGCAGCGCAGTAATTTTGTTTAGTTCTAACCCAGAATTCGAGAGAGAACATTCGTCTGTTTTGTTGAGTGAAACAGACCTCTGACCGCATTTGCAAAATCAAGTCGGACTCATAACGACCTAAACTGTGAGTAAAGTCTGAATACGTAGTTTGTGTAAAGTTTTGTTTTTATTTTTCTTAAGCGAGGCACGTGTTTTCTCCTGACTGTCTCGTAACCCCATGTCAACAAGAAAATCCCACCAGATCTTTCTTATGCTCATGACAGCGTGGAATCTCTTTTTGAAATGCATTCAAAGTGTGATTCTAACGACTGCACATCGTGAATTCATTGTTGAAATTTAAAGATCTGATGAAATATATTCGACTGCTTGAATGTCTTCTTTGTAAGTATATTATGGGTTTATTTTTTTAATGACAAACTATCCTTCATAAAAACCGTCCGACAATCTTTTTTTATTTCCTTTCCTTTTTGCGGTTGAATTTAAGGACTGTTTCTGTCGGCAATCTTTGTTTTTTCAGAGCGATCATCTGGTTAAATTCATTACTTATTTTTGTATTGCACTTTTATAGTAACAGTTATTGTTGTTTGCACCAAGAAACATTGTCCAGGTTGTATTCAGAGAGTAGACGTTTATGAGATATCTGCGGTATATTCGACAAAAATCCATCTCTCTGTATCTTATGTGCGCTCAACACCCTGTTGATATCACGTAGGCGGACTATTCTTTGGATTGTCTCTCCTCATTAAGACATTTTTCACTACCCGATAGTTTCGTTGTTTTCATTTGAGCCGAAAGCTTTATTTTTGGTAAATCAAAAACCAGTGAAGCTTTTAGCCGACCAAATGTAAATAATCCCACAAATGTTCGACATATCGATTAGAAATGACTGTCAAGTGTGTCATGACATTATGTGTATAATACAAATATATGATATTGTATTTTACTGTTAAAAATTTGTTTTGTTTTATTTCAATAAAACTGCTGTTACGTGGTAAAGTACCAACAGTCATTTCAGCCCTCTTCTTCAATAAACTACCGATTCGTAAATGAGCAATATCTTTCGACCTTCTAAGGCGCAGGTAATGTTTTGCATCCTTGATTGAATCATTCGGTGATTTTAATTAAGGAAGAAAACTCTTGAAGCGTTATTCCTAAAGGTTGGCAATCGCTCTGCTTTCAAACGACGAACATGAGTATGGAAGCCTATTCCATATTCTTGTATGTTTCGTATAGCTGTCCCCTGCAGTCCCATCTTCAAAAGCACCGTACTTGGGCACTACCCTACTAAAGTTATTTTATCCCCAAAGACAGAGGCGTATCTGCAGTTGCGTGCTAAGGGTTGTTCAGTTGAGCTTTACAGAGTGTAGCCAAGAACAACCCCGAGCCCTGTGAACTTTTCGGAATATCGACAGAGGCGATTTCAGCGTGCCAATACCAACCCTGTGTTGAAAAACCTGCAAGTAAACATGACCATTTTTTTGTTGCGCAACAAATATGGGTATGCAACCTCACTAGCACGAGTGTATTGAGGTGGTCTACCTTGTACTTCCACCGGCGCATGTAGAGACCTCAAGGTGTACAGTGTTTATGTTAATGGAATATGTATCGGCTATTGCCATCTGCAACATAATTACGATCAATAAATATCTTCATTCATTCAGCTTCTGAGTTAGAGCTCAAATTAATCTGAAGGCATTATGACATTTTTTTTTCAACAAGCTTCCATCGTATCGCGTGGTCAGCCGTCGTATGTCAACGTTTTAAAAGTAACTTGAGGTGATGATTACTGTGCATGTTAACTATCGGACTTGTACCACAGTCTACGCTTATTACTTACCCACAGCGTGTCTCTCGTTTTTGCGATGCTATAAAATGCCAGGAATAATTTTAAGCTAATGTAAAGGACGGTAAGTTATGAAAGCTAACCCTTTCCCCCCTCGACATTGTTCATTCCTAAAACCGTTTTGAATAAATTATTTTCGCCCGTATAATTAAATTCATTGCGTGATGATTGTGGGGAAATCCACATTTGTTCAACTATGGCTTCCCGAAATTTTATGACATTCAGCTTAATTTTTATGCATAATCAGAAAAGAGATTTTGACTGCAATTTTTGTAAATTACTAATTTTGTATGTACGCAACGGCAAGGTCCTAATTATAGCCTTGATTTCATCTTTTGAAATGTTGGGATTGAAAAAGAAACCCCTCTAGGAAGGTAAATTTTTCTCAAAAACTTTCCTTATGCGAATGAAGATGAAAAGTTAGCGGCATTCCTCCGTGGATTTGCTTTAGTGACTTCATTACCTCAGTTGCTTCTCTTTCCCCTCCTTTACGTATGACTATGAAGTTGAGCTTAGACATCAAGGCCAACACGCACTAAAGGTTACAGGATTCACCTTCCCTCTCTTTTATGGAGACAGATAAAGAAAACGTCTGCCACTACCGAAGCGGGTACTAAGGCATTCCCGCTTGGAGGGCTGCAAAAACTGAATTGCCATCGGGGACCCATCAAACCATGATAATACATGTTTTTTTTTTTACAAAACAGTCCACTCGGGCGATATTTACCATTTAGTGCAGCAATCTTGTTGCTGCGTCAACATACTATTCTAGTGAGCTTACATTGCGACCGTCTCTGAATTATACCTTTTTTGGCTGCTAGAATGGTTTTAAGGTCAATTCTATTCGCACGCTTATGTTAATGCAAGGGAGACTACCATTTTAAATGGTAGGTGACTTGAACGCACGGAAACCTAACCTAATACATTTTGTATGAGGCAGCGTGTGAATATTCACATCGTTGTTTTAAAGCAAAGCGTCGATTGATGAAGGGGTTTCAGAGAACGTGGACAGAATAAACTTTGATGTCTTACTTACATTCATCTTATTCCCATTGCCTGATCGCCTTATTCATTTTTTTCCGATAAAGAAAAAACGATTTGATATAATTATAACCTCAAGTGATAAATAGGCCCAAACTCTGTCTAGTGTCGTCAACAAAAACATCATTCATTATCAAAACACAATCTGTTAAATCTGATGCCAAATATAACTCTTGTTCAATTAGAGGTAAGCATTCCCTAGGTATTAGTTTGATAAATTGATATCATTTTTTTACACTATTAGAGAATTTTGAACATGTTCCGGATACAAAGTGGTGAATAGCAGCATCGTTTCTGGCCACAAGAAACGTCGATGTGGGCTAATTGGATGTCTGCGTCCGTGGAAGAGTTGAGGTGAGCGAGGGTAAGGGTATTATTAGTCTCGTTCCGCTTGGAGGGTGTGAAGAGGACGGACGAATATGATAAGTGCGAAATAAAGAAAGATGGGAAGCGTTTTAGTCTGCAGAAGGACGACGATTGTTACTCAAGGGCAGTTTTGATTGGTGGCGGTAGCGACCCTAAGCAAGTGCACGCGATCACAGGCAGGTCTGCATGGTCGCGCGCGACAGGGCAAGGCTCATGGCTTTGCCAAAGCCATGCCGAAGGCGTCAGGGGGGCTGGTCTCGGGTGGGGGACGGCTGCCTGGCCGCAGCCGAAACGAAATAGGACGCACAAGGAGGAGGAATCACGCGAAGGGGGGTCGCCGGGGGTAGCAGTACGGCACGGAGGGTAGTGGCGCGGCGGAGGGCAACAGGGCCATAGGGAAAGAAAGGGGTAACCTCAAACCCCCACCGTTCAGTCAAGGTAGACTCGGCTCAGTGATATCGTGAAGTCCGCCTGGGTGCTTTCGGCTTTCGCCCGCTAATAAGCGCGCGCGCTTTTGTGACCGGTCTCGCGCGCTTATGTGACCGATCGCGCTCGCATGCCGATGAAGACCGCATCCGTGTTAGTTTTATGAAATGGCTGGCGGGTGTACGCGGACTCGGGGCCGCGTATCGCATCGGAAGAAGGCTAAACAGAAGGCCAAAAGGCTGAAGATCAAAACCCAGTTGTGGTGACATTGTTTTGACCGCGTCATGGGCGGACGCAAAACAGTTCGGTGACTCGCGTTCCGTCTGCTTTGCGGCTCGGGAAACAAGATGGCCCGATGCATGTGTCATCCTGTAACCATTAGTTTGCTTAGGTGAGGCCTGCTGCCGTACTTTTTGTCGCTCGCTTATTTGCCTTACAACAAGCTTGTCGCTCAAACAAATACTCGTCGCAAATTATCTAACTTTGAACATCTCCGAACACTCTCAGTATGCTGTCAATCTTAGTATCAAAATACCAGATTGAATTTGTGATCCTATAAAAGCAAATTAAGGCACATCTTTGTATTCCTTGTCAAACTCATGGAAAACAGACATTTCTAAATAGAAAGTAAACGAAAAAAAAGGTCGTTCGGTTACTAATCATCTTATTTCTGACGGGTGCACTGTTAAACAAAGCTGTTATGCAAGAATTGCAGAGTTGCCTCAACTCTTACAACAATCAGTGATAATTCTTCTTAATCTATTCTAAAATCGTATTAAACTGATTTTGGTCTCCCGAAAAGTAGAGTTTTCCTCTCAAACACAGCAAAATGTTGTTTAATTCGTGGCCTCCGAAAATGTAGCGTTATTCTCTTTACAATGCTGTTGTGTCCGATTTGTAACCATTAATATTATTGTTTTCCTTTACATTAAATGACTGCGACTTTAATACTACTAGCATTCAGCCACAAAGCTTTATACAGCAGTGAATCGAAGGGTGTAAATTTTAGTTGAAGCAATTTAGCTCGGTTAATTTCCTTTTCGTGCACCATAAAAGTGGGTCCACTTTACGCTTTCACATAAGCTTTTTCTTTCTGGTCACAAGAAGCAACTGCTGAAAAAAACTGTTTGCACAGATTGGATATTGGCGGGTATCATGTAACATAGCGTGCGATTGTTGTAATCAGCGATTTGTATAATGATTACAACGACGATGAATTTCATATTTTGAAGAAATAAGTGCAGGAGTTATGGGAGGCGTTCCGTTTGTCTGTGCGAAGCTAGAAGTAGATTGCGATTCGCGTTCTCCACTCCCGTACATCACTTCTGACAACGCTATATTTAGGTTTCATAGCTTGAAAAATGCGCTCGGAAAATAAATCTTTTTCTATTCGTTAGTTATCGGATCTGATAAAGCCCATTCTGCTTTCCATTTAGTTCTTTCGGCTATGAAGGGGTGTTTAGCGAATAGTTTAGCTCGGAACGCGAAACAAAGCAAGGTCATTAGAAAGTGATGCATTAGCGAAAATCGAAAACTTATTTTTACGTTGTCGGAACGTAGGGTTGCGTAAACGAGCTCTTCAATCGACTCACACGATCCAAAATAACGAATTATTATATCATGTAAGATCGAGACCCACGCTAT
>Ga0058701_10001812_pt1 | contig 15584 bp, 9 predicted proteins | sample AgamicOrMae_FD_97039 | JGI IMG/M metagenome (GOLD analysis project Ga0058701, IMG submission 97039) | Agave microbial communities from Guanajuato, Mexico - Or.Ma.e | ecosystem: Host-associated > Plants > Phyllosphere > Phylloplane/Leaf | place: Guanajuato, Mexico | collected 2012-06-04
AACTTTACCTAGCCTAACTTTACCTAGCCTAACTTTACCTAGCCTAACTTTACCTAGCCTAACTTTACCTAGCCTAACTTTACCTAGCCTAACTTTACCTAGCCTAACTTTACCTAGCCTAACCTAACTTAACCTAACTTGACCTAACCTAACCTATTGGAACTTTGGCGTTTGCGACTTTTCTCGTTTGGCGGTTACGGACTGGCGCTTGTGGTTTTTGGCGCTATCGAATTCCCCCCATTGGCTCCTAAGATTAGATGATTTTAGGTGTAGGTTGGGTCAAAAAACGGCTTGGTGAGTGTTCAGCGGAGCTAGGGCGAAGCGCACAGCTTCTAATCCCACTTAACCTAACCTTTTTTAATTTAATCTTTATCACAGTAAAAACGAATGAACTCTGTTTTAGGGAGTTGTATACCTGTTTTAAATGTGAAAATGAAATGGGCGGTAATATGTATTTTCGTTTTTTTTTTAAATGAATAGTCTTGGCGGGAGCTTCCGATTGATGTGACTGAACATAGGTCTGTCTCTGAAATTAACAAAATACTTAATACTGTCCATCTGTAATAATAAAATTCCCGTTTTGGGGAATGCTATACCTATTTTGAGTGTGAAACCAAAGCGGGGGTGGTACGTATTTGCTTTGGTAATTTTTCATGATAGTCCTATGTTCACCCACATCAATGGAAAGCTCTCGCCGAGCCCTTTTCAATTATATGGTTTTACGTAGGTCTATCTAGAAAAATAATCTGAGTACTTACCACCCGGTTTTGGTTTCATACGCAAAACAGGTATGGTATTCCCCAAAATGTGTGTTTTTTGTTTTTGTTTTTCACTGTGCCCCCGTCTTAGTTTCTTGTTCTGAACACTAATTGTAGCAGTTCCTTGACAGGGTGTTTCGTTTTCACCCTGTACTTAGCATATGCGGGTCTATGTCGTCATGATGACGTAATTAAAGTTTGATCCCCCCCCGCCAAAAAAAGACACCCGTAGAAAACGCCATCTTGAAATTTCAGGATAGTCTACTCGCTCCTTTGCCAGATTTGAAATTCTAACGACCCACGCATAAGTTGCTCCGTATCCCTTTAAACGGCAGGATCTGCGCAAAAACGCGTGAAGCGACAGTCTTGTCATTTCTCCCGGATCTTTTCTTTTGATTCCTAGCATTTTCAGCATTCCCCTTTTTTTATCCTCCGAGCGGAATTTACTGTGAAAATGATTAAGAGCCAGCTGTGAAGATGTATGCGGCTGGCCGGCGCGGCGCAGACCGTCTGGAGCGTGGACCGCGACCCGCCATCGGGACTTTCTTCAGCGGCGGCGCCTTGCGGCGGCAGCGGTAGCGGTAGCGCCGGCGTCGGAAGGAAGCAAGGAAGGCCGTCAGCGGACCTTGCCGCACTCCTCTCTCTCACTTTCTTCCTGCGTTCCTCACACATAAATTCGCCTGGGGAACATCTTCATTGTTCACGCCGAAAGAATACCGAGTCACTTGAACCGCGGGTATCCAAACAAGGTTACCAAGAGGCCCAATGAAACTCGATTGTCTCCTGTCATAGCACATGTCGCCGGATGATGATTTGCTCCGACCGTTTATGGACCAGCTTGTCTCGCATGATTGGTTGAGCGGTAATCCTGAAGTGCCAAAAGTAGGCTAAAAAAATGTGTTTTTTCATTATTTTCCAGCAGTTTTTTTTATAGTGTCAGTTGATCCGACCGCCCCATTTCAAAATGAATTAGGTTGGGTCCCGTGCGTTCAAGTCTCTATATTAATGCATGTTGGGTCAATAGCAACACTTTTTTTTTGGTATTGCTATTGACCCGACATGCATTGATATAAGGAGACTTGAACGCACGTAAGCCAACGTAATGCATTTTAAATGCTAGGTGACTTGAACGCACGGAACCCAACCTAACACATTTAAATGGGGCAGTCGGGTCAATAGACATTCCCTTTCTTTTGTCATGGGAAACTGTGCTCAATGGAATTTTTGAAAATGAGGTAATTTTGACTTTGGGGACTCTGATAGAACATTTAATGCACTTAAATCCTAGTGTTAAAAGTTCAAGTGTTTGGCAAAAGGCTTGAATTGGTACTGGCAGTCAAAAAAATATTGACCGCTCCAATTTTTTTAAACCTCCGTAACTTTGAAACGGAGAGAGAAACGTCAGAAAAGCACGGTATGAAACCGCTAGAGATCTATCAATTTGATCTAGCTTTGCCGTCGTATCTCCTTTCGTTCCAAAGTTACTGTGCTTTAAAAAAATTGGGGCGGTCAATCCTTTTACTGCTAGTACGTCCTCGACCTTCAGTCTCTGACAGCACACATTCGTTTTTAGAGATTGCATTCTCTAAATCTTGAGTCCTACTCTCAACGCTTACAAGCTGCAACGATACATATTTGTGGTGGTTAGATACCCTATGCCTCGTCCGTTCGATTCCAAGAAAAAATGTAGAGAACTTATAGAGAGAGCCACGTTTAAAGTTGACTTTAGAGACTTCGGTGGAAATGAGAGCAGCCAATGAAAAGCTGCGCATCCCGCGATGTCGCAATTGAGGTATCAGCAGCATTTTAGTTTGGACTTATTATTTTCTAGTCAGTTAGAGGGACTGACTTTGTGAGTGCGTTGCAACAGCTTCTTACGTGTCGGGCCTGTCCGGGCAGGACCGCCCCCTGATGCTCTGCCGCGTTGCCTGAACTACCGGACAAGCAAACATTGAAGCACTGAATAACTTTTCATTCCTCTGCGAGTTGCTCCCGATTTGGAAATCATTTTCGCCGTCAATTTGCAACGAAATGGAGCAAGATGCTCTCCTCCGTCTTACCAGCTCGTCTAACGTGACAACCTCGACGAAAATTACAATACTTAATAGCTGTTCAACTTCTCGTTGAATTGATAAATAGTATGTTTTTGGAAGCGCTGTGTTCCACGAACTCCGAGAGGCTGACATAGTCGTATTGTTTTGTCTTGAGATGATAAAAGTTGTCTGTGAGCGTTGATGTTCGTTTCACTTAACCTAAAAATCAATATTCATTGTATCTTCATATGTATGTTCTCATACAGCATCTTGTCATTTTCCAGTAATGCCTATATCATATTCCATTATTGCCATATATATTGCATCTATGTACCATTTACCATCACAGCTACATTATGCCGTATTGCATTGATGGCCACTTCATTTCATATTCCAACGTATAATATCATCGCCATTTATATTATTCACTCCACGTATCGCGGTATCATATTTCATCAATGTCGTATCCATATCATATCAGTCCGGTTACATCCATTACTTTCTTTGAAAACATTTCATTAGTCCTGAGATATTAACATCCACATCATATTAGTCTATTGATACATTTTCATGACATATGCCCAGACAGTCCGAACGGATCATATCAGATATCACGTATAAGTTTCGTATCTTTGTCATTGCCGTTCTCTTTTTCTTCTTGAACATCAGTCCATCAGCAATCTTCATTGCATGTTCCCGCAGAAGTGCATTGTACACCAACTTCTTTGTCTCTTCATTTATCACGCTTCTTTTTCACTCTCGCCTTCAGAACGTTCGCTACCCAAAAGTCGGAATAATTTATCAACTCGAGATTCCTCAAAGGAAAAGTCTGGGAAGCCGATAATGACTTTTCACCGGCGACATCTGCGAACGTGACGTTTGCACGAAAAATGACCATTAAATTTTCCCTCCAGAACGTGCGGAAGATTCTCCATTCTAATCATAACATTATTGTTTTAATAAGCAACGTAGTCTAGGCGCAGTAGCGAAAACGATTTTGGTAGAGCAGCTAATGGCTTGTTGTGGTAGCTAGTTAACTTGTTTTAGAAAGTCAATTATAGACTTAAGATTTAGTTTCGTTTGTTTTCCACGCGAATCTCGTAAATGTGGCTTTAAGCTCGAGTATCGTTTTCGGAAGATCTAACTTGCCGGGTTTTCTGAAGGACGCGTACGTGAATTCACTGACTTAAATGTTCAGTTTATCCCCACTTTTGGCCTCTTTGATAATGCCTCAAGAATAAGATTCGGTAAAATCTCAATATCGATTCATTTCACGATGACAACACTTTCCCCATCGGGAATGTAAAATACTTACGAGCGTTAATATTTGCAAAAACCCAGAGGCACTGTTTTATATATTTTTAAATATTGCCCCAATGCCATCCCAAATATTTACCCAATGACAAAAGTCTTTACTTTTTTTTCTCGACCACAAAGTCAACCTCCTCTCAACTTAAAGCTAAAGTCATTTCAAAAATACTATAACATTAAATATTTAGACCTAAAAATGGCTTATTCCTTCTAATTAAAAAATTTCAAATACTTTAGTTTGACGAAAACTATTTTTGTTGTTCATCCTCTTTTTGTTTTTCGCCATTTTTTATTTTTCATTTCAATGAGTTAATCATGATTACAGCGTTCCATCGAAGCATCTTTAATATAGAATTCGTGCTGGTATGATAACTGCACTCATGAAAATACTAGTTCGATTTCGCTCAAGGAAGATCTGTGATGCTATGCCCTCAGAATTTTGCACGCAAGTGACGTAACTTAATTCCCGCTCTATGATCCCTATAAGGCTAGGAAACTGCACCTGGAGAGGCGTTTCTCGGAATGTCTTCCCATACGATGATTGAGATTGCAGATGAAAGCAAAATTCATGATTCCGAACACCAGAGGGGTCAACTTTCCCGCATAGTTTGAATAAGTCTGGACGACCTCTTGCGCGTTCGACCGGACACTACCGACGGGTGCACGGACCCAGGTGTGGACCTTGTCAAAAAAGTGAGAGCCAATTTGTTAAAAGACACATTTTGGCTTATAAAACTTTCGTGGCACTTTCGGCTCGGCCGCTCGGCCATTTTCAAGGCCTGCTCTCCAGATTTATTTTCGGGTTTTGATTGAGCAGACGCCGTGGCTAGAAAGTGTCGAAGACATTCTTAATAGGAACGTGCTCGGATACGCTGTTTTATTTTATTAGTACATTGTTATATCTTTTGTGTTTTCACGTTATGTAACAATCCTTTATTGGATGCGGTTTGGAGAATATGCACTTATCTCGCCTCGGGAAGTCGATTTCGAGGATCTAGATTTTATCGCGAAGCTTAACCCTCCACGTAATTTTCAAATATCCCTGAACAAAACTACAACCGTGTTTTTTTTTTGTTCTTTTTGAGGCAGAATTAAATCTGTACGCAACTTAAAAAAATGGTTTGTGTTAAAATAGTGCATCTAAATATTGTAAAACCAAAAATTGCGTTCATAAGGCTGTAGCAAAGTCTCGTTTATACGTTATTCACTTGTACGTATTATTCAGTTATACGTGCTTTTTTATACCCCGGTGGAAACACCACAGTTTTTGACATATTCACTTATACGTTTTTTTCACTTATTCGTATGTTTCCTCGTTCCCTTTGGAAAACGTGTAAACGAGTCTTTTCTGTAGTTGAGACTTGGCAGTGTCCCAGATGCACTCTTCACGAGTTATTCCCACTCCCAACACAGTGGGAAGTATTCTTTGTGTAGTATTAAGTCTAACTGATGAGCCATACTCTGATTTAAGGATGCTTTTTGCTACCTAGATCCATACTTAACCTTAGTTGGGTGTCTTGAAAAATGTGCCCATTTGCTGTTGAATACCCGGTACGAAAGCATCTTCAACTTCACTTTCATGTCGACCTGAAAAACTGCTACTTTTTTCGTATAATAATGTACCGTGTCGATATTTCATTCTTTGTCAAAACTATGACACTATGACTTCCCAAGGTAAGCCAAGGCTAACGTGAGGTCGACATAACTTCGACTTTGCGAAGTCCGGGCAAGATCCGTGGCTTTCTCCTTAAGGGCGGAGACTCGACAGACACTGTTTCTTGGACTCAGGCCAGAGTTGCCTCTGCTCTCACTGTACCCCTCACTGAGTCAAAATGCCTTTATTTATGAAGGCATTGTTCGTAACGACGGGAGGACTTTGTTCCATGAACAGATATGCACTCTTTGGCATGCGAGATGATCGAGATCGGTTCCACACGTCACTCGAAACTCTCTTTTAACATCATCCTTAACCACACCTTTACTTAGAACATCTACCAGCTGATGTCGAGGAATATGTACTGCTGCGACATCAACTATCTTCCGGTCATCCTATGTTCACTGTGAACATCGATGCTCTATCAACAGAACGTCGTCGTACTCATATCAGTTGTCCCACTCTTCGGTGAACATTCATCGGTTGTTATTACTATGCCGAACATCATTACTCTGCCACCATCAGCATGTGTCATCAGTGTCATCCTGTTCCACAGCTGTGAAAATACTTATAACTTCATCATCCTTCTCCTCTACAGCGTTATAACCTCATCATCCTCCTCTACGGCGTTTTCATCATCCTTCTCCTCTACAGCGTTTTAACTTCATCATCCTCTACAGCGTTGTAACTTCATCATCCTTCTCCTCTACAGCGTTATAACTTGATCATCCTTCTCCGCTACGGCGTTATAACTTCATCATCATTCTCCTCTACGACGTTTTCATCCTTCACCTCTACGGCGTTATAACTTCATCATCCTTCTCCTCTACGGCGTTATAACTTCATCATCCTCCTCTACGGCGTTTTCATCCTTCACCTCTACGGCGTTATAACTTCATCATCCTCTACGGCGTTATAACTTCATCATCCTCCTCTACGGCGTTTTCATCCTTCACCTCTACGGCGTTATAACTTCATCATCCTTCTCCTCTACGGCGTTATAACTTCATCATCCTCTACGGCGTTATAACTTCATCATCCTTCTCCTCTACGGCGTTTTCATCATCCTTCTCCTCTACGGCGTTATAACTTCATCATCCTCCTTTACGGCGTTTTCATCCTTCTCCTCTACAGCGTTATAACTTCATCATCCTTCTCCTCTACAGCGATCATTCCTCTTTCACTACCACCACTAATGTTTATCCGTCTTTCAACAGTACCATCCCACCATCCCTAACATTTTCGTGATATTTGTTATACATTCATCATCCTTTGCTACCACACATTCATCTTTTACTACCATCACAAATGTTCATCAACTTCTACTACCATCACTAACATTTACATGTTTCACTGCCCATGAACTCATATGCACTACAATCATCTTCCCACCCATCATACCATTATTCTGCGTTTAGCAATTAAAAAAATGTCCACCATTTTTTCATCTCATAAAAATTTAAGATGTCCAAGCTAAAAATAAAACCCGTGCCGTGAAACCTGATTAAGAGAAGTTTTTAGGTAGCCACGGGCCCCGATCAGATAACTTAGTAAATAGCTGCGCAGGCATAGAAGTCTTCCTCAGGTCACCGAACGCTAGTTAAAGACATAACGGGACGTTGATAAATCTCTTGAATCAATCGATTTTTTATTACCCCCAGCTTTCACCAATTCCTAACACGCTTGTCTATACGACCGTTCGGTTATTGATTGTTTAGCGATTTTACTAATTAATAACCATGTCGTCTTCTTCATCAATTAATTAACATGTATAAATCTTTGCTTATGAGCTGATTCGCAATTGCAACATATGTTGCGATAGGTCTGTGTTAAAATCGGTTGGGCGTTATTACATTGCTCGTAGTTAGCAACTTGCATTAGCGCCTTTATAACGACTTTAAGATGACTGGAAGTACTAAACAAACCTAATAAGCACTGTAAATGGTGTTTCTAATGGTCGTGGTGAACTGTGACCCTCCTTAATCTTCCGTACTGAAATCTGTGCAATGAAAAGGGTATTTATTTACTTTTCATGCTATAAAACTAGTTCACGCTCAATGACGCAACTGTAACTGCGACTTACTTTTAACAAGCTAAAAAAAAAATAGTTCTGAAAATTGTTTTAGGAGTCAAAATTCACTCCTATTAAAGAGAAAAATGATCCACTATTAGCACATTAGTGGCTCACTTTTCACTGTTTAGGAGTGAATTTTCACCACTGAGGCGAAATTTTGCTGCTCATTTTTTATTTAGCGTGTACTAAATTTATCAGCAGTACGTGAAAGGGAAAAGGAAATCGTTGTATTATTAATTTTTTTGTGAAAGTCTTGGGCACATTGATCTTTAGGCATTTCCACTAAAGTTTCTGTCTACCAAATATCGTTTACCAGTCTGTTGTTTTTTGTTGTTATTTTCTTTCGAAAGTTAAGTCTTTTATTAAATTTTTAACCTAATTTTAGACTCTTCTTCAAAAGATCTATCAAACAGACTATCTTTTAAAAGTAATTTTAGCGGGTTCTTTGTCTGAGGACGCGAATTCGGCATATCTTCTGATTCCTGTCGACGTGACCAATCAGAAAAGAGGATCGAACAAGGAGGTTAAAAAAAACTTGCTCAATATTGACCGAAACGAGTTACGAACGTGCGCTAGCTCTGTGGAAATAGTTCATCAAGAAATTTCGTCGATACTCTTTACAGAAGCTACTTATCCGTTTGTTTCGCCAATTGCTCCGCGAGCTCGCAATATTTGACCACATGAATAGTTGCAACGCATCACCATTACCCAACTTGCGAATGTGGCCAGTACAATGGGCCCACTTTCTCACTGGAAAGAATCTGGCCAGAAGTGCCAACTTTGGTCCACTAATTGGAATGGATGTTGGCACCAATTAATGGGTAAAAGCAGAGGCCAGCCCTCAAGGTGGATGGACCAGGAAGCTGGCCTTGGCTCATCCATGGTTACCTGAAATCTTGTGGAAACCACAGTGTGTGTACGTAGCCATTGCGAAACTAGCGGTCGGTAACTCATTAGAGAGTCCACAGTCCGTTAGGGAAGTCTTTAATTCCTGGGTCGAGAGTTTAGTGGACACAGGACGGGGGGACTTACCTCTTCTTCCAGTATTGCCTCTGTTACGCGTGCATACATAGATCGATTATGTTACGATAGCTGCTTTCTAAACCAATAATGTTCTGAAAAGCTATTTTTGTTCGTTGATTAAATATCAATTTGTCATCTAACCATGAGACGAATAGAGATTCCGTAAAAATTGTTTGTTACGGATGTTCATTGCGTTTGATGCGGATATCGCGAATTGGGAAACCTAACACCTGAGTTTTTACTTCCTTTGTGTGAAGTATTAATATTTTCATGACCAAACATTCCGTGAGCTTTCTAAAGATGTTACCTTCTGTAGATGTATCATACAGCATGTTGAGGGACATACTCCATATCACCACATTAAATATATCATTCATAGCAGCACCATATAATAACATTTATACCACTAAAGTAATATTAACATATCATTACGTATATCTTATATTTTCTCACAATGTATCAAAATTTATACCACAATGTGATAGACACCATATCATACCTTTTACAATGTGATATCATGTATCGACATTCTCAAGTCATTTTGAAATGTATCATACCTTGTATCATTTAATGATATTTCACCAATCATCAATGATATGTTATCCCATACCGTAGTTTAGGACTTATTCGAATGATTTTAGCGGTTAGGACTCAATAGCTCTATGGTGTCCACTAATGCGATTATTTAGTCCTTAAGGATAATTTATCCGCCGAGGTAACCGATAAGCTTTGAAACACATCCTGTCGGTTCAATTAGAGACGCATTAAAATGACTCCTGTAAACATCTCGCATTGCACCACCGCAAACTGATGAGAGGAGGTTTAAGTCCCACCAACAAAACCCTTCACGCAAAATTCCCATCGAATTAGTCGGCTACTGTGATGTACGAGAACATGTAATCAAGCAATGACATTGACTTACGCGATCTTCAGATGTCTGGAGGAGAAAACCTCATCAAATTTTGTTTCATTTCTCCCTCTCAGTTTTCGGAAACTTTTTTCGCAATTAGACTTGTGCCGGGGGCCGGGCTCGAACTCTTTTACAGGGCTTTATTATGGCACAGGGGCTTAATTATGTTCTGAGGCTTCTGCAAAGTGGAATGTTATTTCGTCAGGAGGCATGCGTATTCTTATGTCATTTGCCACGTAATTTATTCATTTAGCTTACGCACACGCATATTTTTTTGCAACTTTATCAAGAAAATTGTTTTCTTCGCTTCTTTTTTTTACCTCGAAATACTAGGCCTAAATCCCGATTTTTTGACAGAAAAACACGTCTAGATTCACCCAGAGAAATTTTGATAGCAAGAAAATTTTTCTTGATATATTTGTGAAACTTTTTTTTTGCCTAAAGTACTGTTTTTTTCCTAAAGTACTGTTTTTTTTTAAATCGGCACGAGATTTTTTTAAATTCGGTACAATATTTTCTTTTATCTTTGAAAAAGGAAAAAATTCTGATTGCAAGTATAAAGTCTTGCGAAAAGAAAAAAAAATGTTTTGTCACCTCGTCAAAAAAAAATTATTGGCATCAGCAAACATTTCTGTGGGAGTTCGGGTCTTATTTGTTTACTTATCTTTTTATTTTCAAATAAGGTATGAAATTTGCGGATTTTTTTTCCATTTCGGACTTACAATTAATATTGGGAAGCGTATCAATGAAAGAATATAAATAAAGCTCGTTATGCCCTTTCTATTAGGTATTCATGATATGAATTTTTAAACCAGATTTATTTATGAAAAAAAGGATTTTGAATGCGCTAAATTGATTTTGCCATGTGGTCTTACACAAGCCGTTATCAAAACATTCCTCGACCAAAACAATGCTCAACTAAAAAGAAAAAAAATAGCTGTAGTCTCTGTGTCTTTGTTTTTGATACTGTATAATGCAAGTTTTCTCCTTCGAGCCCAAAGGAGTTCCCCTCATTCCAGCAGACATACGGCTCGGCTCGGCCGGTCAACGCGCTATTGTTCAGCCAACCGATCAGCTGAATAGCAGAGCAGAAAAGTACTTTTTTTAGCCGCTCGGAAGAAAACCATAAGTTGTGGGACCTAAATGATTATTTTGGAGATGATCTGCTGTAGTGCATGGGCCATGACGTATGAGCAAAGATTTTGGACCCTTCTCCGTATCACGTTTAACAGGAAATAACATTTCTCGACTTTTTAACATATCTTCGATAGATTATTCTTGGCCTACAAATCATATTCCATGTGCACCGTAACATGTCGTATTTTCATTCTTACATAACTCTACTTTTCAGTGCAGACGGATTCCCCATTCATATCACGACTCTCGATCATCCCATTCAAATGAGATGTAAAGGTCTCAAGTATAATTAATGCTGTAAATATTAATGACATACTCAGTGCTATGTACGAATTTGCTGGGCGTCGATGTGACTATTATTCATTCAATATTCTTAATCAGCTGAGCAACCTCATTGATTCTATTAGACTCTGTCCTTTCTAAAGAAACGAGACTATCCACGCTTAGTCTATGTCCAGCCAATGGTCTTTACTCGTGTTAGAGGAGCCACAAATTTAGCGTCTTTGGCAACCAATCAAGGACAGGGATGCGTTCCGGAACTAGCCGAGCGCGACCCCTGATTGGCTCAACTCGATGACTCGTCGAATGAATAGAGAGACCTTTCGCTGACAAGTGAGATGAGTATATTTTCAAGTAAACTCGGATTGACTACAGAACTACACTCACATTCCCATAAAACAGTGAACGTAGCACAAATAAACTATTAAGTGAGAGGCAGATGTTTACAAAATATCGTATTCCTGGGCAGATGAGGAAGATTTCGTATTTTAACCCAAAAAGAAGAGATGCAGTTCCAGGATGTATTGAAATTCAAAATCGTTGCAAAATAATTTTTCTTCCGTTTTTTTTTGAGAAAGGAAAAGTAGGTCATTGTACAGACAGCATCAGCAATCCTTAATCTTGTCATAGCGATCCACCCTCGTGAGTAAAACTCGTCCGGTGGGCGGGGCCGGCGATGCACAGCGCAAATCCATTCATAAAATGACTTTGATAATAAAAAAACGAAATCGAAATCATCTCCGGCTGCTTCCGAGACGAGACAGAGAAATTTTATTCTGCTCAACGAGTTTCCCTAACTTCCTTAGATGCTGCAAAACGGCACTGTCAAAGTTGCATTTTCTACTGCTTTGTGTTGAACCTTTCGCTGCCAAGAGCAGAGTAGCCGCGTAGCAGAACACTCTTCATAACTAAATTTCAATATCGACTTAAAATTATTGATAAACGGTAAATAAGTTTTTTTTGAATAAAGCAAATAGGCAGATGGAATAACGAGACTGTGAAATATATCGTTATGTTCATGTTAATCGAGTCGTAATCGGAAACAGTTTATTCAGCTCCATTTAGTTGGCACGACTTGATATTCTTATATTCTTAAATCAAGCTAATTTACTTCTAAACCAATATTTATTCCTTAATCAATAATAATTTTCCTATGAAACGAGTGTGATCATTGTACTAAAGAATGCGAAATTCAATTATAGTTTTCTTGAATTAAGAATTTTTTTAATGCAGTTTATGAGAATATTGATCTGCTTGATTCAAGGATATGTGTTTTGGGTGACTTCCGATTGAATCAGGACCTTAGTAGGCTGAATTGGAGGTAAATTCAATGTGTCGCGAGCACTTCATTCTTTTATTAAATAAAAAATGCAGTGAAGTTGTGATGAAATTGATATGTTTTAGTGATTGCTCTCGCATTTGACTTCGCGATATGTTCCAAGCGGCTGAACACATTCTTAATAGATTAACAAGACTTCACGCTACGTTCCCTCTAGATTGCCTTGCGTGATTGTGTCTTCATAGACACCGACATACTGCAATGCGCTAGTGTGAGTTTCCTAGTTTGTGTAGCAAACTTCCGAGTCTTCAACCTAAAGATGATAAGTGTAGTCTGAGTAGAAGATAACATTCTATTTAAGACCGGTGAGTGTTAAATAAGAGCGCTTACCAGAGTCGTGTGACAGAATTGCTATAATTAGATGTACGATACATGGCATAAAGCAAAATATTGTTCGAAATAAGATATATGTAACAGGATATGATATAGGATACTTTGAGATATGATGGATATGTTAGATATGATACGAGATATTGTATAATCAAGAAGACTTATTCCAGTTGTCTTGGGTTTGGAGATATGACAATATGATATGTTATGAGAAATACCGTGGGTTATAGTATTAGCGGTTATGTGGTCCAAGAAATGATACAGGATGTGAGATATATGATGTGGTTTTAACCCTTAACAGCCCAAAGTATTTGGAGCAAAATTTAGCTTAAGAGGAATTGAAAGATTGTTTCCATCAAAATATGAAATTTTAAGCTTTGAGAAATGCCCAAATTACTTAATTTCAGGTTTCCAGAGGGGCGATATTTTTTCAATTGAAAAAATACTGAACTGAAAAAGATTCTCTGAAATATTTTTTTTTGTTGCCGAACGGCATCGCTGGGCGGTAGTGGGTTAAATAAGATATGGAATATGATAACAGAGGTTTAAAAGATTTCATTTGTTTTTTATCCACCTTAATTCATGAGTATTTGCTACAATATTTCAGATTAAACATTTTTTGAAGGCGTATTGAGATACCAGTACCCAAGAGATGGTTTAATGGTTGCGTGCACAGAATGGATACTGTTTCATTTCTCTCGCTATACAACAACCTTTTCCCATAGCAAAACTATTACTCTCTCCAGAGGTGCCCTCGCTGCACTCTTTAAGACTTTATTGCCAATCCGAGCAAAAAGCTTTGCGTCATTACGAAATTTCGCTGCTTGATTTATGCGGAGGAAAACGCGTTTGTTAGTCGTACTGTATAAATGTATTGCCCCAATTGTCGTCCGTGTGTTGGGTGTGAGAACACATACGGAGCGTCTCGTGGCCGAATCGTCCTTTTCTTCCAGTGAGTTTCTTCCGGAGACAATAGGCCGTAAAAAGACATTACAGGTCGCCGATTATGTCACTCGGGATCCGGATTCAATGTTTTTGCGACGCGACAAGGCGTAGGCTGCGGGGTTTTGCACTTTTCACGGACGTAAAAATATAGGCAAGTCACTTAAAACTGGGTTCGCTTTCATAACTCTGAAGAAAAGCCGCAGGTATATGTGTTAGCGAGAGATTTCTTTTAGTTTTTGGATGCGAGTCGGAGAAAGGTGGCCGAGTAGGTACGAAAAACACGTGGAGATTAGCCTCTGTGGCCACTATAACCCGTTGGATTACTATACAGTAGAGTCTCAGTTATACGTCTCTCAGTTGTAAGTCCCACTCGTTTGTACGTCCAATTGATATAGTCTTATCCAGAGTACTTTACATGGCGTTATATGGAAGATTATTTTCACTTGTACGTCCCTCTCAGTTCTACGTTCACATTTTTTAGTCCCAACTTGGACGTATAACCGAGATTCCACTGTATAACAATCTAGTGAAAATGCGTGTTTTGACAACTAAATAAAAGTTTGAAAGATTGACTGTTATTCACTCACATTGGTCAATTTTTCACATGCGTTGTTTACTTTGGTCTGTTTTTGGAACATGCCTTTCCTCTTGATCGATTTTTCTTCGAGGTATCGACTGAGTTATGTGATAATGTGTCCAGGATTTATCTGCGCTGTCACCGGGATTTGAACCGGGACCCCTTTGATTATCCTTTTTAGCTTGATTTTTAAACATTTTAGAGGAGTGAGGAAAATGATTTTTTCCACCCGAAATTTATCGAAATTTTGACCCTCTATTTTTTTTCTTTTTCCTTACAAGGAAATCCTCTTTTAACCCCACCTCCTTTCGGAAAAGGGGTTAATAGTTTCGCTCCTTTCTTCTTTTTTTTCGTTTTTTTGTCACCTTTTTCCTTTTGTTTTTGAAATTTTTGTCTTATAAACTTATGATTTTGTTTTAGTAATGAAAAATTAATCACAATTATTACGCTCAAAAGTGATTACTCAGACACTTACATGTTGATTCCATAACAAAAACAGTAAACTAAAAAAAACACACACATTTGCAGTTTCAGAAAATACATAAATACATGTACTCAAAAATAAAAAATGCCTGAAACTTTTAACAGATGTTATGGAAATTTTTACACGGAGATATCAATCTTGTTCGAGCTCGTTTGTCGATGACAATACAAGAAAGTTCCCAATTCTCGTCCGCGGGAAGATGTAGTTTATGTTTATAACCATGAGAGTCCAGACACGGGTTCGAGCGTCGGGGGGGGGGGGCACTTACGTGTTTCTTAGGTAAACACGCACAGGACGCAAGTTTCTCTGCCGCCTTAATAAAAATATTTTGACACCGTTTGATCCATTCACTGGATCACAGCAAGGACAATCTGTAATTAGGACCTGCTTATCGGCGGTTCCAGGCCCGGATTTTCCTTGTCTTCCCAATCTTCTCCTTGTTTAATTAAGATTAAAACAAGTCCTCTCTCTCTCTCTAATGAAAAGCCACGCACAATATAAACATAAAGACACAGTAAAAAGGAGACACTTGTTGTAGAGAGCTCTATACCAGTTTTGGGTATGAAACTAAAAACGGTGGGAGTACGTATTTTAGTCATTTTTTAAAATAGACCTACTGTAGTGGCCAAAAATATAAGACCACCTACGTTTGAACCGACTTTTTGGCTCTATCGCGCCTGCTGTCGGTTTTATCGTAAAACTGATATTTTTATCGTAAAGAGCACGTAAT
>Ga0058701_10001813_pt1 | contig 15583 bp, 6 predicted proteins | sample AgamicOrMae_FD_97039 | JGI IMG/M metagenome (GOLD analysis project Ga0058701, IMG submission 97039) | Agave microbial communities from Guanajuato, Mexico - Or.Ma.e | ecosystem: Host-associated > Plants > Phyllosphere > Phylloplane/Leaf | place: Guanajuato, Mexico | collected 2012-06-04
CTCATTTAACTTCACCACAGGTGGTTGAACATTCTTGGAATTCCTGACCATTTGTTTGATCTGCTTCAATAAAGACACAAACGTTTGCATTATATCTGCCTTGACGGACTCTTCTCGCTCCTTGAATCTAGAAACAAGTGCGGGAGCGATTGAGACGAAAAAGTCATTGATCAAATCGGGACGTGATGATACCATGGCTTCAAGACATTTCGCGCTAGCCCTACGAACTTTCCAACTAAGGTCATCATCATCAGAATAATCCTCAGCCGATTCATTTGCATCCTCCTCACCATCCGTGTCCATTGCATCGTCATCCATATCGTATTCATCGTAATTGTAATTAGGGTCGTGAGCAATGTTGGTGAGACAAATGTTTATCATATCGGGCAAGCATGAACTGACCATTATCGAGCAGCGCCTCACATACGCTTCAAAGGCCTGTAAACAACACTCCTTTAGCTCATCGTCATCGACATTGGTGAAACTCTTGATCACTGCCATAGCCTTTTCAAGTTGGCCGCTATCTGACCTATGACCTGTTTGTCTAATAACGGTTGCTATACACTGTAAGACAGTCTTGGCAGAAGAGCAATCCTTAGCGTCTGATAAAAATCTAGCTGCAGCATCTTCGGGCGATTTTGGTGCTAGATCCACAAGAGCTTCGAATAAATTGGCCATTGTTGATGAAAAAAGCTCGTCCGAGCAACATATCATGAGGTGAGAGAGCGCATTCATCGATCGTTTCCTCAAGGCTGATCTATCCGACGCAAGCAGTGAAAGTAGTTGCGCCTGTATTCGCTCATGCCAACTGGTCATTTGGGATCCCACTCGAATGAGCAGTTCAGTTAGGATATCTAGAGACTCCAATTGAACATTTACATCATGACGATTGGAGATGGCGATCAGGAGATTTGGACATAGGTCTTCATTGAGAATATCGATCATACGTTTTGTAAATGGCACCTCTATGACCGTTGTCTTGAGGGCTATAGATGCAATGTCCCGAGTCTGCTCTGACTCATGTTTCAACATGTGACATAATGACTTAATAACAAGTTGTCTCCTATCATCTTTAATCCTGCCAACGAGGAAACCCAAACATTTAACAGCGAGATTTTGTACTTCGCCATTCTTGTCCATCAATAGGTTGACAAGCTGATGGGTAACTTTAGTTTCGCTCTCATCGTCCCAGCGAATGTTATCATGTTGAAGATCGCCCATGAGATCGTTTGTCGCCATGAAGCGAAAATCCTTGTCTGCATTGGTCATACGATCTAGAAGATTTTGAATCTTCGGGGAATAATTTGGTTGCACCATGGTTCATTTGTTTGATAGAGTACAGTGGTTGACAAAATTGGCCACTAAATCTATACTTCTAAGTGTAATAAATAAATAACAGGCTGAGGATTTCGGAAATGGCAGACTTCACGAGCAGGGTTTGCAGTGCGAAGCGCCGCGTGCCTAGAGAGGAATCGACTGCCGACTGTATTTTCGACTGCAGTTCTGTTCGGCTGTGGTATTTTGGAACGGACTGCCAGTTTGGACCTCACACTTTGGACTGAACAGCTCGTGGCAAACAGGCGAACGATCTGTCCAGCTGGGCCGAACATTCGTTCTTCTTCTTTCGATTAGTACGAGCAAAGTTGATACCCGGAGAGTAAGGGAACAAAAGCGAGCAAAGCTCTGCTAATTGAGACAGTGAGAGAAAGATCTTGAATATCTGTAATTCTAGGGAACGATAGCCAATAGGCTCTTTTCACTTGAGCAATTAGACTATACAGACTTGCAGTCCAAGTTGACTGACGGAACTGTTCCAGTCCAGTCAGTTCTACCCTCCAGTCGGGTGGATCTCAGCTCAGCTCACATCTCTAAGCGTTGACGCCGCACGAACGTCAATTTCGCCCATCACGAAGCTGGAGGACGGGCCGGTGAACTGAGAGCGCAACACATCGTGTACATGGAATAAAGAAAACACATGGTTCATGTCAGTCCAATGCTAATCAACCTGACTGATCGCCATCTGCAATGGTCCTAAAATTTCATAGTTGCTAGTAACAAATATTCTTAGCCCAAGAATATTCGCCTGCATGTATATTGAGTTAATCAGATTACTAGAATTCAGCTAATACACCTAAGGTCATCAAGCTATATATCTACCCTGTCAGGTTACGCAGACATCGAAAAAGAAGTTACATTACAGATAGAACGACTACTCCAAGTCTAAATTGACGATGCCTCCACCACCGCCGCCAGCGAATGTATACCCATGTCTTGATTGGGTTCCACAAGGTGTTGCACGCAGAAAACCGGAAAAGCTACGTCTGACAAACGATGAATTAAGAACTGTCATAGCTAGTGCGAAAGCTCGGGCTCTCGAGGCGAGAAGACGACTAGGCCAGTTGGTGGACCGTGAGAATTCAGCCATAGTTGGAAATCCTGGAGCTCTCAATCATGAGTCGATATCCCAGATGATGACCGACTCATCGTCAAACGATAGACCCGCCTCCAGCAACGCTCCAACGACCCTACCAGATCCTAACAACGAAGATGACATCATTATGAAAGAGTATGGACTTGACGGTTATGATGACGAAGATGAAGATGGAACTAACAACATAGAAAACAACAACCAAACGAACGAAGAAAGTGAGAACGATGACCCTAATGATAGCTCCACTCGGGGCGCAACTCGGGGTCTTGCCAGTGAATTTGCTGGACTCACCTATCATGCATCAAATGATGAAGATCCCTATTTGAGACAGGGAGGAGGAAATGACGATGACGACGAAAATGATGAGGATGCCATCATTAAGCCTAGTGACAATCTGATTGTTGTTGGCCACGTTCACAAGGATGAATCTTCTATTGAAGTTTGGGTATACGACAATGAGTCAGATTCTTTTTATTTGCACCACGACATAATCCAATCAGACTATCCTTGTTGTGTTAGATGGATCGGCCATATACGAAACCAAACTAAAAATCTCGCCGCAGCTGGTTATATGAGTCCAGAAATCAATATCTGGGATCTAGATGTGATCGACGTTCTGGAACCAACAGAGGTTCTCTCAGGCCATACAGACGCCGTGATAGATATCTGTTGGAATGAAAAAGTTAAGAGTGTAATTGCAAGCGGTAGTGCAGACAAGAATATTCGAATCTGGGACCTAAATGAATGCAAATCGATAAGCAATATTAAATTATCTGGGAAGGTATCAGCCTTAGAATTTGGTATTTATGAGCAATTCTTGTTATTAGCTGGTGATCTGAACAGAAACGTCAGTGTCATAGATACGAGAACAAGAACTGTTACAAATAAGTGGAAACTAGCCGGTGAAGTAGAACGAGTCCGCTGGATACCAGGTGATCACTCAAAATTCCTAGTGTCCGATGATCAGGGTATAGTATACTGCTTCGACACACGTTATCAAGGCGACAACCAACCGTTAGTCAAATTTCAGGCACACGATATTTCGGTAACAGGTCTAGAGTTTAGTCCAAAGTGTGAAGATATGTTAGTCACAGCTTCCGCTGATGACACAGTCAAAGTATGGGATACCTCACCCATGCTTCGTGGGTCATCAAAAAACACAACCGGCATCGAGCCCACTTTGATCAAAGAGATTACTGAGATTAGAGTGGGTAACATCTTAAGTCTTAGAATGTGTCCAAATTCATTGGCTCGCATTGCTGTTGGAGGAGACAGTAAATGCAATTCATTCACAACATACGACCTGACGAATGAGGAAGAAGGTAAGTTCCCACTCAATTAACCAATTTCGAGAATCATTCAATTCAGCGACGATGACTAATCATTGCAATTTGCCCATCATTCACTTGGACACAGTTAAGAGGCGATTTTTCGGCGCAAACAATTAGAGGCGGACTGTTCGGATCTATCCTCAAATTCGTTGATTCAGAGAGTAACGAGCACTCACCGATTTGTTCCATCTCACTCAGATGGCACGCGTAAAGTCATAGTCGATCAATATGATCGAAGATTCATGGATATGTATATGTTTAAGTGGGAGTGCATCAATTGCGTGATCCATGATTCGATGCAGAAGATCAGTCTAAAGTACACAATCAAAATTGCAAACAAATAAACGAGATGTTAGACATTTTTGCCAGTTACTCCTAGTTCTCGACTATAATCTACCACATACCACTGTGAACATCAGCTCTGGTATTGTTATGATCACCCATGGCAGTGCTCAAACTGTGCGTTAGGAATGCAAGTGAAGAATCCAGTGCTATGTTTTCTCTCTTTTCATTCCGTATCAGTTGGCCATAATGTTCCCCGGTCAATCTGTGGCCGTTACTGGGGACCAACTGTGCCAGATGTAAAGTGTGAGCGGTGCATCTGCCCACTCGGCACCCATTGGAAGTCCACTGACGAGAGGCCCCTGAGGTTTCTAAAAATCACCAGCTCTCTGTCTCACTCTCTCGCACGTCTTGCAATTGTTTCGTTCCCTGTGCAACCATATTGGCCACTTACATTTGTGGTACCCTGTGAGCGTAGCCTTGCGAGGCCAACCCGGGGGCACTGCACGCGCCCATATCGAGGTTCACTTTCCCATCTTCAAGTTGAGCAGAAATCGCCAGAGAGGGCCACAAGGGACAACAACAAATCCTGTAGCAAGCAACCGGACTCGCCGTATGGTATCACATTTATTCTCGATCTCATCTCTAATTCACCCCATTATTAACCAGCTTTAGTTAACAAAGAGAGAGTTTGCAACATTATGAGGCCCCCATCGAAGATTCATTCTGATTATGACCCCGTCGAGTCGTACAACTGAACTTAGTTTACGATTGTTCGGACTGCTTTATTTATATAATCGTAACAAATATATAGTCATCCGGAAAAGAGATTTCATCCTTCCTATTCAAATAATCGACAATTCACCGGCTCGAAAATGAATCAGAGGTCTTCTATTGTTCTATTGTTATTGGGTGCGAGTGTGGCCTTTGCGGCATCTCAGACCACACTCCAAGAAACTACCTTATCGCCCCCAATGATCACTTCTCTGCCACCATGGGATATGAACTCTCGGGATATGTTACAAATTCACAGCTCACAAGGCCGACCTCTCCTCTCGAAATCACAGCATCTCGTCACATCTACTGAGTCTGCTTCGCATCAATTACAGTATCAGACACATCCCTCACAAGTTACAAAATTAACACCGCAACTGAATCCCTCTTACAAGTTTTTAGGAAAAGAGTTTGCTGAACAGATACGCACCGACAAGAGCCCAGTGATCACAAAGCAGGCTTCAGATATCCCTCACACTACTGAACCCATCAGCTCACAATCTTCAACGGAAGTTATTACAACAAATCTACAAGTATCACCCAAAATTGGTCATATTCCGAGCACAAATGAAGAGGCTGCACCAGTTTCAACAAATTCCACAGCTACACCAATCAAAGTGACCACAAGCACATTATCAACAGGAATCAAAGATAGTCAGATGAGATCACAAAGCCCCACAGTCTCAACGAATAAGGATGATATCCCAAATGCGACTCTGAGCGCACCAGTCTCCACTGTCGCCTCAGATTCTCCACCAGCAAGTTCTTCCGTACTTTATTCCGACCCCTCCGCTTCGGAGGACGATATAGTTTCGCCAACAGTCACTGCTGCCGAGCCTAACCTAGATTCATCGAGCCCTCATGTCTCAGCAGTAGAAGTATCTACCAACGCTGGCCAAGCTTATGTAGGCCCAATCAACCTTCCTGTAGGGGTACAGCCTGATTTGAAATTCCAACTGAATTCAAAATCAGCTGCGCCCGCTGATAAACAGGCCATAGCTCCTCCTCGGATAACAACACCTGTTATAGCAAATCATTCTTCAATCCATGATGCAGTTCATCCCTTGCTCATCTACTCCACTAGATATGAAATTAGAAGTTACGATCTAGCCTTAGGTGCCTACTCCAAATCTGCTAGCAATTCATTGAATGTTGGTAGTAATTCAGCTTGGATCGACCAGCAACATTCGGGCAACAAGCATTCTTCCAGTAGAACACTGATGGGTGGACTGAAAAACACGGTCGGTCTTGATTTCTACTATTCCGATAAAGAAAGTTTCATATTTTGGACCGACGTTATAGAGGAAAGGATCTTTCGTGGCACACTTGTCAATGGGTCGATAACTAACGTGGATCCAGTTATCCAAAGTGGCCTTGCTACCGCAGAGGGTCTAGCGGTTGATTGGGTGGCTAAGAATATCTATTGGGTTGAATCGACTCTGGATCACATCGAGGTAGCGAACATGAATGGTTCCGCAAGGCGTACACTGATCGCTGGTGATATGGAAAGTCCGAGAGCTATCGCTCTAGATCCCCGTTTCGGTCTTATGTTCTGGACTGATTGGGATCGACGAAGCCCTCGTATAGAGCGAGCGACAATGAGTGGAGATGATAGAAGAACTCTAATCAACATAAAAGAAGTTCACGGTGGTTGGCCCAACGGTCTAACATTGGATTATCAGGCAATGAAAGTATATTGGATCGATGCCAACTCCGACTCAATTCACGTTGCAGACTACGAGGGAAACAATCATAGATTATTGCTGAGCAAAGTAAAATCATTGGGCCACCCGTTCTCAATCACATTGTACGAGAGCAATCTTTATTGGACTGATTGGAAAACTAACACAGTTTCAATGGTTAACAAACTCAATGGCAGTGAAGTGAAAGATCTGCAACGCCAAACAAGTCGCCCATTAGATATTAAGGTTATTCATCCCAGTCGCCAACCGCCTGTGGATAACAATCTCAATCCATGTTGGCTGAACAACGGTAATTGCTCACACTTGTGCTTGCTAACCACAAATCATCAGAGGAAATGTGAATGCCCCCATTTAATGAGGATAACGCATGATGGGGTTACATGTGAGACTGATGAGCGTGTTCTATTAATAGGCAGAACCAATGAGATTAGGGCTGTAGACATCATAGAGCCCCTGTATCATGTCATGGCGCCCATAAGCGTCCCAAGAGTTTTCAATCCACGTCAGTTCGAGTATGACGCAAAATCTCGTAACATATTTTGGGCAGACTCGCAAACCAATGAAGTGAAACGAGCTCAGCTAGCCGGAAATGTCATTGAAACGATCGTTGATGTCATCATTGAATCTCCTAGTGGTTTAGCTCTCGATTGGATATCAGGCAACATCTATGTAACCAGTGCACCGCAAGTTAAGTCCTCCGGCAAGATATTCATATCAAATCTGAATGGCGAATTCATTTCCGTGTTGATGGACAGTAGCCAGGGAATTGTATCCCCAAGATCGCTGGCCATAAACCCTCTCCTTGGGTTGCTGTTCTGTATTGATGAGAATGAAAATTCCGAACCAATCTTATTCATGGCTACAATGGACGGAAGAAACAAGCGCATCATTGCATCAAATCATTCCCAGATATCGAACCCGTCAAACTTGGCCATCGATTTGATAGAAAATCGAGTATACTGGATCAATCAAGCCATAGGTCCCAAAGACACAGCAACCATCCAGTATTATGATATTGCCTCCAATCAGATTGGTGTTGCATTAGACGAAGCTCAGGTGGACGCAGAACATCGATTCAATCCGAGCTCTTTGTGTGTTGACGGTGATTATCTCATCATGAGTAGCCGACAGCCTACCGAGGCGATAATTAGGGCGAAAAAGAATAATACATCCGATAGGATGATCTACAAGACACAAAGTTTAGATCAAATCTCAGCTCTCAGAGTTTATAATGCGTCGGTGCAAGTTGGCACGAATGCCTGTAGTAAGAACAACGGTGGGTGCTCCCAACTATGCATACCCACAAGTCAGATCCATCGCACTTGCAAATGCACCATGGGCTATAGCGCTAACCCTATGAATGAGACCGAGTGCATCGGTAAGAGTGAATTCTTAATCTTTTCTTACAACCTTGGCATGAAAGGAATAAGCTTGGAACCCAACTCCTCGCCAGATGATTACTATTTGCCACCTATACATAGAGCATTCAGAGCCTCCTCCATAGATTTTGTTCATCGCGATCACTCCATCTATTGGGTGGACAATGAGGAGGGAAGCATAACTCGTATCAACCAAGATACCACCAATTATCAAGTTATCGTACAAGGATTAGAATCCGAGGAATGTATAGCAGTCGATTGGGTTGCCGGGAACATCTACTGGCTGGACCCGTACTACGACATCATTGAAGTCGCGAGACTAAATGGAATCAATCGATATGTCATAATTAGTGGCGATATGGAAAAACCCAATGGGATTGTTGTAAATCCTCTAAAAGGTTATTTGGCCTGGAGTGATATTGGTTCCACGCCCAAGATTGAGGTCTCTCTGCTAGATGGTAGCAACAGGAAGGTGATAGTCAACTCTAAACTATCCCATGTAGACGATCTGGCTATTGACTATATCGACGACTTCATTTATTGGGTCGACTCCACCCAATCTCTAGTTGAGAGGGTCCGCCCTGATGGAAGTGACCGACAACTGGTATTCAGCAATCCTCTGAATAATCTGGCCCCTCAGCATCACTTGGTTTCGATCGCTGTTCACAATGAGCACTTGTTTGTGGCAGATTCTGTATTCAATCAAGGATCCATCATCAGAATTGACAAGAATGATCCCTCCAATCGAATGCTGATACAGCAGCACCTCGGTGACGGTATCAGAGACATTGCAATATTCACCCCACAAACGATTCCAGCTCCGAGCGAGAACCCGTGTGTTAAGGATAACGGTGGTTGCCAAGATCTATGTCTATACCTGGGAGAGCCGGGCAAAAAACGTTGTATCTGCTCGCATGCTAGGCTCAAATCTGATGGGCTAACATGTAAACCATACGATACATTCATATTGTTCTCTAAACTATCTCAGATAGACTCTCTGAACATACTAGACGACGAACATTATAACAATTCTCCCTATCCGCCAATAACAGTTGAACCTCGCGCCAATATCATATCGCTGACGGTGGATTATGAAGCTCAAAGGGTTATCTACTCGGAGATAACTCGTGATCAAATCTGTAGCATACTATTCAACGGAACTGATAAAAAAGTTTTGGTTGAGAAGCAGAGCTATGTAGAGGGAGTGGCGTTTGCAAACAATCAACTTTATTGGACTAACATTCATGATAAATCAATCTCCAGATTGAATATCTCATCCTCAGGCGTTCTGCAGACGGATTGTACGTCAATCAATGGCACGAGCTCATGTAAGACGGCAACAACCGAAAAGTTGGTCGTACTAACTCAGGATGACAAGCCTAGAGGTATTGCCTTTGATAGTTGCACCAATTATGTTTATTGGACTAATTGGAACGACGAAGCATCTATACAGAGAGCAAGTCCACACAATAACTACAGGATCGAATCAATCATAACGACTAATATCAAAGTACCAAATGGTATAGCAATAGATCAGAAGCGTAGAAAATTGTATTGGTGCGATGCCAAATTGGACAAGATTGAAACATGTGATATGGATGGTACGCATAGGGTTGTATTGATCTCAGCTTCGCCGCAGCATCCTTTCGCGTTAGCTATTTGGAAAAATAACGTCTACTGGACCGATTGGGTGGCCCGATCAGTATTTAGGGCCGACAAATACACTGGACAACAGGTAGTACAAATTCGTAAGGTTGTTCAGAGGCCCATGGGAATCGTTGTTGCCGCTGGAGATCTACTTGAATGTCCAGTTGATAATTGTAGCATAGACAATGGAGGTTGTCCCCCAGGTTATACGTGCATAACGCACGACACAGGAAGTGGACAGCCCTACATTCATTGCCGAGAACCAGATGAACTTAATCATGATCTAGTATTACCCACGCCAAAGTGCAAGCATTTAGGAAACTCAAAGCTATGTGATGGAACTTATCATGATATTATAATGGACAATCTTGACAGGTATACCGAACTAGCACCTGTTGAGCCAAACCACACACCCTCCATGCCCCCGGTTTATCCCCAATTCATGACCACATTTAGCCCACCAATATCGACCACTTATTCACCTCCAGTTCAACGTACGCCCTCATCCATGTCTTCCAAACACAAACAATCAGACAATCGTCCCAGCAGGACCACAACACCGGGCACCCCAACATCAAGCGCGCCCATTACGCAGGCAACTACTACTACTACTAGCACAGTGAACAGCGTTCAACAGGGGCTGGCCCCAAACGGTTCCACTTATACTCCCTGCCAGATATCACCGGCCGCTCTACATCCCACGATCATAAGTACGACAACGGACACATCGTTTACTGAGCACGAATGTAAATCCTCTGGACAATTCAAGTGTTATCTATCTGAGAGGCTTGTCTGTATCTTAAAAGAGAAGCGCTGCGATGGGAATTTCGATTGCCCAAGCAAGGAGGATGAAAACGATTGTTATCTATCTAGCAGAGGCCAATACAATATCAAGCATGAAACTAATTGGCATAGATTTGTACCTGTGATTTTAATTATATTAGCAGCAGCAATAGCGGCCTTGTTCATGGTCTTCGGGACGCGCACGAGGAGGCGTTGGTTTGTCAACTCGAATGGGCCATTTAGCCACCACGAGCTCTTTGATGATAACGGAACAAACATAGAAATCTCAAATCCAATGTTCGACGATGATGATTCGGCAAACTTGGTCCACTGCGCCTTCTCAATCGATCTTAACGAAAGGACGACCAATTTCTCCAATCCACTCTATGAGCGACGAGTGCTCCTGGTGAACGATAAGAATCCCTCAACAAATCCGAGCGCCTAGCTGGGGAGACGACGGCGATCACTGCCCATTTGGATTGTTCTCCGAATATCTATGTCCCATTTGAGGGTTGCCCACAACCCGTAACTTAATTTTGAAACCATTTCGATGAATCACGATAACGAATGAAGTCTGTGACGAAGGAAAAAAGTGCGTTCGACTTAATCATTCAGATTGTTTGCGATTAGGATAAATATAAACTCATTGTTCTTCCGGAGAAGAAGGAATAATCTCCGTTCATTCCTAGATAGCACTCCATCTCCATTTTCTCCAACCCCAATTCTGTCGACCAACTCTCATTTCTTGAGATAGTTAAATTGGATAGAGATGACGTAAGACTCAAGTTCAGAAAAAATGTATAAAATTGATGGTCCTGGATGATGAGCCCTGCGTCTTCTCGCGGTGGCGCGCGTAGCTCGATGGCAACGAGGCAGGTCTTCGGATTCTCAATTCTGCGGTGCGCACGTAAATTCATGCATTTCGAAGAAGTCTCATGATTCGCGTTCACTTTCACAATCACTGTTGATATTTTATTGTCTAGAGATTACAGGTCTTCTCAGGCCCAATTGCCTTCGCCATCTTCCATCCTTATTGCACCCCGCCCAATACTAGAGGCGGCATGATACTGAAGAAGTCGATTCAAAGCAGATGAGAATCAATTGTGGTTTTGAACCTCCACTAATAGAGTCAGTGGGGCACCTTTCACCTTGATGAAACAATGCTTCACAATAGCCAGCGGGAGCTCTAAGAGAACATTTTGTATCTAATAATTCTAGTATCAAGTAACGATAAGTGCACAACTGTACCAGGCCCTCAAAATGACGTGGTTCAAGACCTTGGTAAGAATCTTTTAATCCTGAAAAATCCAATGTGTTTTGATTCACTTCCACTCAATTGAATCGTTCCAATGAACGAATACTCATGTTCACATATCGATCCTTTTATCTCCAATACTTCTTGAACTACTTCATGAATCTCAGCTTCACAGCCAATCATCATGCACCTACTCAAACTCATGGTCTTCTAAACTTTTTTAATCTAGCGGAACGAATGGTATTAGCTAATGCGTCGTCATTTATATAGACGACCTGTGACGAAGTTTTCTGTTGCTGCATCAAAACAATAGACTATCAACAGATTATTACATTAGCGTTATTACTTGCTCCATACTCAAATTAACAACTAACACTCAATCCAGTTGAAGCACAAATGTTTCGCTTGCCTAATATTTTCAACGTGAGTCATCATCTCGATGATCGAGATACTCCTTCCTCCATTACCCACTATACTCTAGCTCTCCTCCAATCCTTGACTTGGTTGAATTTTGCACCCAGTCAGTCGTAGTAGTCAGTCCAAGCTCCCGCCTTAGACAAAATCCTTTCCCGAGCCCATACTAACTAAGACAACATCTCCATGGGAAAAAAAAGTTGGGTGATCCGGACTCGAATAGTATCCGGACTCCGAAGGGAATCACACAGGATTACGATGCGATCAAGCAGCAATGCTTATCTACGGGTCACCTATTCGAGGATCCTATATTCTCACCGCGCAGTTCCCGGAATTGCGATTGGCTTAGGCCCTTTGAGATCTCCAGTTCACCCAAGTTCATCTCGTCAGGAATCTCCCGATTCGATGTGGTGCAAGGAGAGCTGGGCGATTGTTGGCTAATCGCAGCAGTGGCAAACCTAACACTTGATCAGAAACTATTCGCCCTTGTGGTGCCTCCAGATCAGACATTTGATCGTGGCCAATATTGTGGTATATTCAAATTTAGATTCTGGCAATTCGGTAAATGGGTAGAGGTGGTCATCGACGACCGTCTACCAACCCGTAATGGGAAGCTCCTCTTTATGCGTAGCTCGGACCCGGACGAATTTTGGTCGCCCCTCTTTGAGAAAGCCTATGCAAAGTTGCACGGCTCTTACGATGCCTTACGAGGTGGAACAACTTGCGAGGCTATGGTAGACCTAACCGGAGGCCTAACTGAGTTCTTCGACATACAAACTTCCGAGGCACCTGCGAATTTATTTTCAATCATCAAGAAGGCCTTCGATCGTGGATCACTGATTGGCTGCTCGATAGAGGCACAGGACGAGTCAGAAAGAGAGAATGAGCTTCCGAACGGACTGATCAAGGGGCACGCTTACAGTGTAACAAGTGTTGTTGAGATAGATGTCCGAGGACGCCACTTGCCTATGTTGCGCTTGAGAAATCCCTGGAGTGGGACCAGCGAATGGAAAGGGCCTTGGTGCGATGGGTCACGCGAGTGGTCGATGATTGATGATTACGAGAAGCGCAAGCTCGGGCTGGTTTTTGAGGCCGATGGAGAGTTTTGGATATCGTTTCAAGATTTCAGCAAGAATTTCACCCGCGTCGAGCTGTGCAATCTAACTCCGGACTCAGTCGAGGACCAGGTCCAAAGGCATTGGCATCCCCAGATGTTCGAGGGCTCTTGGGTGCGCGGTTGCTCGGCCGGCGGTTGTCGTAACAATTTGCAAACATTTGCCCAGAATCCGCAATACATAATTACCCTCACTGATCCGGACGAGGATGACGACGAGAATGAGTGCACCATGATAGTGGCGCTGATGCAGAAGAATCGCCGGTCGGCCAAGAGGTACCAGATGGGCTCGAGCGAGCTAACAATTGGTTTTGCCATCTATGCTCTGCGGGAGGACTCGTATTACGGCGAGGAGCCGCTCAGATTTGCCGCCAACCAAAATGGACAGCAGATATTGTCGACGGACTTCTTCAAGTACAACAGTTCCGTGGCCAGAAGTCCTACCTACATCAACCTGCGCGAAGTGACCTCAAGATTCAGACTACCTCCGGGAACCTACGTCATAGTTCCCTCAACCTTTGACAAAGGCGAGGAGGGCGAGTTTATACTAAGAGTTTGGACAGAAGCACCTGTTGCTGGTGGGCCGCCGCCCAGTGTTTATCCCCGAGACGAGCCCACTCCTGTGGCGCCATCGCCCGCGCCCAGACCATCGCCGCAACCGTCGCCGCGTCCAGCCGAGCCGCCGACTCCCTACCAACCGCGCTACCCCTCGCCACAACCGTCGCCCAGAGACCCAGCAGATGGACCCGACAAGAGGCCGCCCATCTACCCGCCTTATCCTGGTCCTCGGCCAACTCCCGCGGATGGACCCACTTACCCGCCCTATCCAGCGATCCCCGGAATGCCCACTCCAGGCGGCGGAGGAGGCTATCCCTCTTTGCCGCGCGGAGGTGGCGGTGATATCCGCTATCCAACAGTGCCCGATGAGCCCTCAATAACGAAGCGTCGCGTGATTCCACCCCCACCAGGCCCCAGCATAGACATAAGTATTGGCGAAGTCATTGGAACAGTGTCCACCATAATAAGCATACTCTCAATGTGCTACAAGACCTACAAGTCGCTCTCGGGTGGCTCAGGGACGCAAACCTATCCCTATACAGGAGGAACCAATCAATACTCAAGCCCTGGACCCTTTGGCGGCTATCCGTATGGTGGGGGCCCGCCAACGGGTGGTGTTAGCGGCGGGGCTCCGAATCAGCAGGGCGTTAGCTTGGGAGGAGTTCTCCAAGATCTGTTCACGCAAACTCCTGGTTACTCAATGCAATCCGCCAACCGAAACGTTTCCAGCCAGAAGCCTGGAGATCATTCTAAACTGTAACGGCATGCAATAATAATAAATCATCATAATCATTTCTTCTCACTGCGACAATATATCCATTGTCACTCACCAAGGTTCTAGCTTTTCGAAAAGATAACTTTTCTTAGTAGAAGAATAATAATTCCTATTCCACTCATGCTCACTCAGGGCTGGCTTGCCTCCGTGATACAGCAACACTATTATTATCTTGAGCCCTTGGATAACATTCGAACCTTACATACAAGCATGCCCTGTCGACGGCATAATGATCATGCAGTGGCCGGGAGGGGCGAAAGCCAATTTCACGATCGGCAACAATAAATTGTTATCACACTGAACCTGAAACTGGTTGCTCATTGTCATGTAGCGGTTCCAACTGTCAGTCTCTATGCCAAGTTGCACCTTTGTTCACATTGAAACTGGCATACGGCACTGTATATCACTCTGTGTCTATCTCTCATTGTGCTCTCCTTGCAGGTTTCCCGAGATCGCTTGACTGACAGCTAACTGTGTACGGCCACCTAATGGCCGCTGGTTCTGTCATAATTATCTAGTTCATTCTTGTCCCGCGCTCATGATCTAACCAAAGTGAACCAAGCCAATTGGCTCGAGAAGGGTCGACTAAATGAGGAAATGGAATTTCCGACACGAAACACGAGGAGACTTGAACAGGTTAGGAAGTGAGCAGATTGCACGTGAGTTTTCTTTTTTATCATGAACAAGTGTCAAAATTAGAAATAGAAGTGTGCTCGGGCGAACTTGGGCGAAGAAATCGGAAGATCGAAACCAGGTAATTTGCACAACCGCATTATCCCTCAGCTAGTTTCGACAAATTTAGATTCTCATTGAGACTGCTATTCCAAGTCTCTTTTGACACAAATTTGGCCGCAAATTACATTACACACCCATTGCATTGTCCTGCACTCTCACACAACTTCTATCCTGCTCGCGGTCTATCCCGAACCATCGCCCTTCTCTGTTTCCGATGTGCGGAAAGGATTGAAGGAAGTTTGATGGTTACTCTTTGTGAAAAATCTATATGGCCACCGCTGGCACCACCAACAGGTCACCTCCCCTTGAGCAGAGTCTCCCTCCTCTCCCTCTCTCTCTCTCCCTCTCTCTCTCTCTCTCTCTCTCTCTCTCTCTCTCTCTCTCTCTCTCCCTCTCCTCCTC
>Ga0058701_10001815_pt1 | contig 15576 bp, 10 predicted proteins | sample AgamicOrMae_FD_97039 | JGI IMG/M metagenome (GOLD analysis project Ga0058701, IMG submission 97039) | Agave microbial communities from Guanajuato, Mexico - Or.Ma.e | ecosystem: Host-associated > Plants > Phyllosphere > Phylloplane/Leaf | place: Guanajuato, Mexico | collected 2012-06-04
ACGAGAAAAAAAAAAAACCAAAAAAAAAAAAAAAAAAAACAAACGAAAAAAACACAAAATACCTGCGTCAAAGTGTGAGATGGGATTCCAACTTGGGAAGTTCATTATCTCACACAAAATACTCACGCGCAATGGATATGGACTGGAAGGAATGGTATTGATAATGTTTTACTTCGAACTTGTGTAAAATAACCTAAACTCCATCAATATTTTCCGAGAAGATCAAATATAAAATTTTTAATTTATGGTTTTGCAATGCCATTTCGTGTAGACAAATCCTGTAACCTAACCTTGCTTAAGCCAAAAACTTACCAGATAGAAAAAAAGGTAATTTCTATTCGCACGCCTATGTTCAATACAATGGAGACTTGAATGCACGCACATCAACCTAATGCATTTTAAATAGGACTTGAACGCACGGAAACCAACCTAATACATTTAAAATGGAGCGGCGAGTGAATAGTCACTTTGTAAAAAGAATCCAGCAGAAACGAAAGAATGTAGCTCCGTAAGACAAAGTTGTTTGAAAATAAGACTGTGACTTTAGTGAAGACTTGTTTCGCTTTGTCTCCACTCGGCTTGACTTTGAAAGGCAGAACACACGAGGTAGAAAACGCATCCTCCTCAGAGAAAGCGCGCCCTCTCGTCGGTCACTGAGAGCCACTTTATGTGGGTCCCATACATCGTTGCCCATTTCGGCTAATCACGGAAGCAAAGCATTACGGACTCGTGGAAAAGGAGGACGTGGTTTAGCAAAATGACACCGTGTTACAAGGCTCCGTAGCCGTTTTCTTGCATGCTAATAGCGTAGTCTGTTCTTTTTCCCTCTAAGGGCAATTGTGAAGAAAGCCACCTCTGTTTCATTACAACTTCAATATTTGTTTCCCATTATGCTGCAAGTGCTTAATAGCTTAAATGAGGAGTGCAAAAAAAAAGGTACGAGTTTTTAGCTTCCAAAAATACAATCATTGAGCGTTAAAATAAAAGCTTACATCTTGAACAAAACCTTTTTCGGTGTGCAAAAACTGTTTGCGTTTTAACTAATGGCAACATGAATACATTGTATTTTTTGTAATCCAAGGAAACAATCAATCATTTCCAATTCTAGTTTATTTATCTCGGTAAAATTGGCAATTTCGACTTCCGCGTTTGGAACTCTATTTGATGATTCCCGTCAAGATGTGATGGCTGTGCGCGCTTAACTCTTGCCGTTGTAGCTGCTACGCAGTGATCCATATCAATGTAAAATAGATGGCTCCATGGCAGTTATATGGTTATTGATCGCTGAGTGGCAGTCACAGTGTTATGAGAAGAGCGCACGCAGAGATCAACTTCATGACGGCAGCCATCCCATACAAACTCAGATTCTTTGCTATTGACTTATAAGATCAAAAGTGGTAACACCAATAAATGAACGATCGCTTTGAAAACAACAAGTTGGAAAACCGTTAATTCAAAATTGTATTCAATAGAAATCATCCATTGCAACATAAAGTAACCGTAAAATAATCAAGACATAGTTTCAAAATTCAGTAAAACTCGCCATTTTTGTCGAGTTTTTAAAACAATCTTCGCTACAGTTTACCTACTTTACAAACAATAACCCCTCTAAAAAAGATACTGGATATTTATGAAAGTCATCTTTGTATAATGTGGGTTTGAAAAGTGAAAATAAAAGCAGTTCAAATGCATCGATTGAAAAAAATAAAAATCGAATCCATTTTCATTTATTTCCCTAATATCCTTTCCAATGTTCGCCGATTCCTGCCTTATGTTCGTGACAACGAAGGTTTTGACTGCCAACGAATAGAGATAAATCTCCTTCTCTGACTGTCTTCATGAAGGCGCTGACTCGGAAAAGGAAGTAGAAACTTGAAGCATTTATGTAGGGGCACGTCCACTTCCGCAAAACAAAGCCCTTGATAACGGAGGTGGGTCCACTTCACCTGCCTCGCCTCGGAAACTGTGTCACAATAATGTGGTAGCAAGCTACGCTGTCGTGCCATAATTGCCATCTCCGTGAGAGAGGGGGCATAAATTCCGAAAAGAAGAAATGACAGGCAAGCAGTTGCCGCGAAACCCTTGCCTTTTTATCGGGGGACTTAACCGTATTTTCAGACGAGTTTGAAATCCATTCGTATTACATATTTGAGGTATGATAGGCACGTAAGTGGAATATCAACTACACGTGAAGGTTAAAGGCAAAATAAAACAAGAGAATAAAGGAATCTCGAACATTTACAATTTGAGCAACAAAATATTGCATCATTTAATCTAAAAAAGACATAACTAAAATAATTAAAAGGTTATTTTTTTTTGGGAAGGTCATCTCAAAATCAAGTGCAAGATGTTATTCAAAGCTCTCGAACAGAATTTATAAGCCATAGATTTTCGTATGCAAGAAATCAATTATATGTTGATGAAAGTTTTTGTAAGTTTTGGTGTTGATCATGTTAAGTTTGACTTTGTGAGTGAAAGAATTATTGAAAATTCCCCCTGAAAGCAAATGTTTGTGACTTTCGAATAGAGCATTTTTATCAAAAGTACAAGCTATTACAAACAGAAGTCTGCGAGGGAAGTGGGTTGTATTTCGAGGTATATCCTCTAGAGAATTATTGCGAAACTCAGCAGACAAAATCTCTCCGTGTTGTTGTGGAGGTATGTCATTGACTTTTTTGAGACTTCGAAAGCAGGTAGTCAAACTTTGAGCTCATATATTTTTTGCCAACTTTTGTAAGCAGCATTGCTACGATCCATATTGTCGCTCAGTATGGAAAAATACGATTTCGGAATCGCATCCGACAAAAAGATCGGTAAACATATTTTGTATGAGAAGCTATACATCAAAAGATGCTGGAGCAGTCAATGACCCTACAAAACTGAATTATTCCCCCAGGATTCAATTTTACAAGCATTCTGCCCTGGTCGAACTAGCAGTATCGAATCATTCGTCCTATGGACAGTTTGACTAAGGTTCTCGTTTCAAATTGGGATTTTTTCAACACAAGCGTCTCATTTCAAAACAGACTTTTAGAAAATTTTAGATAGCCATTATTGATTTTTTAATAAGCGCTCGAATTGTGCAAAAAGACCCGTTTGGGCACATTTTCAGCAAGCATATTTAATACGTTAACTTTTTGTTTCTAGAACACAAACGTGTTACCATATGGTTGTCCTTCTTATTCACACCAGAATATCTTAGGTTGAGGACCACTTACAAGAAAGAAGAAAGCTGATTCCACAGAGAGAGTAATCGTGCATCCAGAGCTTCTGTGTTTAAAGTATACGATAGATAATTGCACTTTGTATAAAACGCCCACTCAAAACTTCTACTCTTTCAGCTCCTACGTCCTTTCACTGTACACTTCCAGACGTAAAATAACGTATGAATAGCTTAACTTACATTGTACATCAAGGCGGGCTTTGACTTCACTGCTCTTCGTGGGGTAGGATTCATGCATAGCCACACACCGCAGAGTCCCGTTATGAACTGCTCTGCTTAAAGGAACTTCGACCAAAGATGTTGCCATCCAAGTCCTCGGATTATCCGGCTCTGTTGTATTTGTCTGGTTGGAGGGCAGCTCCTTGTCGCCTGGAAACATAACAAACTTATTTTAGCCCCTTGAAACCACTCCATTATATCTACAGCCAAGTTTACCCCGCAAAGCAGGCCTAATCATACCCTCGTTACCGTATACTTAAGATATACCCACTCTAAATTTTCAAGGTTACTGCGTCTCTGCTCTACCTTTCGTTGCCAAGTCGAGCGCCAAGATAGTATGGCAAGTCAACTTACCAAACCTCCTGTCGCCAAACTGAATGAAACTGAGTTATCGGTGGCAGTCTCTGCTGCCAAAGAAGCAGTATCAGCCAATTTGAGCGAGGCACAACGCACCTAATATGAACCGAGCCTACATGTTAGTATGTCTCTTGTTCTCATAATGTTACGAAAGTCCAAAAAGTAAAACATTAAAAAAACTTTGATAATTAAAAAAAAGAAAAGAATTTTCGATTTGTTGTATGACAAAGAAAAAAGGGAAAAAAAGCTGCCTTCAACTTGAAAAATTAATATTGAGCCTAGCCGATTTGTTGGGTTACTATGTAATCTCTGTTAGGAGCTATGGACCCTTTTTTAGGTGTCTGCATAGATTAAATTTACTTGCGATGAACAGTAAATATCGACCATTATTTCTAAACTTGCTAATAAAACGAGAGACACGATTCCCCAACAACACACTATCCACCTGACGACAGTCAAATAAGGCAAGAATCAACACAAATAACATAGCACCTCGCTGCATAAATTGAAGTTTACCGGGGAATTCCCTAAAACTCACTCGACGGATCAGCAAAATATCTCCCATGACGTAAACTGACGGACCAAACCAATTCCCACTGCCGTCCTTCGGGTTTCACGGAAAGAAAACAAACAAAACCGGAATTCCACCGATGCCCCAGCCTCGCAGTCACATGTTTCTAGCTTTCTCTGTCCACTGTCTGTCGTGCAGTTGCGGCATCGGTCTGCCTCACTCATCAAAACTACCGAGAGCCATGGGGCAGTTCGAAATCTGCGAGTTTGCACGAGTGCTTCAGCAAGGCTTGCGTTCAGAAAGAGGTCTCGCGTCTCCATCTCTGTCATACAAACGGAGCTCCTATCAAAAATAAGGAGAGTACTGCACTATGTGGGGACTGTCTCCGAACGCAGACCAGGATGTGCTCTCGCTCCCCTGCTCCAGCCCTATCGCGCGTTTATTCAGTTATTTAAGACATCGAAACGCTCAGCTAATCAGTGAACTCTCAGTTTTAAAGGCCCGGTTTTCCGCCCATGTGATCCACGCTAGATCAGCCATTTTTAAGAATCAAGTGAGTTAAGTTAGGTTGCGCCATGTGTCGTTTTCTATGGTCACTCTGATCGGTTCGCAACGAATGTAGAACACACGATGTGCGTAAGGAAACCTTTAGAATTTACATTGTCGTAACAAAAGCACATATTTAAAGAAATCACCAATAGTGATAGTTTGGAGCAAAACAAACAGCATGCACTTTGGTGTGGATCAAAAACACATGAGATTGCAAACACGGGATATAGGTTTTCCCTGGCCCAAACAACCCGATTTTTCTTTTGTTCCGAAAAAAAGTCCGGTAATTTTGGCCACGAAAAAAAGAACAGACCCTGATTTTTTTCCCGGGCAACCGCGGAAATTTTAAAGATGCGACAGGAATTTTTCTGGGTTTTTACGCGACTTTTGTTCCGAGTCAAAAGTCCAGAAAAAATCTCGGGACATCCTTAAAATTTTCGCTGTTGTCCTAAAAAAATCTCAGTTTTGAATCATGCGATAAATTTTTGTTATGGAATATTCATGAAAAATTCATACGGCCCGTTAACACCATCAACTTGAGACTTTCCGCGAAATTAGCAATTATAATGATAAATCTTATACGTTAAAATTACGCAAAAGGGAATAAACTGCACATGAACTCATGGCGAGTAATTTGTTTTATACGTCTCTGTCATACTCCACACTAGGCATTCTCATTAGCATGTCCCAGTAAGGCAATACAGCTGCACACTAGAATGCGCACTAGAATAGCGGACGATTTTGATTACGTTTCAATGAGATTGGGTTTTGTTGTATAACTAGATCATCCAATCGGAGCGCCACCTCCGATTCCAGCAGCAGCTTAGCAAGGGCTGCGTGCAACGGAATACGCGTAAAGTTGACAACTAGGGTGAACTAGGCCTATAGCGTTTGCCCTACAAAATTCGATTGGACTTTTAAGAAAAATACCTGTTTTACTTCGGAAAAAATGACACCAAAAGAATTGATCAAAAAACTGCTCAAAAAAGCTAACAAGCAATTGCACCACTATAGAAAATACGCCTTGAGAGCATGATATGAATTAAAAGTAATAATTTTAATAATTTGGTGAAAAACGGCAAAAAATGTGACCTGGCAAATATTTAGCTTGATAAATAATAAAGCCGACATCTTGGTCCCAATTAACTGTAATTGGAGGTTGTCGTATAGTCGTATAAATATTTACATTGGATCAACGTTGAAATAAAACAAAAAATGTAAGTCGAACAGGGAATCATCAATCATCCATTCACTCATTTAATCGTATGTTCCTTGAGCATTTAAAGTGCTAATTTCAGTCAACAAGCGTTGCGGTTTTCTAGCTACTTTCATCGATAAGAATTTTCTTTGGAGAGCCTACAACCATCCCACCAGAAAAAAAAAAAAAATTCAATATTTGTTTTAGAAATTTACAACAGTCAACTGAAGCCTACATCTAAAGAAGTGATTAAGAACTAAATAGTTAAATTGTTTCAGAGTTCTGATGAGATCCTTCACTTTCTCAGGAGAGAGACATATTATTCCTTTGTAGGATAATTTTTGTCAATTTGAGAAGTTTATTATTCTTGTATTTTCCGACAAGTGATTCATGTAACGAAACTATACTTGGAAGACACACCTACCATACGACGTCTAGTTTATTTACAAAATGTCCCTTCTAAGGACTTGATCTACTATGAGAATATCAGTTCGTAGGACCGTCCTCTCTTGAAGCATGTTCACCTCTTCATCGTTCATGGCGCGGCTTGTGGAAAAGGGGAAAAAAAGGGCGTTTTCAACATTGGACTTAGTTGCCACACATTCAGACTACATAGTCAATGTTCTCATGCAGAGAAGCGAGGGGTCGTAAGTTTTTATTCTTTGTGGAAATGAAATGACTATAGGCGCCGTGTCGAATATATTTTAGGATTTATTCCACAAGCGGAAAGTGAAGTTTCTAAAAAAACAGAACAGACGTTTCTCTCGGTTTATATTCGCCTACTTTAACAACATCGGAAAAGAAACAAGATTGACTTATACATTCGAATGTTGGTACAACTTTGCGGGAAAAGAAGTTTATCTCCCTTTAGCTTTTCTTAAGTTAGATACATCTAACTTTTCCCGCAGTAAACTTTTTTTTTCGAAGATTACGGGGGCAATCTTTAGAACTGTAGTTAAAAACGTGATCAAATCGACAGATGATCGCGGGAAACACACTATTATGAAGGCAGGAACCTTGCTTTTACTTTACAACTTTCTCGGACTCTTCAGCGAAAAATAATATGACCTTCTTGGACTGTCCAAGCGAAAAGTAATATGTGACGTATACTTCATATACTATTTTAGGTACACAGGTACGTACAAAGTTCAGGATACTCATAACTATTTCAAGGTATTTATTTGGAAAAAAATCTAAACAAAAGTAAAAAATCATTTTTTTGTTGTTTTACGCATGTTTGTAGAAAAGACGAGAGTTTTTTTTTGCCAAGGGTGGGAGTCAAACTCTTTGACTCTACACGAATCTATTAACCGAAACCCTTCTTCTGATCAGCCTTTCAAAGCTCTCCTAAACTGTCATCATGACTTTATTCAATACACAGTAATAAACAGCACGGACAAAGTCATGGATATCCACAAAAAATAAAAAAATAAAAAAATTCGAAAAGTATTTTTTGAGGGTTTCATCGAGCTCTTTCCATGTCGCTTTTACATTCGACTTACAGAAATGTAAGAACGCATACGTTTTAAACAAGAAAGGTCTCTAGGCTATACTCACACTTATTCAAAAGTGTGCTCTAAAAGCACACAACATACGATCGCTCGTTATATAACATCAAACTTTTGCATGAGGAAAACAAGCAGCTTAGGCTATCCTGGTCACACCGAAACAACACCCCAAGGCGGATCCTTATTGCACGGCTAAAGATAACGTGACATCCTGATCCTCTATTAAAGCTCCAGTCATTAAAAGAAATTCGCAGAGTCCCTCGGGGACTGATAATGGGCTGAACCGATCTCTAGGGGCAGCTAATATGGTAGCAAAATGCCGGAACGTCCTGCCCCAATTACAAGCTCCCTTAAAGTTCCGTAACGTCACCTGTAGTAAAGCGAGCGCGCGGTCATGTTATCCCGCCTACGGAACGCAACGTAACTACTCTCCACCGACCATTACTCATGCTGGTAAAACACCTTGATGTCATGCAGCGAGGTGGCCTAGCTTGCAAGCGGTTACCCCGCTATACGAGGAGACCCTCCCCTGTGTCTTGCTTCGCAGTCAGGGAGCGGATTTTATAAATTTTCTAAGGAGATTAAACTCGTGGTCCACATGCGTAAGAAGCACCCTCTGCTGCACTTTTAATCTCCGGGATTAAAATGTCTGCAAGGGCACCGCTACTCTTCCGGTTTAACTGCTTCAATGATCCACCAGATACATTACAAGATTACTCCTGGCCCAAAACTGCGCCCCAGGTATAAAGGCTTTTTATATCGAATAATTCATGAGTGCGGCACTAAAATCATGGTCGTTTTTGCTTCGTGGCCGTTACAAACACGATGTGACCGCCGTAAGGGAATGAATTTCAAAAAAAGTCTGTTATTCAGATGGCAGATTTTTGTTACGAGTTCACTGTGGATATCTTATCCGGGTTTCAAAAAATGTTAATTTTATTTTTAGGGAAGAAAAAATGTGTTTGTTTTAATTTCTTTCCTCTGATAAATTTTAGACGAACTGCGTGCTGTTCTTCTTTTTTCTTATAGAGAATAGGCATAGCATCCTTCGTAGCTTTTGGTGCAAAAATACTGAACAGCAACGCTGTAAACACCGTTTCATAAGATATGTTATCAATCCCTGACAGCCCAAAGTATTTGAAGTAAAATTTCGGCTAAGAGAAATCGAAATGATTTTTTTTCATTGAAATAGGCAATTTTAAGCTTTGGAAAATGCCTAAATTATTAATTTTCAAGTATCCAGACGGGTGATATTTTTTAAATTGTGACAATACTGAACTAAAAATATCCTCAAAAATATTTTTTTTCTGTTGCCGAACATCACTGGGCGGTAGTGGGTTAAATATAGCATGCATGATTTCGATCCACACGTCTTTGCAGGGGCAAAGCATTGGGCGAAACTTACCGAGAAGCCATTTGATGGTCGCAGGAGGGTTACCAAACTTGCTGGTGCACTTGACAAGTGCCTTTTGTCCGGCTTTTGACGACACATTCATTCCGGGCGCCACTTGGGATCCATTAAATTCGATCCGGGGCGCTTGGGGTTGCACTGCACAAACAACAAGATATATATTCAAAACAAAGCTAACCAAACAATGACAACCGATAGGAGGACATAAATCTCGTCAACGCGATCCGACAATCCCGACAGGACTAGACGATGTCACTTGAGAGCCTCACACCCCGGACACAAAAAGAGACGTTTATTGGAAATCCATGAAATCCTCATCCCAGTTAGCTTTGACTTGTAGCTTTGTTCGAGGCTGAAGCAGGCACACTCTTTTTAACCCATAACAGCCCAAACTATTTGGAGTGAAATTTAGCTTTAGGGAAATTGAAAGTTTTTTTTTCCATTGAAAATCGTAATTTTGAGCTTTGGAAATTGCATGAAAAATTAAATTTTAGGTTTCCAGGGGGTGATATTTTTTGAACTATGACATTACTGAACTAAAAAGATCCTCAAAAATATTTTTTTTTCTGTTTCCGAAAGGCATCACTGGGCGGTACAGGGTTAAGGGTTGTATAATAGTTATATCCATTTTCGGTCACCGAGCGGGTGATAGCGCGGCTGCTAACCCTAACTGAAGTCGTCGAACTGGACGCTGAACAAGTACTGGCGGAAGTGACTTTCGAAAGCGTCATCAAGCTAAGCAATAGCCGATCGCAGATAGAAAGATGAGTCACAGGGTGCTTAACCCATCCTAATTTAACCTACAATATTGAGTTGATACTCTTTATGACATTGTTGATTGTATCAAGGCTACGATAATAGGTACAAAGCAAACTATGGAACCAAAAGTAAAAAGTATATAATACTGAAAAGAAGAAATATACCTCATAACCGAAAGATCGTGCTATCGTAAGTAGAAGTTTTGAATCAGCTAATCGTACGGCCGTCATATTGGCAGCACTTTGCGTACAGGTATCCATTGCATTGCTGACCTTGAAACAACCAATCACTGTCCATTCCCCCCTCAGACGTGATAAGTGCTGCCGACCTGAGCATTTCTTTCGCTGAGAAATATCCCGAAACCCTGTGTGACATTATTATAAACGTTATAAAATCATACAAACTTCTAACGAAAGCGACACTGACAGTGAGTCGAAATTGTCGGCAATGGCAATGCGTCAGTCTACAGTCGCATCGCGAGCGGGGCTTTGCTAGTGCATTCTAATGTAACTATCCTAACTGATTATCTTACCCAATCCCATGGCATTAAGTCCACTTACATAGCCTAATGCCCTTGGTAAATAACCAGCCAAACGCCTTTAATGCTATTAAAGCGGCACGTCTGAAGTGAATCTCAACTTTCAACTATTGTGAACCATGTTTAAACTTGAGTTCACAAGTACTCATCCGCTACCCCAAATTATCGTTACGTCGGTAAATTTTGCACGTGCCGTAGTTTCTGTAACCTAAAATTTTGAATTTCCCCCTGATACATTCCATCTATTGTCACCCAACCGAGTAAAACGCTGGTCTCATTGGTAACAACACCCCTATTTGCGAGCATCTCCGAAAAACAATAACGGAAGTTTATCACTTTGATGTGTAACATCCAAACTCTAGGCGCTCACACTTACATTTTCACACGCACCACCGCAACTCGTGCCAAGGATATTAACATATTTTATAGGGTAGGAACGCATGCTGAAAGCCCTGCCTGTAGATTGTCCCCACCCCATACAATGAAGGGCAGCTTGTGCTACGAAAACAACCTTTCATTTTCTCCATCGAGTTTAAAACTTTGGTGGGAAATTCGGCAACACTGAGAGAACAACAGCTGTGATTTCAACTTTTGTTCGCCGGAAGGTGGCGCACCTGTTTCAAAGATAAGTCTACCTGAATGGCGTGGCGGTCCACACAGCGCGCCATGGCGAGTACAACAAGCTGTTTGCCAATCAAGTACGATTATCGGGCTTTGTGGATTACGCGGTAATCTTGGAAACTGTTTTCTAAGGGATGATTACTTCACATTTCACACACCGCGATTTTCTGCTTATCTCGGCTCGGAGCTGGGGAAGAATATGCTGAGCTTAGCTATTTTTCGCTCACGTACACGCATTTTTCCCCGCTGTGTTATTTTCCCAAAGCGATCTCTGATCCTGTAACGCTAAAACATAAGTTTAGCAAGAGGAATAAAAAAGGTGTCTGGCATAGCAGCAACGAGATTTAATTCAGAATTGGGAGATAAAAATGTTTAGTAGAGAAAACAGAAACGTTCATCGATCTGTTCGTTCCCACAAGTACATAAATTTGTATAATTGAAACGATATTGCCAAAACGAACCGAAACTAGATCAACTAGCGTGATCGGTTCTACGTCAATTTCGTGATTTCGTGATCACATCCAAATCCATTTCGTACGGTCAGGTGGTCATTTCATAGACGTTAGGTAATGGAGAAAGAAATGGTATCGACTGGGAAGAGTTGATCCCAAGATACGGAATTAAGGATATTCCCCGAATTGTGGCTGTTTCCATTGAGGCCCGTGAACTAGATATTCTTGTTAATTCCTCAGCATCTCTTTTTTATCGCGGTATTGGTCGGAGGCGACGAGCTGGGGACGAAAGTTTATGAAAGTTGGCACAATGCGGCAGCACCTTAGTTGACCAGTTGAAGCCACAGGCGCGTCGCGGAATGTAGGTTACAGTGTAGGGACCTAGAAGTTGTAGACGGCCCACAAGGGACACAGTCAATATTACATAAGAGCACGTCCGAATGAACTGTACTGTGCACTGAAATGGGTTAGGTTATGTCGGATCGGATAAATGGAATTACGAGATAAACGCATGATAAACGGGATGAGAAGGGTAAGTACGCCAGCTTTGGGTCTGGTATGCTAATTCCTCTGGGGCCTTCAGAAGTCAAAACTCACTTATGCGACTGGCTTACTGCGTTATTTATAAGAAAATTTGGTATTCTCGTATTCTTAAATGGACCACTGGTTCGATTGGAACTTTTATGAGACTCTTAGAATCAATGGATTGCTAAATCGCTAAAGCTATGGGCGACCCTTCGAGTCGCCTCACTCCACACATAAGCTGCAGAATAAAGATCGGGCCATACAGTTCGTCTGATTTTGAATATCGTCGTGATTGATTTCAGAAATGAGGTATACAACATAAAAAAAGTATTTTTCGTTACTACGCGGTTCGTTCACTTTTATCAAATACAAAACAGCTTAAGGAAGGTACGGTGATAATTAATGCATTCGAAAATCAATGGGTTTTACGGAAATGTTTTTCTTTTGCCGCAGCTGGACTTGAAAAAAATTCTGTCTAACGGTGAAATAGACACAAAATAAAAGTGATTATTGTCGCCAATAGGTGCGTTTATCGAGAAAATGTTTTAGATGAAAAATGAGTATTTAGTCTTGAAGGTATGATTGGGAAAGGTGGATGTGGAAATTGAACCTATCTTCCATGACTAATTGGGACATTTAATGTTGCCTCGCTGAGGAAAGGGTCCTAGCAGGAGTCGATAGAAGATCAAAATATCCAGAGAAACACTCGGTTACTGTATGGTAAAGAACGAGTATTTTCTTGCAAGGGCTCTTGCTACTTTGCATCTTGTTAGACTTAATTACAATAATAAAGGTTAGGCGACAGTCCTATCATACTTCAAAATGACATACCCTTTCTATTTTCACATGATTTTACGTGTGAGTATGAATTTTTACCTTCTCAACAATGCTTTTGGAATCCGCACTTTTAGATCGTGAGCTCTATAAATGCAAGAATGCATCAAAACGCAATTAAGGACATTCGTAACAGAAAGGGTCTATCAGCAACGATGTCTGTTAATATCCGGACACTTTACCACTCGCACCCGCACCGCAGGAAGGGGTAACATCGCAGATATGTGCCAGAAAATTAATAATTTGTATATGCTGCGTCTGCTCAACGGACTTCATTTCGGACGGGCTATGTGTGGTGGTCAGGTGTTCCGGTTTTTTGTGGCGGCGTTCTTTCGTGGCATAGTCGTGTTGCTGTTGTGGAACCTCTCAGAGGCATAAACGACAGTATTTGCATACCAGCGGTACCGCCTTGTGCTTTAACGTCCACTCCAACAACATACTTTTCACCCACGCTCATAAAAACGACGATAAAAAGATTTGAAAAGAAGAAAGATGATAAACGTGTAAGAAAATGCAGCATTCAATTTCAACACCAAGCAGAATACTCATGCGGACAATATTGAGAGCTTTATCACTTGTTCCGCTCGTTTTAGTCGCTTCCCCATTTTCGGCCATTCTTTTCAAGAAAGGATGAATATCATAATCTAACACTGAGAGTCTCACGAAGAACTCCGGCTAGTTGAGTTATATTTAAAAAATGTAACTTAGAGCTCTTTAATCGGCAGAAACATATGGTATCAAAAAGCTGTCTGTTATCGGAGGTTTTTCTGTTTGTGTAATGGATAAAATCGCCCTCACTCCGTTCAAACATGGCCTGATGATCGAAAAGCGATTAACAGCTTTTCCGCAATGATGTGCTCTTATGAGGCAGAATCATCTGATCTGAGGTGTCCACTTCTGATATAAAACTGCTGAGGGGAGCTGAGCATTGATCGAGCTATAATAAGAGATAAAACGCCTCTAATAGCTGATAGGAATAGTTCCCTTCTAGTCACCAGCTATCAAAATCAAAATCTAAAAAAAAGACGTAGCTCTCTTTTAATTTTTTATTTTCAGTACGATTATTTTGCTACCCTGTATAGATAATCTCAACTGGAATTCCTTTTCGGACGATCCCGTTTCACTGAAATAATGCCTATAATTCTAGTTACATACATGCAAACATCAATCCTTTTAACTTGAATTTCTTAACATTATCGGGCTGATTTTTACCTATTTTTTTGTCATTATTGGAAGGTTTTTTGAGACTTTAAAGCTAGATTAAACAAAATGATTAAAACCTCAAAGCTTATTTTGAATGGTCAGAATTAGTGTTATCTGATATTGTTGTTGGCTTCAGAAAGATTTAAGATATCAGGAAAAATACCAGAAATATTTCAGAAAAAATAGGAAAAGCACAAAAAACCCTTATTCGAAGACGTCCGTATATGTACGCTCGATCGATATACCCAATATAGATTTTTTTGTGATATAGGAAAAGCTCAACTACGGCAAAGAACGCGTTAACCTTTGTTCCACGCTCGCACCGATATATCCGTTGTTCCCGAGACGTAGAGCAGCAAAAGCAAAAATGTTAGCCAAGTCGCTGGCTATTGATTATTCTGTTCAAGTCAAATACGAGGTTGCAAGGCCCCTATTCCGGAAGCTCTTAGCCTGTCAAGTGGAGGAAAGTTGAAAGAGTGTTAATCGCTGCGGTACCCTTGCGGCAACGAGTAGAGTGCAACCACAGAGCACGCAGATCTCTCGCACATACTCTTTGAAACACTGCGCGTTTTAAGTGTTGAATTTTCTGCGCCTTGCTTTACTCTGGTTCCACCTTTAATTTCGAGGATGGACTCTTAACAACCTCTGTAGATTAGGCCCAGTTAACCTAGGTCGGTCTAAGTTTGGGTTGTTTAGGTTATTGATCAATTCAGACTACGGTACATTAATCTACATCAGAGGTAGGCTGAGTTTATTGAGGCCAATATAGGTTAAGTTGGGTATAGCTAACCTTAGTTAGGTTATATTATGTTCAGTTTCGTCAAGTTTCGTTAAGGTGCCATCCTTGATTACAATTCGCAGGATAAATCTCTTCTTGGCCCCCTTCTCACATGGGATACGTCTTTTCCCATGCCGAATTGAAGAACGGTTACACTATTCCCCCCTCCCCTAAGAGCTAATAATTAATTCATGAACGGACCTTAAGCCCTACACGCCTCACTTGGCTGTCGCTCTACGCTCTCTCACCAAGCCTCATACGGCTTAATTTATTAACAGGCTGCTATCACTGATTAGTAAGCAACGTTAGGCTAAACAACAATGGTCCTGTATAGTCATTGTAAATTGTACGGTTACCGTACCTCCCTTGGCTTGAGGACGAAACTTATAAACGGTACAAAATGAAACTCTCAAAGTGTAGAGGTTAGAGTACAGCCTGCCGGAGAGAAGCGACCTCTTGCAGATTCCCGCTGAACCCAAGGGCCGCTCATGTATTCCTATCTGATTGCCAAGGGCTCGGCCGTTCTTGCTTAGTTTGTCCTAATTGCGCAATATTGATTCCTATGGGGCGCCTAAGGATGCTTCCGTCGGGCACCGTTAGTCCAAAGTGAAGGCGTTCGGCCTACTTAAACTCTCCAGAGACTCTCTCTGCATTTGTACAGATGATTGGACGTGTCTTGTAATCCACTGACCCTTAACCCGACGGGACGCGGAAAAAACATTACCTTCACTACTAATCCAATTAAAAAAAAGTGTCCCGAACTGAACCCTGGTCCGAGAATCCATAGCGAATCCATGCATGGATTTCCAAAAAACCACGGATATCAACATGGATATCCATGATTTTTGGATGTCAGTCTTCAATTATCAATACAAGCGTGGATATCCACA
>Ga0058701_10001816_pt1 | contig 15570 bp, 14 predicted proteins | sample AgamicOrMae_FD_97039 | JGI IMG/M metagenome (GOLD analysis project Ga0058701, IMG submission 97039) | Agave microbial communities from Guanajuato, Mexico - Or.Ma.e | ecosystem: Host-associated > Plants > Phyllosphere > Phylloplane/Leaf | place: Guanajuato, Mexico | collected 2012-06-04
AGAAATCTGTGCGTATTTTTATTTTTTTCCGTAAAAGTACATTACAAATGCCCCGAAAACACCAGGAAGGGACCATCTCGAGTTTTGTGACCCACGAGTGATAGCAGCTACAAAGTAAATTTAAAAGGTGGAATTTTCCACTTCTTTTGTTCCACCTTTGGTCGCTGGAGCGAGGCGCAAGGCTTGTGGGTTCACCTAACCTTCGCGGTTCTATGTCTTTGAACCTTATCATTTACTGAAATATTAAACCAGGGCGGTATGTGGAAAATGTTACCTTACAAAATAATAGAGGGGGTAAAGTAAACTCCTGTGTGAGAGAACAGAATTTTGAAATAAGCTATTCTCAAAACTGTGACTTAGCCTTGAAAGCCCTGGAAGTGTTTGAAAGCGAAGGTGCGCACGCAGAGTAGAGCGTGATATATCTGTGAAGTAAAGTGCGAAGCAGATTCCCAGTGCGGGTCGCACACTGCAGTGCGTTAGCGTGAGAATTTATAGAGGGGCGTTAATGCATAACACTGCGATGCACTCTCGAGGGGTGCCGTGCTTTTTTAAAAACCTTTCAATGGCAATAACATTTATCGCAGCAAACAAATCAAAAGGGATTTACGATAAATAATTGGCGTTTCCTCTGAAATGCTCTAGTGGGCCATTGACGAAGAATGCGTCCCCAATAAATTAGAAGGCACTCGTAGGAAATAGGACCCTGTTAAAAGTTGGGTTTTCCAGCTCTTGTGTTGTACTATTCGTCACCATCCAAGCGGAGGGCACTGGGCACGAAGCACTTCCTCGCTGCCGCCAAGAAGTAAGGTTACGTTTAGGTTACAGTGTCTTGTGGCTCGCTCCACCCGGGGTGGATACAAGAGGTGGAACGTGAAAGCTGAAATATGGTATGTTAGTGTGGGGCAGGTTTCAGAGGACGATGCCGGCTCTCTTGAACTCTCTTTTATTCTCTCCTCTCCTCTGGCCATTAAACGTAAATAAAGGAGCAACTTGAACCTGCTTCTCGCCGTCTGTTCCACAATTATTGTTTCACGAGTTCGCTGCAGCAGGAAAAACCAGCGCAGCGACCAAATAATATCACTGACAACGAAAAATTGCCTGAGTTCTTTGCTGAGCTGGGGTCTTTCTCGTAGCACGAGTTCTTGTTATGTTTCTGTGGCAAAAGTCAACGACTCACGTCTAATATACCCAACTGAAGGCTTCACTGCCTGCACTCCGAATTGTAATCAGTGAGAGTCTCAGAGATTGAGTGAACCTTCACTGAATCTCAGAATCTCACTGATTCAAATTTAGAGTGCGAATTTCACAATGATTCGTTTCTCCGTAAGCGACTACTGTCGGACTCTTTACTGGCTTAAGAAAGAGCGTTTTTGACTAGTTTATTGAGATAATGTATAGTCAGTTAAATGCTGTCACCTGGCATGTAAAACGTTAAAAACTCAGTATTTACCCTGTAATTTTTCGAAACCGCGGTTCTGCATGCCTGTCGGTTTTGGAGAGCATTCCTTCCCGATTCGCTCTCAAAACTATGAAATGACTTTTAACGATTCTTAAAAGATTCGCCATATAAATACAAAGAACGTGTGAAATAAAAGTCAACAAGAGTTGCTCATATTAGTGCAGTAGGTATCGTAGAAGCGTGAGCACATATGGTGCGGTGCAAGCCCGAAGCAAGTTTGGCGTTATTAGACGTACTGTACACACGGTGATTATCTGAAGAGACGGAGACGAGGGCGAGAAAGAGTTGGTTTAACGGTTCATAACCTCTATAAGTGGCAAGAGGGCCATGGGGGAGAATAAAGAGCAAGTTGTGGCGGCCGCATGGCCCCCTCTGCCCTTTCGAGGTCCCTTCCTGGTCCCTTTCAGGTCCCTCGCAGGTCCCATTGGGGCCCCTGGAACGCGCAGTCGTTGCGTGGGGAAGCGGGGAGCCACCGAGTCGCGCGGCTAGCCCACCTGCCGTCCTGCCCCGCCCCTACCGCTAACCCAAGTGGAAACGCATCTCGCACTGGGTCAAGCAAAATCGTCGGCAAATATCAGCTTCTTGACGGGATTTTGGGGAGCGTTTAAACTTCGATATTGGGTGAAGTGGGCCTCCCGGAGGGTGTAATGGTGATTAATGAGTGAATCGAGAGCAGGCGGTGCGGATGCGAGCGAGGGGGGCTGCGCCGACAAGGCGGACGCGCCGCGAAGGAGGAGCGCAGTTCCGTGTCGGCTGTCGACAGACGTAGGTGGTCCGGGACACCCTAAACAATCGTGTGCTCTGCTGGATCAGCTTCAATAAATAAGTGAGACTGTTAAGGAGACTCATAAAAGGAAGCGCAATACTTGCCCGGCTCGGCCCCGCCCGGCGGGCCCGCCTTCTCGCCGTCCTTTACCGCGTCGCCAAGAGATGCGCGCATTGTTTAAGCTTACCTCTACCGAATCGGCCGCATTTGACTTTGCACCCAATAGGTTTTTTTACTGGATTGCATTTCATCGTTGTGACATATATTCTTGGCCCTCCTCTATTTATGCCTAAGCAGTTTTCGAGTCGAAGGGCTTCCAACATATGTAACGTACGAATACCCCCACGTTTATTTAAAAAGAGGAAATAGATTCGGTCATTGAACTTTCTAAGAAGAGAAGTAATCGATTCCTATTTATAGAAATATTTCTTTTTTTTGTCGAAGCCGGTTCGATTTGATAAGGCGTTAGCCCCAAACTTTTTTTTTCAGTATCTCGATCAGTGATAAATCCATTGAAAGCCTATGTTTTGATTTGTACATCCTTAAAACTTTACCCAGTACCACCCAGCGATGCCGTTTGAAACAGAAAAATTTACTTTAGAGGATCTTTTTAGTTAATAATTGTCACAATTTGAAAAATATCACCTCTGGAAACCTGAAATTTAATAATCTCGGCATTTTCCAAAACTTGGAACTGCGTATTTTAATGGAAAAAATGCTTTCATGTTCCCTTAAGCTAAATTTCACTCCAAATACTTTGGGCTGTTATCGGTTAACCGAAGGGCTTTCTTCCCGCTTTTAATTTCTACAACTGTTTTCAAGATATAGTCTGAGGGTTTCGAGTATTGTCGAATAGCCCCCTTTTTAGCGTTTCGTTACATGCAAAAACATACTTTGTTCTTGCAAATGTAATACCCTTTTTATGGGATAGTCACAGAAAAGGACACTCATTTGTACAAAATATTATGTATATATAATATATATCAAGGTACAGCAAAGGTTAGATTTGGCAACAAAGGAGCAGTACTTCGCGCGCAAGAGAGGAAGCGTACGTCGTTGGTCGTTTGTGGACGTAGTTTCGGGAGGGCGTGAGAGCCTTCGCATCCACAAGCGTGCCGCGAGCCACATGGCCCACAAGTAACTGCGACGGGCTCGAGCCGAGTCGAACTGAACCTAGGTCCCACCCACGACAACAAGGTGCACTTGGGACTCCGTCGCCGTGCAGAGTGCTGCCCAAAGCTTACTACCACAGCCAAATAGGTACATGACACGTATAAAATATGGAAACTCAACATCAACTATGCGATGACTGACGGGTCAGTCGCCGCCATAACGGAGGTGGCGCTGGCAACGGGCGACGACGCTGTACTTATCAAGGCGGTTGCCTCAGCGTTACCCAGTCTATCATCACACATGCCTCGCCCTATAGTCACACATTCCTGCAAACAAAACAAGTCAGTTTAGTAAATCGAATGTGAAGCGTAGCATCGGTTTGCTAGATTTTCCTAGAGGTGAAGCAGGTTTGGGGGTTGTTTATGTCACAAGTGAATGCTGCGGGCTCATTATATCCGTTTAATTACTTCCCAATGATCGAGGAACTCGGAGAAGCCTCATGACTATCATCAAGGGGAGCCCAGACTTTGTGGAAGACTCTATGGATGAGTTTGTGGAAGAGTTTATGGAAGACTCTATGGATGAGTTTGTGGAAGATTTTATGGAAGACTCTATGGATGAGTTTGTGGAAGGTTTTATGGAAGATGTTGTCAAAGAAGTTCTAGAAGAGTCTGTGGAAGAGTTTATGGGAGAGTTTATGGAGGAGGTTATGGAGGAGTTTGTGGAAAAGGTCTCGGAAGCTTTGCTCGTCGTCTTTTAGAGGGATTAAGTTCCTCTTGTCTTTAGTTTCCTCTCCGTTCTCCTATCACTTAAAATTTCTATTTTTTTCCGGGGCACCTACTTCGAGGTATTGTCGGTCATACATCCAGGCCTGCCGGATGACTGAAAGTACCAAAGGCTTTGGACGTTGACTTGGGAGCTCACCATTGTCTTGTCATACTTGAGCCGCCGCCATAGGATCGGATATTTGTCAGAGGCGACGTGGACGGCTTCGACGTCGTCCTCTTTGTCAGGTACACAGCCAGTGTTGCCAGGGTTGCCTTCAGAGGCCGACCCCGTCGAAGGACCCTCCGAGTAGTAATTCGGATTGGAGAAGGTGATGACCACGGGGTCGGAAGGTTGGTACTTTGCGGCACTGCTTTTCATATTGCGTCGCCAGAAGAGGAAGCCGGCGGAGAGTGCCAGCAGAAGCAGCACGACGATGCTCGCCACCATCAGGACCAGGAACACGACGGTGGACCACGCCCGCTGGACAGACAGGTGCTCATAAGACAGAGTGCTTCGACGCAAGAGAGCGGACAAGTGGTCACTTGATGGGTCGTCATGGCCTGCCTGATAGGCTGAAGCGTACCAACTGAGGCCTCGCTGACCAAGTCACTAGTGTACGCTCTCTAGATGAATTTCTAGTTGAGTTGAATCGCAGCAACGATCAACATCGCGTGGTGGCTGTCATGCAGCTTTTTATCCACGTAAACACACACACACGGACTGACATGCTTTCTAACGCTGGATATTTCCAGCTATCCGTCTAGATTATTTCTACACTTTCAAGATTTTAACGAAGAGTGAATTCATTCGGACGAACACAGTTTTTCTAATTCCATATAGACGTCTACCTTTGTTGCTGAATTTCATTTTCACAAGCGTATGAAACTATCTTAAAAAAGAAAGATTTCAGTTGGTGGAAGTTTGTTGCTATGAAGTGAAAAGCGCTATCATTGATCATAAAGCTGGTTGCCTACCTTACTCAAGAGGGTTATTTTCTGATGTGTCCGTTGCTTGTATAGCTAGTACCGGTTGCTCTACTTCCTTCATTTCAAGGCAAAGAATAGTCGATTTGCCAAGCAATCAGGACACTCCTCCCGGATTGATCGATGTCTCATTCTACCTTCTTTGGATATGAGACCCACTTTACCAAAAGTCACAATTAATGCATTCCTTCTTTTACAACAAGTTTTGCAAAGTCTTGTATGAGAGGTTAGAATTCATTTAAAAATGATTTAGGAAAAGACTTGCAGGGCTTGATAAACCACTCTGTAAATTTTGGAGCTTGCAACTCTTTGGTTGTACTTTTCGTCGCGTCTCTTCTTTTTGAGCTTCTGAAGAAAGAAAACTGATAGGGAATACGAAGTCTTTTTCGAAATGCCTCTCTTGAGCTCTAATAGTTGTAAAAATATACGATATGAGAAAGGGTTAAAGTGTCAGTTCCGGTTGAGGAGCAGTCGGTGAAAACACCGTCGTGGCCTTCTAAAAATTGTCCCTTCATAGGAAGTAACGCCATAGCGTTATCAACTTGCCCTATTTTTTTTAGGTGATTCTAACATTCTATCTTAAGAACTTATCGAGCATTGCGAAAAGCGATATCTCCTATACGGGCCAATTTCCCCATGGAAAGTTTATTGGAAGATTTTTATTTATCAAACAGGAAGAAAAATCAGCCTGTTGAGCACACCTTCCAAGGTTTTTCGTGGAAGAAATTGCTCAGGCTTTTTCAAGAATGTCAGTCCGATAGTTTTTATTTCCATTTTGGTACGAGCGTGGTAGAGCACGGCGAAGCGGGGGGAAATGAAAAGTCCAGCCAATTCATGAAAATAGTTATTTTATTTTTAACCGATGAGATACAAATGCCAATGTAAGGACACAATGGGGTTGAGGCGGACCAGAAGACACTCGTAAATTTCTCATAGCCACGACCCCAGAGATCCCCAGCGCGAAAGCCAATAACGTATGACTGCGCCGTGCTTATGCCCTCCGCTCGCACCACGCACAGCACTTTCAAGTTTCTCATATTTACACAGAAACACACAACAATAGTAGTTCCGCTCTAAACAAACACTTGTTTCAGTAAAACACCAGTTACTAAATTAAAGATTTAAAGCACTTAAATAACGTAGATCGTTTTCAGTACTCACTGTCAGACCGGTTCGATGGGGCAACTTGGCGGTCAAAAGAAAAAGCCGACAGACGGCGGGAAGTTTTAAAAAAGAGCCATATTCAAGACGCGCAGCCGCTGTTGCGTAGGGTCAACATGAGCCCTTGTTGGCCCTACCACGCGCGGAAGCCAATCAGGACACAGTATCACAAACTGCTGTACTGATTGGTCAAAGACGTCGTCGGCTTTTTCTTTTTCTACCGCAAAAGCGCCGCATTGAATGTTTCAGGCCTCGTATAGCAAGAGAGTTGGCGGTAGGTTCCTGCCTTCTGATTGGGCAGCGTATGAGCAAGTAGGATTTGTAAATTTTAATGATGCATACATGCTATCACTTTTACTATATCACATGTTCGAATGTGGCGGAAAAATCCTCTCGGTAAGAAGGACCACCCATTTTCTTTTGACATCTCGTGAAATTCAATGTGCTCAAAAATCTACAACTTGAGTCCGTTTTCGACCAAAATAGATATTGTGCAGATATCATAGTCCTGGTTAACTCCGTGACTATCCGAGGCCTGGTGGTCGAAGTGGTTCATCATCAGTTGGCACTTAACCACAGAACACAGACGAAACTTGATTCGTCTTACAAGTTGACAGTTATTCAACCAAGCCCAAGGCTCCCCTCTCGCGCACGCCTTTTTTGCCGCCATAAAATAAACAGTGCGGCTGCTTGAATGGATTTCTCGCCAGTCCTGCCAACTTAAGTTTCACGAACTTCAATTCTTAGGCATCGGAAGTGACTTTTCCATGTTCACAGCCCTTAGGAAAGCCTGTTCCAGAGCTGGACATAGTCTACTAGCACCGGATGCGAACTGATTGAGAGTTCCTGGAACTCGAATATGCAGGCCTTTTTAGAACGGTAGCAGCTGGACACAGGTAGCCGTGGTATAAAACTCCTCGTATTGCAGACCCGGACAGCTTGGTTCAAAATTTCACGAGAGGATTTTTTTAGACTATTCATTCTGTATTTTCAGCAATATCACGCGCAAGCGAATGCGACTTAATTTAACCCCCTTGTGAATTTCGTCGTCTTTTTCATGAAACTATTTAGCTTCCAAACCGGCTTATCATAGAGGAGGTGGTACAAATTGGATGTATGTTCCTGCCACGACTTTAGGTCGTCATCGTGACCTCCCCACGTGACCACCTGGCCCACCTACTACGACCGAATTAGCGTACCAATCACGAACGCATTAGGCGTGACTGGCTGCTGATCAACCACGATCGCATTAAAGCGTGACCGCGCGGTTCGTTGGTCACGATCGAATTTGGCGTGACTGCGCCCTGTCCCCGCAACAACAGCAAACACCTGTTGAAGCAACCCTGTAAAAACACCCTGTAAAAATGAAATAAGCGAAATTGTAGCAGTAAACCATGTACCATTTTGGTTGAGCATCGTAGCGTTAAGTCCAGGTTGAAAAATACATAACTTCGACAACAAATTAGAATTTTCTAACGACATGTATCACTATATGTACACCATTAGAACATATGACATCAACGCACCACACATAGATACCTAACGCTTGTGAGTAATTTAGGGGAAGAACGTGAACCTATTTTGTGTGTAAGGGCCCTTGCGACGCAGTCTAAGGGCCTAACTTCGGAATTCATTCTCTCGGCAGATGGAACTTAATGATTATGAGTTAACAGTGAAGGCACTATAGATGCTTAACACGGATAATTCTGGACTATAACGTAATGACTTTCGGAATGTTCCCGCTTAAACTATAGAAAAAGATACCGCAGCCTTAAAACTCTGCTTTTATTATTAGTTTTTTACTAAGTTAAAGAGTGCCTCGGCCGGAAAGTCCAGCATCGGTTGCCGGCCAAACGTTATGCGCTTTTATTTACTGCATCTCATCATACTGAAAATAATTCACCCGCACCGTTTTCTCGGGAATAATTCAACCCTTTTTTGTTTTTGTTTTTCTCACGTGTGAAAAACTTCAATTACTTCAACTCCTCTAGCGGATCATTAATCCTTTCCATCCCATCAGCCCACGGACATAAGTGCTGTATATGCAACAGCCACTCCTAACCATGCTGTGGATTAGCTTCTGCGTGTCGATGAAACCCTAAATCGAGTACGAACGGCTTATTATCGTTCTTTTTTTATTTTAACGAAAAAAAGAAAACTTTGTGAGCCCCTAGTGATCGGTCGAAGCCAGCTTCAACTCCTCTCAAGTTTATGGGCAAAAGCTTTTGCTAATTTACACAAAGATACTTGTGTTAATCAGTGAATTAAGGAATAATGAAAACCCATCTTTGGGTTTTCTGATTTAGTTGATAGTTATCGCAAGCTTATTAGCGTCTGACTCCATGAACCGATCTCTCCAAGCCTTCGTAAGAAACATATTAATCTTCTTCGCCATCAAATATTGAAATTACTTCTTATTGATTGATCATATGTAATCACAAAAGCTAACTTTATTTTAAGGCTGTGGCAGTGATTTTCTTGTAGTCGCTTACCCATTGTGTGCCTATCTAACTAAATCAAATAAGTAGAGACATTGAAATGCATCTATTCACCCGCTGTCTCGGTCATGTTTATTGGCGTGTTTCTGTGAAACCACTCTCTTTCAGTTTAGGCGGAGGTATGCAACCGATTCCTCGCCCAGAAATCTCGCAGAAACGAAAACAAGGCCAAGCTTCAGGAAGCTTCAGCTCTGCCTTTTAGACCCTCAGGTTTAAAGCTGCCTTCCCGGGTTGGATTTCCGGTTGTCGGGTTTCTGGAGTTCTTAGAGTGCGTTTTGAAGGCAGTTTTAGGAGTATTGTTGATCGTAGCGAAAAGCGGGTGATAGGCACAACTGAGACATTAGTGGTTACTCAATGTACGCTTGAGTCTCCGACCCAACACAGCATCTTGAAACATTTAATCTTTAACTATACGTAAACTGTACTCCCTCAAACTCACTTTGAAAGACCGTCTAGGCGACAGCTACAGAACTGGCATCCCATTGCTGCCGCCTGAAACTCTGCTCTGCAGCCATAACCATGAAGAGATGTATGATTATCATGGCTACTCCAGTAGTAGGCTAACAAAGCCATGGACGTATCTCCGTTCATGGACCAATATCTGCTTATCAAAGGAAGATTCTGCAAGATCTCCCGTAAAAATAGGGGAAGAAAACGAAGTAGATATTCATAAAAAATTAAGTCCCCTTGCGGAATAATATGGCCATTATGCCGGCATCCTCTTTGAAAAAACAGACATAAGTCGGTGACGTGTGTTTTCTTTTCTGGTTATGATCACAGAGTTTCTTTCTTCTCAACAAAACTGCAGTAGACTCTGGAGACGCCCAGCGCCTCGAGAAAATTGACATGTGTATACGTGAAGCACTTGTTTGTGTTCACTTCCTTATGTACTATCCTGACCTACATTTATTGTACACCTTAACCCTCTGATCCCGGTAGGCAAGTCCATCTTAATTTAAAATAAAATCGTGATTACCACGACAGTATAAGCGTCATTTTACTGAGCCATTCGACTTATCTCGGTGGATAACCGTCTGTTTAAGTTACTTTCCGATTTGGCGAGGCAGCGCCATCTAGTAGGGATTTTCGAGACTAGGGGTTGCTCGCGCCGAGTTCAAGTCGGAGAATTCGATTGTTTATTCGAGTCTTTGAGATTTTTCTAGTGACTTCGTAGAAACAAAAAGGTCCTCTAGAACTGTCTACAGGGCGGGTTTAAAAAGAAACGGAATGTTTGCTACGATGAGCAGTCTCATAATCAAGGGGGCGTTGACGCCTGTTCGATCACAGAATCGACAGCGTTTTCGACTTGCGCCCTGATCAATTAGTTTTTTTCACAGTCGCTATTTTATGATTTTAGCCCGCATCGACTGCGATAAATCCAGTGATAGACTTTATCAGTCGTGTAAGTTTCTCATGTCCTAGTGCAAGCTCGTCCTTTGATCTTTTACTATTTGAACATACTCTTGGCAATTCAATAACCTTGGATGAACACTCAACATGATCAAGGCGTTTCAGCGAGTTCATGGCAAGATGTTTGCTGAACTGAGCTTGTATAATTGCAAAAGACTTGCATGCAAAAATGACTGGAATGGATCAGCGTCGATTCACAGATCCTCGAGTAAAGACTGGCAAAGGACGGAAGTTTTGGTCTAAATTCGCGGAAATCGTATTAGAGATATCCTTTGAAAAGAGCAGAGTATTGGACCCAGCCTATAAATCATTGCTTGGAGGTCGCAATCTTCCAATGAGAGCTCTTTAATCTGAAAAATAGAAGATTCTCACTGACCTTTAAGTATTTAACTGGCAAGAAGTTGAGAGGTGAAACGAATTTCCCCGAATTTCGAGAGCGAAGTATATCCTTTTGCTTGTCATCATTGCTCAAAGTGGAAAGGCAAGTTCGAGGTTTGAGCTCTATTTTTCTGCACCGGTCTGAATTTTGTTTTATAGGAAATGAATGAAGGCAACAAGCACAATGCACTGCTGGATTTAGTCGGTGCGTTCGCGTAGCTATAATGACCTCGGCGTCAGACTTTCAAAATCAGAATTGTGGAATTTTTGAACCACCCTACTCTGCAGCCATAACCATGAAGAGATGTATGATTCTCATGGCTACCGAGGCTAACAAAGCCATGGACGTATCTCCGTTCATGGACCAATATCTGCTTATCAAAGGAAGATTCTGCAAGAGCTCCCGTAATATTGTTAGGCAGTAATATTATGTTCATGATTATTTGAAATCTATGAATTTTCGCAAACCAGCCAGTCTGCTACTTCCAGGTTCCGAACCCGACGTCTCGCCACATTCACTTGAAAACGAGATTTTGTACAAAAGCCCATCGATAAACATCGTCTGAACGCCTTGTCAATATGCCCACTTTACCTGGGGTAACCCCACATTCTCAAAAAGATGCAAGTTGAACATGAGAAGCTAACCTTGCTGGTTTGAATCGCAAGATGGTTGTTTACTTCACCTGCTGGTATTGACCATGGCCGCAGTTGTGATTCAAGTTAGTTTTTATCCAACACTAATCAGCGACTGTTGTTCGGTTTCCAAATAGGTCGTGAAAGAATGGCATTACTCTAAAGGGTGGAAACAACCGTGCGCTCTGAATTGAATGTAGAATCATCGAGGTAAAATGGGCCGCAACTAGCGATGATATTAAATAGCCTACACCCGAAACCTGTTATCCTCTCGACACGGAAAACTAGATTAGAGACCACGTCTCCGTCAACTGGCCTGCGTTTCTCTATTCCAGTTTCATCCCCCACATACAATCGCTATCGCTTGTGGCAGAGTCGCCAGCAGCGACACGAGAATCGACGAGCCCAGGCGGCCGCTTGAGCCACCCACCGGCATGGAATCCTTGTGCGTCGGCTCGAACAAGCCGGGGATGGGTCCGTTGGGCCCCGGCTCCTCCGTCGTGGTGTCCTCGTAGATCATCTCCCGATCGGTGCATCGGCCCGGCCCCGGCTGGTCCGGACAGGCGCACACGTAGCCGTTGGGCCGGGCCAGGCACAGGTGAGGGCAGCCCCCGTTGTCCTTCTGACACGCTCCCCCGGGACTCTGGCGGCTCTTTGAGACAGCTTTGACGTCGCGGATGTCCATCATGGCGGTGTCGGCGGCCAGGGGGTTCCGCCCGGTGAACTTGTTGGCTCGCTCCACGGTGTGGAGCTCGTAGTTCGTCCAGTAGACGTAGTCGCCATGCTGAACAAACCAGAACAGACACTGCTACAACAACTTCCCTATTTTTAATACCCCCAAAGAAACGGCGTTTAGCGCCAGATGATATACAGTAGAGTCTCAGTTATACGTCTCTCAGTTGTAAGTCCCACTCGTTTGTACGTCCAATTGATATAGTCTCATCCAGAATACTTTGCATGGCGTTATATGGAAGATTATTTTCACTTGTATGTCCCTCTCAGTTCTACGTCCAAATTTTTTAGTCCCGACTTGGAAGTGTAACCGAGATTCCACTGTAATCGCTGTTCTGAAGAACTTAAATCTTAGGAGACATTGGATACTTAGAGATTTTTGTTTCAAGGTTTAATTGTCATCTCTTCGTTTGAATCGTTGGACTGTTTACATGACCTGGAAACCGCAATCATAGACTCACCATTGTCAGCCCAAAAAGATGGGGCGCATCCGGAACCAGCTGCATGCGATCACTGCCACTCAGTTTTGAACTTTCTATCCGGCCTCTTCCTGAGTCCGCCCAATACAGTCGGTGCGCCTTATAGTCTATGGTTAAACCGTTTGGTCGTTCGAGATCGGTTTCAACTATAGTTGTGCGATTTGAGCCATCCAGTCCAGCGCGTTCTATTCTTGCGACTGGATTCCCTTCCGAAAGCCAGTCTGACCAGAAGATCCACCTGCGCACAAAGACGTCAGTCATTTTCTGAAGGAGTCGAGCCCAATGAACGAACCAGATGTCTTACCCCATTCGCGGGAATACAGCGACAGATCGCAACGACGAGCTTTCATAAGATGATCTGATGATTGTTTTCCGTGCTGTTCCGTCCAGCCGGGCGACCTCGATGACAGCTCGAGTGACGTCCGTCCAGAAGATATTGTTTGCTACCCAGTCGACGGCGATACCCTCGACGTAACCCTCGGTCACGTTCAGGATCACGTACGGTTTTGATACATTCTCGAGGGGAAGAGCCATGATGGAGGACGTCTGAAATCGAAACGGTAGTTACTATCAAAGTATGCTTAAGTAAGGCTTTTTTCGGGGAATAGGAGCTTCTTTTCTCGGGATTTCTTGGGAATCAGTATTCTTCAGGGATTCGTTCCTTTCCTCATGAACTATGTTGGGAGAATGTTCGGTGTAACAAAGGAATCATAATCGAAATTATTCTGTTTATTATGGACGTTGTCGTGAAGATTACCTGATGTTTCGCGTGTGTTAGCATACGATAGTGACTGCTCACAAACACGAGCAGTTTCTTTTGCCAGTGATAGTCGAGGGCGGCTGTGTGCTCGACGCCGTCTGGGGTGAGCGGGGTGTCGTGGAACCGGACGGGGGGCAGCGCCATTCTACCCATCGGGGGCCCCCGGCCCAGCGCGAAGAAGAGTTCCGCTTCCGGCAGGATGCTGCAGTTGGTCCCTCCGGGAAGGAGAGGGAGCCCGGTCGGGCACGCGCACGCATTGCCTTTGGGTTTGGGCACCGGCAGGCACAGATGGGAACATTTTGTGCTGTCGCATGGTGGGCTATCTTCCTTCCGCGGTTCCGATTTCGTATCGTTGGGATGAGTAAGAACCTGTGGAGGGAAAGACGTCACATATTGCCTTTTCCAAAACTGAATTTGAGAATTTCCGTATTGTGAAATTAAGTGAGGTTAAGTGCTGTTGGTCTAAGTCCCATATCGCCCCGTTCAAAAAATGTAACATAAGAATACAGCTTTCAAAATTTACAGGGGAAGTTGTCTTACCTTTAGACTCAACACCGCCCGTAATCCAGTCATAACCATCGTTTCACTGCCTCCTTTCCGATTCACCATATGCAACGCCATTGTCTTCGCATCTGACCAATAAATAGCGTCACCATACAAAGCTACTCCGTACGGCTCCGGACGATCCCTCAAGACGAGTCTCCTCGATCCCCCGTCGATTTTCGCCGACTCTACCGAGTTCATCTTGACATCGGTCCAGTAGATCCTTTCCTCTTTGACGTCGATCGTCAACGCGTTCGGACAGCCGATGTTTTCGGACAGAATTGACGCTCTCTCGTAGCCGTCCATCTGGGAGCGCTCAATCTTGCCCATCTCCTGCCCCCAGTCGGACCAGAAGAGGTAGCCATGGCTGGGCATGGTGACTACCGAGTAAGGATTCTCGAGCCCTTCCCAGATGAGAACTCTTCTCCATCCAGCATCAATTTGTTGAACTTCTAGAGTCCGCTTGGTGGAATCGGTCCAGTAGATGTTACGGCTGGTCGCGTCAACTGCCACACCGTAAGATCTGCCGATGTACTTAACGACCACCTCGGCTGTATCGTTGCCTCCTTCCGATGGTGCCCGCATGATAACACCCAAGTCTGCTTCTATCCAGTAGATTTCGCCTGTAGAAACATCACAACATTCAAACGACCAAGTTCAACTAACAAGCTCACTCGACATCTGGACTTGGGTTCATTGCGATGTTGTATACCTGTGACTGTATCGACATCAGCAGCTGCCACGTTTATCATCTTCGGTATCGGCATCGTCTCGCTGAGAATGTACGGCACGTTCAGCGGGAATCGCCTCAGCTCCGAATTCTTCACCATTAAAAGCGAAGTACTCGGCCACTTGCTGCACGATCGCTTGTCATTCTAAAGACAACAAATCAAGCGTCAAGCTCCAGAAACAGATGAACAATCCTGAACTTCCTCTCTACCATCGAGACTACGACGTAACTTACCATCAATTCATACCCGATCCGACATCGGCAAGTGATAGCAGGCGGTGGGTAAGCCAGCAGACAGATATGCGCGCATCCGCCGTTGTTCTTGGCCGGCGAGCAGGGGTTGGCCATCTTGTGGCGGGTGTCGTGCCAGATGCTGATTCCCCGGAGGCTGGTGACGCCGGCCCGCAGCGGCGCGTCGGAGCGGTTCTCGCGGAGCTGACCCGTGGAGTTGTCTGCCCAGAAGATGCGGCCGCCCAGCACGGACAGCCCGATGGGGGTGCCGGCGTGGGCCGTCTCGATGGTGGACTCGCTGGAGCCGTCCAGCAGCATGCTTTCGATGGTCTCCGTGCCGGAGTTGGACCAGTAGACGCGGCCGTCGCGCGGGTCCACCGCCAGGGACACGTGGATGGGCGCGGACGCCGGGATGATCTTGAGCGTGCGCCGGTTCTCGCCGTCCATTCCAGCGGCCTCGATGTAAACACTGCGCTTCTTGGTGTAACCGTCACGGTAATCGGACCATACCATTTGGCATGCTGGAAGAGAGAGAACACGTCTCAATCTGTGCTGACCAAGTTAAAGCTTAAAGTCGTCACAAATAATCTTGACTTTGACTTAAAAAAATATTCTACAATTCTTAAGCCACGTAATTGGATACACCAGCGTTAATTAGCACCAAATAACCTTATGCCTCGAAGATAAAATCTTTAAATACTGAGTAATTCTAAAAAAAAGCCGATTTTTTTTCTTTTTTTGCGACGGAATTTTTTTCGTAACCCTCTTAGGGAAATAAAACTCTCAATCCCGGAATGATAAGCGATCTGGCAATAAAATTCCTAAGATTATTTTTTCCCCAAGAGCACCGTGGTAGCAATTTTCGCGCTCTTAGGTTTGGATGGGGGAGTTGTGAGCTCTCGATGTACTAGCAGTCAAAAAAGTAT
>Ga0058701_10001817_pt1 | contig 15564 bp, 20 predicted proteins | sample AgamicOrMae_FD_97039 | JGI IMG/M metagenome (GOLD analysis project Ga0058701, IMG submission 97039) | Agave microbial communities from Guanajuato, Mexico - Or.Ma.e | ecosystem: Host-associated > Plants > Phyllosphere > Phylloplane/Leaf | place: Guanajuato, Mexico | collected 2012-06-04
AGAGACAGTATCAAGTTGCAAATCGGACTCTCGTCCGGCCAAATGGAAGCCGAGCAGGTGAACTGCGGCGAGTAATGTTCTCTCGGGCCTTCAAAGTGGCGCTTCAATGTGGGCGAGTTGCCTAATGTGTGTCTGTGCGTGTTGTGTCCAGTTGGGACAGTGTGTGAACCTGATGGCCACTTTTTGCCAATGCTAAACACCTGTTTGGATGCTCACGCGGGCCAGAAGAGTGGAAAGGTTGCTCCTTTTGCTTCTTTTGCATTTTTTGAGACTTTTCGAGACTTTTTGATGCTTTTAGAGACTTTTTGAAGACTTTTGAAGACTCTTTGGGATGCAAAATGCAAGCAAGTTTAGTGTGGAAAATGGGAAATTTGAGAGAGCTGCGAATTTGGCCAAATGTCGTGTCTCAAAGTGGAAAATTCAAAAAGTCGCTTGAGAACAAAGTGCATTATTATTTGGCCACTTTTGCGCAAAAGGTTAGACCAAATGGCGAAATGGCGAAATAGCTAAATCCAAAGGCGCCTTGTGATTACTGGCAACTCGAGAAAGGCCCACTTGCAGTGGTGTGCAACTGTCTTTAGTGCAACTGTGCAACTTTGGAAGTGCGCGAAATTGCGCCCAAGTGCTGGCCTTCATTTGGGCACATTGCAGCCAATTGTCCGCCGGCCAAACTCTGCTCAGAGCGCATCTTGGCCGCTTTTTGGAGACTGTCAGTTTGCCACTGTGTTGAGCTGACGAGTGGGGGCGATTAACTTGATGCTGTTGGGGATGCTTAGGATGATTAGGAGGAGCAGGATGAAAAGTTGCTCCTCGAAATTGGGCGCCCAGCTCGAAAAGTGAGCCCAAATTTCCTGTTTTGCACGCACGGATTCTAGACACACTCTTCAGAGACAGTCTCTGGCTAAACGCGCGCACAACGAGCCACCAAAATGGGGCCACAAGCTGCCCAGTTGGACGCAAAATGGGCAACAAGTGGCCGGCCTAATGCGCGCTCAGCCAAGCGACAAGTCGGCCCAAAAGATTGAACCTCTTCTCTGCTTATCATCCTCTCCTCCTCGACACACTATCTCGAGCAAATCTCGAGCCAGTTTCTAGTAAAATTCGCCCAAAACTGCCCCCAAATGTCGCCAACTGTGCTCGCTCGGCCGAGCTTAGCTGCGGCCACTTCCGCTTTGTAGAAGAGCGCCAAAGATGCACTTTGAACTGGCTGTAATTCGAGTTGAATTTGGGCGAAAAAATTTGGGCAAAAAAATGGTTTTCATAGAAAAAACTCGCCAAAATGGACAGGAAATGGTGCAAAATGGCGCAAAATTTACTCAGATTGTCTTGGAAATCTGCAAAAAATAGGCAAAAAGTCGGCACAATACTGTCTGAGATTAAATTATGACTAGTATTTGCTAGTAAATCACGCCAAAATCGGCCAAAACTCAAGCTAAACGGCTGCTAAACTTACCTTATTTGCTCGTGCGGCTTGCTGCTCGCGCCGGAAGTGGCCGATTTGGTTCCAGCGCAAAGGGTGGACAGTTGCTGGTGGCCAAATGGGAGGCTGTTTGTGTGGGCGGACTGGCGAGCAGAGGGCGAGCTCGCCAATCTGGACGCGAAGATCTGTCGGCCAAACGCGAGCTCCTCTTCCTCCTCGTCTTGCTCCTCCTCCTCCTCTTGCTCTTGCTCTTGCTCCTCTTCCGCTTCCGGTGGCTCCTTGTCCAAGAGGGGAAACCGGAAGGGGCCGAGTGTGTGTGTGGTGGGCGACTCTTGTTGCTGTTGGCAGGGCGCTCGTTTGCGCCGCTTGGAGCTGCAGTTTTCGTTTGGGGCGAATTGAATTTCTGCTTCTTTCGAGCTGGTTAGCTACAGTTTCTCACTCAATTGGACTTCTAATTGAACTTTCTTTAGAGTTTTTTGTATCTCTTTAGAGTATTTTCAGTATTTGAAAATGTTTTTTCGCGAAAATGTGTGCCTAATGTGCCAAAAATTGGCGAAAATTTGACAAAAATTGACGAAAATTTGACAAATTGATCAAGATTTAAAATTCAAAATTTTTTTTTCCAAAGACTGTCTCAGTTTCCAAGTCCTGGTCTCTCTCAATCGAGTTGCAATCAAACTTTTCTCAATTAAACTCGCTCTCTGAATTCTTAAAATTCTCAAAGTTCTCAAAACTCTCAAAATTATCAAAATTCAACTCGAAACTCGATCACAACTCATCCAAACTAAGTGGCAGCTTAATGCAAGTCTGCACCTAATCCAATCTGGCTCGTCGCTGGCTGGCTCACTTCCGGCGGCTGAAATTGCGCCCAAAACTGCGGATCCTTGTCTTCCGCTGCGGCAGACTGTCTGTGGGGCAGACTGTGTGTGGCGTGCAAGTCAGTTTGTGGCCGGCGAGCAGTCAGTGTCTTCTCTTCAGGTGGCCCGTTTGGCTCTCTTATGCAACTTAAGCTATAGACAGAAGGCCCTAAGCTCTTTGGGAGGCGCAACAGAAGTGGCCAGAAGTCAGTTGAAGCCGCAGAGACGCTTGTCTCCAACGAGCGGCCACACTGCGCACGCTCATCTCGCCTCCAATTCAGACGCTCGTCCCTCACTCTCAACTGTCTGTCTGTCTGTTCGTCTGTCTGTTCGTCTGTCTGTCTGTTTGTGCTGTCGCAAGCAAAAGAAAAAGAAGCCAACAGAGAGTCCAAAAGTGGGCGAGAGACTGTGCATGGAGTCTCCTGCACGCTCGATGCGACATTTGCAAACAAGAGCCGCACGCAAGCGTCTCCTGCGACCAGGTGACATCATTGGTGAGCATTGGCGGTTGCTCCTTGTCGTCCTTTTGCTTTGCCTCCAGTCCCAGTTGTTCGCCAGTTTCCTTTTCGCCTTTCCTTTGGGCCAAAAGTTCTCCTTTTTTCCCCTCCACCATTGTGCAACTTGGGCCACTCTTTGCTGCTCATTTCGAAGAGTTTCTCTCGCAACTGAGCCAACTTTGAGCAGCGGCCCCATTTGAGAGCAGTTCTTGCACTCTTTGCTGCACTCTTCCAGCCGAGAGCATTCTCTTGCTCTAAGCTTTGGGCAAAGCAAAAATGGGCAACCTTAGACAACGGAGACAAAATGCAGAGACCAGGAGCTTCAGATTAGAGCAAACTTCGCCCACTTTGGCCCAACCATTTTGGCTCAAGCTCCACACTTTTGGATGGAGCAAAATTTCAGATTTTAGACTTTATATTTTGTATTCTGCCCACTTTTGTATCTGAAAAGTGTCTTCGCACTTTGCGTTTCCCCTTTTTTCCGCCCAAAACATTGCCCAAATCTCGCCTTCTGCAAGCGAGCCACTTGACACAGACCCAAACAGACGAGCTCGACAGCTGAAGTCTCCAAGTGGAAACAAAGAGATGCTCCCGAGGACGCGCTCGAACTGAGCGCCAGAAGACGCCGCTCGAAGTTATAGGCCAAATAGGAGGCCTATAAGTGAGGCGCGAAAGCAGAGCTCGTCTTCGCAAGACAGTCTGCGGGATGCGCATTGTGTGCGCTGCTTTGAATGGACATTCAAAGCTTATGCTTAGGGTTGCCGAGAGGCAGCTCTAAGCTCAGGTGGTGAGCTTTTCTTTCGCTGGCCAAAAGTTAGGAAATTTTCAAAGTTTGGAAATTTGGAAATTTTAGCATCTTCAAACTTTGGAACTGGAGAAAATGGAGAAATGTAAGAAATCGAAGAAACGGAAGAGCGAGAATATGGAATATGAAACATGGACACTTCTGATGCATTCACGAGGCGCAATCGAGTTGCAATAAGTGAAAGATGCAGAAACACAAAAGCCAGAGAGAGAGACTGGCTGGCTGGCGAGTGGAGTTGGTGCGTGACTTGCGCATCTGCTTCCGGTGGGGGCAAAGTGTCCGCTTTTGGTGGGCCCAATTAAATCGATCGTGGCTAATGAAATGCACAATGCGCGCGTGTGCAATGGGCGAGCATTGGGCATTTCGTCTCCTGGTTGGCGGCCATTAATATTTCATTCGTCATTTGGACGAGCATTTGGACGATGAGGCGCCCCAGAGACTGTTGCAGAGAGACAGAGACTGCTGCTAGTTTGGGGCCGCCCTTCTCGAGTGCTGGTTGCCAATGGGCGGCGACGAGTGGGCGCCGAAAGTTGAATTGGCGGTTGGAGACTGTCTTTGGCCAGAGGCTGTCTTTGGCTGGCAATTGGAAGATTGGCCAGGTCGAAAATCGGGAAAAATCGGGCAACTGTTGCCAGAGGAAAAGTTGCACAGTGGCAAAAGTTGCATCAAACTGTGGCAGTTTTCAGCGCGCAGTTTGCATTGAGCAGCTCGCAGACTGTCTGCACTCAACGCACACAGTCTGCATTGGACAACGCTCACTGTCCATTGGCGGCAAAGGACAGTCGCCCGATCGGCCACACGAACGCGTTGCATAATTTGCTCCTCCGACTCGCCTCAATGCCTCCCAAAAGCTGCAGATGCCCGGAAATGAGCGCCGTCTCTGCTCCTCTGGACTGAGCTTGTCCCACTTTGAGGCCCGCAGCTAGTCCTCAGCTAGTCCTTAGGCTCACTCCACTCTGGTTTGAGGCCACTGTGAGCGGCCGCAAACTCAATTGGACGTCAGTGGAGTGGTAATTGTTGTCCGCGGAGGACGAGCTGCGCCAAGTTGCGCTCGTGGGCGATTATTGTTTGCTATTTTTGCTCACTTTTGGCTGCAGAAATAAAAAAAATGATCACACACAGTAATGAAATGGGCGGCCAATGAATTGCAGCTCTGCAGTTCAGAAAGAGCTTCCCAAAAGCTCTCTCTGAAGTGCAGAAGAATTGCTTTGCCACAAGAATTGCACACACTCCTCTGCAAAGTACTGGCGACTGTTTTTGGGTTGCCTCTCGCTCGTGCATCTTTTGCAACTTCTTGAAAAACAATCAGTTGCCAATGACAACAATAATGGACTGAGTTCGTGTGCGCGTTTGGCTATTTGAGCATCGACTTTGAGCATTGGCCAATAGGTTGAGCTAAGGCCCCAAAGCAATGGTGTAATTTGCATCCAGAGCTCAGCCTCGAGACGTTGGGCAAGAGTTTTGCGACGCTCGTTGCTCTCTGGGCCAAATTGGGCCCAGTTTCCAGCTTTCTAGTTGCCAGGATGCTCTTAGGTGTGTTTGCATTTGCATCTATTTGCGCAAACTCGGCTTGCAGGCAGACGCAATAATGATCATCGAATCACTCGGAGGCCTCCAAGAGAGAGAGAGTTCTTGTCGATCGGCAAGAAGCAGAGCAAAAAGAGAGCAGAAAGAGGGCAGAAAAGGAGCAGAAAAGGAGCAGAAAAAGGGCAATCCTCTGGGACGAGAAGCGAGAAGCGTGCGCTGATGTGCATTGCGCGTCAAAAATAGGGTTACATTTGTGGGTGGCTTCGTACAGAAATTCATCACCCTACTTTTGGCGCGTGGTATGCAAAAGTCCCAAAGCAGAGGGCTGCCCGCACATCAGTGCTCCTTGGCCGCATTTGCATTTCCACAATATTTCCACAATATTTCTCCAATTTTTCCACAATTTTTCCACAATTTTTCCTCAATTTTTCCTCAATTTTTTCGCCACAATTTCCGCCTCCTTCGCATCGTCTCCTCCAAACGCCTCCCACAAGGCGCACCACCAGCGCCCATTCATCAGCGCACCTGGACGCGTGCAGCCCGCAGACAGTCTGTGGCAAATTGGGCCGCCACTTCGGCGGCAACTTGGGCCTCTCACTGGCGAGCACGCAATCCAATTCTCTCAAGCCAATTCCTCGCTCGAGCAGCTCGCAGACACGCCACCCACTTGGCGTCTTCGCGCCCAGACACTTGGGGCCCACTCGGACACTTTGGGCTTTGGGGCAGCAGTGACTTGCTGGCAAGGCAACCAGCCTGGAGGGCTCTCAGAGGGAGACACTTGCTGGCGCGTTTGGCGCCCCCTTTTGGCCACTTTTTGCACTTGCTTGAGTGGCAGTCGCTTGAGACTTACTCTCTTTAGTGGCTAGTGAGTGCCAGTGAGTGTTACTCGTTCGAGCCAGACCTTAGCTGAGGGCCCAAAAGGCGCTCAAAAGGCGCAGCACGAGCACCTCTTCACTGCTTTTGAGAGAGCCACCAATTTTTCTGGGCTCCATTGCCAATCGTTTGCTTGTGGAGACGCACGAGCGCGTGTGGCCGCTGGGGTTGCGTGCGAGCGACGCGCGGCAGCTTAGGTGCGCCCGCATGGCCCAATTGCGAAGATTTGGAAATTTCCAAGATTTCCAAACTCTCCAAATTTCCCAAATTTCGGCCGCACTTCTTCCCACTTTCAGTTTCAGCTTTGCTTCGTTTTGTTTTGAGAGTGCGAGTCTCTCCACAAGAAGGCAAAGAAGCATCCTTTGCGCGCCTCTTCTGCAAGTATGCTTAGCAAGCGTCTGCCGCGAGCATCCTTGGGTCTTCCATCTAGACCTTAGGAGTGGCGCTTCAAATCAATGAAGAGTCTCTCAGTGGAACTGGAGAGAAAGAGGAGGCAGAAAGAGAAAAACAGAGCAGAAAGAGAAACAGGCAGTCTTTCCAAAAGAGAGACAGTCTAATGGGCAGATTGGGCCAGTTTGGCGGCCAAATGGCGCCCGCGGGGAAGCTTCGAGTTTGCTTGTGAATGGTGTTTGCAGTGGAAAGGCGCTGGGAAGCTGCACTTGAATGGCGAGCGCGACTTCTCGTTGCGCGTCTGGCCAATTTGGTGGAAGCTTTTGGTTGGTTTTTTGCTGCAAGAAACAAGCGAGAGAGAAGCAGAAGGAGAAATTGGAGGAAAAATTGGCTCTCTGGCTAGAAAGACAGAGAGAGAGAGAGAGAGTCTCTGGGAGAACAAGTGCAGTTGCAGGCGCAGTTTTAGAGTGACACTCGCACTTGGACTCAGCGGGCGCTCGAGGCTGAGCTGTGGCGAGCGAGAAGAGACAGTCTTTGGCGCCCAGCAGCAACTGGGCGGCATTCAGATTCAGATTCAGACGCTGGTGATTGAGATTGAGATTGGGATTGAGACTGAGATGAAGACTAGGATGGGCTCTGTTTCGGACATTGGTCAGTGGATGATGCGCTCGCCATAAGAAAAAGTCGCTTGGTTGAAAAGGAGCGCCACTTTCGAGCGTTTCCTGCGCTCGATGGAAAAGGAGAGAGAAGAGCTGCGTTTGACAAAACTGCTCAGCAGAGAAAAGGGAAGACAAACAAGCACGCAGAAGTAGAAGTAGAAGACACAGTCTCAGTCTTTGGGGGCAAAATATGAGATGACGACAAAATAACATGCAATTTGCCGCCGAGCTGCCTGCTCGAATCGCAGACACTCTGCGGCATCTCTGCATCTCGGTCTTTGTCAACTGCTCTCAAGTGAGAGACAGAGACTCTCTGCCTGAAAGTCCCACTCTCTGTCTGCATCTGTGGCCAAGATGAGCTGAGATCTCGATCGTCGCACAGCTTCCAGTTTGGCGGCGAGTGATTTTTGGGCAGAAAATGGGCGAAAATGCACAAAATGCGCTCGCAACTGTGAGCACAGAGGCCCAACTGGCCCACTTGGACGCCGATTGATCTTCTGCTCTGAGCGGCAGCGAGCCAAACATTGTTTCTGGCGACATTGAGCATTGAGTATTGGGCATTATTGAGCCGGCCTGAGCCAGTTGTCTGTCCTCTAAGACAGACTGTCCTCGGCGAGCATGAGCTTGCAGTTGGAAGCTGTGCATCTCTCTGCACACTTTTCCGCCTTGCTCGGCGCACTAATTTTTGCAAAAGGTGCTTTTTTCCACTTTTTCCCAAACTTTTTCGCACACAAATCGCAGACTGCCTGCGATTTGTGTTTTGTCCACTCGAGATGCACAGTGTAGCCAAATGCAACCAAATGCAGCCAAATGCAACCATTGCAAAGATTGCGCAAGGAGCTGCGGACAAAACTCATTAGCGCTCGCCACTGCTCGCCCCTAGCCAGCTCGACCAGTTGAAAGCTTGGCCGAAACAAAGGTGGCCAGCAGGAAAAGGCCAAGCAGAAGCCGCAGTGGAACGGCGCTCACCTGAGGCGCCTGTTGAGCTTCATGCGGGCGAAGACTGTCCGCGGGGAACAGTGGAAAAGAAAACCACTTGTTGTGGTTCCGATCGATCAGCTCGCGTCGAGTGGCGAGCGGCCGACGAGCAGCAGTGAGCAGGCGAGAGATAGTGGTGACTTGGCGCGCGAGACAGTCCACTGAGCTTTGCTTTTCTCTTGGTCAGCTTTGCAGTTCGGAAAATGTTCAAGAAAGATGCATTCTCATCATCATAACTCGAGAGGATAACTCGAGAGCTCAGCCCCAACTCCACTGGTTACAGCTGAGGGCAAGCGAGTCTGCAAACTTGGAACGAGAAGAAGCGAGACGAGCAGAACTGTGGCGCCGATCGAGCCAGCAGGACAATCGATTCGAAGACAAACTGATGAGCAAGGCCGCAAGCTTGGCCGATAATAATTTCATCATTCGTCTGTGGGAATTGGGCGCCACTTGGCACACAATGGACTGCCTTGGGCAATGGACTGTCTTGGGCATTTCAGTGTGCTCTATGGACAGGGTGAAATCGAGCGCCAGTGTTTCTCTGTCTTCTTCTCTGCCTCTTCTCTGCCTCTTCTCTCATGTGCCTCTGTTTGCGTGCTCTTGGCGGCCACTGAATTGGTCTCGCGTGAGAGGAGCCCAAGTCGACGAGAAGAGACCAGCTCAGCTTGGTGGCCGCTTCTTTAGAGCATTCTCCTTTTCCCCAATTTGGACTAACAATTTTCCATCTTCTTCTCTGTTCGCCTTTTGCGCAACATTGCCACTCTCGAGCGAACTTCGACTTTGAATTTTCTGTATAAATTTAAATTCAATAAAGAGGAGCAAAGATTCTTCTCTCTGATCACTGGAACAAATCCGAATTATCCGAATTATATAAGAGATATTAGGGCCCAATGCTAAGCAGTGGGGCAAAAATCGCAAAAATTGCAAAAATTGCAAAAATTGGAAAAATCGTCCGCGAAGACAGTGGCGCCATCTGGTGTGAAAAAGTCGCACTTGCACTTGCATTTCTCTCCACTTCTCTCTGTCTGCTCGCTGGATTTGGGCCTGAAATTGTCGCCCCAAATTGCACACAAAACACAATTAGCCACAAATCTCAGCTGATAACTATCACTTAGCTGAACATTTATTCGACTCTCCAGCTCCACTCGCACGAGATACTCACCACCTGTTTGCTGAGGATCCATCTTGGAGTCTTTTTTGCTGATTTCTGTGTGTGCAAATCTGTGCAAATTGGATTTCAAATTGATCTTCAAATTGTCTTGTCAATTGTCTGGTTCCGCTAAATGAATCTGATGGTCAATTTGAGACTATTTTGGACTGTCTCCGAGACGCTTGTTCGCTGCAGCTTGGCGCTGAAAGTGGGCCTAGTGTGCGATGTTGATTGTTGATTTTGGGCCGCAGACTGTCTGTCGGGCGAGCACACAGTGAGCTTGGCGGGCTTGGAGAGTGTGTGCGTGTGCACTATTTGCTGGTCGCCAGTTAACAACTAGGATGAGCGAGCGAAGTGCACGAACGGCGACGAGCGACGAGCCAAGTGCGCCGGCGCGAGACCAGCGCCAAATAGGCTCCCAGCGCGCAGGAAGGCCAACTTGAAGCCAGCAGAGACGAGCTATCAGTGCACACTGGCCTCTAGTGCGAGAGACAGTCTGCGATGGTCGCTTGTGGATTGTGGATTGTGGATGGTCGATTGTGGATTGGCGATTGGCGATTCCCGATGGGCGATTGTCGCTGAGGGTCGGCGGGCAAACGTTGGACTGTGGCTGTGCCTGAGAAGCGAGCTCAAAGTGGCGCAGCTCTTTTTCGCTTAACCTTTGCGTGGCGGATGCAAAAAAGGTGGCCAGGAGACGACTTAATTTGCGCCCCTCCTTTGGTTGGGGCCTTTGGTTCAGGCAGACGAGGGCAGACACAGTCGTCGGGATCGGCCAGCGAGCGGTGGTGCTGCGATCACTTCTGCTCGTTCCAGAGCTCGTCTGTGGCCGCTCGTGGTGGTGGTTGGGCGAGTGGAGAGAGCAGAGAGCAGAGGAGCAGAGAGCAGAGAAGCTTTGGGGGCGAAATGTGGAGGAAAGAAGGTGGCTGAGGAGGAAAAAGAATCAAATTCTTTTCTTTTGTTGTCATCTGACAGGACGCGCTCTTGGCGCTCTGCGCGCACACAGGACAGTTAGCGGCGCACTGCTCGCCTCTTCTTCGCATTCTGTCCAATGCCATTTTTCCATATTTCGTGCGCGCCTGCTGCCCTTCTCTGCGCGCCCAACTCCTCACCGCACACACTCCTCTTTTCATATTTCACTCCGCTGGGAAACAATCTATTTATTTTGCCGCCCGCTTTTGGGCTGCTCTTCTTCTCCTTTGGCGCGCCTCTTCCCGTTTCCTCGCTTGTGCTCCTTCTCCTGCTCCTGCTCCTAGTCAACCATAGTCCATAGTCCATAGTCCATGGTCCATGGTCCAATGTCCAATGCCCCATGCCCAAGTGATAATGATTGCCGCCGGCCACAGATAACTGGCCCAGAGCCGTGCTCCTGATTGCGCCCGCCGGGCCAAGGTGAGCAGATGATCGTTGGGGCCGGCGGATCAGACTTGCACTTGGGACAGCCTGCGGGGCTTACAACTGGGGCCCCTGGTCGCTTGGAAGGCGATTCGATTGAGACATCAAAGCGAATCGGGACAACACGGCGACGCGTCGGGGCCCAATTCTGGTTGGCCTCTGCTGGATTGTTGCTCGATTGGTGTGGCTGGAGCGTGGAAGATGGAGCAGAAAAGTGCCATATTTCGCGCGCTCACGGATGATAAGTTGCACGTCTGCCACTTCGGCGATTGTCTGCCCTTTGCCGAGTGAGTGTCTGCCGTTTGGCGACTATCTGGCGAGCGGCGAGCGGCGAGTGTCCCGCGGGCCAGCCGGCAAACAAAGAGCAACACGTTGGCCGCCCGAGAGGCCCCGATCTGCTTCCAGCCGGCGCCTCTGCCACGGGCGACGGTGTGACACGGGCGGGACGGGCCGCGAGGGCAGCCAGCGAGCAGAGAGCAGAAAACGGAAAGCAGAAAGCGAGCAGGAACCGGCAGCAGGGCGACAATTGTTGCTTCGGGACGAGCGGGACTGGGCGGCCCGCGCGGAGAGGCGGGGAGCCCGCGGGACGAACTGGGCGCGCGGCTGCAGCATAGGTTTCGCCAAAGTTCGCTGGCGCCGCGCGCATCTGGCCTGCAGAGTGTGTGCGGCGCGCACTGCGAGCTGCGGGCCCGCACGGCCCGCCCCTGCGCTCCATCCCGCCCGCACGGCCCGCGCCGCCGACCGTCACCTCGCGCCACTTCCCCGCCAGATTAGCGCCCCCAGTTGCTTAGCCACTGGGCCATTATGTAAGCGCCTCCACTCCGGCGACACTCGCAAGTCGCCAGCCGCCGGCCGCCGCTCGTCGCTGGGAGTTATTGCGCCCCGATTAGCGCAATAACTCACCTCCGGGCCAAGGGGGCGGCCGGGGCGTGTCGGCGGCCGAGCCTCGAGCTTCGAGCGTCGAGCGTCGAGTGCCAGTCGGCCAGTGGACGCGGCCTGCCCCTCGGCGCCACTGCGCCATTAATCACCGGCCGGACGGGCGCCCATTGAGCGTCGAGGGGCGCCAGAGACGAGCGGCAATTGCGCGACGCCCCAAGGCCAACGACGGCAAACAGACAAGTGGCAAGCGACGAGCGGCCAGCCCAGCGGCCTTGCACACAACTGCAACCACCTTGCTCGTCACCCTGAGGAGCGTGCGAACTGTCGCCGAGCTGCCGAAGGGCGACGCCGATTGAATGAGCGTCGCAGTGGCGCTGTGTGTGGCCTCCACTGGGCACTCTCCACTGGCAGGGGCGCTGAATTTGAATATTTGCTCGCCGCTCGGCAGGAAACGGCCTGTGGAGCGCGCAGTTGAAGTGCAGAGAGAGACAGGAATAAATAGACGGGCCGTCAAGGCCGCCGTTTGTCGACAACAAGCCAGACGTTGTCATGGTTCATTGGCTGATTGGGCGCCTGTGGTGTGCCCCAATTGGAAGTGCGCGGCGGGCGAACTTTGCCCAGTTTTCTCCACCCAAGGCGAGGCGCGCGCATCCCAGTTCGCCGGCGCACACTGGCTCGCGCCTCTTGGGCAAAAGTTGCAGCAAATGGCGCAAATGGGCAAAACAGGCGAACAATCAATGCTCGCGAGTGACGCGCACTTGTCTGCGCCAGTCCATTGGCTTCACGCAGACAAGTGCGCGCTCTGTGCGCTTTCTGTGCGCGCAAATTCGCTGCAACGCGCCAAAGCTATAAACAGTCTGCCTGCAGGACCAGCGCGCAGCAAGCAGTGCCGAAAGTGGTCCTGCAGGATGCTCGCTTCCAAGCTGCAAATCGGCGCCCAATGGCCACAATTAGCTGCCCAAAGCCACTCCTGAGCGCAAAACAATGGACAGCCGGCGAGACGGACGAGCAGAGAAGCAGAGCCAGAGAAGCGGCAGGGCTAGTCTGGGGCCGCCCTCTCAACTGGTGGCCCTCGCAACTGGGCCCCAACGGCGGCCGAGGGTCGACAGCTGCCACTAATGACCACTAATGTCGTCATCTAATGTCCGGCCGCTCGTCGTGGGGCGGCCCGTTTGCTTTTCGGGGGCAGTTGTTATGTTTGCTCGACTCTGTTGGGCCGCGCGATTGTTATTGCGCGCCGTTTAAGCGCATTAAAGTGGGCCAGTTGCCGTTTGGCCGATGGAGAAGGGCAGCAAGTTGCAAGATTTGCGGACTCGGGCTCCATTTGCTGCCGGTGCTCAAGTGGCCGTTCGATTGAGCCATCGGAGGGCGTCCAGCTCGGCCGAAGTGACTCCAAGTGGGACAGTCTGGCGGCAAGTGGCCGATATCTGGCGGACGAATCGGCGGCCTCGAGGCTGCATCAATGGGGGCGAGCCCTGAGTGAGCTGGCAAGAGCAGGAGGAGCAGGAGGAGCAAGAGGAGCTTCTAAAAGAGAGAGCAAAAGAGAGAGCAAAAGAGCGCAAAAGATGGGCGCTGCAAATTGAATAACAGTTATAAGTCATCCCGGCGGCAGTGTCGCGCGCGCACGAGAGAGACTGTGTGGCGCAATGGGCGAGTGTTGCGCGAACTTTGGCCGAGCGGCAACTGCGCACTGAGCAGTGAGCAGCATCGAGTAGTGCTGAGCATTTGGCGAATTTGTCGCACACAGTCTTTGTTTGCCCTCAGCCAGATTTGCGCCGCACACTGCCCCGAACAGACTGCCTCTCGCACACTGCAATCTCGGCCCACACTTGTTCCCAAGCAAGGCAGACTGTGTGCACTTGCCCCAATGGCTTCTCGTCGTTTGGCCTTTTCGCCTTTTGGGGAGCTGCCCTCTTTGCGCTCGCCCATTTTCTGCTGCGCCAAGCTCAACTCAACTCAACTCCACTCCACTCGACTCCACTCGGCCGGGCACAAACAAACTGACAAACAAAAAGGACAATAATAATAATACTCAAACACTGATCACCATCATGATCATCATCATCCATCGGGCGCACTTGCGCGCTGCAAAACAAACAAACGGCCACCGTTCCTCCTCTGCCCTCGTCTCTCCTCCTCGTGGAGCTCACTTTCAGGCTGAAACCTCAGCTCAGCTCAGCTAAGGCTCTTTCGCTGCTCTTTTGCTTTTTGCGCCACTTTTGCTCAATGAACTGGCCGTGTGAATGAATTGGAGGCGGCGCCACAAAGAGGAGAGCATCCAGCCCTAAGGTCCACTGCTTGACTGAAGCTCCACTTCGAGCTCAGCTCTGAAGGGAAGCCAAAAGGGGAAAAGCAGACGGGGGGAAAGCAGCTGAGCAAGACAGTGCTTAGATGTGGGCCGAAATTGATCTGCTTGGAGTTGGCCGAGGGGCAACAATAACAATTATTGGGGCCGCGCGTGGATATTTTGTTTCCACGCGCCGCACACAGTCTCTGGCGGAGAGGCGCACCATCAGCCAAAAGTATGGTGATAAGTTTCTGTGCAATGCTGCGCACAAATGTAACCTTATTTTTGACGCGCAATGTTCAGTCTCTCGCACGCCCGCAGTGCAGCAGAGCAGCGCTGACTCACCGCAGCCAGTCTCTGGCCGGCGTCTAAGTGATTGGCTGCAAATGGAGACTCGCCCACTCTCAGCGCCACACTTCTGGCCAGCCGGCGACACTCGCCCGCAATCAGTCGCCAGCAATCGGCCGGCGCACACTGAACACACTGGGCGCCAATCCACGCCGGTCACTTCCGGCGCGCCTCCACTGAGAAGCTGGCCACTTTGGGCTCACTTTGGGGCGCCACTTTGGGGCTCAGTGTTGGGTCAAAGCTGAGCCAGTTGGCCAGCTGAGGACACGCGACGACGGTGAGCAGCAGATTCATTTATTTATTGGCCGCACACAAAGGAGCCTAAGCAGAAGCAGCTCCTCTTTGAACAGCGAGCCCAAAGAGGAGGAGCTGCCCTCTGCTTGACTCTATTCTGCAGCCACTTTCCACTGGGGCCAGAAATCAATTTCAGGTCACGTTCCGGCACGCGCGCCTCCACTTTGGGCGCAAAATGGTGTCAAGTAATTACACGCGCACGAGATGCCATTAGGGCGCAAAATGGGCGCTCCTTGCTGCTTGAGAGACTGGCCGCTGCTTCAGACTGGCCGCCGGAAAGTGAGCTCACCGCCCTTGGCTCATCCCAAACTGCCAGTCTTGCGCCGCTTGTCTTCCACTCGCAGTCTTCCGCTCCTACTCTTCCGCCACTCTCAGCCCACTCGAGCCGACGCGACTGCTCCAGAAGAGGCGTCTTCTGAAGAGCCGCCGAGCAGGACGGTGGGCGGCCACTTCCGGCGCGCAAGTTTGCCGCTCCGGAGAGACAGTCTGCGGAGAAATTGGGAAGACTCGAGTGCGGCTGCGCGCCGCAGACAGTCTGCGGGGGCAAAGGAAAGGGAAAGAAAATAAAAGAGCGCGCAATTTGCGCCCACTTTTATTAAAAGATCACCGGCCGAATAATTGGGCTGCTCTGCGCGCTCTTGCCCTCTGCTTGCCCGCTGCTTGCCCATGGCTTGCGGCGAGTCCTAGTTGCGCGTCCCAGTTGCGCGTCCCAGTTGCGCGCGCGTCTTTATTAAATGCCAATTCCCTCCAACTGTTTCTGTCATTTGTCACTGGCCTCTGATCTTGTTGCGCGCGGACCACACGCGGCGCCTTCCAAACTCGCCCAATCGCTGCTCAACTGGCCCAATCTCCGCCCACTTCAGTCTCCAATTCAGCAGCTCCAATTGGGCCCAATTCAGCCTCCACTTGGTTGCCAAACTCTGTCCACTTGGCCCCCAAAAGCTAAGCAAACAAGCGGCTAATCGCGCGCTGGTGTCATGATGGATGTCCACTGGCCGTGACAGGTTTGCGCGCACCACCACCAAGCGGCCGACCACTCTCTGCGGCAAAACTTGCCCCAAACGCCGCCAATTAGCCCCCGACCGCACACTTGACTCCGCCCGCTCGGCCCACCGCTCGGCCGGGCCGCCACTTCCGGCCGGCGGACGCGCCCGAGCGGAAGAGCCGAGCAGCAGGCGAGCTGAGGGGCGGCTGTTGCGTGGCTGTCC
>Ga0058701_10001818_pt1 | contig 15564 bp, 12 predicted proteins | sample AgamicOrMae_FD_97039 | JGI IMG/M metagenome (GOLD analysis project Ga0058701, IMG submission 97039) | Agave microbial communities from Guanajuato, Mexico - Or.Ma.e | ecosystem: Host-associated > Plants > Phyllosphere > Phylloplane/Leaf | place: Guanajuato, Mexico | collected 2012-06-04
ACAGCATGTATTTCAGGTAGTGTATAAGAGATACCCATAAATAGCAAAATCGATTCAAAGCGCTCCCAAGGTCCTTTTGTTTGGTAGCGCTATTGATAGGTCTTAACTAAGTCTACAAGGTCTGATAGATCCAAACCGGCAAGTTTAAATAATTCCTGTTTTTGGTTTTGTTTATACCAAACGGGGAAAACTATTTACAGTAGATAGTTACGAAAGTTCTTTTTTCTCGTTTATGCTTACAAAATACCTTGTCGGTGCCTTTTTTAAATGTAAACTATTTCTCATGTTTTTGACATGAAAAAAAAGGAAAAAGTAATCGGGATAACCACCCAGCGATGCAACTTGACAAAAGTTCTGTCACGCGAGAATAGTAAAGCCATTCTCACCTGGTTCAGTCAATATACCAGAATTTTTATTCGCTGTATCGTCTCAATTCAAAGAAATATCACTCTTTCGGTGTCCTGAAACTTTACTCTATTCATTTCCCGAAAATCAAATTTGCACAGTACATTAAAAAGGGAGTGTTTATTGACCAGACTTCCCATTTAAAATGTACTAGATCGGATTTCGTGCGTTGAGGTCAACTCCCATTTAATATGTATTAGGTTGGTTCCGTGCGTTCGAGTCTCCCGATATAAATGCATATCGGGTAAATAGCAACACCCTATAAAAAAGATCAATTCCATTCGCACGCCTAAATTCGATGGTTTTAAATAAAGCTGTACTACTTGAAACTGCTGTTTCAAAACTATACAACTTGCAATTTATGACCATAGGAATTAGCTCTTTCTTGAACGAGCATTTCAACTAGTACAGTTACATTTGAAGCCTTAGCCACGTTCATAAAAGGGATACTTGAACGCACGGAAACCAACGTAATACATTTTGAATGGGGCAGCGTGTGAATAGTCAATGCGATTAACCCACTACCGCCCAGCGATGCCGTTCGGAAACAGTAAAATTTATTTAAGAGGATCTTTTTAGTTTATCATTATCACAATTTAAAAAATATCACCCCTCTGGAACCCTTAAATTCAACAATTTAGGCATTTTCCAAAGCTTCAAATTGCGTATTAAAAGGGAAAAACACTTCGAATTTCTCCAAAGCTGAATTTCACTCCAAATACTTTGGGCTGTAATGGGTTAAAGAAAGGCACCTTCAGATTTGTCAAGGTCTTAATTCCACCGTAAATTTTTCGACCAGTTTTTAGGGGTAAAAGTCAAAAATAGAACAGCTAAGCTCATCATTTTTGTTACATTCTGAAATGAGGAGCGTTCTCCCGGACAAGTCGGACTTTTTACAGCTCAACTGCTGACTGGTCAGTGGCCGCAATGACTTCCTCAGTGGCTTCCATAAAATTGTGCGGCGGTGGCGGTACAGTTGTCCGAGTTATTTGTGGGCTCGGCAGCGCCCGGCCCGGCGCTCTCCGCTGTCAAGACCAATGCATTTAATATCTCTGTCGTTACGTTTTCCCCCGACAAAAACGTGTTGCACTCGCGACGTGTTTTTGCCACTCTGCGACTCCGAGTCGGACGAAGTGCCTGGAAGATCAAGGGAATTTTTCTTTGCCTGGGAAAGAGCTTCTGGGATATTGTGTCTACATGCTGGAGTGCCGTGCGCTGCTATTGACGATTATTTTTCCTTATAACATTTCAACAGGCCTCACAATCTCGTGTCACTGTTTTTATTTCGTTCCCAGCGGCGTTTCACTTTGATATTTGTTGTTTTGAAAGCTGGAAAGTTTTCTTAACCTATTGCGCTGTACTGTACATTTGAAAGAGTTCTCAATCTCATGTTCCACCGTCTCCAAGGTGGGCAATTTCGTGTTGACAGGTTAAGTAGTTACCTATCTTGTGCCTCAGTTCTCTACCGCTCTGCCGCATATGCCGCTTAATTCTCGATTGCCATCACGGAAAAAAATGGTATTGCTACGGCAACAAAATTAGGGACAACTATTTTTTTTTTTTGTTGCTGCAACCAAACGTTTTGTTGATAGAACTTAACATTTTGTTGTTCTAACAAAATATTTTTGTTATCCCTATTTTAACAAATGATTTTGTTAGTATAACAAAACCTCTTTTCCCGCAATAATTGCCTCCAAGAAGTGGCATCACACTTTAAATTTGAATCAGTGTGAGTCTCTGAGATTCAGTGAATTTTCACTGATATTCAGACTCTCACTGATTCAAATTCAAAGTGCAGTGTTGGCGATAATGTCACCCTTCTAGTGATTGATAAGAACGAAGTGATAGGGAGCGAGGCGAGGTAACCTAACCTTTGTAAACGGCATGCGGCTTGGTGACATTTTTAAGTATGGTTAGGTTGGATGCATTGTGCCCTGATCCACTGTTGCCGCATTTGTTGCACAGTGCTCGGCAACGAAAGGTGAAACACAAGAGTTAGAAAATGTCTTCTTGCTAACATAGTGTGTCTCTGCCTTCACATTTTGTCAATAATTTAAGGATTAGAGAGTATGAGTTTTATTAATTTAATGCAGTTTTGTTAACTCAAGAAGTTCTTAAAACATAAACTATCCTTGTTCTACAAAATAGGGGGGGTATTGCCTAAGGCTGTGTTGGGACAATTTAGGGAATCGTGTGATGTTTTTTTTCGTCTTTTTTTTTGTTAACTGCGCTTAGTTAACAATTATCCTACTGTTCTTGTAAGTACCAACTTATTTGGCCATTTTTTGTTTCCGGAACAATAAATTTCGCTTAGTTTAATAGAGCTGGGAAGGTTGACATTTTGCGTGTGAGCCGATTTTTTTCAACGCGATATATCACACCGTGTGTAACGGATGTTGCAGGCAAGACCCCTTATCAGATTTCGATCACCGGCCTTTATTGGGTCAATAGGTCAAATTATTTTAGCGGAAACTACAGCTCGATACCAATCTCGTCTCGGGTCATTAGGTCAGGATGAAAAATACCGCGGATAATATAATTGCGTGTCTACGTTGATGGCAACTTTGCTATTCATGTTTCAAAACTTCGGAATGACATCAGGTAAAGAACGCAACGTCTTCAAGCGAACCGAAAACTTGTCCCTTTTTTCCAATTTACATTTCTAAGTTGCCATCCGTCGACTCACAAAAGACTACATTTTTTTGCTGCTTGTATCTCTGAAATGTACTCAATGCTCGACGTCCGCAGCCGCAGTATCTTTAAGCTAGTTTGACGCGCGACGCTAAACTTAGAAGAAGAGAACGCTAATTTGCCTGAAATTGGATTAGAACCGTTGTAATTGCTGGATTATTGTCTTCAGAGTGGATAATTCAACTCGATAGGCGTCAAATCTCGACGTTGAGTCAATTACGGCATTTGAAGACTGTCTTGAGAAGCTGTTGGAAAGAAAGTGTCCGCGTAAGTTAGACTTTAATGTTTTCCTTAACTGAAGTCTCGTGTAAAACTAATTGCTGACTGGAAAAGATTTCCAAGAAGTTGTTTAGTTGCCTTTCCTGCTCAAATAGACGGCCGTATATCCATTTCTTCATAACGTGATTTCTCATTTTAATTAATCATTTAGTAATCGTGTTGTAATTAGGTTTACAGTGATAACCTACTTACAGAGCTAATGAAAAGGGGAAATATAATTGTCGAAACTCATTTGCAGTTAAGTAAATGTATTGCGAATCATTTTTTTAAAAATCCGAAGATTTTGTTGCAGCGAGCTGACACATTGATTTTATGCAGCTAAGAGCATGGAACGTTACGTTGATTCAATGTCTAGGTTAGCGGTTATAACTTATAACGCAACTCTTTTTTAACCTGAAACGGAATAGAAATTTAGAATAGTTGGCATGTGAACTTAAATTACAGGTTAGGTGAGGTTAGCTTGAGGTATCTTTCGGTAGGTTAAGGTTAGGACAGGTCAAGACAGGTCAAGTGAAATCAAGTTCAGGTTAAAAACGTTTGGTTAGGTAGGTTAAGCTAGCCTATTGCCTGTCTTGAATCATTAGAGCATATCCGCTCATGCTGGAATGATAATATGTGTAATAAAAAAGTTCTCGTAACAAACAAAACAATTCCCAGCTGCAAGGCACACGAAAAGGCGGGATGACGAAGAAGTTTTGAGCTTAAAATACTTTCGGGATGACTTGAAATGGACAGACGCGCGTTACATCACGAGTTCGTACCTATAAACGAAACTTTTATCAATGTTAAAACGTGTCTTTCAACATTTTGGTGTACGGCAGAGCCTCTTAACGCATATATTTCCCCTGGGGGTAGGCTGTAACAAGTAACACCTCAAGTATTTCTGCGCATCACTGTACCAGTCTCGCTGAACGTTGCGCCGTCCCCATCCTGAGCGCATACTTGGCGGGCAAACACGTTTTACCTTCCTCATTTCGTTCCGTACTTCATGAAATGAATTAGGGAATAATTTAACAATTTATGAATAATGTACCGTACACTTTCCTAAGAAGAAGCCCCTAACTCATTTTTTGCGCAGCTTAGTTCAGCCCGAGAAAATATTCCCTTTTTATAGTTTTCCCCCTGAGTATAGTGGTTGGCTTCTTCAGCTTTGATGTGCGTTTGGTGGGACGAGCTGGTGTGCGGAATGCCTGCATGAGAGAACTGCTGACGAGATTGTATGAATTCGTCGCGTTTGTCTGATTGCGACACAGCTAAAATACTAGACCCCTGAAGATTTTCTGAAACGATAGGCAACCCGCTCAAAACTGGCGTCATCCGTGTTGCCTACCACTTGCTGAATGTACAGGTATTGGACCCGTAGTGTGCCCAACGCTTGGCACTTGTGTCGATCAGGTTTCATGCTAATTTCAGAAAACATTCAAGAGGCTTGTCACTCGCTATTTACCTTTTATTTTAGGCAGTCGTGTCTACGCCGACTTAGCTTGTTATACACGATAGATGTATCAAAAGACTTATCACTAAAAATCTCTCTTTAATTAAGCCGATTTGTTCGATGAAGATGTCAACAGGCCGGAAACTAAAAAACATATAAAATAAAACCGTTTTGAATTCGTAGGGAAAGCCCGTATAGGACTTCTAAACTTTTAAATGAAGGAAATACCAGTTTTCTTGTAAAATTGAGTCTTAAAAATTATGAGGCAGAGGTGTCATACTGTTGAAATCATAAAACTTTCTATTTTATTTCTCTGTGTTGCTTTACATCATTATTCCTGTAGATATTTATAAATGGTAAATTTTTGATGAGAAAGTGTTAATTCTCAAATGTTTGCTTTACGGGGAAAAAATGTTTTTCACGCCACAAGTCACCGATTTCTGGAATTGAAGGTTCTGGGCATTCGGTCGTTATGAGGTACTTAAATCAGTCTAAAACTTTATGACGAGTCTAAAGCCGAGCTCTAAACAGAGCTATAAAGCCGGAATCGCAAAAGCGAAGGTACTAACTTAGGCCGGAAGTGACCACGACCGAAGTTATCTTGAAGCCACACCCTGCCTTCACTCTCCAGTCCTCATGTACTTTGTTGCACTTCACATGTGAACCTCACAGTACATCATTCAATTCCTCAAGAAAAAACATGTTTTTTCAACAAAAAAAAACTAATATTTTGTAGAAAAAAAGTTAAACACAGAACTTGTAAAAATAATGAGCGTAAGTCTTTCAAAAAGATCACCTAATCAGAATTAAAAGCGAACTTACTGACTTAAGTCCTTGGTCTCAAACAATAAAACTCTCACCGTGCAAAGAAATATCTGCTATCTTAAGCTACTGTACGTATTTTAAGTTAGGTCAGTGTAGGTTAGGTTACGTTATGTAATGTTCGTTTTTTAGTTATCCAATATTAGTTTCGTTAAGATCAGGCTATGGTCTGGTTTTACTACATTACATTTTAACCCATTAACTAAAATAGGTGAAGAAGGTGGGCTGAAGGTAAATTCAATGTACTCGCTAAAGCACTATGAGATTAGGACTAGACATTTTTTACGATATGCGGTCGTCATAGAAATAGTATTTTTGAGTGAAGGTCTGGCAACAGTGCAAAACTCGACGATATTGTGTGTGAGGTCCTGTCACGACACGGGCTGCAGGCTCACTAAACTCTAGGTTCTAGTCATGGCCCACGCTTGCTGGTATAGGAAGCCCGGATTTTCATTTAAGTTGAATAAGCCTAGCGCAGCATCTGCGTGCATGGCCGTTTCCCCCGCGAGGCCCTCCTCCTTTCGTCCTTTCACTTTGGAAAAATCTCGCCTCCTCCGTCCGGAACGATGATCCCCCGAAATCTGCCCCATGTGCGCGAATTGCCTTTATTGGCGTAATTCTTTATTTTACTTTATTCTCATAAGAAAACTCGCTGGATTTGAAAATGGCGTGATTTTGCGACTTGTACGTGTTTAGTGTTTGGTCAGGTCGTAAAAATGATGTATTTTGCGAGTTTAACGAGCTCGATACTCCTCTCGCTGAGTTCTTTCTCAAAGTTTTGATATACCGACTTTTCTGAAGAAGAAAATCCTCCAAAGAGGTGCCAGTCTGGACACTCCTTTCAGAGAAATATTGTTGTTAAACCATGATATTTAACCCATAACAGCCCAAAATATTTGAAGTGAAATTTAGGTAAAGAGATTTTTGGTGGATTTTTACGATTAAATTACGTAATTTTAACCTTTGGAAAATGCCTAAATAATTGAATTTCCGGTTTCCAGAGGGGTGATACTTTTTAAATTGTGACGATACTGAACCAAAAAGATCCTCTAAAATACTTTTTTGTTTCCGAGCGGCATCGTTGGGCGGTAATGGGTTGAGGTCATTTTCAAGATAGTAAAAACCTAACCCAGTTTCAGGTAGTCACATCCCTGTTTTTGGTCTAGAGGTAAAACAGAGGAAGTGCGTAATTTTATTATAAAGATGACCAATCAACAACGATGTTAATGATAAGATCTCCTCAAGAGCTGTCGATTGATAATTGTTATTGAAAGGTAAATATTTAACAAACCGAATTACGCTCTCTTCTACTGTTACCTTCCTATCTAAAACACGTATGAGACCACCTAACACAGGGGTTAGTTTTGTAACGAATTTCAATACCTTTGCGGAAAAAAACGCTTTGAAATTGATATCTGTGTAAAAGACGTTCTTATTGTTTTGGCATCGTTTACAGGTAAAATGGTCTCATTGTCATTTTGGCTCATGGGTTCGGCAAACTCTTGCATCACTGCAGTTAAAAAAAATCGACCTATTGGTGTTTGGATGTTTCAATTAGTGTAGGTTAGACTTCTGGTACAGTTTCCACGCATCATAACGGAAATTGATCGTGATAAATAACAGATTTTGTCGCGTACTGTGAGACCAACTCAGTGACCCGACATGACAGTTAGACCTTTCTGAACCGTCCCAAAAAGGTGAGACCTTGAACGGTCTAAAAACGATGAGACCTTCTTACACTCAGACATCAAAATAAGCATCTTTCGTTTCGTTCCTTTTTTTAGTTAATGCACTTTGATGTTTTGCGATGCGTGGATCTTTTCATCAAAGATAGAATTTTTGTGCGTCTCTCAAAACCCAGTAGGCTTGAGTTTTTGTCAATAAGATTTGCCCTCTAATAAATATTTTAAGAAACAGGAGCCATGTCAATAGAAACCACTGCTTGCTATAAAAATTACACGTTACTGGTATTACCTTTTCTTTTTCGTCTGTGATAGATTTGAAAACTCAGTTTCAATACTATTAATTTCTACCTCTTTGATCCATCCAAACACATTTTTTAAATCAATTGATATCAAATGTATCCACCAAATATTTATCCTCATCTTAGTTTGATGATCATCTGTAAACAACTATTTAGGTCAGGTTAAGATAGATTGATTGTGCCCAGTCTCCTACTCCACTTGGCTTGGCGATGAAAGAAGAAAAAATCTAACTTCGAAAACGGAGAATAAACGCTCTCCAACCTTCTAAATACCCTCTGTTTTCGAATTCGACACGCACTGTTAAAGTGTCATTGTTTCGAGTTTTCAGTTACCTCAAACTACAGCCGTAGCTTAATGTAATGCACCTCAGCGGATATAATAAAGCTGATCCGGACCAAAAAATATGATGTCATATACAGAGACAAGAAGGAATAAAAAAAGTTGCCCTCGCCGTAGGTCTATGGCGCTTCAACATGGTGTCATCCAAGCTCGGACGTGAAGTGAGGCCAGGCCGCAAAATATCGGTAGCAAGTCTGTCCCCAAAGGCCCCATCCAGGCGACCCCCCGCCCTTTTTTAAACATAAAAACCAATCCCAAGTTAGGACATAAACACTCAAAGCGCCCTTTATGGGCCGTAAAACACGAACGCCCGAAAGCTTGCTTGCCGTGTCCTCCCTTCGTCCTTGCCCTTATTACTAATTGACGAGTAGTACCTGTTGGCGGTACAGGTGCTACAAAGTTGTCACATTGCTTTGTCATCAGACCGAAACTTTGTTTGAGTGACGAAGAATGAGCTTTTGATTTTCGTGTAATTCATTATGCATTGCTGCGGCGCCACGCTCCGCAGTTATTGAGGCCATAATGTCTGTCGCCGCGCCGTCTACGATATTACAATCGCTGTGATCCGTGAACCAAAATGACTGGCAAGACAGAAACTATTGACGTGAAAGTTAAGTTCTAATCTTTTTTTTTCAACCTATTGCCCAAGACATATTCTTTTATTGACTGTGGTGAGGTCATAACGAGACCGCACCTACAACAATGTCGATGTTTTCTTTATTTGAAGAAAAGGACCCGAGTGTTTTCGGCATGATGTTATGTTTTCGGATAAAAATTTAGTGAAATGGCAATTTTTTCGCTGACTATACTTTTTTAAAACCGAATTCAAGGCAATAAGCTCAATGCGTTTTTATATTTAAAGGAAAAAAGCGGCCCGAAGCTGGACAGAAAGATGTTCCGCTATATCATTTTATTTCATTTTTAAATGTTATAGAAGTTCGATTTTTTTAAATTATTTTTCGAAGCATGATATGAAGCTAATTCGTCTAACAGCTTACTATTTTTTAAGTGTTCCAAGAGTTATGTGAAATGTCATTTCTGTGCGTACGGATGTCTTGTTTTTGTCGAAGTTCCGCGTGTTGTTTTAAACAATATATTCCGTGGATTTTAGTAAATATTTTCAAGGTAGGTGTACTAAAAATGGCCACGTTTCAATTTATTGAAATTGTAGGGCAAACATTTATTGTAAACCCGTTCTATTTTCTGCATGACTTGCAAGAATAGTACGTTTTCATTTATCTATCAGAACATAAAGCTTGATTCATACTCAAAACGCAAATTCCTGAATCGAACACAGTATAGGCAAAATGCATGATTCACAAGAAAACTTTCCGTCGATTCGAAACCAGGTCCGAAAATATTTTTGGAATCTAACATCTACTTTCAAGTTTGTGTAGAAGTGATTGAAATATTCGTTACAATATCAAGAGGGATTTTTAAATAAAAAAGTTTGGAAATTGATAGCTGCACTTACACTTTCAGAACAAGGAACATCACATTATGCATAGAGCCTCTGCAGGCAGCGGCACAACATGTAGCATCATCGTATACAACAATGCCGCTACTTAACCATGTTACCTTGCGAGTTTGCCATCTTGGTATTATCCCCTCGGTACGCTTGCTTCACACGGAAAAAATGGTTTTGTTTTGGCAACAAATTGAAGGACAACTTTTTTGTTGCTGCAACCAAAAATTTTGCCGCAGCAACGAAACGTTTTGTTGATAGAACCAAACATTTTGTTGTTGTACCAAAATATTTTTGTTATCCCTATTTTAACAAATGATTTTGTCGGTATAACAAAACCTTTTTTCCGTGCATTTGGCCTAGTCCATCAGGGTGACAAGGCTGTAAATGGTGTGTAATAAATTATTTGAACGTAAACTGATTTTTGGACACAAATATTTACGTTTCGATCGGCAGGAATTAGGCTCTTTAGAAAACTTTAATGCTGTTTCTTGATACTAGCCCCGTAAATGGATATTTAGGAGTTCTGAAGTTTAAAATCGGACCCTTAACTTCCAAGAAGATGCTCCCTGGAGAGCCTTTAAAGTTTCTTGGTCCTCTCCAGACGACTAAGTAAATAAGAAACCAATTCTGGAAAGTTTGTACCAACTCACGGTCAGGCACACGTACATTGCGAAATTTTATCGTTGACCGATTTCGCGCTATCTACCGGCATGCCACTAAGTTTACACTTCCTTGGATGAAAGACTTTAACTCATTCTTAATCAGGGAACACTTACAAAAATCCATAAGCAGCTTGAATCGCTTATTCCCGAACGTTAGGCGCTTGTAAACGCACGGTTCGGCAACCCTCAACACATGTGTGTAAGGCACTTTGCCTATGCCGCAAGCCGCAGGCGCTCTCAATTCAACATTGAAACAAAATTTTCCGTGCTATTTATTTAATTTGTAGAGCCCGGCAATGACGTTAACAGCTAGGTTAGACTAAATAAACAGTTAATTCCATGCATTTAAAAACAAATAAAATAATAATTATAATTTAAAAAAAAAAGAAAAAAAGAAAACAGAATCTGTTTAAAACATGAGGCTTGCCCCTATATTTTCGCAGTACAGGGTTAGACTAAGTATAACAATTTTTCCGACTTCGGATTTGAAAAAAAAAAATTAGACTAGACATTCTAATAAATAAAAGAGTACTTTACCCAGTCATTTTCGCTGTAAATATCCCAGAAAATTTTCGACGATCAGGGGAGCATTTCGTCGTCAAGCTGCATATATTCCAGATAAAAGGTTCCCCTTATGAAGCCCGAAAATGACCCAAGGGCCATTAATCCCTCGCCCTTTTTAAGTAGGAACTCTTGGCGAGGCTTGCTACAGCGTCTTGGCCTTCGTTGGCTGCCCGGCCACTTCGTCTGATGTTAAAAGTCCGCCCCTCCGACTAGCCCTTGGACCGGCCAAGCCGTACTGGCTCTCCTCTCGTTGACCCACCACGCCACGCTGAACTCCCCCAACCAGCTCTCCATCACATCTAAACCTTGTCTTTTTTCCCCTTCTGCGAATTTCGTAATGGTATTTTTGTGCTTTGTATCGTTTACTTTTTTGTATAACGTACACAGGCCCTTTGTCACGTTCCCTCTTTCTCTCTTTCATTTAGAAGACACATGGAGATCATTTCCTCCCTCGAAATTTGCTCCATTTACTCCAGTAATTTAACCCCTTTTTTTAGGAAATTGCGTCTGAATTCTGCGTACTGTCAAGGATAAGACGTCGTGAACTCTTTTATTGTTTTTATTTGGGATTCGTGGAGAAGCATGGAGAATAACCGTAAGGATAATCCACTCATTAAAAAAAAGGCACTCATTGGGTATTTTTCATTGCGCATGCCGTGAAAATAGAGCATGAGGGCAGCATGTAATTTACTGCTCTTTAAAAGGTAATCATACTCAGTTTTAAAGGATAGGTCCTTCTCTGTATTCATCTTTTTTCAAAGTTTATTACGTTGTGAGAATAGACGACGTACAACCGAGTAGGTTGGGGTTAACCTAGTGTTATATCTTTGCAAACCAGAGCAAAAAATAAATGGGCCGCGAAAAACTTTACTAGCCTTTATCCTAGCTAACAATGTGAGTCTTAAGGCTACACTGCCTTTTTGACGTGCAATACAAGTACCCTGACAACGAGAATCATTGTTATCAATGTCTATATACTGGTCTATACCACTGGGTGTCAGGAAGATGCCCAAACTTGTATTTAAATAACTTACAACAAAAATGTCAGAGAAATAACTCTTTTAAAAAGTTTTTCACTCAAGTTGTAGTTTTATTCGTATTTTAAGGATGTTTTGTTTAACTTAAGATACACGGTGTAACAATGTTTTGAAGGATTTCAAATATGCGTATGTTCGACTTCAGAGAGATAATTTTCGTAATGTGTGGAGATGTAGCCTCAAAGCGCAAAAGAAAGAAAACTGGGTCAGAGGAGTGACGTCATTGCAACAACCCTCTCAGCGTTTCCTAGAAAACTGTAAGTGGCCACTGCAGTGTCTGTAAAAACAGACACAAGTCACGTTTTGATTAGAATAAACGAAAGAAAGCATAATTCATCCCCCGTCCGGTTTTTATTGCTCACCCGGCTGACATGTTAGGGACCACTTCTCGAGAGGGGCCGCTTACCACCGTTTTTTATAAGTCGAAAAAAAGATGGAAAAATATGTGTCAACAGCGCTGAATGTCAAAGGTCGTAAAAAACAATCTCGGCGAATTTAATTCAAAATTTTGCATTTATCGTTGGCATGAAATAATTTCAGGCTTGTATAATATGGTCTGAATAAAAGTAAGAAAATATGAATCGTTTGTTTGATGCAAGAGAGCTTTAAACAATATGAAGTTTGCAATTGCTAACAAGTTTTATTTTTTCATTGCTCGTGAATACCGAGTGAATTTTTTGCTTTAAACTGCTTTCTTAACAAATAAAAGGCTGATTAAAAAGTTTTATTGATGGTATTTATCGGGGCCTTTTTTTCTTTAAAATACATGTTTTCTGGTTCAGTTGTAGAAATTACTTATAAACGAACGACAAGGGTTCCGTGGTTTTCGTTCGTTATAGGTGATTTTAGGTAGATTTTCGTTACTGCTGATAGGCCACTTTCTTCAATACTCATCTTCTGTTTCAATTATGGTAAACAAGGCGTAGGAATGGGCAGAGTGACCAAAGAAATAACGAAATCTGCCAGCAGCCATGGCATTATCCATGTATCACGGAAAAAATGGTTTTGTTACGGCAACAAAATTAGGGAGAACAAATAGTTTTTTTGTTGTTGTTGCAACCAAAAATTTTGCTGCAGCAACCAAATGTTTTGTTGATGGAACTAAACATTTTGCTGTTGTAACAAAATATTTTTGTTATCCCTATTTTAACAAATGATTTTGTTGGTATAACAAAACCTTTTATACCGTGATCACTGTTTGGAAAAGTCACGACGCAATGGCAGGTACCTCTCGTCTTTCTGTCGGGTTGGCTGCATGCTCACTTCGCGCGGTATTAATAATTATTTGGAGCTTTCATTTCCTTTACTGCTCTGTGTGTTTTCGAGTTTATGGAGCTCAGCCCGACCTCACGGTGAAAGCAGTCTATTTTCACAATGCTTTGGCTACCTTGTTTGTATAAATGATACTCAAATAACAGAATTTTTTTCGCAATAACCGATGTTTTGTATTAAAACCTTCGTCATTGCCATTAGTTATCGTATGTATTCAGTAAAAAATAATAATTTCTTGGTAAATATTGTTTTACGTTATTCGGCATTAACGGCTTGGTTTTTAACTATTTCTATTGTAGACAGTGTAAGCACTAAGTAGCTACAATTTCAATGTTCTGACGGCGTTTTATTTGTTAAAAAATTGAAAACGTATCACACAAGCGCCTCAGCAGATGTAATCGTATAAAACACATTTCCATCTTTTTATTCGTTTTTCTTTCATAAAACGGGACGCATTATTCGAAGAAATGTGGCGTATAGGCTACTTTCAGGGCACACGTCTTCTGCCAGCCTTTCAGGGAAAACTTTTAGTTGGCGTCCCTCTTGCCGACGCTGCCAAGTCGCGCCCCGCCGCTACCTCGATAAAATAACACAACGTATTACAAAAGTACGTGATAATCTGCTCTTCGAGAAAACAATGTCACGAGAACGTAGGAGATTCATGCCAGCGCACAGCGATGTGTACTCTCTTGATGTTTAAGAAGTCCTTCTCTATCCCTCTTCCCTTCTACTTTACATCAGAAAGCTGATTGGAGCGAGGCATAAGGCAACTATCACTTCTCCGCTGTATTTACTGACGTGAATCGTACCCTCCCCAGATTTTACCTCTTTTGACGTAGAGGCCTGGATATACTAGAGAGGAGGCATTGAGGATGCAAAACCATTGGCGCCGCCATCTTGTTTTCGAAGTTTCTTCGTAAGCTATGCGTTTGATGGTTCCATAAGAAACAACATGGCTGCCCAGTGCCTCCTCTCGAGAATATTCAGGCCTCTAGTTGAACGGTTGGCCTATTTTAGATTAAAATGCGGAGTGACGAATTACCTTAGGTATCCAACAGCTCATCTGTCTATGAATAGATATCATTGACAGGCGAGATAAAGTGGCCCGCCACCACCATTGGGCATTCCGATTGTGTTGCCAATCTTATCTAGGGTATCCGCACCTTCCGTTCGTCCAAATGTACCTTTCACCGATGATAACGTTGAAATTAACTCCAAAATTACCTCGATATTTTCCTTTGAGGTCCCCACGAAGATTTCGATATATTTTCACAAGGCCGACAACGGTAACGAGAAACAACAACGCAGTCATGAGCATTTTATCACAAGGATATTTAATGTTAGTAGCTTTGGATAGATTTAAAGAATTTTAAATCTTGGCTAGTTTGATTTATTTAAAAAAAAAAAAGAATCTCTTTCGGGTTGCACAAAGAAATGAAATTTTTGGGTAAAGTAGGTAATACCCGCTCACTGGTTAAGTTTTCAACCACCGGTATAGTATTGACAATGCGGAAAACTCCCGACAAGCCATTTCTCGTTTGGTGTGACAGCAAGTACAGATTTATCTTTAAAACTAACTCTAAAATCAACTTTACCTATTTTGTCTTCATCTGGAACGAGTTTGTGCACAAAAGAGGTATTGTTTGTCAAGAGCATAAAAGTTAATCTACAGGGAATACAATCTCCAGTATGAGAAAAAAGCCACATAGATTTTATTGTCACCCTTGTGACTTAACAACATGGCATCTTTTAGAGGACCTTAAACCTTGTAATGACTTTTCTTGCAGTGAAATGATCGTTTAGGGAGCCGCACTTTGGTTGATCATTTGCTTGGAATTGCAGTGCATTTTGCTCGGCGGCTCTGCAACCACTTGCAGCCTTCTGTTGCACAATTTCTCTTTACGTTTGCCACTAAATGGGTACTCGCGATAGCAAAAAATGTCAGAACCCTGGCCGCCCCAAGCCTATAAACTTCTAGTGCTGGCGGAATCGCCAAATTAAACGCAAAGGCTGGTGTTCACTGAGAAAATGCACCCAAGAAGGCAATATTTGGATAACGAGTGTCGACGATTCTTTCAGAGATTTTTATTCGCCTCAATTTCTCCTTTTGATTTTTTTTTCCTCTAAATTGGAGCGGATGGGTATTCCACACGATTTGGCTCTGGTTTTCTCATTAAGAATTTTTTTTAATGGTAAAAACTAAAGAAAAAGTTAAGTTTTGTTAAAGTTTTGTCTTGTGAAGTGTAATATTTTTACTACTCCGATGGGCAAATGAAAACAGACGGTCTGAAATGACACCTTCAAAACCGAACCATTTGCGGGCAATTCAGAAATGGGATTGAACATTAGGTTACCTTTACCAGTTTAAGAGATAACCGCGATTAAAAACGAAAAAGTCTCGAAGTCTGGCATAAGTGGTAAAAGTATTGCTCCTTTCCAATTTTTTTAAACCTCCATACCATAACTTGGGAACGATAAGAGATTCAACAAAAGACCACCGAATGAATTTGATTGATATTCGCTCTTTCTATCGATGTAATACAATGCTTTTTGTCGTATCTCTCTCCGTTTTCAAGTTACTGAGGTTTGAAAAATATGTTAGGGA
>Ga0058701_10001819_pt1 | contig 15563 bp, 10 predicted proteins | sample AgamicOrMae_FD_97039 | JGI IMG/M metagenome (GOLD analysis project Ga0058701, IMG submission 97039) | Agave microbial communities from Guanajuato, Mexico - Or.Ma.e | ecosystem: Host-associated > Plants > Phyllosphere > Phylloplane/Leaf | place: Guanajuato, Mexico | collected 2012-06-04
ATCTTCTGCTGGGTGCCCGCGCACATTAGAGTTGCACGTCAAGCAGACGTCTAATTAATAAATATTTTTAATTAGCTTGCTTGAGATTTCGATGGATTTATTTAATTCAGCCTCCATAAAAGCGGACTTGGAACGTCGATTGGCTGCGCGAAAAAGAATTATCATTCAACCGCAGTTAAATCGCGCATTCAAAATGAACGAAAACAAAAGACGCGTTTTCTGAATAGAACTGCCCGAGCGATCGAGTAAAAAAGTTGAAAATGAAAGATAAAGTTTCTGCGATACATTAGACGATTATTATAAGAAAGACGCATTTTTCGTAACGACTTTGTTATTCAGTTATTCGCGTCTCTTTTAATTGAGACTATTCCAGCAGAAGCTCATGTCTGTCATGAAAAAGTAATTATTTTGTTGTAAATTTTGTTTCAAGGTAGAAAAAAGTTAGGAGACAGCTTTCTCACGCCTTCTAAGTTTGTTTCCGTGGGCAGAGATAAAACGTGGTCAGGTCACCCTTGACCACAGCGGGCCGTCCTTTCACAATGAATCTTAAACTTCAAAGAAATTTGCTCCGAATCTATATTTTCCGCTATAAAACTTTGCCAATTTGGATACAGTGCGGTTTGCGAAAGTAGAACTTTGCTCTGGAAAACAACAAGGGGATATGAAGGGGATCACAGGACCCATTACACATTGCACAAGAAATGTTTTAAATATATCCTAAATTTACTAAACTTACGCTGACTATGCTTTCTATCCGAATTGACAGCTGCTTACAACCGTTAAAAAAAAGACCAAAAAGTATCCTGCTGCTAAACATTCTGCAAAGTAATCCTTTTTGCGTTTTTTTTTTTAATCCATATACTTAAGCAATTATTTTCAAAAGAAAAGAAAAGAAAAAAAGGAGAAGAAACTTTGATGTAATACATTTGACAGTAGCGGCGGGGCCAAAACCGTCATTTTTCATGGGAGGGGCGCTTGCGTAAATTACATTATACCAGCGACCTGACGCATTGGTTATTCCTTCACTCATAATTTCACATCGTGCGGCAGACTGTAACGTCTCGTGTTTTTTAAATCTTCGCCTTTTAAAATTGAATTTACCTTGGTCGCTGTAAATAATATCCCTGAGATTTATCCACGTCAGCCTTTGTTTTTGATTTCGTGCAGAGGAAAAGTGTTGTCACTGACCGCAAGGCGTTTGTTCAACGAAACCACCCGGGGGTGCCCTCCCCCCCCCCACGATACGGCACGAGTACTTGATAGTACGTGGGTTTAGGTCGTGAGGCTGTCGAACCCAGAGGCGTTGATTTCTTCCGAGGTACACAAAGGGGATACACGGGGGATCGCCGATGTTGCGAGAATAGCCCCAAAGCATCCCAAACCCCGTTAGCGGAACCGCAATCTACTTTCTTGCGGTAGACGTAACTTTTTTTTCCGAGTTAGCCGACACCTAGTCGACGTCAGCCGAACGATTCCGAATCTATCCGAACAGCTTTCTCCTCTTCGGACTCGCTCCAAACGTCCGATTATCCCGTGCTCTATCGCCGGAAATTACTGGGCCACATTGGTTTCAGCTAATGGTGTAAGATGATACAAGGCTTTTCAAATTCTCCTGGCCCATTTGGAGCATTCTGGTTGGTAGCAGGTGACAGGCATTGTCTAGGCCAACCAAAAATGACGTGTGCATTCGTGTCACGTTAGATTATGTGGAAGGCTTCGCAGACATGTCAATGTGTGAAGTAGCCGGAATAGCAAACAACTTGTTCGGTCAACAAATTCAGATTGTTGCTAAAAATAGCAAATTGGTTTTGGTCCGATCAATCGCAATACAAACCCTTTCGGAAATGCTCGAGTTATCGTGGTTTGAAAAGCGATGAGTCATTAATCAGACTAGTGTATTACTTCTGTTATTATGATCGATATTTACGAGTATGTTGCTTACACGTTTATGTGACATACTTTCAGTTTTGTTGTCCCTCCCGTGACACTCGTACCGTCAACAAGTGCAGCGCAAAACATGTCAAGCACGCAGATAAAAATCTCTTTGCATCATCACTATTAGTCCTTCAATTAAATATCCATAATTAGTTCAAGAAGACATTTTCTGCTGCATCGCCATTTTTAATAAACCTGTTTTTTCCTCTTCTAATTTTACGAAGCCCAAGCGTCTTTCCGTTACTTGTAAGACTTCAGTTTGGAAAACCGCACTATTTTTTATTTTTTTAAGAAAATAAAGTTACGCAAATTGATGCCGCTTTTTTGGGGTAGTTAGAAGTAACACCGACGTAGATTCATACATGACTTCAATGCAATGCTTCCTTGGGGGGAAAACAACAATCAGCCGGCGGGCGGTCTACTGAAATCGCTATGATGTAGTTGCTTTAACCTTTTATTTCCTATTCGTTGTATACCCAATAAATAAGCTGATTGTCCCTCATAGGGGATTGGCAAGTGGGAGGGGCTGGGTGAATACCGATACCGGTTCTAAAATTGTCAAGACCTTTACCTATTCGGTATTCCTCCCTTAAGTTCTGTCGAAACATGAAAGCTTATAAAACATTAAGAAAACAAGTCCTCCGTTTAGATTACAGTTTTGATTGTTGCTATTGCCTTCTCCCAAAAGAGTTGTCTCTCTCTAAAAAGGGGGGGGGATACTGGACATCTCTACCGTAGGGCGTTGGAAGTTGGAAGAAAAACCTACCTTCAGTCTAAGTTTCTATCATGGGGAGGTTTACGTATGGATTTATGTATGTACCGGTACATGCATGGGTTTATGTATGGGTGTCCGTATGTGTACATGTATGGGTTTATGTATGGGTACGTTTGTACTCTCTCGCATTACTATATATATATATATATATATATAAAGAAAAGACTATGAAATGGAAAATGATAAGGACATTATCACAGTGAGCTCCATTTCCAAAAAGTAACCGTTCGATGAGAAAGACTATGGAAATGAAAAAGCCATCTTGCACAATCTATGTAGGTACTGTACAAATTTCGTGGATAAGATCAATGCTATCGAGCATTAATCGTCTACGTTCCAGCAAAAGAAATCAAAATTGCCTCATTGGCTTATCAATTATGAGTCGAGTTTCCTTTTCATACGCCTAATTGGACGAAAAATTTTGTCAATAACTCCTAACAAAAGATTTCAATCCGCAGCTGCTATAAATATCACTAACTTTTTCCGCACAAATGAGTTTCTCAATGCAAAATCACGTACCAATAACAAGAAGGATTGATGTTATTGGTGTGTAGTTAAAAAGATGAAATGTATTTCCGTTAGATTATCAGGATGGATCTATCAAAATCCATATCTGGTATCAAACGGATATCATATTGCAAAGATGTTAACGTGTTTTAACAGTTTCACCGAGCAGGTAAATAGAAATTTCTAAAACAAGTATTTATCCATCAGTGCGTGATTGGGGCCTAGGTTTGAGAATGAATCACATGATCACCTTTCAAAATAATTTATTTATGCAGATGAAAAGTGCGTGTATTAGATCGAAAATCGTTCATACAGTAATTTACATGTTAATCGACCGGACCTCAAAGTTGCCTTCAAAGTTTGTGCGAAAAACCATTTGGGCTACCAATCGCTATAATGAAGCGTTTTCCCCCCTTTTTCTTAATCCTACGCAGGAGAGATTTTTCGAATTTTAATAATAGACATGGAAACATTTTGATTTCCTTATAAACGAGTACTAGGTTAGATATACTTTGAGTTACGTGGTAATTTCGAGCGTAACATTTCCTACACGGAATACAAAAATGAAGTACCTTGGACAAATAATTGCTCTTGCAACGCCAAACGGAAGCATAAACTCAACTGCGTAGATTTAAAGTGAAACGGATTATTTTTTGCGTGCATTTTCATGGTCATCAATGAAAGGAAGTGACGGATTCAAAGGTCTGATTAACTTAACAGGTTGAAATCAAGAGAAGCTCGTGTCGTTGGGGATGTTCTTGCGAAGATTAATTTTGCACGCAATTTATTAAAGAGGGCGAGTTTCAAGAAGCACAAAATGTGCTCCTCCGAGATAAATAATATAGAAGGCGGGATGACATGAAGAGAGGGCAAAATGTGTGCTTTGGGTAAGAAACTTCCAGCAATGGTTATCAAAGTATTCATTTTAGTAAAAACGGCTAAACTAGCCCGGATCACAACAAAGATGCTCTTGCTTAGCAAAACTTGGAAATTTTTTGTTAGCTCGTTTTAGTATGAAAAGTATTTTTAATACAGCCTAATCAACACTGAATATAGTTTAGCTGATTTCGGAACTCCTTTACTTCTAAAATTTTTGCGTTGAGACAATACAGCAGAATTTTTTTGGACGGAGAAAAATCGTTTATGTAAATAGGCTCCATCGGGATGGCCCATTGCGTAATGCTATGTTCTGGTCAGCATTTTGAAAAGTCCCTAAGTAAAAATATCTGACTGGAAAATTGCGTGAAGTGTCTTTTTGTGCAGTGTTTTTTTTAAAAAAAAAAGAATATTACAAAACTTCAAAATAACCATGTTCGTCAATAAGAAAATTCAAAATAAATCTGCTTATGACACGTAAATTACAATCATCTGGTATACACAGAGGACGACTACGGAAAAAATCTTAATAAACCTAGTCTGAAGAAATCATGTGTCTATTTCGCTAAATTCGTTTTTAAGGTTGGTGAAACTGTCTTCAAAATAGTAGTCAAAAAGTATCCAGAAAAAAAATCCCCCAAAAATATACTTAAAATACAATAATAGACATTTTTTAAAGAAAAAAAGGCTAAAATTATGCAGAGAATTTAGTTGAAGCTCATTTTTAGATGACAACACAATCCAGTCGTGCAAAGTGAGACTATATCTCTTTTGCTCACAGAAAAAAAATGGCAGGTTCTCTTCCCAGTCAAGAAATGTGTAGGTAAAAATCACGGTGGTGTAAAATACCGTACGAGCAGCGCATCTGCCCGTATTGTCGTGTTGATAATTGGTCCAATCTTGGTTTGAATTATTCATGTCTTCCCTCCCTTCATCTCCTCCCTTTGCGACGTCCCATTTTCAATTTCGCACTCAAAACAAGCGCCTTGGCATACATACCATACTTTACAGAGATTTCGCAACTGCTTACTATCGTGGAAGTACGCGATTCAACCAAACGTCACTTCCAAAAAAAATGGGTTCATTTCGTAAAAATGCGTCAATCTGAGCAAAAACAAAACAAGAAACAAACAATTTATTCGAAAATTTGGTCATTTTTTAACAGTAAGGTTATCAATAATGAGTCACTCGTCAAATAGAGCCAAAAAATAAAGGTGGCCTATGTTAGCCTTGTTAGTCAATCTTTTTTGACTCAATGCAAAAGTGGGTCAACTCAAACTGGGTAAATTTAAACATCAGTAAATCAAAACAAGGTTCAATCTAAACGAGTCAATCTAAAAAAGATTCACTCTAAAAACGTATCAATCCTACGTTGTTTACACCAAAATGGGTCACAGTGAAGAGGGCGTGGACCTTCTCAATTAGACGAACAAACTGGAAAATAGGACGGTCTAAAAAAAAGGGAAGATAAAAAAATGTATGAGTCCTTTATAACATGGGACACCACAAAAAGGATACTCAAATGAAATGGGTCAGAAAAGCCTACAAGTCGGTCATTTCGAGGAGATGTCTTTCGAGAAACCAATGTCACCCAGTTTTTTTTGTTTTATGTTTTTTTTGTTTTTTTAGTAAAACAAAGCCAAGTAGCTTTAAAAAAGAATTGTTTTCAAAAAAATCGATTTGGGAGAATCGATCCAGAACGAGTGCATAATGAAATCTGTTCGTGTTTATACCCTCCTGTTTAAACTCAGTCAGTCCCAAAACCGATCATTTTGTAACGATAAGTAAAACGAAGTATATCCAAATACTTTTCACAAAGACTCCAACAATCGAATTTTCCGAGAAGAACAGCTTTAGATTTCTGTTGGCAACACGTATGAAACGGTGCGGAACGGTACAAAACGGCGCGAAACGGTTCAAAACGGCTTGTAACGGAGCAAAACGGCGCAGAACAGTGAGGAAAAGCGTGAAGCGAAGCGGCTTACTGTGTCAGCAAAATGCCCGACTCATAATTAACGAAAATGATGTACCGGGTAATACTCCAACACAAACCGATTCACACGCAAACAAAATGTCTGCTCATTATTTCGTTTCAAACAGATGTTCGATCGAATAGTGCACTCGGACATGCACTACCAAAGTAGACGTCATGATAATAAAATACCTTAAAATGCATACAAGGTTCCGATTGCAACATCGTCACTTTTGCCGAAGTAGGATATAATTTAGTGTGGCTTCTTTGAAAAGTATGAAGACAACGCGTCTTAAAATACTTTATAATAATAATTGGAGCCAACTAAACTGTGAGACGATTTTTTCCAGTTTTACTCTTCACAGCAATACTTGATGAATAGAAGACCTGGAGCGTATGAACCCGTTCTAATTTCAACGCATGGGAAACCTTGTTCAGTGTGCAATACTAAATGCTTAGTCTATGCAGGATTATGGGGATTTCGAGAGATACAAAGCGTCACCATCTTGGCTCGTCTGTGAAACTGTTTGCACTGGTTTTAGCCTGAAATCAATGCACGCAGATACCGTAAGAAGACCCAAGATGGCGCCACTTTGTTCAAAATTATCAGTTCTCATAGACTAAGTATTGGAGTGACATCGCCTATTATATCTTTTCTGAGAGGTTTTCCATCCGCAGCGAATGGCCCTTTTTAAAGGAACATACTTATAGGGATGATTTCACTTTTGGAAATACGTACAGTGATGAGGTCATGGGAATAGGACTGAAATGAGCTAAGGTGAGATTAGGTGAAATGACAGAAGAGGTAAGGTTATTTGAGATGAGAGGAGAAGATGAGAGCTAAAATTAGCCGACGTGAAAAAAATCAGAGGTATTTCTTGTGATTAGCAAGATCCTGTCTTTCGGGATAGCACCCCGAGCACCCCCTTTTTTGCTTTTTATTATTGTAGACCCGCTCGAAGGGACCCTCTTTATTTTGCAGAAACTCTTCGAGTGACCTCTTTGTTTGGGATACAAAGATATCAGGCCTAAAAGAGCGTTGCGATAAAAATGAGTCCTTCTAAAGGAAAACATTGACACAGTGATTGGACATGTGACAGGTGCTTTTCCTCTTCAGCGCAACTTTTAAACGGAGTTAAAACGCCACTCTCGTTCACTCTGCTCCACGTCCTGTAAACTTTGTTTATAGAGTGGAATACGTCGCGAACAACATCTCTAGTGTGTTGCTCCTTGTTTCTCCTTGAATGCATATTCAAGGTTTTCAAGGAAAAATAAATCTCGTCGTGAAGATGGTTTCGTAGAACAGCAAGAAGAAATCGAAAGAAATCAAACGCTTAGATATATGGTTCAACAAGAGATATTTTAGGAGAAAATGAGGAAAGTCGCGTTGAACAAACAATTCTTTTGTATACGTGCAAGCGTACACTAGCTGAACATTTTCATAACATTTGTTATGATATCATCTGCAAGAGCAACATATTTAAAAGGGTTTCTGTATTGACAGATCTGAGAGAATGCTAGATTTTTGGACGAAAAAGGATTTGTTTTCCATCTCTTGAAGGCAGTTAGTTGTGTTTGGTTCAAATTTACAATGATACGAGATGCTGTTGGGTTTTGCAACAATGTAAAAAATTCTTGTTTTTAGAGGAAGCGGGAAATATCTGGCAACAAAGATCATGAATATTTAATGTTACACTCTAAATTTTAAGGCAACATTTACTTCCCCCTGTGTTATTACCTCTCATCCCACCGCCTTACGGCGTTTCCTTCCGGCATCAGTTACTGCCGCCGAGTAAAAAGGGACGACAGCCGAGCGAGCGGAGTGATAGCGAACTGAGGCACAGGACATCTAATCTACGCGATTGTGTGTCAGTAATTCTAATATACTGATAGAATCGAGATACAAAAGCAACTCAATCTTGAAATGTGAAGAAAGTACAACGAGATGCATTGGTTTGCAATAAGCAAACAAGCAATCAGAAACGGAGAATTTTCAGTTCGGAAAAGCAGCTGTATCAAAAGACAAGCACCTCTCCTTAAGCTCAACCGGGGGGGCATTCGATAGCGCCAAAAACCATAAGCGCCAACGCCGCAAGCCCCAGTCCGTAACCGCCAAACGAGAAAAGTCGCAAACGCCAAAGTTCGTATAGGTTAGGTTAGGTCAAGTTAGGTTAAGTTAGGGTAGGCTAAGTTAGGTTAGGTTAAGTTAGGTTAGATAAGGTTATCATTGCGGTTAGGATCTTTGGCGTTTGCGACTTTTCTCGTTTGGCGGTTACGGATTGGCGCTTGCGGCGTTGGCGCTTGTAGTTTTTGGCGCTTATGACAGCTACCCAGCTCAACCTATTCAAAATATGAATTCGTTGGAATTGTTTGTATTTATCTGAAACGTATTTCTTGGTAGAGATAGAGTCACGAAAGCATTGGTACTATTTCCGACATTTTAAGCGGAAGCAAATGAATTAATTGAGATTAAGGATACCATGAAGCCAGCACCCTCAGAGTCAGCGTTTCTGACGGAGGGAGTAACACAGTTTCCGGGGGTGGTGCACTCTCAAGTTGGCGCAAATATTTGCACTGCCACACGCACGAAGTCGGTCGCAAATGAGAGGCAGGCCTATCGACTTAAGAAGTGCGACATCTCAACCAGAACCAAAGAAGGGAGGGGGACGTCAGTGCCATAACACCTCCGGCTCGCACTTCTCCCCGAAAGCTTTCGCATCCTTTCAGCTTGGCAGGTGGTTTGCCTAATTCTGGCGAAGCAAACCCGAAGAAAGTGCTCAATATAAAGTGACGAACCCGTCGCGTCCAATGAGCCTTATGCACTCCCGAATTGCACGAAAAATATACATTTATAGAATATTGTGTCTGTATAGTTGATTTCTTTGTACTTCAAATTTATCAAAACTAAAGTCATCAAGTTACAAGCATAGAACTAAGAGCAGGACTTTTGAAAATATTGTAAAATTTGAAAACATTGAAAACATCACCTGGTTTATAAAAATATCGGTCACGGTAAAAACAAAACTTCCGTTAAATGCTTTACTGTTTACTGTTTTCGATGTGAAACTAAAACGGGGGCAGTACGTATTTTGGTTATTTTTCAAGATAGACCTCAGCTCAGCTACATCAATAATAAGGCTGAACACAGACCTATCTTGAAAAATTTCCAAAAATACGTTCTCCCCCCCTTTTAGTTTCACACCCAAAACAGGTATAGCATTCCCTTATACGGGTATTTTGTTTTTACTACGTGTTGAAAGAACTTTTCGTTTTCATCTTTAGAACCGTCGTTTTAAACCACTCAAAACGTTTTTGCGAGAGACATGATGCAGATTTTTTGGCCTGAGATTTTCCACAATTGAGTGTCGAAGAAAATACATATGTATAAGAGCTCTTAAAAAGTAGGTCCGAGCATTATCGTATTCAAAGTATTTTAATTTCTTCTTTTTTTGGTGCATTGAACTAATACACGCAATTTGCGTATCCTTTGACTTTCGGAAAACTATGAATAATATAATGAGTGCAAAAAGCAGGATATTGCAGCTAAGAGAGGTGTTAGCGATGAGATTTCGTAGAGATGCGACGGCAGTGTAATCCGGTGGGGTTGCGCCTCTCCGCGTTTTACCTGAAAAATCGCTATTTGCTCATATTTAAATTGCGACAAGCAAAAAGGGAGCGCACCTGCGCAAAGTGCGTTGATGCAAGAGAGAGGCATACATTGACCACCACCAAAAGGGAGAAAAATTGAAATCATTCCTCCCCATCTTTTGCCCTGCTACATTTTTCGTCAAAACAAGTCATGAGCTGTGAGTTAGATGAAAGGACATGGATTCAAATTTCTCATAAAATTCTATAAATCTCTTAAATATGCCCTCATAGTTCTTGCCAAAACATAGGAAGTCCCAATTTTCATGGAATATCTACATGGCTCTTGTTGGTTATTGTGAAAGTTCGGCTGGACATAACCTGGTATCAGCTCACATTCAAAAGACTCTTGATAAGGTAATTCACCTCCGGTAGAATGGAGTAAATGAACATGATTCATGTATTAACTAGAGCCCAGAGGAAGCTTGGAAAACTGTAGTTTTTGTCTCAAAACGAAGGATCAAAAATATCTAGCATAATCATCCAGTGACAGGAGCGCATTAATAAATTGTCGACGATCAGATTGATTAATGTTATCTAATCTTACAGGTACTGAACGTAATACATTCCACAAGCCTACAAGTTAGCTCTCTTGCATCGGCGCGGCGTATAACCCCAGAGTTCAAGTGTTACAAACGAATACTACTCGAATACGAGTAAAAAATTATCAAATTATAAAATACGATCAAATTAAAGTAAGTTACATTACACCATAAAGTTAGAAAACGGAAACTTCGTGTTGTATTTTTGAATAATTCAAATTCGTCTTATAAGAGCAAACACTACGTTTTCATATCGGTTGACTAAAATGTATTCCATATGAGTATACTCCGTGGAAACAACCCGGAAAATGTCTCTCGTCTCAATTTTCTGTGGTTTAGCCCCAAGATTCCGCCAGATGGCGCTGGGTCTGCATTAGTTCAGCATAAAAAGCAAGCAGGATGAAGGATAAGGGTGTCTTTCCTGTAAAAGCAAAACATCTGTTTAAGCCCATTCCAAACCGTATTAGCATGGTATCCTCGCAGGGCTATTCTTGCAGATGTTTAAAGCGCGCCGGAACGCATAAATAAAGAAGTAATTTGTCCTAGTATAAAATCAGGGGAGCTTAGCTATGGGAATTCAGCCTCATGGCCAAACCCATCTTCATAAACTATACCTCTAGCAAAAAGTTTAATTCAGGTTTCAGTGTCTACCGCACTTGTCAAGCGAACGTGAGGCAAGGCAAAGTGCATTTAACCAAACCATATGCGGTCGTACATCGATGATTTTCTAGTACCGCGTGATTTTCTAGTATTTTCTAGTACTACTTTCCGGTGTAGGCATATAAGCAGACCATTTTTGACTAGTTTTTATAAATGCACGAATCGGCTTATACAACGGAACATACGATAATAACATACTGTACCAGTGTTAGCAAATTGAATATGCAAGTTCGAGACATTTTGAGCGAAATCATTTCATTTATGATCTCACAGTTCATTTATCTTAGTATAATTTCACTTTGGACCTTAAAACGAGAACTACTTTTCAACGTTAATAATTAATAGCTTTTCTAATGAACGTAGACAAAAATGGATCGTTGTGTTTAGTGCGATCATGGAAATGAATTAAATTGAAACTTTTAGCAATGAAACAACGGGATTTGTTCTTACCTCACATATAAAAAAAAACAAAAAAAAAACAAATCGTTCGATTTTCTATACGCGAACGGATTAAAAGGTTCGAAAATGAGTGCGTATAAAATACGAGCACTTAATAAAGCGCTAACAATGTCAATCTGCTTTGCTGGTTCCATGCGGCATTCTCTTTTAATTGGTGGTGCGATTAGCGGGAAAACTGAAAGATTTTTTTCTGCTATTCGCACGAAACCTTTGTTGGGGACACCAACATTACGTATCCGGCTGCTGCGCACATTAAACGGGTTATTATTTAGCCTAAAATGACATTTTGAATGCGGAATCTGTCATTTGTCGAACTGCGGAATCCTTTTGTTATCCGCACGCTAGTCGTAAATAATCAGACTCTCGTGGGCTGTCTCATACAACGCAACAGCACTCTTTTCAACCACCCAAAGGTCATACCGAAGTGTCGCTTCTCTTTACTCATGATACACTCGAATTTTGAAAATTCGCATCTCTTATCTCTTGTGATCTACACAAGTTCAAACCTTTCATTAAATGATGATAAAACGAAAAGCCTGATGCCGCGCAGGGAAAGAGCTCTTAAATGGAACGGATGGCCCAAATTTGGGACTGGGTGTTTCTCGATGACTTATCATGCATTTTTCTGAGGGGTAGAGGTCGAAGTGAGATCTTTTGATGGCTGTGCTGAAACTGGAATTGTCAGGCCTTCTGACATAAAACGTCTCCGCCTAGGAAACATTTTTCAAAGTGAGGGAAATCGTTATAGGACCTTGCAGTGGTTCTAAAAACGAATAAATATATGTTCAGAAGTTTCATTCTAGCTAATATAGAATGCAATATCGTGGCAAATGTCCATTTTACGCGAAATGTCAACTTTTACGACACCTTAAAATATTATTCCAATGTATTAAGTATAGTGACAATTCCTGGAAGAATGACCATTATTAATAAAAAAAAATACACGCTGGTTTTTACTGTTTTTCAGGGCACATTTTGGCGCAAAATTGTCTCTATTGCAATTTAGAAAGCCGTTTTCGAGAGACTCATTGCACAGATTATAACTACTGGATAAAAATATCTGGGGAAACGTCAAAAAAAGGAGATTTCCCTTCTGTTTTAGTGTGTACGTCATTTAGAAATTTGCACAGGTGCTAAGGATAGGGAATGGTCATTTACCATAATGAGTGGCGAAATAAATATGTTTGTAAAAGTAGGTCGTTTTCATTCATGATAGCATTTTAAGCAGTAAAGTGTTGCTTATTCCTAAGCATCTATTTCATTGTACCACGCAGTTCGTAAAAGGGACCTCACAAAAGTGGGTTAAGTAAGGCATTTTTTATGTAATTAACTAGCGGCAAGAGACGCCCTCCCAAAATACAACGAGTCTACAAAAACCCGCTTTGTTTTGCGGACGTAGCTAAGAGACTGGAAACCTTTGCGTCATAAAAACTTGTCATAGCCTACGTTGTGAAAGCGAACTTTCGTCCTTTATTTACTCTATGGTAACACAGAGCAGTCGGAGGAAGTTCAGTAGCTCAAGGAGATCGATTCATTGCGTGATTTAACCCACTACCTGCTCCCAGCGATGCGGTTCGGAAAGAGAAAAAAAATAGAGAATCTTTTTAGTTCAGTATTGTCGCAATTCAAAATATATCACCCCCCTGGAAAACTGAAATTTAATAATTTCATTAAAATTGCGCATTTCAACGAAAAAAATCATTTTAATTTCTCTTAAGCTTAATTTCAATTCAATTACTTTGGGCAGTTATGGATTCAATACAAGCGACTTTTAATGCTTGCGAATACCTAAACATTACTTTTGGTGCAAACTAGAAACGGTTTTAGGAAGAAATGAGAACGGCTAAAATACGACTTTCTTTGCAATATTTCGCGGATTTTTTTCCCCACTTGTTGAGAATTTGATAAAAAAATTAAAAAAATATTTAAGTGTTGCTGGCATAAAATGAAAAGTTTTTCTCTTATGCGAATCAAGTAAAAACCTTTTTCCAGCAAGTTAGCCTAAAAAATGAAGTATTTGCACGTAACACCTTATTAAAAATACGTTGGGCTTTAAGTGCATTAAAATGTCCCCATATTAAAACGTGCAGCTTGTCAAGGGCTCGCGAATAACACTTAACAAAAAAAAGAATTTAAAAAAATAAAAAATAAATTAAAAAAATATAAAAATATAAAAAATTAAAAAAATTAAAAATTAAAAAAAATAAAAACATTTTGTTTACGCCGACAAATCAGCCAATTTATAACCAATCAAAAAATGCTTTAATGTGCGAGAAAGATCCATATCAACTAATTTCACGGACTCTGCCAAGCCTTGACCACAGTCTCGTAGCTGCAGAAGATTTCTCGGAGACAACGTCATTTCGGATGCACAACGAGAAGCTGAGCGCGCGAAGGTGATATCAGTTGAGCGCAGCGAGTTGTAAACAAGCGCTTAGAGACCGGCTGGTCTGCTTTCTCCGCACGCCCTGGCTCGGCTCGGCCCGATCGTCACCTTTACCCAGCCAGATACAGGTAAACACACACTAACCACAGCCACATACCCGCAGATGAAGTCCCACGGGCGTTGCCCAGCAGTGAACACAGATCTCGAGCGAGGATCAATAACAAACGTGCCACCGCATGCGACTTATCTCAAACTCCTTTTTTTTCACCATTACGTAACCTATTTTTCATTGAATTGGTAGAAGAAATATCTAACATCATAAACTACTTCTCGTTTGTTGAAAGGTATACTTTAAGATCTACTTATTTCTAAGAAAATTATCCTACGGCTCTTAACAAAAACCTATCCAAGACAAATGTAAATGATCCCTCGAATTGAACGAAGGAAATAAGAGAGATCACATTTTGAGGCTGGAATAGCAATTGCACAGGAGAAGGTCAACCTTGTTCTGCACTCTGCGTTACGGCACTACCAACTTCTGAGACATCAATAACATTCCATGAAAGATTTCATGAAGCCGACTGCTGTTTCAGAAGTTTCTTTTCAAAAGTTGGCCACCTTTAAAACGTTGGCAACCCTAATAACATTTTTACAGAAGAAAACTAAAGGAGACACATTACAACCCTTTGAATCCAGTAAATTACTGTGATGCCCAATGACTTACAAATCCGTAATCGTCCACGTAGTCGGCGGAAGCTCCTTGAAGTCCAATTTCACAATGCGACAAAACGAGGTAAACTGATTCATTTGCATGTCATCTCAGCTTAATCGGTTTCGAGATTATGCTAACTAATCTAGGTAACCTCGCAAGGGACTATCCCAGAAGTGGCTCAACACAACAGAGTACGACCCCAATACAGGAAAAAAAATGTTCAATGTGGAAAATTGTTCAAGAAGAGAATGTGCAATTTTGACTTGAACGTTTGCTTATTAAAGTTTTTTAATTTGTTTCCGTAAAAAAAATGTCTCCGGGCATCAAGTAAGTCTTTTGATCATTCAAGGCAGCCATGATGATGTAATATCGGTAATTTACTGATCGACGGTTCTTCGAATTTTTTCTGTGCAATGGGGAGAGGGTGACCTTCATGCACTCACTTCTGATTTAACTCAACTTGAAAATAGACAAAAAAAATGCATTAGTCTTATTATAGACCGTGGAAAACCACATAAATACAAAATATTAAGCAAATTTATATTTGGAAAGTACTTAAAATAATAAATAAGCTGTCAAAAAAAGCTGTGTCTCCTAGTATATGTAGATGTAAAACGTCTCTGAAAACTATGCAGAACAAGGAAAATTACTAAAGAAGGTCCGGAGTTTTCTTTCGTAAATACAACAATGTTTTTCCGATAAAAAGCTTCTTTTTCAGGGTTGATTCATCGAATTTTATCGAGTCGATTAGTTTAGCTCCCATGCTACTTTCAAAGTTTTTCGTGGCTTCCGGTGCAAAAAGTTGCTTTTGTAAAAAAGAATATTAGCTTTGTACGTTCTGAAGAGAAAATGACGCGATATCAATTGGACTGAAAAGAGGAAGATAGCATGTCCAGAATGCAGAGAAAAATTGCTGTTTTAGATTGCGTTTATCTCCTGCCATTGGAAGGTCAGGATGAGCATGAAGTTTCCTCAGATAAACACGCATTCATTCTACGCGTACAAATATTTAAATTTATTAAATTATAAATTTAAATTAATTAAATTTTAAATACGCGTACAATACTTTAAATCAATAATACACGTTTAGGCAA
>Ga0058701_10001820_pt1 | contig 15562 bp, 6 predicted proteins | sample AgamicOrMae_FD_97039 | JGI IMG/M metagenome (GOLD analysis project Ga0058701, IMG submission 97039) | Agave microbial communities from Guanajuato, Mexico - Or.Ma.e | ecosystem: Host-associated > Plants > Phyllosphere > Phylloplane/Leaf | place: Guanajuato, Mexico | collected 2012-06-04
CTATGTTTGTTTGCTTTCATAGGAGGTTGTAACACTTTCCTCCTCAAATTTTAAATCATGTTTTCTTTTGCGCGAATACAAATGAAATGGTTTCCGATGCCGACTTCGCTCCCTTTTATCTCGCCCCAGCCGGAGTGCCTCTTCGCTTGCTGCTGAGGAACATTAAAAATTGTCTTTGGAGCCTCGCTCGTCTTTTACGAGCGAAGTCCTTAATGAATTGATAATAAAGATCGCCGTAAATTGGGACTCATTTAAGCCGCGATAGTGTCGTAGTAATTAATAGAAAAAGGAAGGGATTTTGATAGGTTCCCCCTCCAGGTGGCGCCACCGGTGAGAAAATGCTACTTGTGAGAGAGGTATGGCGGCGGGGAAAAATACAAATTTGTTTAGTCGACTCACGTCTGACATTGTGTCTTTCTGATAGCAAGCTGTTTCTCTCTCTCTCAATATCATCATTCATGTTTGACGCTGTATTCGTGTCCCTCTCTCTCCCCTCGCTGAGCCATCATCATAATCATACCGGTTCTGAGACAAGTGGGATCGCCTGCTGAATATCACGTGTGCTGATCCGAGCTGAGCTGAGCCGAGCCGAGCCAAGCATAGCCGTATCCAATCTCAGCTGCTAGGCTTTAATTAGAACACGACATCTACAGCATATCCACGAGAAATTGTTCCCTTTTATTGACACATGGGAGAAAGGCAGGCCGCTGTAGTGACTGTCAAAAAGGCTTATGTTTTACGATTTTACCTGGTTTAGTTCGACCCAACTTTTTACTCAAATCGTTTTAGGTGTCCTCCGATTTTTTATTGATTTTTTTTAAACTAAAAACTGCTTATGTGTATTTTTCTTTCATTTTTTTAAGGTCACGATGAAAAATTCATATTGTGGAAACTTGAGTTTGTGATTCGGTTCCTTGCCTCAGAGGTCGTGAAACTGCACTTTTTAGAGTCTTTTAGATCCAGAATTTAATCAACCGACTTTTGAAGTACCAGTTTTAAGGTTCACTTTTTCATGAAGTTTGCTCTAACTGAAAACGCTCAAAAATTGGACTACCTATCCACTCAATGTCCACAGCCTCCTCTCTGGATCTTGAATATTGTCACACAGTTATGCGAGCTTATGTAATAGGTAATATTTGAGGAGCGCTCTTTTACGCAAAAACTTTTGTCATTTCATTATATTATCCAATAATTTTCAGGAATCTATCTTGATAGTTATTCTATCATAACTGTAAATCCATATTAGTCATTGTCATGCAAAGACAATAGTCATGCTGTCCTATATTCCCAAAAATAGTTCGATCATTTTCGTTATTCAGCTTTTGCAGTGGTCATACAGCCAGAGTTACGCTATATTTTTTTCGAAGTGACTATTCACACGCCGCCCCATTTGAAATGTATTAGGTTGGTTTCCGTGCGTGCAAGTTTCCTTTGTATTTACTTAAAAGTTCGAATAGAACTCACCGATTTTTTTTTCATGGTCGTGTAGTTACCGCAATTTTAATGAATTGCAGTCTGAATATTCATCACATTCTGTAATCATATTTTCCTCGTATTGGTAACAAACCCAAAACGGACTGTAAACTAAGTAAGTGCTTTTTTCCAGACTAAAAGCTCATTATTTTACAACACCATACTTCTTTGCATTTCCAATTTTTATGATTACTGTAAAATGAATGTCCTTTTACGCGCTCAATATAAAAATGAGACTTTGAATTTATTTCGATCTTTTAGCGCAAAAATTTTGCTCGAGATTCTTCGTGGTTTTCCTCTCTGGACAAAAATCAGTTTGCTGTAATAAAGACGAAGTATATTGGCATTTCCCTTTTGCGTGGCAGGGGCCACAAGTTTATATTTGAGCAGGGCTCATTTTAGCGGCTAGCTTACGCCTAATGGACTTGAAAAGAGCTTTTGGCCTTTTTGTTCCGTATAAATTGAATGCGTGTGGGTCCAGTCCAGTCTAGTTGGGTGGGAGGGGTACTTTTCTATGTTTCGTTATTGTTTCTTTAGTGAAAAAACGATTACGAGGAGGCGAGGCTGCCCGCCGCCCACTCGCCTCGCTTCATCACACAACACAGTTTTTCGACCCCCCTCCCTCGTCTTTTGTTCCTGTAAGGAATCGTTAGCTAGACGAGCGGAAGGGCTTTTGAATGGGTTGAACAAATTTGCTCTGCTCTAAAATGATAGCCAGTTATTAGTCGGGTGGGCCAGTCTTGTCGGCTTTAGTCAAACTAAAGTCTTTGTTTCTGCCCGAGCCGAGCGGGCCGCTTCGCTTGTTGCGCTCTCCCTCTGTTTTGGCGGAAATGAAACATTTACGCGCCAAATTCGAAAGCTGTCTACAACTTTTTCATACTCGAGCGGAGCTTTGAGAAATCAGTGATTTTTTTAATAGTATTTTGTACTTGAGACGGTTTATAATTAGGTTAATGACGAAAATATTTTACGAAGTGACTATTCACACGCTGCTCCATTTAAAATGTATTTTGTTGGTTTCTGTACATTCAAGTCACCTCCCATTTAAAGGTTGGTTTCCGTGCGTTCAAGTCAACTTAGGCGTGCGAATAGAACTGACGAATATTTTATGTAGATTACAATATGGTGTAATAAGTTGGATTTGTTTGGTTGGGAAGGGCTTGGTTTGTCAAGACTTTGGTTAGGTTAGGTTGGGTCGAGCGTAATTATGTCGGGTTTATAAAATTCGGGTGGGCAAGGTTAGGTAAGGCTATTCGTAGATTTCTTTAAGGTAGGTCAGGTTAAGTTAGGTCAGATAAGGTTGGATCAAGGAATGTTAGTTTATTAAACGCACTACTGCCCAGCGATGCCGTTCGGCACGAGATAAATTTATTTTAGAGGATGTTTTTAGTCTAGTATTGTCAAAATTTAAAAAAAAATATCACCCCTCTGGAAGCCTAGAATTTAATTATTTAGGCATTTTCCAAAGCTTAAAATTGCGTAATTTAATGGGCAAAAACCTTCAAATCTCTCTTCAGCTAAATTTCAAATACTTTGGGCTGTTATGGGTTAAAGTACAGTTTACAGCCTATTATTGTGATGATAGCAGGACTATACGAAACTAGACCCAACTGGAAGGAGAAGCAGGGCGCGTGATGTCTATTTCTCCTAGGCCATGACCTCAATGCATCGTATTCAGGGACTTGTGTATAATTTCGTTTCTCGTTTGTTTTCCAGTTCGGCAACACGGGCAACATGACTGTGAGCGTTCTGGGCTTCGTGCCGTCCATCGAAGACGACGGCAAATTCCTCACTTGCCGAGCGGAGAACCCTTACATATCCGACAGTGCTCTAGAGGACCGATGGAGATTGGACGTTACTTGTAAGAAGCGACTCTTTTTCCCATGCACTTTGCCCAACTCCGCTGCAAGCGGGACTCAACTGTCTACTATCGCTTGCAGCGCCACTTACTTAGCAAATTACCGGCAAAAATCCGATTTCCGTTTCCGAGAGAGCGCCCGCTCGACAAATAGAATTAGTTACGGTTTTAACAAGTTCTCTTTTTGCCCGGAGATGTGGATTTGTGGTCTCTTGGCAGCTGGGTTACATGCACGGTTCCCCGTTTCCCGCGCGCGGGAAACGCGCTCTGTGTAAATTTGGTGTTGGGACAAGTGAAGTGCGCCAAAGGAGAGCCCAGGGGGTTTGATCAGAGGTGCAACGAGCCCCGACTCCTCTTCGGATACAATTCAAACAGTCAAGAAAGATGCACTGCCCCGCAACCTATACGAGAGCGAGCGGAATGCAGGAGCTGTGCTCAAAATAAAGGTCTTGTCAGACCGTCTTACATGTAATATCGTACGTCTTCGGAAACGTCTCGGAAACTTTGAAAAATGCTCGTATCCTCGAGCGTTGCGCTTCTTTGATATTGTACGCAAAGATATGTAGGAGGGAACCTAATTTCAAGAGTTCACGATGAAGAAGACCGTTCAGATTCATATTTGTTTCTGAAATTCACCTTTGCGTGTGGTATACATCAGGTTAGTTTGGTCCCACATCTAATACCGTACTTGTCGATCTGTGTCAATGGGCCAACTGTCCGCACATCAATCGCCTAGTAGAAACCCATTGACGGTTATTAGATTATTTTAGACGTCCATTCAACGTTCATTAGGCGTCTATTAGACGTCATCCATTAGACATCAATTAGACGTCATAATTTGGACGTCATAATTTAGACGTCATAATTTAGACTTCATAATACAGACGTCATAATACAGACTTCATAATTTAGACTCCATAATTTAGACTTCATAATTTAGACTTAATGATTTAGACTTCATTATTTGGACGTCATAATTTAGACGTCATCCATCAGACGTCCATTAGACGTCCCTTAGACCCTTATGAATGGGTTTTAGTTATCTACCAGACGTCTAATAAATGCCTAGCTAAAGTTGTTTAATGGACGCTTAACAGCCGTGATTGTATAGGTGTCTGATAGATCTAACTTTTGATAGGTCTAGTCGTCTATGTGTCGAATAGACAACTAATTGACGTTCTCTTCGCCCATGTATTGATCATTGATCCCCTTGTATTAAATGTCTAGGTTAAGTGACGCTTACTCTGATACGGCCTTAGCGTTTGAAACCAGGTGAAACTCCCCGAATGAATGCTCCCAGGCGTCGCCTCATCAAAATAACGCTGCATAATAAAAACGTCGAATCATTTCGAAAAGCAAACTCAGCGAAATTGAAAGAAAAAAAGTCGGTAATTCGGGCAGTTAATTTAAACACGAGTCAGCATTTATAATGAAAATAGAAGGCGGTGCTGATATTGCTTTAGTGTTTGGAAAATGATCTCGGTCCGCCTTGAATGCGCTTTTGGATTGAGCCAACAATAGCTGTGAACACCTCACAGAAAATCGATCCTTGGAAAAAAAAAAATTCTATGTGGGGAATAAAAGAGATTTCTTCAAGTCTTGTTGGCCTCGGGGTTTTGAAAAGTAGACGTTGGAAGTCTTCGTCAGCAAAAAGACGGAGTAGTGATCGAACCGTCGTGGAAGACTCGTCGCCTTGCTTTTAGTCGTGTCTGCGGAAAAATGTAGCTCGAAAAGCTTTCACAGATAAAACCGAATGAGCGGCGAGGTCAAAGCTGAAAATGCTGTCACTGCACTCGCCGCGCTCATTAGCCGCCGTTCCTAATTAAAAGCGACGGATTCCTTTGTTCATTTAATCTCATTGCGAAACAAATGGGACGGGAAATTTGGCAGACTGTGATTTTCACACTACGCACTTGCTCGTTAACCTAACCTCACTCAAATAACCTAACCTAAACGTCCTCTACAGCGGCACCTTCTTCTGTGCCTCTACCTTAGCGCTAAGTAGGCTTATGCCCACTAATATTTTTTTAAGGGTGTTGCTATTAACCCGACTTGCATTATTTTAGGGAGACGTGAACTCACGTAACCAACCTAATGTATTTTAAATGGGAGGTGACTTGAACGCTCGGAACCCAACCTAATACAATTTAAATGGTGCAGTCGGGTCAATAGAACCTCCCTTTTCTAAAACAGAACATTAGCCAATAATTGATGCCCGTAATTCGATCTTTGTCCTGTTACATAATTCCTTGGAAAGGTCAACCAAATATCAGGATATTCTTCGGTGAAAACTGAAGGGATTTCAAATATAGCCCAGGAATATGTCAATAAAAAACGCCTATTTTACAGTATTAATAGGCGAGAAACGTCGATGCTGTAATCCTATGCTTAGTTTCTTAATCTTCCTAGCGAAGATGGGTTTATTATCTTTGTTAAAGTAAAGGAATTTTGCGACGGGTTTTTCACGCGCATGGAAGCAGCAGGGATTCCGCATAAATGCCCGGAGCAGTGACGCAATCTGGAGCGGATTTCCCGCGTAACGTCATCGCGAATTTCGTTCAACGTTAAACGAATGTTCCACTTTCGAGTTGGGAAACGCATTGCATTACCGTCGACAATTAGGATTGTTGTGTAACGCTGCGGGGACGGAGGCATACTTAGGTTTTGTTCGTCGGTGGGGAGGGAGAGGGGGGGGGGGGCTCTGAAGAGACTTTAAGGTCTTCATCGAGACTACTTCTCAAGACATTGTCCGTGAAATCTGGTTACCGCGCTAATTCTAACAATTACGAATAGTTTCCTTGAGGAACTATGAGGAAACTGAGTCGGATGGAAATCCATACGCGGAGAGACTTTAAGACTACTGAACTTTAACCCACTACCGCCCAGCGATGCCGTTCGGCAACAGAAGAATTTATTTTTTAGGATCTTTTCAGTTCAGTATTGTCACAATTCAAAAAATATCACCCCTCTGCAAACCTGAAATTTATTTATTTAGGCATTTTCCAAAGCTAAAAATTGCTTATTTCAATGGAAAAATCCTTTCAATTTCTCTAACGCTGAATTTCACTCCAAATACTTTGGGTTGTTATGGGTTAAGATCTTATCACATTTAAGAGTTTTTTGTATGTCAGAATTTTGATCAGTGAACTGGAACAAGATTTTATGGAAAGTGATTCTTTGTTTAATTTGGTTTAATAACGTTCTTGCAAACAAATTATAGACCTACATTAACCTAACCCAACTGAATATTAACCCGACCAAACTTCACTTTACCTACAGCATCGTTTATCTTAACCATGCCCTAACAGCATCTTCTAGCCTGTCTTGATATGCTTTAACTAAACTGAAACCTAATACTTAAAATGGTTTTCTCTACGTATTTCCTGGTTATGCTGTACTTTAACTTAACCTAAACTTAATAACCTAATTCTTCGAATGGTTTTCTGTACGTATTTCCTGGTTATACTATACTTTAGCTTAACCTAAACTTAATAATCTAATACTTCGAATGGTTTTCTGTACGTATTTCCTGGTTATACCATACTTTAGCTTACCCTTAACTTAATAACCTAGTACCTAAAACGTTTTTCTTTACGTATTTCCTGGTTGTACTAACAACAAATGTGATTTTGTTCTAGATCCGCCCGTGGTATCGTTGCGCTTAGGTCTAAATCTGAACGCCAGCGACATCAAAGAAGGAGATGATGTGTATTTCGACTGTAATATTCGCTCCAATCCCAAAACGCATCGATTAGCGTGGTTCCATAACGTAAGTTACTCGGCGGCAGCGATATGTTGATGTTTGGGTCCGTCTATAGCAAGGTTTTGTTTTCAGGACCACGAGATCGTCCATAACATCACGGCCGGGGTCATCTTGAGCGATCACAGCCTCGTCCTCCAGGGAGTGAGTCGGACGGCGGCGGGCAACTACTCCTGCTTGGCGGCCAACAGCGAAGGGAAAGGGGCTAGTAACCCTGTCACTTTGGATGTCAAATGTAGGTCAATCCCAAGGGGAAAGTGGGGCAGTGCGGATTTTGCAGTGGGTTTTGACGTATCTTGAAAGTAGCGTACTCGCAGACTGTCATAAATTTTCCCTAAGTTCATGTGGTGAATATGTATGTATTCATCTGCGAAATGTGAATATCTGGACTATTTTTAATATGCCTCTTGTAACGACTAGCCATAATTGAATGTGAAATTCTTCAATTCGTGGATTTTTGCGGGGGTTTCGCGCTTGATGCATAAGAATTTGACGACTGACAATAAGAGGGGCGTTTGATAGAACCAGCGAGTGGAAAATGACTTATCGAATCAGCGTCAAATCGGTACCAAAGTCGGAATCAATCGTTGGATTAACTTGATTTTGTCCCAAAAGTCGACAGGTTTTCAAAGATGAACGTTGATGGACTCGGTTCAAAAATCGACTTTTCCTGAGAATCTTTTTTTTTTAAAAAAAAACGTGAAAATGAGGTTCTCTTCTTTCTGGCTTGGAAATGTCGTGAATAAAACCTGACCGAACCATCGATCGGACCATAGATCGGACCATAACCCAACCTATTGCCTTAAATAGCCTCTTTAATCCCAACCTAACTGAAAATAACGCGCTTAACATAGCTTAACGTGACATAACACATCACCCAGCGGTGCCGTTCGTGAAGAGAAAAATTTATTTTAGAGGATCTTTTCAGTTCAGCACTGTCACACTTTAAAAAATTTCACCCCTCTGGAAACCTGAAATTTAGTAATTTAGGCATTTTCCAAAGCTCAAAATTGCGTGTTTTAACGGGAATAATTCTTTTAATTTCTCTTAAGCTAAATTTTACTCCCAAAACTTTGGGCTGTTATGGGTTAAGGTATTGTGCCATGAAGGTTAACCTAACCTCACTTTTGACGTAAGCTAAGGTAAAGTTTTGTCCTGGCAGACGCGCCGACGTGTCGCGGGGACCGCGAGCAGCTGCACGGCGCCTTGAAGCAGGAGACGGTGGAGCTGCGCTGCGACGTGGACGCCAACCCGCCCGTCGTGGCCTTCCACTGGACGTTCAACAGCTCCGGCGAGCCGGGCGACGTCCCCGCCACGCGCTTTAACTCCGAAGGCGCCACGTCCACGCTCAATTACACGCCCACCAGCGACATGGACTACGGCACTCTCGCGTGCTGGGGCGCTAACAATGTGGGCCGCCAGAGGGCGCCATGTATATTTCAGGTCATCGCTGCAGGTGAGTTGAGTGCAACCCCGCGTCAGCAACCTTTGTTCAGCGCCCTCTAGCTCTTTACGCACCCTGCATAGACGTCTTTCTAATTTCAGTTTCGTTTACCACCTGAATGCATCTGTGCTGAGCGTGTGCGCGCTATAATATCCGCAGTTTACTAGCCCGTGTGAAAAGTCTGTGAAACCGCGAGAAGCGTCCGCTAGCCTACACTCGATCTAAAAGGATGCATTTCCCGTCTCAGAGTTTCCACATTTCGTCGCTGAGAAACTGGTTACTTTGAAGCGGTACTAGTTCCCGCTAGAACTATCGAACTATACGGTAGAACTATACGGTAGAACTATACGGGGGTCAGTGCTCTAGATTCTAGATGAAATTAAAGGTTTAACGAACAGGAGAGAAAACTGCAGCTTTTAAATCGGAGAGTGAGAGAACACCACAAGGTTCTTGTTTGATTTATCCTGTACGGAGCTTCTTATTCAAGCTTTCTCTCAGAAATAAAAAAATCGTCGTTCTTGGTTCTTAGAATGCAGCATTTTTATCGATGCATTTTTATGAAATTTTTCGGAATGCATAATTTGAGTTCTTTGATTTATGTTTCGGAAAGTCTGGATTTTTCCTTGGCTAAAAGCAGACGTGCTGGCCGTGACCAGCCCATATAATAATGTATGGCGTAATAATTTCACGTTTCTTCATTGATCACCCTCGGAGAAGAATACAATTGCTCACGTTTTCCTATCTCTAAAAAATAGTGAAGGAAGAAATGTTGCGGTATCTAATAAGTTTTTGATAGAGACAGCGTGTAGACGATAATTAAAATTGTGATTGGTTTTAGGTGGTCCATTTTTTTCATAGTTAAGCGCGAAAATGTTTCAGTTTTATTTCCAAGCGCAGATCTGAAAGGGTTCCTTTAGTAGTAAGAAATTTGTGTACGACACCACAGTTTAGACAAAAGTAATTTTATTTTATAAATCTCAAGGATTATTTTATCGGTCCCCGTTTTGGTTGTATCACGCGGGCATCGGTGTCATGAAGTTAAATCTTCTTTTACTCCATCAGACGATTGAATATCCTTTTTAAATTTTGCAATGTCCCTACCGCTCATAGTAACACCATCCCTAGCACCTCAAAACGAGTATGTTCTACAGAGGCGTTCGTCTTGTCCCCAGGTCGTCCTTTCCCGCCGAGTAACTGCTCCGTGACGAACCACACGTTCGACTGGATCCGCGTAGAGTGCCAAGAAAGTTTCGACGGAGGCCTGCCCCAAGGCTTCCTCATGGAAATCCTCGAACTGCCGTCGCTCTACTCTCTGTAAGTGCACTCTGCAAAGGTTGCATCTCCTACCTTTCATATTCAACCCTTCATCACAAGAGCTAAAAGTAGAGCCCTATAACTTCGTAGAGAGGCGCTAATGATGTCCCCTTGGCCGCCATGATGGGCACAATGTATTTCTTACGTGTGCTCAACATGGCGGAGGTGGAATGGTGGGGGTTTGCTTTGCACCTCTCTACTATAAGTTCAAGGGCTCTAGAACCAACGACTTCCCGCATAGGTTATGTTAAAAACCCTGCAACAGCTTGCCTACGCTAGATTAGGTTAGACGACCCATAACTTGGCTGTCATCCGGGAAGCTTCAACGCAGGTAGAAAATGGAGCCTTAAAAATGGAGGACGTAAATCTGGAGCTCTTGCTTCCAGACGGTGACACATATTTAGCTCGCATGCACGCCAAGGCGGGATTTATGAGTTGCCAAGAGAACGTTTATTACTCGACACTTAATTACAGTTATTTGAGTGGACGTGATGAGCTCGCGACGAAGTGCTCAAAAATGAAATGGGTTGGTAATTGTTTCGTAGGTATAACGTGTCGTCTGTGCGGGGCGCGCCTGTGCTGGAGTGGAGTGGTGCCCTTGAGAGGGGCGTTTCGTTCCAGCTGCGAGTGTACGCCGTCAACGCCAAAGGAAGATCGGAGCCTGTCATTCTGCAAGAAATCACTTCAAAGGGTTAGCTCGCCAAACAATTGCCAAGCGTTTGATTCCACATCAAAGTTGATGAAATCCACTCGACATTTTCACGAATATAAATAAAGTTTTGAAGCGATTGTTCCCCGGGAAATGCTCGAGAGTTCATATTTGAGTTACAGCAATTTTATTGAGATTGTAGGCTTTGTTCGATGATATGGTAATTTCAGTGTAGCAAACGGTGAAGAATGAAACTTAAAAGACGTTTTGTTTCTAGTGTTTAGTGGATGTGATTGAATCACCTTATCAGTGGGCTGGAAGTTTTGTAGAGTGATGCAGTGTATCAAATTCTTCAATAAGAAAGGTGAAGTGACGTTCTTCTTTAAAAACTGAAATCAGGAGGGTTTTTTTCGAAGTCGCGTGGGAGAATCTTCTTTGGGTCAAACATGGAGGATAATGCAGTCTTTGGGTTTTATCAGTTTTTATTTGAAAAATGAGCAAGATTTCTAGCTTGAGATTTTGTTTAGTTATTACTTAGAATTGGATTAATTTTTATTTTCATCAAATTTATGATTTTTATCTCACCAAAATTTAGCAAAGACGATTATTTCCGGAACGAAATCGAAGAATATCTTAATAGAATGAAGAGGGTTATTTTTCTTAACGGGAGCTTGCCGTATGTGATTTCTGATGAAACCATCTATTTTTGACAAGGTAGCATAACGACATTCGTTTTATTTGGAATATCTACTCGTATTCTTGAAGCATCTTACAAAGAATGTGTTCGGCATGACCCCTGCCAAGTAGAGGATAGGCAACTGGTACACACGCAGGCCATGCGTGTTGCCTATGTTGGAGTTGTCAGGGGCTCTCCTACTGCTCAAGTTGAGATGTTTCTTTGGTTCACTCTCAGCATTCCGATTTCAATTATTGTATATTATAATCTTAATATTCGTATTCATATTTATAATCTTATACTCATGGATAGGGACAGGAACAATATGCGTGATGTAATTTTTACACGATTGTTACTCGAAAACGGTTAGAGATAACCTAGCACATCGACCTATTTTTGGAAGCGCGAGCAGCTGGCGTTTCCAAAAATAGGTCAATGTGCTAGGTTATCTTCAACCGTTTTCGAGTAACAAATGTGTAAAAATTACGTCACGCATATTGTTCCTGTCCCTGTTCATAGAAATCATTATCCTTAACCCACTAACGCCCAGCGATGCCGTTCGGAAACAGAAAAACTTATTTTACAGGATCTTTCCAGTTCAGTATTGTCACAATTTAAAAAATATTACCCCTCTAGAAACCTGAAATTTCATTATTTAGGCATTTTCCAAAGCTTAAAATTGCGTATTTTAGAGGAAATATTCCTGTTAATTTCTCTTAAGCTAAATTTCACTTCAAATACGTTGGGCTGTAATGGGTTAAAATTGCGGGAGGGAATATCGGTACAGGTTTAATTAATAATGATTGGGTTTGTGTTGCAGGAAGCATAGCGTCATCGGCGTCCGCCCCCGCAACAACGGCTGCGCCGGCGCTGGCGGCCGCTGCGGCGGCTGCGGCGGCGGCGGCGGCTGCGCTCCTGGCGGCGCTGCTGGCCGCGCTGGTGGCGCTGTGCCGGCGGCGGCGCGCCGGCGGCGGCGTTGGCGGCGACGGGCTGGAGGGCGAGCCGCCGGCGAAGGTGGCCCCGCCGTCGGGGCCGCTGGCGTCCCTGGCGCCCACGCCGCCGCAGCAGCCGTCGGCCGGCGCCGCTACCGCCGCCGCCGCCGCTGCGTCGGCCACGCCCCCGCACCTGGCTCAACCTATGCCAACGCATACCACGTTCCTTGGGGGGTCCGCTTTTGAGGACTCGGATCCCGATGTCATCCCTAGTATGTACGGTAAGTCAACAACTTACATCTGATAATAAATCTATGAAGGTTTTTTTTTTTCCTTGCACGTGAATAATCGTTTCAATTTTATTGCAACATGTCGCCAGCTGTTTGAAGATTACGGAGGAAGAGGAAGAACTTTGTTAGTAGAGGAAAATTTTCCCTAGTAAACCATCCGATTTTTTGTAACCTTATCAATGTTAATTAGCAAAAAAAAAATATTTTTAAACAAACAAAACTGACCGTTTAGACTTGCTTGAAATTAGGTTAAATCGTACTTAGGCATTCACAAAATTCATGCTGTAGGCAAAGTAAAAAAATATATGTTAAGTCGTACTAGGGCAGTCACAAAAGTCTTGCCGTAAGCAAAGTCAAAAATTGAAAAAAAAATAGGTGAAGTCGTACTTAGGCAGTTACAAAATTCTTGCTGTAAGCAAAGTCAAAAATTGAAAAAAAAATATAAAACGCTAAAAATATAAAAGAATCGCTATCATAAAAATTGTGATTTCTGTTGCCCTGTAAATGATATTCGTAAAGATCCTAAAAAGAATTGTCGACCATTGGTGCTGCTTGCCTTAACTCATTAACGACTGAAAAAATCCTACGTAGAACTATAAACCCCAGGGGGATCTCTATGATTTCTAATCCGCCATTCCAGTAACAGGAAACTTGTCAACTTTTCTGATGTCTTATACGAGCTCTTTCGATGGACTGTGTTCGCAGAACGGCGGCCAGCCAAGAGCCTGGTCCGCGTCCAGTGCGGGCCGGCCCGCGTCAGAAGAAAGGACCTCGCCATGGACGACGGCAGCGTCGTCGTCGTCGGCACGAACCTGGGCGTCGGGGCGAACCTCGGCGTCGGCGTGGGCGGCCAGCCCCCAGACTGCTATCCGTCTCTAGGTGTCGATCATCTCAGTTATCACAATACCGTCGGCCTACTAAATCAGGTAAGCACCTCGGCCAATTAGATTCACATTAAATTTATCGTCAGCTACCTTGTAACGAGTAAGACAGGCTGCCTTTGTGACTGCCGAGACAATTAGTTTGGTCTGAATATGAAATATATTTTAACGACACGAAATATATTGAAATACCGGTATGTCCTAGACGTATCGAACTTCTCAAACTTCAAACAAGACTGTTATACTGTCCTAAAAATCCTTTTTACATCCAAAATATTACGCTAAATATCATGCAAAAACGATATTTTTTAAACTGAAAATGCTCTGGTTTTATGAAGTTGTAGAGATATATGAGCTTCCAATTGATCTATATTTTTTTTGAATTGCTAAAAATAATTGTTTTGGAAAATAATCCAAAACTTCAACCTTGTAATTTTTTTAAATTTGAAAAACGAGCCGTTTGCGTACGTTCACAGTTCAGAACCAGGTCTGCTAAATATTATGCCAAAACGATATTTTTAAACAGAAAATGACCTGGTTTTATGAAGTTATAGAGATATATTTGCTTCCGATTGATCAAAAAATTATTTTTTGAATTGTGAAAAATAATTGTTGTGGAAAATAACGCAAAACTTAACCTTTTACTTTTTTAAAACAATGAATCATAAAGCAAGCGGTTTGCACACGTTCACCGTTCAGAACTGCTTGAATACGAACAATCAGGTCCCTTGTCAAGCCTATGTCGGATATTTTTGGAATATTTTGTGTTACGTGAGTGCCCCATGAATGCTTCCATAGAGGCGCGCACCCAAAGCTTCGAGTAAAGTGGCCGCCAGACATGAAAAGGGGTAGTCCCTCGCCTTAAAAACGAGTGTAAAGTAGAGTGGCGAAAAAGAGGGAAATAAAACGCAAAAGAAGCAAGAACACGAGAGAACGCAAGAGACGCCGTGTTAGTACGTTTTGTGGGTGTCTTCAGGGTGTGTGTTGCACTATGGGGAATTTGGATGCATGTCTTTGCTCTCGCAGAACCATTTCCAAACATCTTTTTTATTTACCATTTCTAAACTGCATCTTTTCAGTGAAATCTTTGCGAATATTTCGTTCAGACAAATCGGTATTACGAACCCATTACCGCCCAACGATGCCGTTCGGAAACAGAAAACATTGTTTTAGAGGATCTTTTCAGTTCATTATTGTCACACTAAAAAATATCTTCCCTCAGCAGGGGGGCATTCAATAGCGCCAAAAACCACAAGCGCCAATGCCGCAAGCGCCAGTCCGTAACCGCCAAACGAGAAAAGTCGCAAACGCCAAAGTTCGTATAGGTTAGGTTAGGTCAAGTTAGGTTGATTTAGTGAGGTTAAGTCAGGTTAGGTTAGGTAAGGTTAGTATTGCGGTTAAGACCTTTGGGGTTTGCGACTTTTCTCGTTTGGCGGATACGGATTGACGCTTGTGGTTTTTGGCGCTTATGACAGCTATCCCCCTCAGGAAACCTGAAATTTATTAATTTTGACATTTTCCAAATCTGAAAATTGCGTATTTCAATGGTAAAAATCCTTTTAATTTCTTTTAAGCTCAATTTCACTCCAAATACTTTGGGCTGTTATGGGTTATGGAAAGATCTCGTCTAGACTTGATTGATATATTGATAGGGTTACTAAATCACCCTCTTCCCCTGTTTTACCTTTACACCTGAAATGGGTCGACGTAAAACAGGGGTTGGTTTTTTGGGGGCATCTGTTGAAGTGTAGTTAGGATTGTTTTGTTCCAGATGCCTTGTTTATCGTCAGTGCGTCAACAGCACCCTGTCCAAATGACTCAAACACTGTCGCCAATGCACACCTTGCCGCACAACGGGAAAGTGGCCACTGAAGTTGTTACAACTTCCAACCGGATACAGGAGAGCTGTATCTGAGAGTTGTATCTGAGGTTAGCTCTCTATTGAAATTTCGCTCACAACTAACAAACAGGCAGACAGAGACAGCCGACCGAACCCGCCTTTTACTTGAGCCACAGTCGGCAACCCGCGACGCAGAGTGCGGCACAGAGAGGGGAGGAGTGCGATGTCCTACTAACTGTTTCTTGGAGTTCCATGGGAAGCGTTGACCGTCTCCAACTCGATTTACGAATCGCGTTTCAGACGCGATCAGCAATTACGCGGAATATATTTTTAGTGAATCAAGCTCGCGCAAGGACACAACTCTGTGCATCTAGCTGTTTTTTCTGTGCGGAAAATCTTCCAAATCCAAAAATATTCAGATTAAAATACTGCATATTTGATTAAA
>Ga0058701_10001821_pt1 | contig 15562 bp, 21 predicted proteins | sample AgamicOrMae_FD_97039 | JGI IMG/M metagenome (GOLD analysis project Ga0058701, IMG submission 97039) | Agave microbial communities from Guanajuato, Mexico - Or.Ma.e | ecosystem: Host-associated > Plants > Phyllosphere > Phylloplane/Leaf | place: Guanajuato, Mexico | collected 2012-06-04
AATCTACAAGACAATGATAGCATCCAACATCATCCAATGAGGCTTCGAAGGCAAGAGCCAGCTTATGATTCTCTTCTATTGAAAAGTCACTTGGCTTGGCGCCAAAAAGACCACACTTATCGACTATTTCAAGAGCATACTTACGCTGGCTGAGAAACACCCCCTTGGGCCCACGTGCTATCTTAATGCCACATAAATATTTCAAATGTCCAAGATCTTTGATCTTAAGGCAGGCGTTCAAATATTCTTTAAAGGCACTGCATACATGAGTGTTATTGCCAGCTAGCACAATATTATCAACATATACCAAAAGGGCCATGAAAACGCCCCCTTCCTATACGTAAAAAGTTAATAATTTGCATAGGAATGAACAAAGCCATACTCACGGAGTTTGGCAAACCATTGACGTAGGGATTGATGAAGCCTTCTGAAGCCGACACGCCATAGTAGGAGTACTATAGGTAAAGCCAAGAGGCAAAGTTATGTACACTTCCTCGTCCACTTCCCTACGAAGGAAAGCATTGTTAACATCTAACTGATGTAACTATCAACCTTTTGAAACTACAATGGAGAGGAAAAAATAGACACTGGGCATTTTAACTACAGGGGCAAAAGTCTCATTATAAACGAAGCCTTCTACCTGATGGTCACTGCGAATGACCAATGAGCTTTGAACCCCTGAATGGTGCCATCCAAGTTGTACTTCACTTGATAAACCCACTTGCAACTAATGGGTTTCTTACCATGGGGCAAGTCTTGTAGGACCCAAGTGCAAGTTCTCCAAGGCTTGAATTTCTTCCTCCAGTATCGCCCGCCAACGAGGATCCTTAGCGGCCTCATGATGGTATTTGGGCTCTGTCACTTTGGTTATGGTAGTAAGAAAATTTTGATGGGAAATAGAGAAATTTGCATAAGTGACATAATTAGCTATGGGATAAGGAGTACCTAAGGATTTGTCTTGAAGCTGATGCGCAATCGATAGGGGGTCTTTTGAGTGAGTGTGGTTGTACACATAGTCACCAAGATAAGTTGGAGTCCGTCGCACATGGGTGCTGTGTGGGTTAGTAGGCAGGGATGCTGGTTGTGCTGTTGACTGAAGGAGCAACTTCGGGCTCCTGTGGTAACACGGCCTATCACGATATTGGGCTATGGATAGTGGACTCAGCTGACTCGAACCTCTCATTTCTCCCTCTATCTTAGGCTTCTGGGCTTGAAATTAAGGCCCCCTATTGGATTTGAGTCCACCTGTTTCTACGACGATGGGAGTCCGGGATCATCATGGGCCACGAAATTATCAGCAATGGGCATTATTTAGCCACAATAGGCATTTGGACCTATAGGCATCTTCTCTTGGGCTTCCTTAGCTTCAAAAGGATAGACATTTTCATAAAATACTACATCCAAACTAATAAACATTTCTCGAGTTTCCAAATCATACACCTTCCAACCCTTTTTAGTAAACGGATAAAAAGACTCATTTGCTATTATGTGAGGCAAACTTATCTTTAACACGAGAGTTATTACGTTCGAAACACAATGTGTCAAAGACTCGTAGGTCATCATATATGGGCTTGGATTGATAAAGGACTTGATAGGGTGTTTTCCCTTTTAGCAATTTCGATGGAGTCCAATTTATTAAATGGGCCGTTGTGAGAGCGCACTCCCCCCAAAACTGGTTGGGCAAATTTACTTGAAATCGAAATGCTCTAGCCACATTTAAAATATGTTGATGTTTACGTTCTACGCGCCCATTTTGTTGTGGGGTGTCTACACAATGACTTTCCCGTAGAATGTTGTGCTCAAAATAAAATTGTTGCATGGGTCCCAAGGTAAACTCACCTCCATTATCACTCTTAACCAACTTTACACATTTGCCAAATTGATTCCTAACCATAATAATGAACCCTTGAAGAAGTTTACTAGCCTCAGTTCGATCTTTCATTAAATAAACCCAAGTGGCTCTACTAACATCATCAACAATACTCAAAAATTAATGCACACCAGAAGATGAAGGAATTCTACGTGGACCCCAAATATCACAATGGATTAAATCACATACATTTTATGCATTGTTCTTGCCAATAGAAAAATGATTTCGAGTATGTTTTACACACAAATGTATCTCACAAAAATCCTTATCACTTTGAGCACTTATTATTCCTAGACTAAGGGGAAGCAGAGAAAGAATTTTCATTTAAAAGATGTCCAAGATGCTTGTGTCACAAACACCGAGTATAGACTGCGTTGACTTGATTCAACTTCAACTTCACATAATAGTATACCCCTTATCTTTGTTCACCCTCCCCAATCAGAGTCCTCGAGGTATGGTCTTATATCACAAAAAAATCATCAAAATAAGTCACTAAGCAATCTGACTGCTACATAACTTTGAAACGGAGATAAGATTGCAGGTCAATTGTGACACATATAAAATGTTTTTCACAAGCCATGGTATAAGTTCTATTCTGCAATCCAATTGCTATTGGTGCTATTTGTTCCCGTGCTTTCAAAGCGATCATATCTCCTGTCATATGGCTTGATGCACTGCCATCGAGCATCCATTTTACTTTACCTGATAACTTCTGATACCCTATTGTCAGCTCGTTAATGAGGCTCAATAGATGCTGGACTTGCTCAGTTGAAAGCCCAGGACTATGAACTTAGGTCATCTTGCTATTGCTGTGCATAGCTGGGCTGCTTGCTGCCGCACTTATAGTCGGGCCGCCTGCTAGCTCTTCTTGATTTTGGGCCTGTTAAACTACGACAACTGCAGTTGTCTAGTTGTATCCGCTACCTTCATGGTTGTCCAGGCGTCCTCTACATGCAGTCCAACTTCCTCGGTTCCCTTGGCTTCTCCCACGAGAAGTGCAACTAGGTGGGTAGCCAATCACCTCATAACAATTCTTATCTACATGCCTTAGCGCCCATAGATCTTGGACGCTCCCTTTTCAGCCACATTAAGTTGTTCTTTGGCTGCAAAGGCCACCCCGATTTCACCTCAGTTGTCTCATGCAATCATCACTCATTTGTGCTTTCCTCCTGTTGAGTGGTGTTAAAAATTTTGTCTAATGGAGGAAGAGGATCAAGTGCTAAGATTTGACTTCTAATTGTAGCATACAATTCATCATTCAAGCCCATTAAGAACTGAAGTGTCCGATCTGCCTCATAATAGCTATTATTTTACCTGCTGCGCCATCCTTATAGCCGTTACAATTGCACGTTGGGACTTTTAGGAGATTCAAAAGCTCATTCCAAAGATTCGTTAACTTTGAATAAAAAGCACTAATATCTAAATCACCTTGTTTACAATTTGAGATATGTGCTTTCAATTGAAGAATCTTTGGAGTGTTGGCCAAAGTGTAGTGCTTCCTCATGTCTTCCCATATAAGCTTAGTTACATCGAGATGGGCGACACTCATACACAGCTTCAGTTCGATCACATTGACCAACCATAAACAAAACATAGAGTTGGTCATATCCCATGCATGGGCTTCAAAGAAGTGTTCATCCTTCTTGGTCTTTAGCCTAGCCAATGGTCCATCAATAAATCTCAATTTGTTCTTTGCTTTCAAGGTCGTTTTAGAGCCCTCTCCCATAAGTTGTAATTTTAAAACATCACAACCGTAATCATGATGCCAAGTTCCTCCGATGGGTGAAGGTAGTAGAGTAAGTGTGGTTTGATCATGAGCCATTTCCTTCCTTCTCCAGACATGGTGGGTTATAGCTCACTAACGCTTAATGGAACCGAGCTCTGATACCATGAACAAACATGAAAGTAGAGGGATTAGCTGAGAATATTTGTGTTATTTTGTCTTCTATGTGTTGCTTACAATCTTTCCCGTGGAAAATATAAACACTAAGCTACCTAAATGTGATCAACTAGCTACAAGAGATAAGGACTACAATATTAGTGAACTACATCTAATTAGGAATACAAAATATACCTAACAACTGCCTAAGGAGTACAACATATATACAGATACAATTCCTTAATAGTTTATGCTAATTAATGTCCTAAATCCTACTGTATTGAATTTCAATTTAAGAATCTATTTCCGTAAGAAATTAAGAGAAGTGGAGAGGAAGTTTGATTTTACGTGTTGGTCCTGAATTGATGATTTAGCAATGATGTGGAACGCCCTTCAAGACACCTGCAAGAAGGACAACCCCGGGTGTTTTCCAAGGAAGACCCCTCCGACGATCAAGTCAGTGTCTTCAAATGGAAAATCTAGAGAAAGAGAGATTAAGGAAAGGTAACGTTAGATAGCTTTTCCCTTGCTGGTTCTTCTCCCATAAAATGTAATCTCATGAGCCCTACATGGGGTAAGCGAAGCTATTTATAGTCTTGGGATTTGTCACCAAGGACAAATCGGTATTTTCCACTAGTGATGGTGACTTTACCTTCTTAACCTTGGAATCTTCATATTAGCCAAGGTTACCCCCTTTGTTGCTGCCACGTGTCACTCCCTCACTGGTTTCTAGATATTTTCTTAATCATTTAGCCCTTCACGTCTTGTTTGGACATCTCTCCTAATGACCTGGTGAGATGTGGATGCTTATAAATATGCGCACCTCCTTTGGGGGTGCTGAGCTTATTCACCTTAAAGCCCACCATGTCTAAACACGGCTTTCCTTTTCTTGGAAGCAAGGAATCTGCCAAATTCATCATGTCTCGATTTGACTTCAGTAGACTCCTTCGAGAGCCTTACTTGCCACCACCAAGACCGCTCCCACCCAACTGGTTGTCGCTATGCCCACGATTTATGAAAACAAGGGTTGAGTGCTATGCCCATGACATCGGCGTCCTCGAGATCCTCCAATTTGGGTTCTATTGTTCCGTCCACCAAGAAGCCATTCGGTTTAATATTGTTACTCCTCTCGTGGCTCAGGACTTGACCAAAAGCTTGGAGGAGTTCAACTGGAAGATCTTCGAGGTGGCTCGACTATATCAGCACAAACTTAATCGCATGTCAAGACAGAGAATCACGTGATGGACCTCCCCTTGGGGATGAGAAAATTGAGAGCTTGGAACCTTCATCGCTTCCTCTTCCTTATCCCTGAGGCATTCCTGTGAAGGATCCAACTAAATCATCGTCCAAAGAAAAGGAGAAACCTTACCCAACCGATAACCAAGGGTATTTCCCTTATGAAGAGTCGAGTGTAGCCATTAAATGCAAGCAAATCCTCCCGAAGGAGAAGGCGAAAGATGTTGCATCCGAGGAATCAAACTCCCTTCGCTCTCAGCGACAAAGAATTCTTCTCAAAGAAAAAGAAGCCCCTTGTGACTCCGGTGACAAGCCCCACGCCTCTCCCTAGGATTTGATCTCAGTACTGGCACTGCCCTCGAGACTTGGCCTCATTTATTTTTTCTTTGCATCATTAAATTTTCAAATGTAATGTTACAATTCCATTTGTTGTACTTGCTTTTCATCTAATGAACAAATTTTCCCGTTTAATCATATCGGCCACTTTTATTACGCGTATTCATCTTCGCATTTTCCACCCTTTTTTTAAGCTTTCTTTTGTTGTCGATGTCGACAAGAAACGTACACGAGGCCAAAGGTCCCTTCTCCGCCTTGCCTGGTGCAACGCACCTAGGCTGAGATTGAAAAAATTACCTTGGGACTTTTGTTCCGAGCCGAGGTGGGTTTACCCCCTCCATTTATTCGACCCAGCAGAGTAAAGAGAGGGGTCTCCCTTTCCCCCTTCTCGGCTCAACCAAGTAAAGAGAGGGGGGTCACCCCCCCTTCTACTTAGTCCAGTCGAGTAGAGAGAGGGGAGTCTCCCTCTCCCCCTACTTGGCTCAACCTAGTAGCGAGAGGGGGGTCTCCCCCTCCTTCTACTCGGCCCAGCTGAGTAGAGAGAGGGGAGTCTCCCTCTCCCCCTACTCGGCTTAGCCGAATAAAGAGATGGGGGATCTCCCCTTCCTCTACTCAGATCAGGCGGGTAGAATGAGAGGAGTCTCCCTCTCCCCATACTTGGCTTAGCCGAGTAAAGAGAGGGGGAGTCACCTCCTCACCGTACTCAGCCTAGCCAAGTAGAGAGAGGGGGGTCACCCCCTCCTCCTAGTCCTCCCCTCCTTGCCGCCAAACAAAGGCCGATCGAGTAGATTTTCCTCCCACTTAGGCTTCCCGCATGCCAGGTCTCGCTCTACCACCTATGCCGGTCAAGGCCCACTCTCCGCATGTCCTCTTGTGGTCTTACACATTGTATAAATCCTAACTGGGAAGGTTGGCCAATTTGATAAATTTTTATCTAATAGAATTCATCTGCTTACATGCACATGTAGGTATCTTTTTACGTTAATGTTAGGTCTTTAGCCAATGAAGTTTTTTCTTCTTCATTTTCACCATTCTTCACAAGTACTTCACTTAAGAGTGAGAGAGAGAGAGAGAGAGAGAGATTAAGATCTCCTAAGGGCAAGGTAAACAATTCTTCGAACTGTGCACGTATTCCCTTTACCTAGCTTCTTCATTTTGCTCGTATCCTATAGCCATGTCTTCGTTTTTGAGTTTGTATGGGTCCAATGATTCTAATGATTCTTCCACAGAGCTATACTTATCCCCTACTCCTGGGGGCAACACCTGCTATTTAGATGAAAACCAACTCATGCCTGACCCTAGGGATAGAGACTCCCCTAGTCCACCCATAGCTAGTCCGTTGCGAGATTACCTTCAAGCTAATCCGAACTTCTTAGCAGAAAGTTCTTGTAGCTCCCTATCGCTTGATTCATACTCATCGGGAAGGCTCGTGTCTTACGCTTGGGAAGTGTCTGTAGCTATCCCACTACCTGGACCATTTGTAACCGTAGGTGTGTCGCCCACCAACATAGTGGAGGAGCCAAATCAAGACCCCGTTCTCTCCAGTAGTTCGGCACGGTCTGACCAGGAGGATGGGCCTGGCACCCACTATATCGACCCTTCTTTCTGAGATGGACTCAAAAAGATAGTCAACTTTGAGGTTAAGTTTTCCTTTAAGCGGAACCATCGGGTTATCATCCCCTCACCCTCCGATAGTATCGACAATCTGCCAAGTTGCGTTGCAGTATACCTGGAGGCAATAGAGTATGGTCTCTGGTTTCCTCTGCCCAAAGTTGTTATGGGAATCCTCCGCACATACGATATTGCCATCGTCCAACTCGTCCCAAATGCTTGGGCGTCCATCCTTTCGTTTGTTGCCACCTGCAAGCTCAAACGCCTTGAACACAGCCTTAGCCTTTTCTTGCGTCCACATCATCCAACAAAATAGCTAGAACTATGGGGGATAGGGTTGGTATCAGATTATTAGACATCTCAGTTTTCTTTTTGCGTTAGACAAACCTTCCTCTATCCGCGGATGGAAGTACCGGTTTGTCTTCGTTCAGAAGGAAAACGGGTATTGATCAATTTCAATTTGGAATAGGCGAGGCTCCAACAAAACCTAGAATAAACCCTGTACAACCCCAAATGAAAAGGAGATGGCCACTATCAATTACTTTACAGTTGTCGACTCTGTTCATCCCCGTTCCAGGAAGTCTATAAAAGTTACCAGCAATTGGCTTCCGCGCTGAATCTTATTTGACTATGAATGTTTCCTTTGTGCCACCGGGCTTTGTTCGGCTATTCCTCATGGTAGCCTCATCATTTCCCACATTCTTGGCATATTTTTCCTCATACTTGCCCTACTCACTCTGTTTCACTGCGTGTATGGCAAACTATCAACATTGTTCTGGCCATGAAGGGAAAACTCACCAAGGAGGAGAGGAGACACTTGGATGACGCCCAAAGAGACAAACAAGTGAAGGAACATGTCGTTCAACAAGCTCAAGAGCTTCCTCCAGTATGTTCCTCCTCTCGCTCAAGCAAGTCGAGCTTGTCTCAACGCATCCCTCCCTTGAGGTTATTTTGCCCCCTGTTACATGGTATTTGCATTGGAATCGCAAACAAAGAGTGAATTACTTGAGCGTACTCAAACCCCAATGCGGTTTGCTCGTATTAGCGGCGTATCTCCTTCCTCGATCCCTCCATCGGGCCCTCGCGGCTCAAGCGGTGGCCTAACAAACCTCCCTCCTGAAAAGAAACATAAAGCCCCCTTGCAATCCTCTCTGGCACCTGGGTCAAACTGTCGCTCTTCTAATCAGAGAGGACTTTTCTTCTCCATTGAGTATGAAGATAAACAACCATGATCAATGACATGGAACAGTTGTGGAGGCTTTCTCCTTCTTCCCATTCTGAAGGTGCACCTACTAGCCTCGAGGAGGCTTAAGTCTGCACCTCTATCATCATTGCCCCTTCTTACATTGATTTCTTGGTTTAACTTTTAACCTCTTGACTTCAGGGTGCCGCTCAGTGTCTATCTGCCCTACTCCTTATCCCCTCTCGACATGTGGCTGAGGCGGACTGAACTCTTCCGTGAGCACACGAGGCACGACTAGAAAGAGTTAGCCTCCTACAAAGAACTAACCCGAATAGACGGGCATAGGATCCGATAGCTGGAGGAGAAGATAAAAGATATGGAGCGCAAATTTGAGGCTGATAAGGCGTTAATGGAGAGAGACTTTCACACCTCCCAATGTGAGAGGACTGATGCTGCTTTCGAGAGAGGTCATCAAGCTATGAAATCCATCTCTATTGAAGCTGCCCAAGAGTTCGATGGAGGGAAGGGCATGTTCCTACCGGACTAGGAAGTCCTTCTGCGATGGGTCAATGTCCTTGAACAAAGAAAGGCCAACCTCCATGCCCAGCAGAAAGAAGAACTTCGCCAAGAGATCCTCCGCTCCCATTCGCATGTCAACTCGACTGCCAGCCTCTCATCTCCTACCTACATGTCCGAGGATCCACCGAGGGTGAAGCAGGGGAGAAACAAGTCGACAACGGCGATACTGATGAGGGGGAACAACCATTAGGGTTTTCAGTCCTTCTATCCCTGAATTATTGTTTTCTTTCCTACTAAGTCATGAACAATTTTTATTTTCTGTCTCATGCCATGTGTTGTGTAAACTCTAACTATTAGGTTCCTGTTTACGCACATGAACTATTGTATCACCTGCTTTATCAGTCCTTACATTTGCGACCTTGTTACTTCTTGTTCATAATGTCTTCTTGCCCCTTTTCCAATCTAACTCTTCCATCACATAGTAAGGTGTACAAGATTTTCCAGAGTTAGACCCCGATCCTGGTATCGACGTTTCGCTAACTAAGCTACTTTACTTAGTCAAGATTTGCTTAGGAGTAGGGCTGGTAACACCGATACCCCATCATATCTACACCCATTTTCGCATCAGGCGTTCATGGAACTATCCGAACAGTATTGGGTTGCACCGATTCTTATATCGGCGTTTGCCTTGCCTAAGTAACCTCACTTAGTCAAGTTTAACCTAGGAGTAAGGCCACTCCGGCTATCACATCGTTACCCTGTCCTATCTGCACCTCCCATTGCACATCAGGTGTTCGCGGGATTATCCGAACAGCATTTGGTTACACTGATTCTTGTATCATTGTTTGCCTTGGCTAAGTAACCTCACTTAGTTAAGTTTTACCTAGGAGCCATAGCCACCTCTTCACAAAGATAGGCATCCCTCCTAACCAATGGGAGTAAGTCAAGGGCTTCTCGTAAAGCTTGACTGTTTAGAGTTGCTTGAAAAGCCACCACTCTATAAGTATGAATGGCGACTTCAACAGGAAGTACGGCTTCGGAGCCATACACAAGCATGCAAGGAGTTTCACATATAGCGCTCTTCTCAGTGATTAAAATAGACCAAAGTATTGTGGGGAGCTCGTCGGCCCACAGCCCCTTAGCGGCATCTAATATCTTCTTCAAGCCATTTAGGATTTGCTTGTTAGCTGATTCCACTTGTCCGTTAGTTTGTGGCCTTGCAACTGATGTGAACCGTGCTTGGATGCCATAATCCACAAAGTAATCTCATAACTTGTCGGTACCAAATTGTTGACCATTGTCAAAGATCATCGCACTTGGCACTGCAAAGCGAGTAATAATATTCTTCCAATTGAACTTCCGTAGCTCCCTTTCAGTAATTGACTCAACTGCTTCTGCTTCAACCCATTTGGTAAAGTAATCAACAGCCACCAAGAGAAACTTGCATTGCCCCGCGCTATGGAAAAGATCCTAGGATATCCATTCCCTATGTAGCGAAAGGAAATGGGGAATACATTGTGGTCAATGGGGTGGACAGTTGATGGTGCACAGGGGTAAACCGTCGACATTTATCACACCTCTTTACCATCTCTATAGCATCCGACCGCTTGGCCATTAATATCATGTACACGAGGCCTTAGTTGCTAAGCTTCTACCCCTGATATGCGCTCCACACTCTCCTTCATGTATTTCCTCCAAAGTCTTGCGTCTCTCCTCTCGGGTTGTGCATCTTAAAATAGCGGTTCGGCAAATGCCTTCTTGTAAAGGGTCCCTTTCGTAAAGTAAGAACCATTGAGGTTTCTTTTGGATGCAATTTGCTTCTTTAAAATCTAAAGGTAAGGTGCCATCACGAAGATAATCTACCAAGGAATTCATCCAAGTCTCACTTCTGTCCACCGAGGCCATTGCCTTGGGTGTAATTGTTGGCTTAGGCAGAATTTCCCATTAGATGTTTTTCGGGTGATCGTTCGGTGAAGAGCTAGCAAGCTTTAAGAGGGCATCTGCCTGCCGATTCTTTGATCGGGACACATGCTCAATCTCAAACTTCTTGAAGGATAGAGAATTCTCTTTAACCTTTATCAGATGCGCCACCATTGCTGCATCGTGGGCCTCATACTCACCCTTAACTAAATATCGATTAAGAGTCAGAGACGGCAAGCAGGTGTTCAACCCCGAGTGTATAGCAGAGGTCCATGCCAGCTAGCAAAGCTTCGTATTCAGCTTCATTGTTCGAGGCTTTAAACACGAACTTTAATGCATGCTCATGCACGTGCCCCTCAAGTGAAACGACAGTTAATCCTGCTCCACTACTTTCACTTGTGGCGAAACCATCCACATACAACATCCATGTAGCACTGAGCTCCGCTTGTTGCTCATCTCCAGGGGGAGGAGTCCTGCACTCAGTGATAAAATCGGCCAAAAGCCTAAGCCTTAATGGCCCTCTTTGGCTTATAGCTAATTCCGTAGGGTGCCAACTCAATGGCTCATTTTATCATCTGTCCTGAACTCCCATATTTCTCTAAGGTATTTCGCAGGGGCTGAGCTGTCAACACAATTACATGATGGGATTCAAAGTAGGGACACAGCTTTCGACCAGCAATCAGTAGGGCATATGCAAACTTTTCAATTAGCAGGTACAGTAACTTTGCTTCTGTCAAAACATGGCTAACATAATAGACTGGGTGCTATTGGCGAGCTCTTTCGACCAATAAGACTGCACTTACAGCATGGTCAGATACCGCTAGATACAATAACAATGGCTCGTCCTGGCTTGGGCTCACCATCTGAGGGAGCTTCTCCAAGTATGCCTTGAGCTTTTGAGAAGCTTTCTCAGGTGCATCGTCCCACCCGAACGGTGTTTTCTTTTTCAGCACCATAAAGAAGGGAAGGAATGCATTCGCCGATTTAGACATAAATCTGCCAAGCGCAGCAATGCATCTGGTTTATCTTTGCACCTCCTTTATTGTCATCAGAGACTATATTTGAAGTATAGCTCGAACCTTATCAGGATTCACCTCTATTGCTTGCTCATCAATCATATATCCCAAAAATTTACCAAACCGAACTTCAAAAGTGCATTTTTTGGGATTGAGCTTCATAGCGTAACTCCGGAGGATCTTGAAGGTTTCTTCTAGGTCTCGCATATGGTCAGCCCCTTTGGCACTCTTAGTGATCATGTCATCCACATACACCTCCATCGTCTCCCCCGTGAGTGTTGCGAAGACCTTGTTGACCAAACGTTGGTACGTAGCACGAGCATTCTTCAACCCAAAAGACATTACATTGTACCAATATAGACCAGTGTCGATAACAAAAGACGCTTTTTCTTAGTCCTCCTTAGCCAAAGGGATTTGGTGATAACCGAAGAAGGCATCCATGAAGCTCATGAGTTTGTGGCCCGTCGTTGAATCCACCAATTTATCGATCTTGGGAAGTGGATAGCTGTCTTTCGGGCATGCCCTATTTAGATCAGTGAAATCAACACATATCCTCCAAGTCCCATTGGGCTTTTTAACCAACATGAAATTTGACACCCATTCAAGGTAGTGGCATTCTCTCATGAACCCTACCTCCAACAATTTCCTAACCTCCACAACTGCTGCAGCACTCCTTTCTGCCCCCAAGTGCCTTCTCTTCTGAATGATGGGTTTGTGAGAGGGATTGACATTGCGTCTATGCTGCACAACATCAGGGACAATGCCTAGCATTTCCGAAGTGTCAAAAGCAAACACGTCCTAGTATTGCTTTAGCCGGCAAACGATAGCGTCCTTAATCAAAGGATCAAGAGTGTTCTCAATGCACACAGAATGCTCCGGGCAATTGTCATCTACGGGATATCTAAGATATCAGAGGTGGGCTCTGGGTGGGACTGCCCATGCTCCTCAGCCGAAGCTGAGAGCACCATTACTATTTCAGGGGCTTCTTTTTTCCCGAATTTACTTGGCCGAGAAGCTTTAGCCGGGGGGTTTGTCTTTCCTTCCCAACGATTTATGGCTTACATAATAGCATTCATGAGCTATCTTTTTATCTCCATAAAGCTTTCCTACCTTGCAGTCATCCAATTCAAACTACATGAGCAGGAGGTAGGGTTCTATAACGGCCTTAATTACACCGAGAGTCGAGCGCCCGAGAATGACATTGTATGCCATTAAGATGTCTACAACTAGGAAATTCACGTCCACAGTTCTCGAGTTATCCTTATCGCCAACCCTTACCGATAACTTCTTCGTTCCCAACGAATAGGTGGTGTGTCTCCCAAATCCAACTAAAGGAACTCTCACGGTCTCCAAATCCTTCTCTGTATACTGCATCTTTTTAAAACACTCAAGTATGATGATATCCACTGAAATTCCTGTGTCTACCAGTATTTGTCGGACCATGGTTTTTGCGATCTTAAGTTGCACCACCAATGGGTCATTGTGCGGGGTTTGCAATGGACACATGTCTTTTGAACCAAAAGTCACAGTTGTCCTACCAACAACTTCAACGCCTTAGCCGCCATCACTTGGCTAAGCTGTCGAATTGGGCGTTCCTGTATCCGGCGCTCATTTGCTTAACATTGATGCCCCTTGTAATCGGTGCTATGACTACTGTGTTCTGATCGGAATTGTCATGTTTTTTCGCCTGGGTGTAACGCTGGTTTTGACCAGCTTCTTTTCTTTGCTTCAGAAAATGATTGGTCTACCCACGATTAGCCATTTCATGGAGAGTTTTCTTCAACTCCCTACACTCAGATGTTGTATGCTCGAAATTCTCATGGTACTCACAATACTTGCTCTTGTTCCGAAAATTGGCCGGATTTTCGATGGGCTTGTGTCGTCTGAGCATTGGGCTTCCCTTGATCTCCTTAATGATGTTGTCGGGGCTTGTGTGGAAATGCCCGCCTCTCTCATCATTTCGCTTTGGGTGCTTGTCTCGCTGAGCATTGCGACCTTCCCCCGACCTCTTCCTATTCTGTTGCTGTTGAGGCTCGTCCCCTGCGCATATCTCCATGGCTTACATAAAATTTTGCGCTTTTCTTAACACCTCAGCAAGGGTGGTTACCTTACTTTCCATCAAAGAAAACTTAAAGCGGCCGGAAAGCAACCTGTTGAGGAATGTCGTGTAAGCTACCCCATCTTACAGGTCAGGGATCAAGACAGTCTCATGGTTAAACCTTCGTACATACTCTTTTAAATCCTCCCCCCACCGCTGTTGAATTTTGGCTAAGTGGATGCTGGTCTTTTTCTCCCTTTTGCTAGTGATAAAGTGTGCGTTGAACGATTCTGCTAGTTGAAGGAAAGAGGCGACAATTCCATTAAGGAGACCATTGAATCACTTTTAGGCGATGCCCTTTAGAGTAGCCGGGAAATATCGACAATATGTCGCGTCATCCACATTCTGTATGTACATTTGTGCCTTATAGACTTGCAAATGATCATCAGGATCCGTGGTTCCGTCAAATAGCTCTATGGAAGGCATTTTAACCTCGTTTAGATGGGAAGCCTCCAGGGTCTCTCGACTAAAAGGAGTATAAAAAGTGGGTAAGGAACCCCTTTCAGAAGAGTTCCCAATTCTTAGGACGGTTAGGCATACGGGTCCTACTTCAAGTACCAAATGCATGTCTGGGTGTTTTGATACGATTCCTAGCCGTCAATCCCGCCTGTGTCCCAACCTTTTATAAAGGTTGCGCAGACTCGGGCGCACACGTACGTCAGTCTGCTCCCTTCTTATAAACCGTTCGTGTGGGGGATTTTGCCTCTCTGACCATTCGTGTTCGGAGCGCTGAGGATGAGAAGATTCTTCTTGCTCTGCATACCATGCAGCTCCTTCTGCCCTAAACATGTAGGGGATAGTGATAGATCTAGAAGGTGCTACGCTAATTTGTGCCTTCCGTAGGGCTTGCTTTGCCTCAATTATCCTTCGAGCATCCCTTTCGTAGACACTACCTAGTTCCGCTAGAGGAGTCGCTTGACCTTGCTGATATGGAGAGCCATACTCCAGTGCTGGGCCATAATTGCGCCCTCGCTCCACCCTTGGTTGTTGGTCAGGCACCTTCATCTGTTCACAAACTCCCCGTATGACCGCCTCCTAAACTTGCCTAAGGACCTCCCCTAGCTGTTCAGTGGTAACAAATTGCGGGGCTATTGGATGTCCCACCGAATTTTCTCCCAAGGTTTGCGCGGGTGAGTCTCCCATCCCATAGGTGGGTTCTCTACGGCTCTCTGTTTTCCTTTATCTCCTTGCTTTGAAGCTTTCGACCTCTTATTAATCATACTGCTTTGCGATCCTCACAGACGGCGTCAAATTGTTTCCATAAGAAACTAAGAGAAATGGAGAGGAAGCTTGGTCTCACGTGTTGGTCCCGAATTGATGATCTGGCAATGATGTGGCATGCCCTTCAAGAAAACTGCAAGAAGGGCAACCTCGGGTGTGTTTTCCGAGGAAGTCCCTTCCAACGATTAAGTTGGTGTCTTAAAATGGAAATCTAGAGAAAGACAGATTAAGGAAAGGTGAAGTTGGAGAGCTTTTCCCTTTCTGGTTCTTCTCCCATAAAATGTCACCTCATGAGCCCCAAATGGGGTAACCCAAAACTATTTATAGCCTTGAGATTTGTCACCAAGGACAAATCGGTATTTTCCATTGGTGATGGTGAGTTTACCTTCTTAACCTTGGAATCTTCATATTAGCCCAAGGTTACCCCTTTGTTGCTGGCACGTGTCGCTCCCTCACTGGTTACTGAATATTTTCTTAATCATAATCAATTCTGCATTTATTGTTTCGTAGAAATTGAATATTAATTAAGATATTATATTCACCATTGTGAAATATCAGAAGTTAGCTTATTTTAAATTGCAACCACCGAATAACCTACTTTAAATTATGCATTAAAAAAACACTAATTTCATTTCACTTTTATTATTAAAAAAGTACTATCACAAAATCGTGC
>Ga0058701_10001822_pt1 | contig 15556 bp, 9 predicted proteins | sample AgamicOrMae_FD_97039 | JGI IMG/M metagenome (GOLD analysis project Ga0058701, IMG submission 97039) | Agave microbial communities from Guanajuato, Mexico - Or.Ma.e | ecosystem: Host-associated > Plants > Phyllosphere > Phylloplane/Leaf | place: Guanajuato, Mexico | collected 2012-06-04
AGGATCCAGCAACCACGGTGCCAGCGACTGACCATACCGCAACGCCTTCCAAATTATCCTCGCGACGCCCCCCCAGCCCCCCCCTGGCGACCGCAGCGCCGCTGAAACGGCCTTGTAGTCAAGTTTGCGGAAGTCGCTCCTCTGTTGCCGATTCGCGTTTGTTTATTTCCATTTTATCGTCTACCTTAATATCCCACGATTACCTAGTCTGGCTGCAGTTTATTTGCTGCCGATATAGTCCCGTGATATCGACTTCGGTTGGGTTCAAATTATGCTGTTTGGGCAGATTATCGAAATCTTTGTTACTTTATTGAGTTTATCAACAAAAATATGCTTGATAATTTTTCAATTATTCTCTGAAATTTTTGACCTCATTCGGTTCCTCCTTTATATATCAAAATGTGAGAGAACGCATTTCAAAAGGCTTCTGAATCATTACTCATTTTGCAAAATGTGATGTCAGTCACCTCTCGCAGTGAAACACTAAGCGGAAGCGTTTGGGTTACCTTTACATTTTGAATCGGAATTATTACATGTAGTACTTTTCCCATGGGATTCGATCATATTCTTTGAAATTCTGATCAGGTCCTTATCAGTTCCTGATCAGGTTCAGACTAATGTCAAATTCAGATCAGGAATGGGTCATTATATGATGTCATCATCTGAAATCAGATATGAACGTTATATCTGATCAGGACCTGTTAACAACCATCAGTAGGATCTGCGTATTTTATCCGGACCTAATAAGAGTCTTGTCAGGTTCTGATTGCGGTATTCAAGTCCAGATCGACATATATCGGGTCCTGACAAGATACTGATTAGGATTAGGCCGTTCTCTGATAAACAATAAATAATGACATGATAAGGTCCTGATATCGAAGAACTCGTTAATTAATCTTGTATTAACTACGGTAGCTCTGACCACAAATATTATTATGTCCGTTAATGTATTTACAACGGATTCTCGTGAAGTTTTGTTAATACTTCACGTCTTCTGTTGCAGGTGCGTGTCTCCGTCTTCAAACGTAAGTCACCGGACTCACTGAGAGCGAAATTAGGAGTTATCTAGGTGAAGGTGTCTGCTCAATAATGACGTGTTATTAACTGCAGAAGCTGTCAACTAGAAAGGTTGTGATTAGCACGAGCCCTACACTTATGCCGCTGTCCCAGCCACACGCCTGCGATCAAGTCGACCGCCTTGCAAAACTTACAATTTTTCTATCGAAACTTTCGCGGAACGCAGTTTCACGCAAAAGCTGTTTTCATTGCTAAAAAACGACACTCTCCAATTTAACTCATCTACAAGACAAATAAAAACAAAACTATCGTCAGTAAACTATTTGTAACGGACTTCAAATTGTGCTATTATCTGAAAGTAATAGCTTAGACTAAAAAATGCTATTATCTGTAAGTGCTCTTTATCACACTCTAACAATAAGAAAGTTTACAGTTTTTTTTCCAAATTTTTATTTTAAAAGGACGGAAAGATATACTATGTCCCAGTGCAAACTATGCTTAAAAGTACTCGTGAAAATTTAAGTGGAAATTCGAGAGTTTTTGCTGGGTACAGGCTGAAGTGCTGAAAACAAAGATTCAGGGTGAAATTAAAGAGGTCAATATTTTGGGTTGGACCGACGTAGGCCATGCTTGACGAAGCTGTGACTCAAGTGCTGTTGTCCATGACTTATCATATTGAGGATACCGGTACCTAATCAGATCAAGGAAAGCCCTCAGTTTTTTCGAGGCCTTTGTCACCCAAAACTGTAAATGTAGTTACAACTCAGCCTCTTAAAAATCTGTAATTTTGATCTTTTGATCGAACTTTTATTTTTAATGATGTATTATTAGTTCGTCATTAATAACTTTGGCTGTCAGATCCCTAAACACTTAATTCCTCGCGATCAGGTCTAAGCTGAATCAGCGCTTATAATCCATGATTTTGTCACTGATTTGTGAAAAATATGCCGGAAGCTTTTGGACGAAAATACGACATTATCCTACCTAACCTTCCCGAATGCCGCGAAAACTTACACAACCGAGCATTTCCTAACCAGACGTTACGTAACGTGTAATAAAAACTATCAAGCCTTTGCCTGATCCATCGACGCATTTTCCGTGATAGCTTATGGCTCCACTCGTGTGCTCATACATATTGGAGTTTAGGTATATCAACTTGTAGTTCGTTCCTTTCGTTTTCTTTCTTTTTTTAGGAAATTTCATGAATGCCACTTTCATTACTGTACCAAAACTGTAGACCGCAGAATTTAAGAGTCGTATGTTCGTGCAATGCACAATATCTTCTCTTACAGTCCGTTTAAAAGACTGAGTACAAGCCACCCTGGTCGAACTGTCCGTAGTACGGATAATGCGACACGGACATCCGCACGGATATCCATATGGATATCCATCCATTCCATGTAAATGGTCAGAGGGTGCGGACATCCATACGGATATCCTCACTCCATGGCTATTTACTTGGATGTTCACACGGAAATCCGTGCGGATGTCCGTGTCGAATTATCCGTGCTACGGACAGTTCGACCAGGGCACTGTGTTATCGGAGCGATGATTTCTAAAAGTGTAAGAAGATAATATAAGCTTTATTAACGGAAAAAAAAGAAAGGAAAAAAGACGTCTCGATGATTGTGCAATTTGCGCTCAACCATTACAATTTTCGATTTTAAAGTTAAAATGGCAATTTTCGTTTGCAAACGTTTTTGCTCTCGTCAACGAGTTATTTTACTGGTCGGTAATTGAAAAGAGTTATTTTTAAGGGTTTGCTAATTGGCGGGAATCATGTGCTAAAATGACAGCGACCAGGACAGTCGTTGTACCGAACACAGCAAAAAAATAGCGGTTAACGTATTGTATAGCATTTTAGTAAAAATGGGCAATCTTGGGCTTCTTACGCATATTAACAAATAAGTTACATGTTACGTATTATAGATATTCGTGCGCGGTGCGCCATCTGATATTAGGTTCAAACTAACAATTTCATGCTAAGGTTCATAATAATGAATTACAAATCACAAATTATTTTGCTTTTTTTAGTTCTGAAGAACTTTTGCCACTTTGGTAATTTTTTAAGATGAGGATCTAACCGAGGTGAGATGAAATTAGTTTAGGATAGGTTCGATTTGGATTGATTGGGTTGGGGTTCAGAGTTCGGCCTGTCAATGTTGAGTTGGACTGATTGTGAGCCGTATGTTGAACAGTTTATCAACTGCCTTTACTTGCGTTAAAAATGCTTGTAAACAACGTACCCATTCTCCAGCATTCAAGTTATTCAGGTCTGCCAAATAGATGAGCTTATACTTCCTCATCGGTTGAAGCCTTTTTAGCTATTTAAATCTGTGGTCAAGACAAAATTTTAAGCTGTTTGACAAAAATATAAAATTACTAAGACCTAGCGCTTCGGCCATCGGTTTTACCTCTTTCGTCCGCCTATTTTTTGGGGGGGAGGGGGGGAGGTTTACAAATTATCCTTTTAGTCTTATGTAGATATACTGTACAAAAAGAAACGTTTTAAGAGAAACGTATGCGAGAACCTTTTTTTTCGCAGAACATCGCCATTTTCAAAAGTCCTCGCCTGAAACTGGTTTAGAATTTTTAAAGTGGCTATTGTAATTAAATTAGAAAATGTCTGAGGACAAAAGCCGATAAGAGATTTGCGACGTTTCTTGGAAAAAAAAGGTGTTAAATTATGAATGTCATTACAGCTCAGCTCAAAAACCACTCGTGACTTTTTCGGAAATAAAACTTTCGTGAAAAGAAATTATTTGTAAGATCCTAAAATACGCTGAAAGCGGAGAGGAATTCCAGCCGTTTTACGGGTATTTCTAACGTTTGCATTAAAAAAAGACCGTGCATTAAAAAAAAACAGTCTTGGCTGTTGACAAATTTCTGTAAAAAGAATATTTTAAAAATATAGACTGCGCTATAATGTACAATAACACGGTATAAAAGGTTTTGTCATACCAACAAAAACATTTCTTAAAATAGGGATAACAAAAATATTTTGTAACAACAACAAAATGTTTAGTTCTATCAACAAAACGTTTGGTTGCTGCAGCAAAATATTTAGTTGCAGCAACAAAAAAATTATTTGTTGTCCCTAATTTTGTTGCCGTAACAAAACCACTTTTTTCCATGAAGGAAGCCCTTGTCCAAGGCGACTCAAACGCAGGGCTAGGCTTCATACTGGAAAGCGCATTCTGTTTCAGCCCTTCTGAGAATTTGAAAGCTAGGGTCTGTCATCATCTTATTGGCGGCAACAGCCTGCCGCCAAGAAGTACGCGGCTTTAGACTCGGCGACAGCTGAGCGGAGCGACAGCAAATAGAGGCACAAGACACGTTCACGTGTACTAGCAGTCCAAAAGGCATTGTCCGGTTCTGGTCGCTCTGGAAGGCTCCGCCTTATGGGGAAATGCATTGGCTACCGCCTTGTTGCACGACCAGAACTGGACAATACCTTTTGGACTGATAGTACAGTATCGTACAGCGCTCACAATGAGCGCTTTTGCGAATAAGAGGTTGGTTGTCCTGCGGCAGAGGTTGGCAGGAGGAATCCCAATGAAAGGCGGGTGCGAGAGAAGGGGAAAGACGGCAAAACTGTCGACACACGGCGATACCGTTTAACGTCGACTAAATGGCTTTTTAATATTTTTAAAGGTGTGTGAATAGCTAACGGTACACTTCCAGAAAAGAAGGCGTTCATTGACTGAATCCTCCTTGATTCCTAAGCTTTACCACCCATATTTTCGTTTGGCACACTATCCACACCCAGTATAATGGCGTTCTAAATTTGTGTATTCCAGTTTACATCGACCTCAAGATTTGACTCAGGCTTGAAATAATAACAAAATATTACGGGCAAACATGAGAAAATAAGTATTAATAACGGATATGCCTCTTTTTTGGCTAAACGCAAAACTCTTCCAATAGACCACATGACTTTTTGCTAGACCCCTCCCCTCTTGTGGCTCGACCCGCTCTCCTTCCCGACTTCCCCTCCTGCCCTCATGAACCACGTGGTTTTTGTACTAACCTAACTTACTCAAATCTAAGTACTCTGACTGAAAGTGAAAGAGCAATCTCGAGGTTCGGTCGGTGGGTCATTACAGTCCTTTTATGTGATGGGTGTTGCAAGCGCTCACTGGAGAGTCGATACGTAATTCGTAATTGCGCTCGTATTACTTGCTCTACTGTCGCTCGCCTACATTAAAAGTTACGCAGCACGTCATTAATAGACACGAAGAAAATCCTTAAGAAATTTAATGATCGTTGTGATATCTCCAGAACCTAATGTGGAATCAACAGCTTTTGTGCCATACATTCAATTAGATCTGTTGTGACTTGATGTTACTTTGTTAACTTGTGAAAATTTTCCGCTAACTAACGACTGCTCCGAATCTAATTTGATTAAGGTGTCCAACTTGAAAGATTACTGTGTCCGTGGAGAGCTGGTTTGATTTTTTTTCCCAGGGCATTAATTGTCTGTAAGGTCAAGAAACTAATTGCTGAAGGTACTCCACGCCATTAAAATATCTTTTTTTTATTATGTTTATCCTATTTCAAACCTCTGATTAGTTTTTGATCGGGGCGTATTAGCGTGTGGTCAGGTTTTATCAGGAATTCAGAAACAAAGTCTGATCGGGTCTTGATAAGGTAACCTCTATAAGCCTGAACAAAAAGACTTTTTGATTCAAACCTTTTGCGGCTTTAAATACCTTCTTTGGGTTGACTCTTATTCAAAATCGGAAGAAGTTTTTTTTCCTTTTTTTGCCTCTCTCCCTCTCTCTCTTTGAGTTGGTCAAAATTGAATAAAAAATGGAACTGTGAAAAAAAATACAGTTTTGGTTGAATTTGCTGCAGAGCTTCTGTATAGAGTTAGAAAATGAAAGACAAAAACCGCAATTTCTTATTTAAAATATTTCTATTATTTTTTTTAAATAAGTTACAATCTTGAAATCAGTTTTGACCAATAACTTATGATTTTTTTGCCTATTTTGAAGAGAGAGTAAACCCAGAGAAAGTACTAACAAGTAAGAGCGCCAAAAGGTTTAATCAAAAAATATTTGACTGGATTGAAGTGATTCCCTTGTGAGCAAGGTTCTTCTGAAGGCAGAAAGCTACATATCAAAAGTTTTCTCTTTTTCCTTTTTTTTTAGGTAATTTATTGTTTTGTTAATGGTAAGGAAAAAATGTGATATTCGATAATATATACCGGTACATGTTTCAACAATTCCTAATGGAAGGGCTGATTTTGTTCTCATGAATGCATTTTTTTCCGAGTGTTTACTTTCATGGCTCCCTAAAATACATGCAATAATTAACCATCGATCGGCTGCGTAACACTAAAGTTTTCATTGCAAAATCTTGTTTCCATTTTTTTAATCAAAAATATGAAGCCGCTTGAAGACTCCTAAATTTAAAATTGAACGGAAATAGGAGCGCTTTCAGACTCTCAAATAAGAAAAAATAACCATTCAGTAACGTAAAAGAACATGAAGACTTAAGAAGAGCCTTAACATACCTGGGCTTTCCGCATTGACGTGTCAAGCACTAAATGTACCATTTTGGTGAAAGTGATCCTACTTTTTTCTTTATCGCAATATTTCCTGCGAGTCTCATGAACAGCGAGAATAACGGCTGTCAAATGGCGCGAACGATCGAATGGGCCGCGTCCGAGAGACTGAGGCGGCGCGCGCGCCTCCGTTGGCGGCCCTGTCTGTGGCTTGCGTCCGCCGGCTTGGCGTCGCGTCGGCTTCGGGCGCCCGTTTTCTACCGAAGTGGGGGGAGTGGTGGGGTGAGAAACGCGAATTTAATTGACAGGTTTTGGATTTTTCAATCCATTTATTTGCGCACCTTTTCAGTGCTTTGTAGCGCGGGGACTTGGACGCTCGAGTGCGACGGTAGTAAAATTTTCGAAGAAAGAATTACAATTTTTCTATTGTACAAGCCGAATGCGATTTTTGGGGTGCATTTCGAGGAATTTGATTCCGCACCGGTGTATGAGCCAAGTATTGGTTTTGAGCCAAAAATCGTTAAAGAAAAACCCAATGTATCACTTATTTTGTCATTAAGCTAAAATACGAACATTCTTTTTTGTTTGAATAAAAAAAAAACTAAGACGCTTTTGAGCTTTTGAACCACAGCTAAACAATCGTTTGAACTAAATATGAAGCACGTTTCCGCGTCGAATAGCTCGGTTCGAACCAGTCTTTGGTTTTAAAAAAATGATCACAAGGCAGGAACGTATTTGAACAATCATAAGGTTACACTTGAGCTTTTTTAACTAGCGTAAAACGCAGTTAGAAACGTGATTAATCTCATACATTAGTCTCATTTGTAAGTTTCTCAGCCGTAAGTCTTTCTCAATAGTAAGTCCAAATTGAGTTGTCCCGACCACTATGTATAAAGTTAAATCGATTCTCACTTCGAAGTCCCTCTCACTGTCAGTTGTAAGTCCAAAGCCTTGAGCACGGTCTTGGTCTTAGAGCTGATATTATTAACGCCCGAAAGCAATTTTGGGCTCACTGTATATTATGAATATTAGCTTGTTCTTGCTCAAATAGCAAGTATGCAACCAGTCTGTTTTTGTTTGAAAATCAAACTGTAACGGTAGTTAGTACCTTTGTATAAGCCAACTCCGTGTTTAAGCCGACCGGAGTTTTTTAGGCCTTAAAACCGGTCAAATATGGTCGGCTTATACATCGGATATCACGGTAAATACATTCAAGAGCTACAAAAAGAATTGTCAAGAGTGTGCTTATACTTGAGATTCCTCAAGCGATATCGGGGATTACACAGGTCATGAAATTCAGAGAATTCGGATAAAGCGGGCATGAGTAAGTCAGAAAACGTGGGGACGATTTAAAAAGGAAACAATACTGGAGTCGTGGGGTTCATTCAAAGCCGCTTTGGTTTTTCAGAATGTTCCGTCGAAACATCTCTGGCTCTTACAGGGCCTGCTAGAGAGCCTCGTAGGGAGGCTCTCTAGCACGCTAGCACCCTAGCTCCTAGAGAGCCTATAGGCTCTCTACCAAGGTGACTCTATAACGGTGTAACCACTCCCTTCAAAAACAGGAGACGTTTTCTGACGCCACTTGTTAGTGCGGGTTGCCTCTAACTCTGTAAGTAGGCAACCCGCACTAACAAGTGGCGTCAGAAAACGTCTCCTGTTTTTGATGGGAGTGGTTACACCGTTATAGTCACCTTGCTCTCTACTAGCTCTCTGTGAGACACTCTAAGGCGTGCCGAGGCCGTTTTTGTGGCGCGACTCGCGCTACAATTTTCTTGGGGGTGTCCCCTTGAGGGATGTACCAGGTATCCTGAGGTGTGATGAAAGGTTAAAAGGAAATGCGAGGAAAGGAGAAAAGAAAGCGGAGAGAGAAAGAAGAAGTAAAACGTATTTTTTGTTAAGGTCTCTATATAACCTTATTTTTTGTGTAAGAAAGGGGTAGTGGTACCCGTGCCTTTGAAGTTCCCCGCGCCAGGGAGATTTTGGGTTCGGCACGCCCTTTGGGACGCGTTCGAAAACGGCACCCGAGGATGTTCTATCGCTGTCTTACACATGGAGCTCGCATAAGAGGGAAAGACAGAATAGCCTTCGGGTGGTGTTTTCGAACGCACCTTTGGCTCTGTCACCCGTAAAAGATTGGAGAAAAAAGGTCGAATCGATCGGGGAAGGCAGGGACATTAATGATAGGACCATGTATATGTGGACTCCACGCAAAGACTTAATATTTTTCACGGAATAAAACTTATCGCAGTTTTATTGCTGTGTTTCGTAGAGGGCTTTTAGAAACTTGATTTTTTATTTATTTTTATTTTTTTCAAACTGCGGCAGCAGGGCGATTATGTCGGGCTTTTCTTTCTTTTTTTTCTTTTTTTCTTTTGTGCCTTACCGAGGTATTTCAAGTTTTACGACAGAATTCACCAATTGTGGCCATAACTAAGGCTTGAAAACAATTGTACAAGTTTGATACGCAGTTTATCTTGAATATTTTCGATAAAAATTACGTAAATTTTTAAAAATCTGTGACCGAAAATGCGAGGTGAGCAACGCAGCCATGAGCCTGCTCACCACCGCACTTTCAAACGCATTTTTTTTAAATTCCTGATTCCGGATGAAATACGCACGAGAGCTTGTGTATAAATCTTGTACAATTGTTTTTCAGCCTTAGTTATGGCCATAATTAGTGAACTCTTTCGTAAAACTTGAAGTACCTCGGCAAAGGCTCAAAAAAAAAAAGGCCGACATAATCGCCGTGCAGGCCCGTAATACTCATTTGCTTTCTCTTAGGTATTTTTTTCGCAAAACTCCAAAAGCTTTCCGAATCATTTTTTTTTTTAATTTCTATATGGAATATTTCAAGTAAAATCATATGATAAACAGGAAAACTTTTTTTCCTTCTTAAGATTATCGATGTCTATCGAAGCTTGGAGCGCTTTGCGATGATACCGGTACCTGCTCAAGCATTACATTCATCGTAATGAGAAATAAAATTTCCAATATTTTTCCTATTTTCTGGTATGTTGCGGCTTACATGGTGGTAATTTACCGTGCATTTTGACAAATTATGCTCAGGTGAGTCGCGGAAAAAGGAAAAGTGTTGGGTAAAAATTCATTCCGACGAGGATGGGATTCGAACCCACGCGTGCAGAGCACATTGGATTAGCAGTCCAACGCCTTAACCACTCGGCCACCTCGTCGTCTGCCCGTGAGGGTGCTTTAGTACGATCAAACTAAACGAGCTCTTTGCAGACTTCGGAGAACAGCAAAAGTACAGGGACGCCACAATGCGGGGTCTAAAATATCATAAGTATGCGCCAAAAAATCGATAATAGTGATGATTTTTAAACATGATTTAAAGTGGAACACTGATAACAGTAAAAGCACAAAAATAAACTGCAGAAGAAGGTGAATTTTTGTGAATTAAGTCATTGTAGGAACTGGCATGTCAATATCGCTTTAGTTCTTTGTTGTCTTTTTGGCATTTTCTCAATGCAAATCAATAAAATATTATTTTTTCCCGAAAAAATGACAGAAAATCGACAGTGTAAAATGTTGATTTCATGAAAGCAGACGATAGTTGATAAGGAAAGGAAGCAACGCAGCCAACATAATAGTGTCAAATAAGGCCTCATTCAAGAAATAAGACGTTACAGTCTAAGCAGTTATGTGTACATGTTAGGAACAAGTTAATAAAAATGAAAGGTCTTAGATGTGAAAGCAAATATCGTGCAAATTTCCTTTTTGCGGGTAAAAATGCACCTTTGTGAGCACTAGTGCTACACGCAGTATGGTTGGCTGCTTTGCAACCGGTACAGAGTAGAGTGGTGGGGATGGTGTTTACTACATTTGTTTATGAGAGGTTATGTTATATGTTGTGCTGTTGGTTTGACACCAAATAAATAGCTTTTGCAGGATGAAAACTTTCACAAGTGATCCTTTTACACGAAAAAAATGATCCTTTACATGTTTTCAAGTTTTTGGGTTGAGGGCGTAACATCTGCGTGATAACCAAACGTCACCGCACCTGTCAAAGTCTCAATATCTTACACAAATTTGACTTTTCAGTGCCGTATTTTGTAACTTAGATTCTACTCTCTCAACCAATGCGTTTTTGGACACTTAGTCAACTCTGCTGATCAGGTTAGTTTCTTTAGCATTTTAGCTAATGCAGGAATGTTTCCCTGCTCTTATTTCTCATTCTTTCTTGAAACATTCAAAATCTGTTTCTTGGCTTTAAAATTCTGGAAGTGTTTTTAATTTGACATGAGTTGCTTTCAGGGTTACTTGACTTCCGTAAGCCAATTTCCAGGAACATGGGAATTAAGAATCCTAGCCCGGAGACTGTGAGTCTTCGACCATATTGGTTTTTAGCTGGCTTGAGAATAGTTCTCACCCTTCTTCCTCAAAGAGGCTATATTCATCCAGATGAACACTTTCAATCCAGTGAAGTTATTGCAGGTAATGTTTGCTGTTGATTCAGACATTCAGTTTCTCTTGATTGAGTGAAGTTACTGATAATGAAGTTACTGCCTCTTTAATTTCAGGGGATGTCTTCAACCTAGATGTATCTAGACCTTGGGAGTTCAATGTCACTAACCCTATCCGCAGTATTCTTCTACCCAAAGTTTTAGTTGGGATACCATACATTCTCCTTGAGCTAGTAATGCCTATTATATCATGGATCACAAGATATAATATACCCACAGCATATACTTTAGTAGTTGTGCCAAGGATAGTATCATGCGCTTTATCCTTTGTCACTGATTACTGCTTGTATAGAATATGTTTGCTGTACAAGCAAAAATACCAGTAAGTAGTTTCTACTCATATTTACCATAACAGCTATAACAACTTTCTTGACATCTAACACTACCTTTTTTGAAATGCAGTGTTCGTCTCATGGTGTTGGGGAGCTCGTATGTAATGCTTGTATATGGAACAAGAACATTTTCAAATTCAATTGAAATGGCTCTCTCTTCTCTTCTGTTGTTCTTGGTAGCTGATAGCATGGCTTTTACAGAACAGGTTAGTAATTTGCTATCACTTATCACTTGAAGTCTCCATAGCATCACCGCGACAGTTTGACGTCTCTGCTTTTAAAGTCATGATCTCGACGTCGTTTTACACCACGACAAGGATTACTTCCGCGGTACAATTTTCGACAAGGTCATATTGCTTTCAGGTGATCGATAAACGGAAGCTGCTGGACACGAGATGGGAGGAAACAGAATCCGTCGTTGAGCGGACAAAGTTGTTTAAAATACGAGCATCTCTGCCAGAGTACATGACGAGACATTGCTTCGCCGTTGCAACAACTGTCATTGCTGGCATTTTCAATAGACCAACATTCGTTGCCTTCGGTTTAGTTCCAGTATTTTTCTGGTTGCGGCGCGGTCTTGGTACCCGATACGTCGGTTTTGGTGCTTTCCACCAACGCATATTTCTCTTAGTAATATACGCCTTGCCGGCACTCTTTCTTTTTATATTTGTCGATTCCATGTACTACAGTTACTTGTCATGGGTCGAGATCGGGATGCGAGAAGTATCGTTAACTAACTTCGTCGTCACTCCGTTCAACTTTTTAGTTTACAACAGCCAGTCAACAAATTTAGCCGAGCATGGCCTCCATCCCCTCGTCACCCACATCCTCGTCAACATCCCAATTCTCTACAACGTGCTGGGCTTTGTCGGACTAACAGCCTGCGTAGGATTCTTCTACAGGTGAGACGTGGTCTTAGACTTTCGAAATGAGTCGCTATCCTCGTAGTTTAAAACGATATAAATTTACTAACTCAAGTTTTGTTGCTGTAGGGCGGCAAGAGCTCATTGGATCGAACTACCACGATCGCAGAGTATCGTCATGCTGATGACGGGCTCCTTCGTTGCCCCTCTTCTACTTCTCTCTTTGATCCCTCATCAAGAACCGCGATTTCTCATACCAGTCACCCTGCCGCTCATTTTCCTCCATGCGCAAGAAGTTCACGACTTCGATACTGCTCAGGCCATCTTATATCATACCTTACCCAGCATAAAATGGACGAGTAAAACGAAGCCGTTCAAAGTGAAGAAAGAAAAGCGACCTGGATCGCTAAGAACGGCGTGGGTCGTCATCAACACGTTTTTCCTAGTTTTCTTCGGGTTCCTGCATCAAGGAGGCGTTTATCCCCTTGCGGATCACCTGCAAACTGATTTATACAATCAACATCACCCCAATGTGATTCACCTTGTTACTAGTCATACATATCCCGTCCCACAATATCTGCTGTTTCAGCAGAAGGCCAACTTTCGGTTGGATCATTCGACGGGAACTGTTTCTCGGTATATAGCTAAGAAGAAGTTTTTCCTAACCGAAATGGGTTCTAGACCTATGGGGAGCGTTACCACTATTCTTGATGATATTTTGACTTCATGCTCACTATGGAAGCCTAAGGAGTATGTAAGGTGTACTGTGTACCTTGCTCTGCCGTCTAGTCTCTTAGATGAATTTTCATCGGAACTTCCAAGCAATATGACTTATAAAATAGAGAAATCATTTTATCCGCACCTGTCTACTGAAGCTATACCCGAGTTTTATAGCACCTGGCACACGTCTCTTCACAGCTGCCAGTCCAAAAGTTCGATGGTTACCGGAGGATTGAAAACTGACGAGCACTGTGATACCCCCAAAGAACCCGACTACAGTCCCAGTGCCATCTTTAGAAGAGTTTCTCGCGTTTTTAAGCAGCTAAGCTTATCGCTCGTCAGAGTTCAAAAAACGAAATGAAAGGATAAAGCTATTTAATCAATACGCGCACGATTCTGCTCAAAAATACATTATGACATTCTCCGTTCACTAAACGGCAAAAAATAAATGCAAATATTTTATATTTTGTTTGAGGACAATCCGAGAGATTTCGCTCTCAAAGTGCCCCAATTTTTCGCACGCAATCGAAAAGTAGGTTCGATCGTACTGATTCAGATCAGTTCGTAGACAAGACTTTGGATCGGCATAAGTAAGCACGTTATGCATTAATAAATGTTTTATTAGAATAAGGCAACATTTTGATACACATTTCATCTTGTAACAGCTCAGGTTTTAAGTGCGTTATTGCGATGCCTGGTGATACTTGTTTTATGGTTGTAAATTCCATAATAAAAATGTTCACGCCAAAATTTTGCTGTCTCATAGCACGCTTGAGTAATTATTAGTTCTCCAACATTTTGATAAAGAATCTTTGAATATAACTGAGTTAACACTTACGATATGCATCTAAAAATAAAATAAAACCCAAGTGAGAAGCACATTAATAACAAGTGTAGGATAAGACTTCATGTATAAAAATGAACTAGAGCTGAAAAAGTGACTATTTGTGTGCTGTGCCAATTTGTGCTAAATGTGAAGACTACAGAAACCATCTTAGCCCTTCGCTACCAGATAAATGCAGTCTTAAACTGGAAAATTTGATTATGGTTGTTGTAAACATATATTCCCTTACTCCAACATTTACATTTAAACAGCAGGCACAAGCCTGTGCTGAGAAGAAACAATTCTCAACCACGTCAGGAATATATCACAGATTTGCGGTATTGTAAAAGAGACCAAAATATAAAATCTCTTCTTTTGGCACAGCCTTGCACCTATTTAAATATTTTAACACAGTGAGGAACTTGGTGGCCAGAGCTTTGTCAGCGCTCTCAATTTAGGCTATCAAATCTAGACTCCGGCCGAGCGGCGTCAGTTTCGTTGAGGCACCGAGTTGAAACGCGGACGGCCCGCTGAAAGGCTAAAGCAGCAACATAACTCGGCGACTAGTTGGACCCAAAAAAAAGACAAGTTTCCTCGTTGTTGGAGTCGCTAAAATCGCTATGCGCTTCAATATTTACAAAACAAAAGAAACAGGGCACATTTTAAAGGCAATGTCAAAGCTTTGATTTTTAACTTTCGCGCCCAACAAGGCTAATCACAGTGTTCATAAAATACATGATTTTGAGATAGCATCATTTACTGTGATCGGAATGAAAATTGAATCCGACAGTCGAAAGTACAAAATTACGTCATCACTTCTAATATTTATGTTTGATTATTACAAACACAACCTGTTACTCCTCCGTTACTTAGCATTAAATATGGAGGATTGAAGGAATACGTAAGTTCTAAATCAGTTTTAGAACATGAAAATTTTTATGATACTCTCTTGGTTACCGTGCTAAACTACGATATTCAGGAATAAGTTCAGTTACAGACGATGTAGATTGTTAAAAGGACTGCTTATAGTGTTGAGTTAAGCATCGATTCCTGCTGTGTTGAGTTTGGCTTTGGGAAATTTACCCAGTTTCACTATAACTCCAAGGAAGATCTTCACCGAATTTACTTCTGTGTGCGCTGTTTTTGGCAGGATACAAAGCCTGGAAAGAACCGGAGAACAATCGATGATAATTACTGGGCCTATGGGAAGAATAACGAAAAGGAACGGAAGAACTTCCGATTGTCTACGCTCGACAGAAAGAGCTACTATCGCTGCCCACAGAAAATCTGCCAGGTGTTAAATTCTATTCTTCACTTACCGAGTTGTCTATGTAGGCTTCGCACTGATAACACCAAACCGACAGATCTGAAAAACTGAGACATAACGGATGACGGGATTCTGTGCTGTGCTCCATCATGTGTCCATTAATGTAGCGGCCACAGTGTACCTGGAAACAGAAGGTCGTTTCTTAACGTAAAATAACGTACGAGGGAAAGCAAATGTCCACGGACGCTGGAAGAAAGAACGCTTTTCCCACAAGCGGAAGTAAATCGACCATGAAAAATGTCCCGAGTTTTAAAACACACGTCATAAAGTTCACGATACGGAGAACTTGTTCTTCGATAGTCCTATTAGAGACAGGTTTACGGTAAGTGTAAGTTGGGTTTAGTTAGGCAAGATAAGATTTGGTGTGTTTCGGTTTGGTTGCGTTAGGTAAGGTTATGTTAGGTCAAATGGGAGTAGGTTTAGTTAGGTTATATGAGGAAGGGTTTCATTTCTGTTGGAGAACTTCTCGCATCACCAGAAAGAA
>Ga0058701_10001823_pt1 | contig 15554 bp, 11 predicted proteins | sample AgamicOrMae_FD_97039 | JGI IMG/M metagenome (GOLD analysis project Ga0058701, IMG submission 97039) | Agave microbial communities from Guanajuato, Mexico - Or.Ma.e | ecosystem: Host-associated > Plants > Phyllosphere > Phylloplane/Leaf | place: Guanajuato, Mexico | collected 2012-06-04
CAGTATTGTAAATGGAAGATACGGGAGAAAATCTTCCAATACTAAAGATGTTTCGACGTTGGATGATTATAACATATATCTGAAACTATACTTCGACCAGTTTCACTGGTCCGGCACAAAATTATCATCGTCGTGTTTCCATCTTCTGTAAAAAGTTTGGGATCTTGGCTCGAAATAAGCTACAGGAGATTCTACATCGAAACTAGATTCGCATCTTGGGTGGATGATCGGCCACTTCGGCTTGGGAAAGCTTTAAAACTACTTCAACATTGAACAAACAATTTAGACATAGCTTGCAAAGTTCTAAAACGTTCAGATATGATACCAAAATCCATTGATTAAAACTTTGACAAATGTGAAGAAGTATAAGTGGGAGACTGCAAATTCTTTGGGGTCCAAATTTTTGTAAAGAGAAATTCGCTTGACAAAATCACAAACCAAAACACTAAACTTTCACATTGGATATGTGAATGGAGTGGGTGTCAACCATTTTGGGGAAAATGTCTGGGGAATTGCAGGACTCTCAGAAAACATTCAATGATTTGTGGTTACTCTATCTTGCATCCCATGACTAACTTGGAGGAGACATATGCTAAGAGTCAACATGAAACATACATGCCCCATAATTTGCAAAGTAGCAAGAGAGCCATGCATAGGAATAACAATTCCAACATATTTTTAGGCTCAATGGGAGGGTTTTAGTGCATTTATAGTTTTAGGGACTTGATGAGATGGTTGCCTATTTTTAATTTGCCACAAATAAGTTTCCTCAATATTTTAATACGGAAATATTTATACCTTTTAAATCTGTGTCCATATTCCACAATAAAAGCATGTTAACAATCATATCCTGCCTCTCATGAATACCATCCAAAGCTAATTACCTTTAAATTAATTGAGTGTGTTAACAAGCCCTGCATGTAAATTGATGTAAAATATGTTATTCATGCTTGTAAAAATTGTTAAGATTCTTACCAGAGGTTCATTGCTCTTCACAAGTTGGACAATCTTGATAGTCTCTTCATCCTCATCAACCTCGAGGGGAATTTCTGGTAGACGTGGAAAATAATCTTTTTGGGAAATGGCATCATGAGCGCAAAGCAGTCCCTGAAATTGACAAACAAACTTAACACATTTGGTCACTTACAAGTGCTACCAGACATTTCTCTCCTACGTTACCTGCAGATGAGGTTTCTGCAATAGCATAAAAGCCTCTTTAAAATCAGGATTGAGATGGGTCCGGGGTGCAAATAGATCCAGAACTTCCAGAGCTATCTGCATGCTATTTGATAGCACAGGATGAAAGCGCTCATCACTCCCATTACTAATAATCTTATTGTGAACACTTACAAGAGCATTTAACTCTTTGGATTTTAACAATTCACTTAGGAAGCCCAGCTCCTCTTCAGAATTAGGAAGCTCTTGTCGACACTCTTCAAGTGAAGACAAAAGGCGTGACAAAGCTGAAAAGAAACAAGGTACAGTTTTACGGCTTAGTATTCTTTTTCAACACAATTCTTTAATTCAAAATATGATTTTGACAACAGCTGACTTACAAACAAGAAAGCTCACCTGGATCCCAGTTTATATTTGCCATGACTTTTGTCATTATATGTCATCAATGGTCAAACAGCGAGTCTTATCTGGAGACAAAACATAACATGATATTCAATCAAAGTGATCCCCACCAATAACAAGGCGAGTTTCCAGTGCAAGAGGGAAAGGACCTACTGTCATCCTCCTATTAACAAAACCCTTCCTACCAAAGGCATTAACTTGGAATTTTAAAATAGTGGGGGGAAAATGAAAAAAAAAGGAAAAATGAAAAAAATAGAAAAAAATGAAAAAAAGAAAAGAATAAAAAAGGAAAAAAGGGAGAAGGAAAAGGAAGAAGACCATCATGCTAGAATCAAAGACAAAGAAAAATAGGGAATATGAAACAATGAAGTAGAGACCTGGTCAATATCAGAAGCAACCCACTAACATGACAACACAATGAGTAGGCAACCAGCCACACTTGTGAACTTGTTCAATTATGGCCAAATTACAACACTGTTTTGTAATGAATAAGAATCAAAATAGGCGAGTTATTGAAATAAAATGTGAAGAGCGGAAATAGGTTAAGTAACTTACAGCCATCGGACACAGGAGAACGATCCACCATAGGGGTAAAGAGAGAGGCAACTCACAGGGCACAAGGTCAACTAAATAGTATTAACTGTTCAAGCATAGGACACAATGTAGTCAAAATTGTCCGGTAGAGAAAAATTGATGAAATGTTCACGAAAACTCGTCTGCCAGGTCGTCGTCTTACTAGACGGACACCCCAACCTTTACAACCCTCAACCTTTGACCTCACAATGCGTCAGAACACTAATACAATAGCAGCAAGTTTCTGAATGGGGAATTTTAAAGCGAAAACTTTTAAAAACGTACATTCTCATCTTCTCATAAATATTGCTTCACCAACACAAGAAGACACCCTCCATCTTTCCTTCTTTTTTTCCTTACTCTTCTCCCTTCACGGGGGCTGCTATAAATGGGGTTGATAGTTGGCTCTCAGCTCTCTAAGAAATGGCCATCATCTTTAAATAGACAAACACGTTGTGTTTATGATAGTTTGCAGTCTAGAAGAATGCAGTAAATCCTACAAAACATTATTCTGTCAAAAGTTTTGAAAGACGGAGGCGCTAGGTTAGTTTAGGTTAGCTTTATAAGGGTTGGAGAGGAGAGGCTCTCTCGAGCTCTCACAGAGTGGTGGTGGTTTAGGCGCGTAATTCATATATTTACGAAAACCGTTCCGACGGTTACATTCATCCCCTCACAAAAATCGAGAGCTTCCAGCTACGGAATGATCCAGAAAATACGGAAAAAAATATATTTTCCGACAGACTCTCAAAATGGTAACAAGTAGGAAAAAGAAAAGGCAAGGACGTTTATAGCAGGTTTATAGTGGAGGTGAATTCAACGCGGCGGGCAGACAGGCAGATGAGGGACGATTTTGGTGATCCTCTCCCATCCGCGTTTTTGAGCAATATGTGTTTATATGCTGAAATAAAATTCACTGAAAAAACAAAAACAAAAAATACTTTCAAAAATATGCAAATAGCTTCTTTTCCTCCTTTTCCGCCTGTGATCGCAGAGAATATATGGATACCGGTATCATGTAAGTGGGCCCTACTTACATGCCAGTATGTTGACTTTTTTCTAAAAATTTTCACTGGGTCACCAGCTAATGACAGCATGCTCTCACTCCCCCCAGTTTATCCACGGACTAAGTCCCGTGGTTTCTCTGCAATCCAGAAACCCATTTGACTCATACCGCTCCATGAGAGGACCTCTCATGGCCGCATATGACCGACTGACAACCACGGTTTGACGGGGTACCTCTTTCAAAGACTTCTGCGGGTCGGCACACTAAATTCCATAGCACCTAATCAGTCTTATTTAGCCTACAACAAACCTACTGGTATATGTTGTTATTGGCTTCAAAATAGATCAAAATATTGAAATTCGAAGAAATTTCAACGATCCTGAATAAAGTAACTACACTTTGACACCGGGAAGTTCGTATAAAACGCGTTTTTCCTTTTTGCACGGTAGGTGCGGTGCACGATACCTACACGGTTGCTTCTTGTTTTCATTTATTTCTAGTCGGATGTAGAGGCCCTCTGGTGAGGGCATTGCACTCAAGATATTCAAGATGGTTTTCATTCTCGTAGGTTTTTGGTAGGCCTCCCTCTTGACACACATGTGTGGCAGGTTGCCGATGCTGGCGATCGCGCTCTCACAGTTAGTCTTGCGGAGGTTTCACGAAAACGCGATAAGTTCGTCGTTCGTGAGGCGTCTATATCTTAGCTTTGTCATTTATTTACCTAAACATAAAGAAAACTTTGTTTCCGTATTTTGTCAAAGGAACTTCGCTTGCAAGACATAGAAAACTATTTTACGAACCAAACCGCGTCGCGCGCACTGATAGGTTTAACTAACCCAGCGTCACTGAATTACAAGGATAGATTGAAACTAAATTATCGATTTACCGCGAAGACCTGCAAGATCATATTTTGAACCCATCTGACGTGTAACGAGCTTTACTGGACTTTAATAACCTGAGACTATTGGAGGATTATTGTTCTCTGCGCTCGAAGGTCAAGCTGATCGTATGCATAGTATGCGCTGCACGTGTGCAATCAAGTTTATTAGCAGTCGATCGAGTCTCGTCCAAAGTTTTCATATCACATCACTGGTAGCTCATGTCAGTAAAAAAAGATGACTAACACTAGAATGTATGTATCCTTGTGCAGTCTAAAAGTCAAAAACCTTCAGAGCAGGTTAGAAAAAAAATCTCCGTTGAAACGTGTTCATTTGACTGTTATTAGAGACCAAATAGACAGTACTTAGTACTGAGCGTGATATTTTACTTTCCCGAGAGGGATCTGGTATAACAGAAAGTGGCGCACCCAGAAACGGATGGAAAAGGGGGCCATTTGCCGCCGGTTGTCTACTTTTCAAAATTTTCCTTTAAAAAATTCAAATGTATTTCATCTTATATTAAAATATGCCGTCTTTTGCTATCTTCCTTCCGTTCTCTTTCCTTTTTTTTCGCCTCCTTTCTCATCTTTTCCTTCATTTCTCCCTCGATTTTCCCCTCTTTTTCTTCCACCCAGGGAAGGATAGGAGGGTGAAGGGAGGGTGGCCGCCCAATCCCCCTCCTAAAAGCGCCACTGGTAACAGCGAATAAGATTTTACCGGTAAACAGCACCAGCAAAAATAAAATAAAAGTACCTACATTTAATTAAATGTAGGGTAATTAAAAAAATATTTATATATTACAGAAAAACAGTGCCGTCGACCTAATCTCTAATGCGGGATCAATGGGACCGTTACCAACACGTTATGATCATAGTGGCCATGACGCATGCATATTGTTATAACCGGTTATAACCGCGCGTTTTGGTACTTCACTGTAGCCCATATTTTCCGTGTGAAAGTAAGACACCGACTTGCGTTTGTATTCTTAACGTAGACAATGCAAATGAATATGGCCTGAAAGCTTCGTCTCGTGGTGCTGAGAGACCTATATAGGAGCACTTTTGAAATTAAAACGAATTTACTCGGAACATCACCCGCGCAGCATACGAGTTGGCGAGCAAATAAAACGGTACTATAAGCCATAATGTAGAGCCCATATACCGCTGTTTCGCAAAGCACGGAGGCCATGGGGAAGGGGGGGAGGTTGCAGGCGGGAGCGGACGGGAGACCGTCGCCCCTATCCATTAAAACAGTTATGACTGAAATATACAACCACGCTCCTTCACAAGGTACACTGCAAAAATTACACCCTGCAGTAAATCGAACGCATACCAATAGTCAACAACAGAAATCAATTCTATTTGCAGACGCGGCCAGTACCAGTACCCAAGCTTGGACCGCGGTTGGCCTCCTGCCCTGCCTCATTTCAACTTTGCCCCTTCTCAACACCGCCTTATATCTTGTAGTAGTGCATGTGAACACCCCTTAATTGTCACCAGAGTACCCAACCCCTTCTAGGGCCTGTGTATCCAGCTACAGGGTCCCTGCTAGGGTTCGTGTACCGCGACCCCTTAAAGGGGGTTCACGAACCCTGACATGGGCCAGGGAACCCGGGTACATCGGCCGCGGGACTCGTGTATCCCCCCTTAGGAGGCGGGTACAGGTACCTTGGCAGGAGCCGGATACCCGGGTACTTCCATTCTCTTGCAGGAGGACTACTACCACCCCTTTGAAGATGGGGAGAAAGAACACGAACCCTGCAGGGCGGCCATTTACCTGGGGACACGTGAAGAGCTCAAGTACCCTTCTTTCTTGGTCGAATAGGATTAATTCTTTCAATGGTAGAGTACCCGAGTGCATGAGGCACGAGGGTACAATAATCCTTCTACCGGTGCACATAGAGGTGCGAAAAGCGGGCGGAAGACTCCCACCCTTTCGCGCTCTTTACAGTGAATTAATTATCAAATGAGGACACAACCTGACCTATACATTTTAGGCTATCGGTACCGGTATGCAGGTCTACTTGCAACATGTAGGCTTACTCAAATGTTTGCAAGAAGGGTTGTTGTCCGTAAGGGAGGGAAAAAATCTTTTTCTTGTTCCTTTTCATGTAATTACACACACATACTTAAAGGAGACCACACCAGCATTATACGATAGTCACATGTCGCTTGATCTCCTAACTCAATGATACGAAACACAGAAATTGTAACAAGTCCATCTCAAAATGACATCGCGCGAATAAATGTGCGCGTAATGCGGCTTTCCAGACAACAAAGCCTTTTGCCGTCAAATAAGATCTGTTCCTTGCCTCAGGGCACCGGAATTCAACAAATCACTGTTTTCGGATGAAAATTTTGCACCGGACTGTGCGACCTCATACATTATTTGACAAGCCTTTCTTGACTGACCACAAACCGCGCGCTAAAATTGGATTGTCCTAGACGGTCTCGTCTTTGCAAATCTTATTTCGGCATTGAAAGTCCGATGTTGGTTGCTTGATGTTGTTTCCTTTATGCTCGTTACATCGTCAAATCCGTTTTGCTATTGAAATTGTGTTCAAAACTCCGAAAAAGTTATTTGCACTGGACAATGCGCTTGTGACGGTGCGAGATGGCCTTCATTGTATCATGTTACAGTATCATGAGAGTTACTTTTATGTTTTTATTAATTAAACAAAACGCTGTACTGGTATGACATAATATCGTCCTGATACAGCAGCGATATGCGAGTGGGTTTGACGTAACAATTGTGACTTTCGTTTTGCGGTGTATAGTAATAACGATACACGATAAAAAAGAAATCATGATCGTGATATTGCGCGTGCCGGTATATCACTTGATCAGGATACGATTTGACACACCAATACCGCGCTGCTTACAGTACTTAAGGCAAATGCTCATGATGTACAGAAAACACAAGATGTTAACTGGAGATAATCACATACTGAACAGAAAGGGGAACTTTTTACAATCGCACATGACGGGAGCGAACAGATTGCTCTTTCATCATCGTTCGCATAGGGCTGTGCGATGATTGGTATTCACCGGTAGTGACAGTGATAAGGGATGAAAAAAAAATCGGTGATTGGACGATTTTTCATATATCGGTGGGTCTTCATAAACTGCTTTTAGTAATCACCGTTACCCAACTCTAAAAAATAGCGAAATGGAAGAAGTGCGGATATTATCTTGCGTCCCAAAATTTGCGCGGATAATCGCAAATTTGCTGCGGATTCTCAATTTTTTTCTAACAATCTGAAAAAAATAATTTTGGGGACTGTTAAATATTTTTCGAGGATCTGCAAAAATCACGACGGTTTAGCGCAGTGAGATTGGGAATCCGGATCGACTGTCCATGCTACTGTTTTCGTACGAATATCCGAGCTTTCTCTACGGATATCCGGACGAAATCGTACTGATATCCGTGGAGGCACCGATATGAACAAGGATATCCGCACCGGCACGGATTATTTGACACGGATATCCGTGAGGTGCGGATACCCGTGGAGGCACTGATAATGGGACGATATCCGCAATTTCACCGGTATCCGCACGGATATCGGCACGGATGTTGAACGGACTGTTGGACCCGGGTAATCAGCGGAAATCTACAGTACCGGTACTGTAATCATCCTTGAAGGTATGAGAAATGAAAGGGGAAGCTTTGATCTTAGATCTTCAGACGGGGAAAAGGGAGTCAAAAATATTTTAGTGAGCACCGCGTCCTGACCGCGTCCCATTTTGTTGGCATCTGGCTGGTGGCTGACCGACGCGATCGAACGACCGACCGACCGCGAGGCCGTCGGTGTCGGTGCAAGTTGGGTCGACGCATTGGCGCCAGATCTGTTGACGCTTTCAATGGAACATCCCTCCTTATGACCTGTCCTTCCCTTGTCCCGAAATGGTCACGCCGGCCGCGCCGCCGCCGCCCGGCCTCCGCCGCGCCGGCGTGGCAACCGCGCCGCACCGTCGCCGCACCCAAAAACGGCTTTGCAGGTAGTTGAATAGTTGAATGAATGGCACGGGCACGACCGGCGTCGAGCTAAGTGCGCTTTCCAGAGCGACGGATCCTTTAAAAAAATTACTGGCATCTTTCAAGAAAAATAGCACGGAATATCAAAAAATAGAGAGCAATGAAATTTCATGAAGAGGAATCCAGGTTTCTCGTTCTCGCTTTTTTGTCAGTTTGTTTCTAAATCCCACGTTCTAAACTGACGACGTCGTATTTTTGATAAATAAAGCATTTTCTTGAGAGGCGTCCCAAAAGCTGCGGGGGAGGCCATTACTGTGACATATGACGGTTTTTCGAAGTCGTTGTCTCAGTCCTGGATTGCATCGAAAAACTCTTGAAGAAGAGCAGTAATGCTGAAAAAAATATTAAAACCTTAATTCCTTCTTTTTCTACATAAAATAATTCGAATTCATTTGAATCATTTGGTCCGCTTTCGCCAGTTCTCTTCTGCTGCCAACTCTGGCATCAAAGCCCGCCATTTCCCCCCATATTTTCCACAGCCTCCAGCCGTATACCAGCAGCAAAGTAGTGTTAAATAGACTTCCAAAGATTTCTCTTGTCACGATTTTGAATTGAATATTCGGATGATCGATTTCGTTACATTTTATACTACCACCGCAATTTCTTTATCCAGCGCTTCTGAGGTTGGCAACATCGCGAACTTTATCTATGGAGCAGTGCAAGTGCAAAGAGGTGTGAAATGCAACAAGTGTAGCGATGCAGTTAACCCCTCTGGAGTGTTTTTTCTCTTAATTGTGCGGTTTTTTGTGTCGGTTTTGCACTGTGATATTGTGAATCAGTGTTTTTAAGGTAAAGGCAACAAGTTTAGAGTAAATCTCTCCTCGATAGTGCCCATTATCTCGTATAAAGTGACACCTTTCCATGCGATTGCCGGCATGGCCCCCGTGTGATCGCTGGACAAGACTTGAGGATTTTAGTGTTTCCATTTGGAGTCTAAGTTGATTATTTTTGACGGTCGGATCAATTGAAGCCGGTGGAAGGCTGCGTTGCTTCTTTAGTTCGATCTTTCAAATTTCTGTCATAAAACGCTTCTATTGCCTCCCTAAATACGGCCTAACCTATGGTCCGCCGTCACTCCTTGGATTCTGGAGTCATTCAATAGATGAGCAGAGCTTTGACTGACCCCTATGTGGATAGTCGCACGAATCTTTCAATTTGATTGACTCGAGCATCTCAGAAGTTGGTTTTCTAGTTAAACTGCGCAGTTACGGGTGTATACAACGTAATTTGCGGATTAAAACTGTTGAAACATCTAAAGGGGCAATGCACCCATGATCTTGTGCTATCTTTGCTATGCTCTTCCATGTTATAAAGACTAGAATATATCATGAAAATTGACATCGTTAAGATGTGGTTCCCCTTAACTGATGTCCATGTTTGTCCAGCACCATCAACTCCATGTTGGCCCTTTCAATGGGACAATCATTTGGTCTTTATCCATTTCACAAATAACTTACAATCTTTCATCACACCTTGCAGTCTGCTTTAAAAAAATTACAGCATTGTGTTAGGAGCTAAAAATAAGAGGCCTTCTGTTGGATGTGAAGATATTTGTCGGCCCCTCGGTGTATGATTACAGAGTTATTTATTTTAATCCAAGAATCATCACAAACATCTGAAAAATTTTGATTGTTAATTGACATATGGTGATTATTCCTTTCCCTGGTAACAAATTTTTATATCAAATAATACTAATGATTTTCATATGCCCAGGTGATTGCCTTGTCCAGTCAATCCTCAAATCAAAAACCAACAAAAATGCCTCTGGATTCTGGAAATTCTTCACCACCCTCAAACTACTGCAAGTTCGGTGAGTGGTTTCTCTAATATCTGCACAGGTGAACATGATTCTCAACTGATCCGCAACAACATGAGTAGATATATTCACTCAGCCCAAAGGAAATTATGAAAGCTCATATTGTTAGATGGTACACAGAGATCTGTTTTGTGCAGATGTGATGCTTAGTTTGAGCCAGCTGTTCATACCAATGTTTCACCTGTACAGAAATGATCTGTTTGCCTGGCCCAACATGTCTGGTTATGCACAATTCAAATGCCTTTGATTTCATGAAGCTAATCATTAGATTTTTGGGCACTGATTTTATGGCAATGCGTGTGCATGGGATTTCGCGCGGCGCGTGTGTTGTTGGAGCGCCCCTAAATGCCGCAGACAAAGCCTCTCGGCATTTTTCTCAGCTTTTCAGGTTTCCATCTCAATACTCCCGAAACGGATGCATTTTAGGTCACAGTATAAGATGCATAAGAAAAATTTGCGTTACTTTAATACGTAATTTATTGTACAATTTCAGTTTGTGAGGCGACTTTTAGTGAGCATAAGGAAAATTTTCCGTAAGCAGCGGCGAAGTACGAAGAAGTTGAGGCGTTCTCGAAGCACTCGAAGTCGTACACTATATCGTGGAGTTGTCTTGTACAATTTTCTTGGAAATGAAGATTTTGAGTTGACGTTGCGTCAGGAAAAGGATACTGTTTTATCAGATGGTTCGCGTCCTTGACGACCTGTGTTGCCGTTTTCCGTTCACGAGGGTGGGACGCCATCGGCGCTGATAATGTCAAAACTTGGGAGACGGTGTTAAAAAAAAGAAAAAGGAAAAAAAAGAGAGAAAAAAAACAGAAGAAGGAGATAAAAAGAGAAAAAAAAGAGAAAAAAGAAAAAAAGAAAGAAAAAAGAAGAGAAAAAAAAGAAAGAGAAAAAAAGAGAGAAAAAAGAGAGAGAGAAAAGAGAGAGAGAAAGAGAGAAAAAGAAGAGAGAGAGAAAAAGAGAGAAAAAGAAGAGAGAAAAAAGAGAGAAAAAAGAAAAGAAAATGGATTCGTCTTGAAAATTAGGAGCTCTTTTTCGTTGCTGAACTTGGAGTTATTTTTTCCGATTCTTATCTCGTTCATTTAAAGAAGTTTTTATTCCTTTTGTATTTTCCCCTAATTTTTTTTCTATTTTTTTTAGATGATTTTTTGAACTAATAGTGTTTTAGCATTACACAAAGTTGAGGTTTTCTTCGTTTTCAAATGCTCGTATTAAAAGGTTAATTTAGTTGTTGAGCAATTATTTGCAGTGAATCTTAGAGTAGCCCAGTGGGAAAATTTGTTAAACAATTTTTTTACTTTATACGAAATACTGAATAGGCCGCACTGTATATTTATTATATACACATAAATAAATAATTTCCCATAGGATATGCTCGTTTGCTCGTGTCGTTTTTTACGAAAACTATTTTTTGGAATAAGTCTGCGGCTTACAATATAAAAGTGATATTTTTACAGTTGTCTTGGTCCTCAATGACCCCTCCCAAAAGCTTTGTGTTTATGAGATCGAATTTATAGACCAGACCGTTAAAATGAATAATGGTGAAAAGGTTTTTCGATGTTTTTCCGTGCTAGCATTGAATTCAGACGCAATAGTTTTCAGAAAATGTTGTTCGCACCGAACGCTGCAGTGGGGCAAGCTCTCAGCCTTATTTTCTGTATGCTAATTTTGATTTCTCTTCAATTGGGAACTTCCATCGAAGTCCTCTTCTTATCGGATCGTTTCTGAGAACCTCCTTCAAAGGAGGTATCTGAAATCTTTAGTGAAAGTCTGCTCCATTTCTGTAAACTTCCGTTCCTCAAAAAAAAAAAATCCCGTTCGTTGTGACGTAACTTCCCCAGGCCTGCCTGAAAACTAATTTACCTGAAAACTTCTCTATTTGCCTGACAGTTAGTTGGGAATATCCTTGAGAATACCCCCACCTGAAAACTTTCCTGCCCTAATACTCCCCAAGCTGGAAACATCCCAAGATAAGAACTTCCTATGCTGAAAACTTCCAAGTATGAATTTTCCAAGCTGACAACTTTCCAACCAAGAACTTTTGAACAGATAACTTTTCATCCCGAGAATTTCTCTAGCTGAGAATTTCAGTTTGCCGAGAAATTGTGAAGCATGAAACCCTTCAAGGTGGTAAATTCTCAAGCCAGAACATTTTCAAGCCGAAAAATTTTTCGAGCCGAGAACTTCCTACATACGCCGCTTACTATCTCTCCTCATTTCATGGAGGATTAAATCATGGTCTGCTTACCATGAGAACTATGGGCTTTTGTAAGCGTATGAAAGACGGCGCGTTCGATTTAGCGTAAAAACTGATAGTTTCCTATGCAAAGGGAACAAAACACTACTCGCTCACTATGCTGTTGCTGGGCGCTCGGGGCTGTGTGGCCGGCCTGGGCCGGGCCGGGGGTGCGGCGAGGCCCGGCCCGGAGCGGCGCGGCGAGGCACTCTGCGAGCGAGTGAGCGATGCCTCGCCTGCTCGCCGCTTTGTTTACTCATCAACCGATGCAATGCGTTGCAATGCGTTGCGTTGCGATGAGCGGGGCTAATCCATTAACGCCCTGAATTTCCGCCTCTGCATGCGATTTGAAATTGAAAGAGGCCTTACTTTAAAGTAGCCCGCTGGAAAAGCGTTCGCCGCAGTGCCTCCCACTATTTGCAGGCGTACCGCCGCCGTACCACCGCCGTACCGCCGCTGTAGCGGCCTTGGGCCTGCCATACTGAGGCGCCGCCGGCCGCCCGCCACCGCTGGCTCTGTCACCGCTCAAACCCTCTCTTGTGCTGCGTGATATTTCAGAAAATGTCACGATTTGGCTGGAAGTGAATTACCATTACGAAAGAACATGTTGATGAGGCATGGGACGTGAAACATCATAAAATTTATTAATAGATGTATTGATAAATTCACATATTTAATCAGTAGATATATTCATATTTGCGCATTGGAAACTTGTAAATTTTTCATTGAATGATTAACTTTTTCTGCTTTAATTTCAGTGAAACAGAGTGCTTAAGTAAGGAAATTCTTCCTTTAGTTCATGGTGAGGTCTTAAATAAGACTAATTTTTTGAGAAAAGTTGCATCAGCATTGCTTGGAATAAGTTAAGTTCATATACCAATAGCTGCAGTAGACTATACTTCTGACTGACCCCGTCGGGGGAGGGGTCTGTTTCAATTGCTTTTATTTTTTTAAAAAAAATTGGAGCTATCACGAAGTGAAAGGGGTCGTGTGGAAGGAAATTCTAGGAATAATGTGTTTTTTTTGTCTTATAGAAGTATCAATATAAAAAAAAGGAAGAAAGAGTATGGGATAGCATAGCATAATTGAAAATGAAGAAGTGTCTTTTTATCCTAAAAGAATCATCTAATTAAAAATAAAAAAGAAGAATCAAATTAGCGTCCAATTTTGCGTGTGAGCTGAATTTTTTATACCTTTGACGGTCTTGGAGATAAAGTATGGAAATTATTTTTACACCCTTTGAATCAAGTGTGCGTGGATTGAATCACTGTGTGTGACAATTATTTTTCGCAGATGTTGGTTCTCGCGTGGATGCCGCTTTTCAAAATGTCGACTATTTTTTCGGGTTCTTATCATAATTGAAATGAAGACAAGGTGTAGCTCTCCATAGGAATACGACGAAGTTAACTTTAGTCGTGTTTTGGGTTTTCGTTTATTTTCAACGCGAAGCCATCGTGGCGAAAATTCCAAGGAAGAATTTCTCTCCTTCCCAAAATTCGTCCTTTATTCGTTGAAATTGAGATGGCGGCACTCCTCGCGATTCCAAGAAACTTTTTGTTGTTGTTGTGTTAACAGTACACTATGGAGGTTTCGTATGGCTGAATTAACAATAGCGCATGCTCACAGTACTAAGAAGACTGATAGAAGAAACACTACGCAAGGAATGCTACACGCTTACTGCAAAGCATTAATACAATGCGTTAAAAAAAGCCTAAGTTAGGCACGGTTTGTTTAAGTTTTTTTAAGTTAAGTAGTGTACGTTCGGTTGACTTGGGTTAGGTTAGGTTTAGTTGGGTGTACTTAAATTGATATAGCTAGATTTTTAGGTTATACTTTGGGTTTCGTTAGGTTTAATAAGGTTAAGTTCAGTTCGGTGTTGCCATAACATTCGCAGCAGAGTGCTGATGGCGAACCAGGCTTGTCAACCAGGCTTTTCGGCATCGATTAACAAGCTTAATTTCAAAAGATTATTTCTGTCTAAAAATTAATTATCCTTTGCGATTTTTTCAGCATACTCTAACTCGTTTTTTAAATCCCGCTGGTAGGAGGAATGTGCATCGCTCTTGTAGGCAACAGCGATGCACTCGTGTATGGTGGGTTGCCTATCGCACGATTCCTCCTTTTTCGCATTTCTGGATATTTTTCTTCTAAACGATGCTCGAAATTAAACAATGTCTGCAGTATAAATGTACCATGTAACAGGTCCGTTAATTATTAATAACTTCTGGATAAATTGATTTTGTTTTGATAAATTCAAAAAAACGTGTGGCACACATGTTGAAAATTCACTAAAAACTCGACTTTTTTCCGTGTAAAAATCTGTTGAATCAAATAAATAAATGATTTAATATAATTAAAATAAACCAAAAATATGGAAAATATTGTTCAAAATTCAGTAAAAATCAACTTTTTTTTCAACTAAAATCTGTTAAAACAAAAAAAAATGACAAAAAATAATTGAAATAAACGAGAAAGATACGAAAGATGTAAGTGGAATTTTTACAGATAAGAATTTGGATATTTTTATTGGAGTTGTTAAAAGGTCACCAGGTTAAGAATTACTCAAGAGAGTTCGTTTCGTTTAATTAGTTTTACGAAATGTCTAAAATAATGAGAAATAAAGCAAGTTTGTGTGAGATGGATGTGTGGTGAGAATGTGCAGGTTTCCGGGTGTGCCTAATTAGTGAAGCGAATCCCTTCTGTTTCTCTTCCTCCGTTTTGCACTCCCCCTCTCTTTCCCCCCACTGATCAATAGTTGCCGACTAACTAAGACGCACACACCGTGTGTGCAATACACTTTGCTTCAATGCGAACAACTATGCACTGCGGTAGCTACTCAAAATCGCTCCATTTCAACTCTTTTGGTTTATGTTGCGTCAAGTCAATTGACGTTTTTCTGTGGCAGTTTTCAAAAATCATTTCTTTTTGTAGAATACTGTCATTTTAGTTTAAAGGGAAGCCTGTATTTGCTGTCCGGCGTGCATCCCTAATTTCTTGTATTTTTATCCTTATGTCTTTATGCTAATCATGCACTCTAAATCTAAAACAAGGAAAGTCACAGGGATTCAGCGAAAATTCACTGTTTCGCCCACAAAATTGCTCCACTGAATGAAATTAGTGAAGCAATTTTGTAGGGGAAATAGTGACTTTTGGGTAGCTGTCATAAGCGCCAAAAACCACAAGCGCCAACGCCGGAAGCGCCAATCCGTAACCGCCAAACGAGAAAAGTCGCAAACGCCAAGGGTCTTAACCGCAATACTAACCTTACCTAACCTAACTTAACCTAACCTATCTTAGCCTAACCTAACATAACCTGACTTGACCTAACCTAACCTATACGAACTTTGGCGTTTGCGACTTTTCTCGTTTGGCGGTTACGGACTGGCGCTTGCGGCGTTGGCGCTTGTGGTTTTTGGCGCTATCGAATGCCCC
>Ga0058701_10001824_pt1 | contig 15552 bp, 6 predicted proteins | sample AgamicOrMae_FD_97039 | JGI IMG/M metagenome (GOLD analysis project Ga0058701, IMG submission 97039) | Agave microbial communities from Guanajuato, Mexico - Or.Ma.e | ecosystem: Host-associated > Plants > Phyllosphere > Phylloplane/Leaf | place: Guanajuato, Mexico | collected 2012-06-04
ATTCCGCTTTTACTCCGCTCAGCTGAAATCTATGGGCGTACGCGTCCTTCCACCTATAGTTATTTCGTCATATTAAAAAAAATCTACTTTTGGTTGTTATTTGACTATGACTGACTATGATAAACAATTACAAACATGGTCTCCCACACTGTATATTATCACAATTTTTATCAAATATACCGCGTAGGTAGAAGAAAACCAGAAACATCCTGAATGCCCACACAGAGAAAATGAGTTTGTTGCCTCAACAAAGCGTTTGTCATTATATCGTCTGCAAAACGGAATCATTAACAATTGGTAACAACTTCAATGGTCACAGCAATATGAATTGTTATCAAAACTATTAAAATTGTGGCCGTAACAAGTGCAATTTTCACCATAGCAACTCTTTCTTGCTGACGCTACATTAACAAAACGTTTGTTGAGATAACGCAGTCATTTGCTCCGTGGGAGCATCACTCGACACTGCACCGGAGGAACAGTTTTTTTTCTCGTCATATTTTTACCATTTAACCCTTGCTTTCCCGCGTTTTTTTATAGTTCGTTTCACAACTTACGCTGAATAAACCGCATACAGTGGAGAATACAAGAGAATTTGGATATTTCGAACTGACGTAAGTATCGCGAGTCATCACGGTAAACACATATCATGGAGGCAGTACGCATGTGGGCTCCTTATTTGAAAATATGAGACCGGTGATGTGAAAGTAATATCAATGTGGATACGAATGAAAAATGATTTAGACCGCCATTTCCCCCAAGCACTTCTTCCCCCTCCCCCTCTGCGCGCCATGCATGCAAGAGAGGAGAATCCTAGGAATAGCAGTTTGAGGTTAGGAATGCATTCCTCGACAAACGAGTTTATCATGTACAGGAGATGTTTAAAGCAGATCCTCAGTGCTACCTTACAGGTTTTAAAGGGTTTGCATGGGGCGCTCATGACGTATGAACTTCATGAGACTCTGCTTTTTATGGAATTGAAAAATAGATCTTACATGACGCTCAGAGTTCTGTCTAATAAACGTTCTTCAATTGTTCACTTTTTTTTTTTACTTTCCTGTGCAGCCCACCCTCTTTACGGAAACCACTAAACTGTTTCTTGATTTAATGAAGTCCTAAGCGACGATTGGACAATCAAATTATTAGACGAATGGACTGCGCGTCAGAAACGGAGGGAAAACGGCGTTACCTAGCATATGCAAAGGAAATGTGAGAGGCGGAAGTTTCCATCTCTTGTGTTCCTCCTTTGATCGCCACGCTGAGCGGAGCGACGCCAGAGCGATGCACATGGCAAGTAACCTAACTTAACCAGACTTTACCGCTATGTAAAGGTTACCATGTCGCTTACTCCTCAGCGGCTGCATATATTACTACCGAGAGGTCGCATATCACACTTGGTGACAGTGGAGCGGAGTCGCTGCGAAGCGGGGCAGAGGGTACTTAGTACACGCGGTTGTAAGATGTTAATTCTCATTATGTGATGACAGGTTGAACCAGCACTCTGTCTAAATCAGCAAAAATATCTGAGATTCAGTTAAAATTCACTGAATCTAAAATACTTTCACGGATTCAAAGAGTAAGGGTGGAACAGAGTCAGAAAATGCGTCCTTTAGAAAGAGGAAAAGAAAACGGGAGTCGATCTCGAGTCAAGAAAATTCGGAAATCAGTACCAGAAATTACTAGATTTCTGCAAAATTCAAAAAATTTCTCATATCAATCTTCTCCGGGAAATGCTAATTTTAAGAGGCAAACCGAGACATCAGTTATTTCGGGTCCAGGAGGGACAGCATCAGTTTACAGCACAGGAAACCGAAAGAAGGGAGTCGGTAGTCCTGAGACTACGTCCCGTCCTCCCCCTCCATCCCACCCCTCGAAGCGCCCTCCCCTCTCTAGCTCTCTAGCCAGCGCATCCTAGACAGCGCATGCGTCCCGACAGCGCATGCGTCCCCCCAATCGGTTGCCATGGCAACCACGCTTTGCTTTCCCATCGATTGTAGGCTACAACCATGATGGCGCGGCGAGCGGCGGAACGGGGGTTGGGGGGTGGGTCCCTTTTCTTCTACCTGAGTTTATAACTTGAAGACAGCTTTCCTATTTCCAGACATTCCATCCGTGACGTATACCTTGCGGGATTAGGTTGGCCTATTTTGGCTGAGATCAGTCGCGAGTCCCGGTGCACTCTAAATTTTCAAGGTTGCATTTTGAACCTTTCGGTTCAGCCCCTACGATGTTAAGTCGAGCGGAGCGAGGCACAAGCCACATAACCTAACCTAACTTAACCTAGGGTTATCTCATTAAAAGGTCGCCAAGCCTGATGCCGCTTACATCTCGGCGGCCGATTTAAGCCGCCGAGAAGTAAGCGGCATTAGGCTTGGCGGTAGCCGAGCGGAGCGACAGCGAAGCGAGGCAAAAGTGACCATAAATAATCTTGGTAGAAAGCAAGGGGCTTTGTTATGATAGGTTAAGTTAGGTTAGATGCCTCTTCCATCGCTCCGCTGTCGTTCCGCTCGATTTGACGACGAAAGGTTGAACGACCAAAAGGTTAAAATTGCTACCTTAAAAAAATTAGAGTGTACCCTAAGCGAAGGCCGCGGAGCGGGCCCTTTAACCTTCGCGGTCAAAGCAGCGTAAGTCACCGATGAGAAACGGACAGTTTCCTGTCACTATGATTACATAAACAGCGACTTCATATAACATCCAAAACAGATTTTGCAATACCTCAAGTTTTTCTTGATGCTCAATAATCGTCAATAAAAATTATAGTCGTGGTTCGAGCTAAATTAAGTGGGGAGAAGTATAAATGAAACACGCAAAAAAAGATGACTTGGTCATAATAACAAAAATCTGTGACACTGACAATCGCGCTTTGTTCTTATACAGACAACAACCATATCCGTTAAAATAGCAATCACTTTCTGTTGCCTTTACTATTTTTTGTTGTCACCATTACAATTTTTTTAGTAACTGTAACCAAATAAAAATTGCCGTCTGAAAATTACAATTTTTAGTCTTTTTTTACTTTTTTTTTGCGTGAAGGGCAGATACAAAATACATGAATTGGATCAAAACTAAAATTACATAATTTTGGTTAATTGCTTTCTGTTCTCTGCAGAATCGCACTTAGAAATTTAGTAATTTACGAGCACTTCTGTAAATTAACCATAGTGGAGGTTAAGCAAGCAATCTTTTTATTAGGCATTGAAAACGTTACAAGACATACTCGCTGAGAATTTCGGAACCAGCCCGTTGACATCGATAAAAATTTGGCAACTATGCTGTCCCATAGGGATTGTTTTACGATCAAGACTAGAACATTGATTTTGACTCGAGAAATGCCCTAGAATTATCCAACAGCCTTGTTCCTTTAACCACCCTTCATTTCCTGATGGAAATTTTATCTATGCAATAATATCCTTCCCTTTTTTCATAGTCATGAGCTTATTAACCCGCTACCATCGACAATTTTTCAAGCTTGAAATGCCTATGCCTATGCATACTGCTTTGCAATTTTTAATTCTAGTTGCGTTTGGTCTTCTAATAGATAAACGCGAAGAATATTTCGCGTAATAAATTAATAGCGAGTTCTCGAAAAAACCGTTATGAGTGTCAAAAGTGCGTTGCTCAGAACTCCGATCTAGGATACGTATGCTTAGCCAGAACCAATTAAATTCCACTGATTTTCCTGAGACCACCGTGTCACGGGAAAATCACTGAAATTTTCAAGCAAAGACCAGTGAAATGTCACTCTTTCCGCGCCAGGCACATACCTAAATGTTTTTAAGTAATTAGTCCTCATGGTGTAATTAAATGTTGAACTTGGATAGAGCACGGAAGGTAAGGATAAGTTGTAACCCTTAGAACTGAAGGCGAACCGTCCCGTTGCGCGGGTTTGATAAATCGGCGTGAAAACTGTTTAAAGTAGCTGCTGTACCTTCATGCCATTTTAACTCGTGGTTAATATTTGAATGAGGTATTCTGCCGAAAATATCGTTAGGCGTTCGCGTGCTTTGCCCCCACCCTTGTACTATCAGTCCGAAAGGTATTGTCCGGTTTCGGTCACGTAACAAGGCGGTGGCCTATGTATTTCTCCATAAGGCGGAGCCTTCTAGCGCGAACGGAACCGGACAATACCTTTTGGACTGATAGTGCTGAGGGTTGCCCCTAAGGGTACCTTGCCGAAAAAGAAGCCTGCTCACTCAAGAGATCTGCATTTAACATTCATTTTCTTTCCTCCAAAATGGGTGAAACTATTTTAAATCTTATTCAAATATGGATCGACTGGAAATTCATAAAATAATTAATTGTTTAGGATTTTGTCATTTTTTGGGGGGGGGGTGCAGGGGAGACTGCTTCTGTTTCCGGAAAAATGTTTCTGGATTTTCGCCTTTCAATTTCCCTCTGAGTTCCGGCTGAAATAGAGAGACTCAACCCTTGACACTTTAATCTCCCGTTTGAATAGATCAGCATGCACGTTAAACAAAACTGAAAAAAAGAGCAAAGGTAGGAAAGCAACAGACATCAGGTGCCATCTATCGGTCAAAAGCGGGAAATGGTTAGATTACGAACAGAAAGAGAAAAAGAAGCTAAATTAAAGGGAGAAAGTGAAATACGGAGGAAAAACAAACAAACAAAAAAAAACAAAGACGCAGCACATCCTATTGGACAAAAGAAAATAAAATAGGAAAAAAGAAGCGAAGAAGAAAAGAAAATGGATGGTGGCGCCACCTATCGGACTGTTGTGCAAAAAGTATTACAGGACCCTTAAGGGTTTATGAAGCGAGAAATGAGCCAAGGAGCAGTCCCATTGTCGAAATCATTCTCCAAATTTTAATCCATCAGTAGTGCACGGCAAGCTTGTTTTTATACACTCTTCACGAGCAAGTCTTATTAATAATGGCCGGCCGGCACAAACAGTCTTTGTCCGTGGATCAAAGACGAGTATATAGCAATCCGCTCCCTATGTGTCAAGTTCATGAGACACGTGACCATCAACCTCACCCACACTCCCCCCCACCCCACTCCATCCCCGCTACCCCCTTTCTTAAGAACCCCTTCATTTTCATATCAACTTTGCAACTGGTTCATCATCAAGCCATTGTGCCAAACATCTTTCAAGCATCTGAATAAGAAACTGAACGGGGCTTAAGATAAACCCCCTTACCCCCAAAATGCAAATTAGTTTATAAGATCAGCTTTTGCACAGTTTGACCATTTTTCTAGGGAATAATTTCATTCCCAGCCTTGACCAATTCTGCTATTCTCGACCCTGCAAAATATTTACTCCGCACAATAAAAGAAAAAAAGATTGCTTAAAGCGTTAAATACACCAAATGTTAGGAAATTTTCTTAAACGACAACTTTTTATTTATTTCGTGAGCAGAATTGTGCGCTGTTTAAGTAGAACACCTATCTTCCTTTTTTATGCTCAGTTAAATTTTTAACAGGATTACTATGTGCTTTCGCTTGGATGTGAGGAGTATCCAACCAGCTTAATGTTCCTCTGAGATTAGGTTTAATTGCAACGCGAAATAATATTTACAGAAAATGAAGTCAATGAGGCCTTTTGGAACCATGATATTGGTAGCGATCAATGGTACCGGGAGCTGATATACTGGGAATCACATTTTCGAACAGGTCGCATAAATAGCTTAGATTCATCGCCTATAAAGGCACCTGCCGACAAAAAAAAGAAGCTAAAAAAAAACAAAAAATAAACAAACAAACAAACATGTAGTTTTCACTATTGTAAAATCAGCAGTTGGAATCCTGGTTTCACAAAAGGTAGGCAACTGCAACGCACCTATGTACGTCCGGTTGCATACTTTTTCTGCAGACGTTGCAAGAGTACTTGCACCGTGGGTTTCTGAGGAGTATTTTAAGGTGTGTCTATTTGAAGTAGAGTGTTGCCTTATCGGATTAACAGGAAACAGTAGTTATTCTATGTCTGGGCTATCTACAAATCCAACCCAAATTTTCGTCCTCCCCTCAAAACTTCGGCTCGACTTACTAGCGATAATGAAGGAAACTTCCTCGATGCATTTTGTCATTCATTTAATGTGTTATTAATGAATCTGATCTTTTATTAAGAGATCAGATCAGAAGCTACTTAAGAGGAGCTTGCGAAATCTTTCACGAGCGTCTAGCTGGAAGAGAATGGTTGCCTTTCTCGCAAAACCTTTCTGCAGTAAAAAAAAGCGATGATTTTTGCCCTAAAAACCATCGTTTGAAAACAAAAAACAAAAAAAAATAATTCAGATACTCCGATTTTCAAGGTTTACTCTAAAAAGCGACAAATCGAGAAAAAAATGTAGAAAGAAGCATTTCAGCGCAATAGTTGTTATAAATTTCATGTCTTGTGCATCCTAATTATCTCTTTTCAAAGTGTCTGATTGACGTTGTAGTGATGTGGTTCGCGTCGCCCCAAGGTCTGCAACCAATAATTGGGGGCAAAGGAAACCACAGAAGGCCTGCGAACCAGGTAGCTCTGTGCTCTGTGGGTAGCTTAGTTGTATCCCACAGAGAGCGACAAACTTCCCTCATTATCTCAAAGGAATAATTCATTGCTCGCAAAATCTCGATCTGCGAAGTCGAGCTGACTGACAAAGGACTCCTAAAAGAGACGGAACTTAAAATGGGGAACTTGAGGGCCAACCAGATCAATTCAGTTCTTAGAGACGCAGGGTAACCTTGATCAACCCTGAAAACCCAGCTTTATCCACACCGGACGAAATACCTAACTTACTCGTAGCCAATTTGTTGTAGAATTATGAAGGCCAGAACACTGATATACAGAACGAGAGAAATTTCACTAATTATCCTGAGACCATCGTGCCACTGAAAAGTAATCAAAATCTCACTGAAAATCGACGAAATTTAACTGAAAATCGGCAATATTTCGCTGGAACCCCTATTACTATTTTCTTGAGGAGAACGAACTTTCACTGATTTACAGTGAGAATGCATGTATACATTGCCGGTGGCACAGAGTAACCAGTGAAATTTCACTGTTTTAGGCTGACTAAAAAGTCTAAGCTGGCTAAAGAGTGTGGGGCTGCGAAGACGCCGTTGTTGAACCTCATATTTTTAAAACGACGCGTTAAACAAAACGCAAGTGAGCCGCGACGCTTGGCACAGGCAGATCAAGATGAGCCACTCTTAGCAAGAACCAGTGAAAGATCACTGGTTGCCAGTGACCCAGGTGCCACTGGAAAATTCAGTGGAATCCCACTGGAAATTCAGTGATATTCCACTGGAAACCAGTGAAAATTTACTGGAAACCAGTTAAACTTCACTGAACGACCAGTTCCAAGGCACTGAAATTCCCAGCTGCACATGGGTCACTGGAGCTTGCTAAGAGTAAGGTGAGTTTTTTATTCCCCTTTTTTTGTAGTTTCCTATCCCCAGCCCTCGCTTGAGCCCCCTCGTCATCATCTATGAGGCGTGTTTAAGCATGTCTATTAGGGTTTCGAGAGACCCACGTGCTAAACTAGTTTACCATTACTATCGAAGTATGTCTTCAAATTAATCGAAGAACAGTCCCTTCCCTGTATGGTTATACTCTCCGTAAATATTTTGAGAAAAATAGTATGCAGCTGGACAAAGACTAGAAGTCTTTTGTTTGCTTAGGCCTATTGTGGCGGTCACCCGGAATAGTTTCATGATACGACCAGCAAAATTGGGGCACCTTCCAGAAAAATCCCCAAACAGGCCTAACACGGACACAATAAGTGTACCGGCGGCTGCGTGGAAGTTGTCAAGCTCACAATAAGTTTTTTCCGAGAAGGCCTTCGGACAAGGGACCACTGTGGACCGTCCCAAAGTGTCTTTAGTGCGGGTTTCTAAAGCATTTAGCCGGGCCCCGGAGGCTCAGGCTCGCCAATAACAGATGCATTTTGCAAGGTGCACTGACGCATTTGCATTCGGAATGCACAAAAGCTCCTACACTCTCCAAAATCGACGAAAATTATCGAGCGAGCGTTTTGCACGGCGAATTGGAGCAATGATTTTCCCGTTGAGCGAGTCTCAATGCCGAATTGGACTCTTCTCGCAGTAAAAAAATGACCTACAACCATTATTCCAGGTTTTACTATTTTGACTGAAGCGATAAAATAAGATCATAAAAATACATAATTGATATTTTTACAGCAGAAAATAATCGATTTTAGAATAGTTTTGAAAAATTCTCACATGGTTATATTTTTTGTAAAACTGAAATATAATTCCTATGAGCTTTGTATTGGCCCCCCTTTGGTTTCAAGCCGGTGTAAGAGAGCAGAGCTCCATTACAGGGGGAAGGATGAAGGTCTGACTATTTTTACCCCGGGACCGGTATTCAGTCTCCACACGACTTAAGTTTTCTTTCTTCCTTTTTTTCTCCTCGGCCCGATAAACAAACGATGCCAAGAAAAAAACGCTAATTAGCCGCGAAGAAACATTTTTTTAAGCCACGAATATTTTTCCAGAATTATGAAAACTAATGAAGAATATCTTTTGTAGGAGTAGTACTGGTTATCATTGAAAATTAATAGTCAGTGGGTTTTTTTTTTGAATTTCGGCGAAATTTGGCGTGCGGGAGCTAAAAATAGCGCACGTAATAAAAATTCGTGTGATTGTTGCTCATTCCACCTCAATCGGTGTAATGGCGACGAAGTACAAGATTCCCGTCAGTCGGAGGGGAGACGGCGACACGGACGCCGGCAAAGAGGGAGGGGTGGGGGAGGCCGTTGCCACGACAACCACGCGTCCAATATGGCGACCATCTCGACCCACAAACATACTCACTGATAACGAACTATTCATCAAACTACACATCTCACGACCAAATCTCCGTTTCTGGAGGAAAACACTTTTGTGGTAACGCCGTTCTCTCTCTCTCTTTTTTGTGGTCGTGCAAAAATTGCTGAAAGACGTCTTATTCTATTTAGGGATTCCCCCATAATTTACATCGCCCATCACGGTCATTAATTTGGGAAGAATTTTCATGCATATTCTTTCCTTTCCCGCCGACACCTTACCCACTGTATCGGTACTATGACATCATCTGCGCAAAACCCAGACCATAAATAGACGTCTAATTCTAGACAATCTATAGATTGGCTAAGAGGCCGCAAATCTGACGTCTGTTAGACGTCTATTAGACGTCTACTAGACATCTATAGACGTCTATTAGATATCTAATGGACGTTTACGTTTACAACTGGTAGATCCTTCTAAACAATGTACGGACTAGACGTCAAATGGATATCTAATAGACGTCTAGATGCCTAATAGACGTCTAAAAGACATCAGATTTGTGGCCAATGAGCCCATCTATAGACGTCTATTTGCTGCCTGAAGCCCTATTGATCTGTAGAATACCGTAATATAGGAGTAGTCGTATATTACTCGAAATACCTTTGAGACATTTCTCAAATAAATTTACAATCAACCTTGGATTGCGCTCCTTGTCTGCCTTGAATTTCTTTCTAAACCAAACATAAGCTACCTATCTTGTTTAAAAAAATTGCACGATGGGCTCTTTATGGTTAACATTTCCCCGAAAATGTCGAGAATTTTTTCAATAAGGCATTGAAATCGTCGTATATAAATGTTTTATGGGGGTGCGGGGTAGAAATGATTTTAGGCTAAAATTTTGAAGACTAAATTCTTAAAGCTCGGATTTGGCTGAGCGAGGAAGGAATTCATGATTGAATATATTAAAAATATACTCTGAGGTACGAGAGATATTTGCCGTGAACCATTAGGGCCACCCACATCTCCAATAGCAGATGAAACTAAAACTAAATAGTTTACAGAAATCGAAGCTTTAGGCAATTATGTTTTCCACAGATTGCATCCTTGCAAATAATCTTGAATTCCTCATTTTGTTGCGATTTTCTGTGCGCGCATATTGTAGATTATCATCAGAAACGTAAACTCCAGCTTTTCTTTTTTTTTAGACGGGCATGCTTATAAAGTTCCTCAACTAAACGAATAAGCAGTATTCTCTGAAATGAAGACACTGCCATTCAAATAGGGCATGAAAAAATTACCGACTTCATATGGGCCTTATTGTCGACGCTAGGTAAGTATTTAGTTGATAGCGCAAAGCGCATATAAAATGAATTCTGGAAAAGGGGATAAATAATTGAGACGCTCTCGGAAAAGGAGTGCTCTTGCATGCAACACGCACGGATGAATTTTTCAAACTCCCCAGCATTGCCGATCATTGCAATAGCTTGACAATTACAAACTGCGGATTGGCTATGAGACATTTTCGAGTCAAAGTGGATCAGACGGTCAGGTCACGAAATTAAATTGTTTCAACTCTGTAAAATTCTTTACAGCGAGTTTTTAATTGACGCTTATAAAATTTTGGTTGTGTGACTGGATTGATGAGAATGAAAGACTCCGTCGTCGATACGTTCAGTGTCTTAAGGAATAAACCACGAAAAAAAAAACACTGGCGTCTTTTTTTTTAAAAAAAAAGCTGCACGGTTAATGCTACAAAAAAATACGAAAAAAAAACATGTTGACGGCAGAGGTCGTCCTCTAATAGACTTTTCAAATATTTTAATTTTCAGTATTCTTCACTGTTTTTAAGGGTTTATAGTTTGGTTTAAATCAAAAAGAACCACTAAAAGTACGCATTTTTCCATAATTAAAGAAATAAAGCACAATACCCGGGTTAAAATATCAGGCATTTACAATCTCTAGCAACGTGCAGGCGGTAAGATTCGACACATCTTCGAGGAACCTTTGATTATCCCCTTACTCCACCCAGCTTAGCTACCTCACTACAGCGAAGTTGGCGAAATATGAGTAGATAACACTTACAGAGGCGAACCGTAGATTGGCAAGCAATGGAAGCTTATCCCCGAAGTTGTCCTTTAAAGTTCAATTTACAAAATGCGACAACCAAAATGCTAATTTAGGCCTGGGCGATTTGAATTTGATACCGCTCATCGTATTGGCGGAGCATAATTTCCTTAATCACTATTTAATCCAGGATTGGGTCATCGATTAGCCCTTTGGTTACTGTGCCTGGAAGGATACCCCCCATTATTAGAAGCCACATCTCACCCAAAACATGATATATGGATGAACAATTAACTGATAAAATTATTGCCAAGGCTAGTAAATTTCGTTGCCTACAAAGAAACTTCACCTCCTTTTATTTAGTTGGTTTCCGTGAATATCTGCGATCACTCGAACCTGAACAGAGTAAGCAAGATTGCACTCATAAAAAAAGAGTTAAGAAATCAGAGAAGAAAGAAGTGTAGCACGATTGTTCAGTCACTATGAAGCAATAATTCATCAATAATTTTTCCTTGCTATCTTTGATTCAAAAAAATTAAGAACTAATGACGACGCAAAGTGACGTATGTGCTAGTTGATCGTGGTGTAGTACAAACACCAAGAGTTGACGAACAGTAAATATGTTTGGGTATTGCTATTGAGCCGACATGCAATAATGTAGGGAGACTTGAACGCACGTAACCTAACCTAATACATTTTAAATGGGGTAGTCGGAACAATAGACACTCCCAATACGTTTTTACTATGACGATAAAGCAATCTAATCTGACCTAATGTAAACTGGCTAGACCAGCAAATGAACCTAGCCGAACTCGGTCCCGCCAAAAGAAAACGAATAGAATAGGAGATTTTTTATGCGTGCATTTATCACAAAAGTTAGAGGCTATGTCACCCTATTAGAATAACAGATGCAAATGTTTGGTTACTCGCAAAATGGCGAATCAAAAGATTTCACTCGGGCCTAAATCGATTTGTAGGCTTTAATGAAAATGTTCTCCATACTTTCAGCACGTTAATTGAATCTAACTTTACCCTAGTTTAACTCAACCAAACTTAACCCATAACTGCCCAAAGTATTGGTGAAATTTATCTTAAGAGAAATTAAAAGGATTTTTCCATTAAAATACGCAATTTTAAGCTTTAGAAAATGCCTAAATAACTAAATCTCTGGTTTCCAGAGGGGTGATATTTTTTTAATTCTCACAATACTGAACTGAAAAGATCCTCTAGATAAATTTTTCTGTTGCCGAACGGCATCGCTGGTCGGTAGTGGGTTAACCAAGCTGGAACTACCCAATTTTCCTTTAAGGTAACACAGATGTAACAAAGATGAATGAAATAATTTTCATCTTCCAGAGCCAAAAAGTCACCCCCCCCCCGGAACGCCTCCCCAAGCGTAACCTGCCTTGCCTTGAACTAAAAGAGTCGCTCTCGTAAAAAAACGTTGACAGGATCAAACTGCTGTCAACGTTTTTGTCTACGGCTCCCCTCGCGCTTCCCCTCCGATCGCCTGTCAGTTCGACCTCCTATACTCGACGCGTTTAAATTAAGCGCCGTAACACCGTGCGAAAGGCGCCTTGCGCCTTGAGTAAGGATCCCTACAAGCAACTAAATCCTACGATATTCCTTCGAGCTGTCATTAACTTTGGCGAGCGTAGTCTTTAGGTTAGATTTCGTTCGGTATAGTTAAGTCACGTTCACCGTAAAAGCCGGACACCTGTTTAAGGAGTTCTTTCTTGTTTTGGGTGTGAAAATAAAACAGGGTTTGTGCGTTAATTGGTAAGTTTTCAAGATAGATGTGTGTTCAGCCACATCAATGGAAAGCTCCCGCCAAGACCTTTTGAATTATTAGGCTGAACATGGGTTTATCTTTAAAAAAAATTAAGAAACGAACCACTCTCGGTCGTTTTATTTCAACGTCCAAAAGAGGTGATCACACCCTAGAACAAACGTTTCGTTTTTGTTTTCTTTCTGTGTTAGTATGTTAGGTTATGAAAGATTAGGCTATATTGGGTTGGGGTTTGTAACGTTGGTTACTTTAGGTTGAAAGCTATGTGGGATATTAACGATAACATACCAAAATCTCCGAGATCTAACGAGCTGGTTAGGTTGGGATGAATTTGTTGGCGACCTTGGATCCTGTAGTTCTATTTCATCCCTTTCTAGTCGGAACAAAATTTATATACCACCCTGCTTTTTTTCTTTTTTTTTTAAAGAAAAAGGAGAAAAAAACAGTGATCGAATGGCTAACATATGCTAAAATTGGCGAAATATGTTCTTAGAAAAATACGCCTTGAGGTGCAACTGTCCCAGTCATGAGAACAGGCCATGTGATAAAGTGGCAAAGTTACGTAAATGATTGGTTCCTAGAAGTCGTGATGAGTCGTCCTCCTGTCATAACCACACGACTATACCTTCCGACAACAACGCCCTCCCACCGGAGTCAACGCCAGGTTGTCTATATTTTCTCATAATTTGCGGCGGCTGACGATGCGGAAACTTAAGTTTACAAAGGACACTTTGCGACGTAACGGCAGAGACCAAAAATTAGACTACAATGTCCTGCTGCGAGAAAGGGTTAATAAACGAGTATGTCACGTGGCAGTGTAAATTTCATATACTTTGAGCGAACAATGGAAAAGAAAGTCGGCAATTATGGATCACCGCGCCCCGACGCTTTTCAGGGGCAAAGAACGAGGTGCGAACAAATTATCAAAATAACGAGTATTAAGCTGAGCTGCGGCTTCCGCTACGAAAGGGTTCGCAGGCGTCAATTATCAAGACATATGGACGATGAGGGTTCAGGACGGGTACCTCGCGGGGTACCCTTGCTTTGAAGTGAAGTAGCTTGCACCAGACAGGGAGGACATGGTTGTTGCCAAAATTAAAAACGTTTCAACGGACGGTAAATACTTGTAAGCTCTCATTTGCGTCGCCTTGCTGGAGCAGAAGCATTCCCTTGTCAACTGTCGTGTGTTCTTAGGGGTAGAAAGGGGAGGGCTGCTCAAATACGATATTACACTGGAAAGTCTCGTTTCCGCGACAAATTGGCGGATATATTTCTCATACTACGAACTACTCACACAGTGAGAAAACTTCTGCATTGAGGCTAAGTTAGTCTATCCGCACGTAACCTACCTTTTAAACACGGAGCAGGTTTTCGATATGAGATTAGGTTTTTAAAGGCTTGGCTAACCAAAGCAAACTGGTCATAGGTTATTTCATAGTAAAAACGATACACCTGTTTGTGGGAGTCCTTACCTGTTTTGAAGGTGGAAGTAAAACAAGGGTAGTAAGCATTTTGAACATTCATCACGATAAATCTATGTTCAGCCACATATTTCAAAACGTCTCGACGAGAGCTTTCCATTAATGTGGCTGAACATAGGTCTATCATGAAAAATGCAGGAATAGTGCGTATTTTGGTTATTTTTTGAGACAGGTCCCTGTTCAGCCATACCAATCAAAAGGTCTCGACGAGAGCTTTCCATTGATGTGGCTGAACACAGGTCTATCTTTAAAAATGATCAAAATACGCACTACCCTCGTTTTAGTTTCATCCCGCAAACGGGAAAGTCTATCTAAAACAGGTGTTTTGTTTTTACTGTGTTCTTCCTCTAGCAAAGAAAACCATACTTTTGCTAAATAGACAAAACCAAGTTGATATTTTCTAATTCTTGCGAATTAATTTTTCACGTTATTATGACAATAAAGGGAAAAAAAACACGATTACTTTAGAGTACTGTAATCAAAGTTGTGTTAGGTCATGGGCCTTGTGCCTCGATTCGCTAGGGTTCTATCCGGCTGTCGCCAAGACTGGGTCATCATGCTATCTGGGTTGTAGATGATACTGCCGTCGAGAAGTAAGCGGCAGAAGGCTTCGTGACCCAACGTTAAGCATACAAAAGGTAGAAAATTCCACCTCGAAATTCAGGAGTACAATTCTTTTCATTCCGGTTGGATTTTTGGCTGGGTGATATGTTGGATAAGGTTAGGCAACAAAATCTAAGGTAATTTCAAGGTAGATATACCCGCAAGAAGTAGCTTTTATGTAGATTATACATTACTTTTGGTTAGCTTATAAGTTAGTTTGCGCTAGTACGGGGAAGTTCCGAGTCGAAAATCCTATGCAAGCGAGAACTTTCTGCTTCCCTCTACATTCACTCGCCCACATCGGAATTAGTTATAATGATAACATAGTGATAAGATAACTACGATGACACAAAAACCTTTATTAATTATTCGGACGCCGATAAAATTTCGAAATTAAACGCCGAATCAAGATAAGGAATAGCAGGCTTCTGGTAAATTGACTGATGTATCTACCTTGAAATATAAGTCACAACAAAATCATTGGATTTAGGGCGAAATCCGGTTATCGAATTGGTGCAGTTTACTGGTCGGGGCGAAACTAACAGGAAGGCGGCAGGACGAGCTGCAAGCGGAAAACAGTACTGACAGGTCAGGTAGGCGAGGCGAGCCTTTTCTTACCTGGGCCTCTACCATTTATCTTGTATCCCTCTTTCCGGGACACAAAAGGTTCATTTGCTACAGGCATCTGCCATAAGCAGGAACACTGCTTCATTTTCTGCAAAGTATTGTCGGAAATAAGCCTGCAGGCTGATGAGACCCGTTCCTGGGCGGTCTGGCCCGCTATGAGAATTTTCCCGCTCACAGCGATGACGTCATAACTACACTTAAAATAAATGTAACCTGACACCTGACGTTGCGTATGTAGTTGCCTGGTCTGGACAA
>Ga0058701_10001825_pt1 | contig 15550 bp, 7 predicted proteins | sample AgamicOrMae_FD_97039 | JGI IMG/M metagenome (GOLD analysis project Ga0058701, IMG submission 97039) | Agave microbial communities from Guanajuato, Mexico - Or.Ma.e | ecosystem: Host-associated > Plants > Phyllosphere > Phylloplane/Leaf | place: Guanajuato, Mexico | collected 2012-06-04
ACGATTGGAGGAGTAATCAATTCAGGAAATCTCAGCACGGAAAAAAGAAGAGATAGCAACCAAGAAAAAAAAAAGAGCAAAAAAAAAAAAACAAAAAAAAGAAAAAAAAAAAAAACACATTTCCAAAACTGAGGAGTTTTCGTCATGGCCACTCTTACATTTCACAGGATCACTTAAGAGCGCCGACCACTGTTGTTAGGCTTGCCTACCCTGTTTTTCAAACCGGCTCCTGTTTCCAAAAAAAAATAAAATAAGAGTACAAGTTAAAACAGAAACTTTGACGTCATTCTACATAAACTTTTACTTTTTTAAACAATTACACAGGTGCCCAAATTTTTTAAGGCTAGTTCAATATTAAATGGTACCTACCCAGAGTCGGGAAGTCGTCCTTGGTTAAATTCTGCGGTTCCCGCTGCTCCCTGCGGCCCCATTGCGAAACATGTTGTCCACCTCCACCTGAAAAACATCGCAAAAATAAATTTACGCACAAAAAACTTTGATTAATCTCTGTATCTGTAAGAACTACGACTAGAAACAAGGCATCAGTTTTAAATTCAAAAGGGGCCACGGTCAAGAAACTAGAATCTCTCGTGTACTACCTGGTAGGGGTTCATGGAACCAGAAAATAAGGGGTAAAGCTAATTACTGATAAATGGCAATTTGTTAGAGCTAATTTCGCGCACTTAAATATCTGAGTATTTTTTCCAGAAAATTTCGAGGCGTTGTGACAATTCCCGCCCTCAAATTCTCCGGGGGGGGGGGGTACGGCATCTGGTCTTACTTCGATGACGAATACGCGTTAACCTTATTGCAAACGTTTTCACAAAAAATAAGAAATGTCCAATAAATACTCCACACTGTAATTAGTAACCAAATATTTGAGAGAGACAATTAAACACTTTCGAAAATCTCCGAAAATCACGTTCGTATTAAACGTTCATAATTAAGGCAGACTCATTGAAAAAAAAAAAATAATATTGCTGTCTCTGCCGTTGATGAACAAAATTCCGAGCAGATCCAAATCTCCAACTAATACGTTCGTAATGAAAGTGTAATACAGTAATTAAAACCAGCGGTCGAATAAAAAACAGCGGTTTCGTAAAAAAATAGCTTACAACGAGCTGCATAAGAAGCATCATTCCCAATCAGATAGTTTCCATAGGTATCATTAGATAGGATTATGAGCTTAATTGAGCTAAAGCTTCGCGGCGCGGGGCTCAGGCGGGCCCTGTGAACACGTCCATCGCTTTTTTCAGCATCTATATTTCAAACGAACCCCTGGAAACTCTCATCAATTATTTAAAGGCAACAAAAACCTGCGCGAACCGCTTTAAAGGCCATTTCGAAGGTTGCATTACATTACAGTCATTCCGATATCCTCTCTCAACCCATACCTGCCCACGAGACCCCTTTAAATGACCTCCTCGCATAAATTAGAAAATGTTTGCCTAAAACGTCGAAAAACATTTCAAAGGTGCTCAAATAAGAGCGCTGCTCCCCATAAGGACCGTTTTCGTGGGTCAGTGATTTTTGTGACGTATGAGAAGTCACAAAAATGGTCACAATACGTTTAGGTCTACAGTTACAATTTTTCAATATTTTTAATTTTTTTGGGCGGGTTGGCAGCATTGATGTTTTCTCTTTTTTTTTTTGAAGTAAAGGTAGACATTACCTAGTATCAGGAAAGGCATGAATTGAACTATCACCACTAAAGGAGAATCCGTTGAAATTTTTCATTTAGAAAGTACAAGAGGTATCCGCGAATTTTAACTAAAGAAATTTGGCCGTAAAAGTATTTTCTCTAAATTTGCAATTTAAATTCCTGTACGAAACACAACCCGTTGGGTGGTTATTTTATTTAGACCAAAAGCGTAGAGGTTTCTAGGAATATTTCTCACGAAGAGACGAGTAAAATATTTTTCCTTACCGAGGTGCGGAAATTCATCTTTGGTGAAGCCCCGTAGGTCAACCTGCATCTGCCGAGATCGCATCACATCGACTTTTCCTGCAAAAATAGTCCGTGGTGAGCTGAGAACACATTTTGCGATTTAGAAAACTATGAACTAAAATATCTTTTAAATTGATATAGATACGGAGTTGTGTCCACTAGATCTGAGCTGGTCGCGAATTTTATTGATTAAGGCAGATCTGTACCTATTGCATCTGAAGAGGAATTAACGATTGGAGTTTTCAAAATCGTAAAATCTGACAACACTCAGGGTAACTGATTGAAAGTTAGTTGCGTAACTATCAACTTCGTTACTGCTATATTTACTCCTCTTAAATCGTTACCACTAACTGCATACATTGCAGACCGGTCATAAGGCCTTGATGCCTGTTAAGTCTTGCCGACCCAGACTTAAATTCAGTTAGCGCGGCTTGTATAGGGCGCAAATTGAAGGGAACGGCTGTACAAGCTGTGCTAAAAGGCTTCATTGCAAGCTTTAATGAAAAGTATGAGAGTGACTGTTTCGTTCATGGGAACGAAAAAAGAGGTAACCGTTTTACGATTTAAACGTCCCTTCACCGCGAGCCTAGTTTTGAATTAAGTCTTAACTGAAGTGAACAATTTTCGTGTTCAACATATACACAAGTTCCAGCTCCCCAGGGAAGACCTTCACTAATAAGAAATGTTCAGCTTTGCCGAAAATCGCTGAACAAGTTTCACTCCCGAGTATTTGCAACAAAAAAAAAAGGAAGAGGGCCAGTCTGTTCATCAGGGCCATTTTTCTTCTTTTTCCTTGTGTCCCTTTGGTTTTTTTATGAAATACCTCTCGTTTTGGGTAGACGAATTCCTGCATCTTCTGCATATTGCTCACTAGGATCTTTGTGGACTACTGAGAGCACTCCAGCTTGTTTCCCCGGTACGTACACCTGAAAATCACAACTAAGACTCAAAAAGACTTAACTAGATGCGCTCAAGGCACGTTGCAGAGATTTGATCACGATAGGCAGCCCAGCTACATCTATGTAAACGCGATTGCCTACCTCTGAAACAGCTGTCTGTTTAGGTACGGGTAATGAGTTTTGATTCAGAGAATCAATAACCATAGAAACGTTTGTTCGAATGTGAAGGGAAATCAAGCATTCTAAGAATCAGCGACCCGTCCCAGTTCCAAATATACGTCATTCACAAAGTTCAGTTAAGGATTTGAAAATCGATTCCCAGGCTCGACCGGTAAAAGTCACTGGTCCGGGATGAGAGCACATTGGTGAAATGTTCAAGGTCTTAAGCACATTGCGTAGAGGATACTTTCAAGACAAACACGGGCAAGATCAGGAATCACTCATCCCTCCTAAGGGGCCAATTCCACTGACATGTGTTATGATCAGACTAACGGGTACAGTAATTGACTAGATACCGGCGACTCGAGCTGATCGGGCAAAAAGGTTGCGGAGGCGGTAAGTGATCGCTTTTTGCGATGACTATACAGTTGTGAGCGATGCGCTTTGGAAGGCACCGTGCCAGAACATGCACCAGCTCCATACCAGCCAGATTTCATCAAAGCGGGCCCATTTGCGTGACGCCCCTAACACATTAAAGGCAGCGACATTCGGGGGGAGGGAGGACAAGAGCGAAGTGTCCTTAAATTCTAAGCCACATGACACAGCTCCACGAAAATACGCACAACTTTTTCGCAAAGCCCCCATTTAAATATCTACACAGATATTATCTTTTTTTCTTGAAAAGTTTTGAGATGATTGAAATCCCTTGAGTCACCATAGGAAATTGGACCAAACGTAGATTGGTAATCAATGAAAACAGCTGTGTATTAAAAATACTTCAAACGCGCCTATGGCAAGAACTTAACTCTATCAGATTTCAAAACTTTTTACCGTGGTGATTTCGACCTTTCGAGTTCCACCTTCCATCGGTAAGCACGGCAGAGAGGTGGAAGTAGCTTGACGGAAACTGCAAAAGTCAAACTGACCTTGCTGTCCTCAAGCCTTATGCCACTTATTCGGCAACAGTTGCCGCCGAGAAGTTAGTTGATCCAGGAGCGAATTACCAGATGAGCGAAGCTGGGTAAGTGCCCTAGCCTTGCTTAACGTAACTCAGGTTTACGCTACCTAACCTACGATGTTGTAGTTGTTAATCCTCAGGTGACAGAGGAAGATTAGAGTTGGGGTAAAAAGTTACCCTTTTCAAAATACCACGGTGTAACGAGCGCGTTGAAAGTCCCTGAGGATTTTATGAGATGATTATGCAGCCCTCTCGACATAAGTATCATGCATGTTGCCTTAGGCTGATATCAAACCTGATATCTTCCCGTGGTAGGCAACACGCGCGGCACATGTATACGGCGGGTTGCATCAACATTTCAGAAAATCCTCCGGGGTTCAAAACTCGCTCGGTACTTCCAATATTAAGGGGCTACAGAGCCTAATCATCTATTTGTCATCCTTTTAAAATGAGCCGGTTCCCTTATGGGTATTTTTTTTCGAACACACGAATAAAGAAAAAAAAATTAAGTCAAACGTGTTTGTCAATATATGGTTAAAAAAAGGAACGTTTATGAGCAATGCCTGAGCACAAACCAGTTCCTGAAACGATTCGGTTGGTTGGCACGAAGGGGTTAAGTACCTAAAATGCAGAAAGCCTTACCTTTGCTGGGGCAACGCTCTCCTCAACGCTTTTAACAAACAAAGCGCCTGTTTGCGGTGCAATGACAGGTTTTTCAGACGGCGGATTCGGAGCCTTCCAACCTCCCCAGTCTGCGTGTCTGGTGCGCCCAAATCCTCCCTGCAAGGATTTCAGTCGCTGAATCAAGTTTCAGAGTAGTGTAGCCTTTAAAGGTTCATCCGCGGTTCACAACGGTTTTTAAAAGGTTGAAACGAGTTTTTTATTCACCTTTTTGGCGTCGGTGAAATCGTCTTTGGATGAGAGCGGGCAATGCCTCCCGGGCACAGCGTCGATTCCGACTTCCCTGCAGCAAAATTCCGATAAAATGTAGGCCCATCTTTGAACAGTCGACTTGCTGCAGAAACGGTAAGCGTCAGATTCCAATAGCGTGTGAAACTGGGAATCAAAAAATACAATTTTTGGAGAAAAATGATTTGATCTTCAAAACTCCGTGTGATCTTGAAGGTTCGAGCTACGGTGTTTCAATACGGGATTTAAAAATTTAACAACTCTAACTCGAGTGAAACCCCAACCAATCGAATTATTTCAAGAACTCTCCGTGAGAGAAACCTCAAAATTCTAGAGTACATGTCCGGTAAAAGTCTCGGTGCTAGAACTTTTTTTTCCCTACATCTTGAGCTTACACATATTCAGGGTGAAAGAAATTCCGAATTTCGAACACTCTTTTCAAGTATAATTCATAGATATTTCTTAAGTCCCTCCCCAGGGAATCTCACGACATCAAAATTTAAGTCTGTTCTTTCAAAACATCAAAAATCAAGAAATTATCAAACATCTCGACTAAGGCCGGAAAACAATTGTTTTGTTAAATGGTAAAGTAAGAACATCCGCAAAGTTTCTCTGAACGACATACCGTACAGGAAATGCCTTGAACGTAGAGATAATGGTCCACAGTGAGCTCTTCTTGAGCGTTCATCTCCGACTCGAACGGTTCCTTCGTGCCAAAATCAAATTTCGAACAGGCGTTGTACAGCTCAAAGAAAAGTAAGGGGAGCCGATAAACTCGTATTTCTTTGCCTGAAACCGAATAGAAAACGTTAATAAACTACTCTTGCCACGAAATTTGCTTTTGTTATTTTTTGAATTGAAAGATTTAGAATATTTTGAAAGGTTTTTGAAAGCGCGAGAACAACACAAAATTTAATTAACGTTAATCCTTAAGGATTCAGAGTACCTACGGAAAAATTTAACTTCTGAAAATTCATCATGCTTTTTGCATTAAAAAGCGCAAGTTCAGCTATGTGAGAGTGACTAAATAGTGAGTTCATGGAGTCTTAGGGGGTGATAAAAATGTCCTTAAAACTCATTGAGACACTGCAGGAAAATTTTCTGCCCGGGTATAGTTAGATATCACTGTGCGGCGATGGGTTCAGCTTCAAAAATTTCTTTAACTTGAGCAAAATACAGGTTTGGACATTTCTAACTGGTTTTCAAGACAAAGCACTTTGGCAGAGAATGCTTTCTTGTTCCATAATATTTATATTGGTATCAAGAAGATGACTAGTACCTGAAAAATCGCGCATGATCTCCATAAAATCAACAACAGTTGATTTTGAGTGATTATGGTTCATGTTGTCATCCATTGTGTAAACGGGTGGAATCGATGTTGAGCCGTTTTTCTGAAAAAAATTCAAACTAGTATGTGTGAGAAAAAGAATGTTTCTGTTACAAAAAAGAAAATCTTGTTCAGCCCAGAGAAAAGTCAAAAATCTGCAGGGAACCTTTGAAAAATCCAAACTGATATTACTTACTGTCAAAAAATTCAAGACCCGAGAACTCAAATCAAGGAAGTCATCTTCAGCAGGCTCAAATGGTGGAGGAGGAATTTGATGGGTTAAGTCAGCTTTATCCTTAGCTTCAAATGCATATCCAAGGGGCAATTTACCTGAAATGAATGCATGATATCAGCAGTAGAATTTTTTTGATTGGTTTCATCTGATGATCATAAATACAAACCATCAGGGGTATCTACTGCTGGAAAGAAGTGCAAGATGTCTTGAATGCCTTTAGCAACTGAATATTCAATGATTGCAACTTCACAGGGGATAAACTTCTTCTCCGCAGTCCACTCTATATAGTAGTTTGCATGAATCAGGAAGAAACTGTAGTTCACCAATGCTGAAAGACAAAGCAAAGCCTTCGTTTCATTCAGATATCTCTGAGAAAAGCTGATGAATTTTACTCACCTTCCATACTACATGAAAGATCCTTGATGGTGGTCTGGATTTCTAGAACCATTCTGTCAATGTACGCCTGGATTTCTTGCCTCTCAGCCTCTTTTGATTCATAAGTCTCCCCCATGGAAGTATATTTTATCTCCACAGGGATCTTTGTTTTTCCTTTAGCCTTGTCTGCTAATGTCTTGTAATGGTTTTGTCTTTCAGGACTCTCCTAAAATCCAAAGTTAAAAATCACTCCCAACGTACTTTCAACTTCATCAGTGAAATAAACCACCACATACCTTCCAAGCATCTTCACATAGCTTTAAGATTTCAGCTTCAGATAGATCTGATGCTTCAAGAGCATCTTCATGCTGTTTCTTCCAATCAGTCATGAACAGCTGAAATGCATTTTGGGGGAGCTTCTTCTTTGGCATCTTGCTGAAGTTCCCAATATGATTTCACAAGCTTTAAAAAAAGAAGAAAAAGAGGGAGAAAAAACAAACAAACAAAGACGTGGATATTAAGATAGAATATTTGCAAAGAGCGGCTCCTGAACACATTAGCGTTTTCGAGCTGAAAGCAAACGTCAGCTACTAACCTTCCTGCCGAGTGATTCGCGAGGTAGAGAATATTCGCTGCGACTTCGTTCTTTGGGTAATCTTTCTCCAATCCGCAAATTCAAGACGTTTTTAGCGACATTGCTAATTCAACAGGTGGTCCTTCAAATATTTGATAACCTGAGACGAAACGTGGGGTTAGAACGCTAAAACAACACTGAGATATGTCAAATGGATTACGTTCCTCATAATTTACATCACAAATGACAGCCACGTATCTTAAACATGTACCTTTGATGAAAAGACGTGTTACAAGGATTAAAAGCAACAAATTACAGCGGTGAATAAATCCAATGCGTTTCATGGATCACTTATAAACAAAACATTCTGCCGGCATTCCGAACGTGTTCGGAAAAAAGGGGGATGACCAATGACTGTCTTCGGGACGACAGAGCCAGCGGGGCTGGGGAGCCATAGCTGAGCCATCCGCTGTTGTCAGCTATTTTTATACGACAAGCTCCTCCGTCCTGACTTCTTGTCCTCACTGAAAATGCTGCTGAGAAGCTGGCTGGTAGTTATAGGCTTGGAACTCTCTGTTTTACCAGGTACTAATCTCCGTTAATGTAAACATCCGGACCAGCCCGCAGGGCAATATTTGAAGTTTGGCAACACTGCGACAACGACCTTCAGGCCCTGTTCGGGAAGCTCGGGTGCACACAAGGGCAATACAGCACCCTTGGGGGTGATGACCCCTATCCTTCCATCACACAGAGCTTTTTTTCTCTCTCTCAAAAGGGGCTTTCTGTCAATCTTCATTCCAAAATCCATTCAAAGTTCCGCGCGAGGGTAAACATAAAAAAAAGAAAAAGTAGCTCCTAAAGATTAACAAAAAAAGGAGAAAAGGCCAGGCGTGAGCAGTTCTCTACATTTTAAAAATATAAGGGACTGTGATGCAGTTTGTACTAAAGATCCTCTAATTGCACAAAAATAGTAAAGATCTCTATAAAAGACCGCGGCTCAAAAAGCAGGGAGGGCTGGAGAATAATGTAATGTCCTCTGTACACCATGTCTCAACGGCAGCGAGGACGCTACTGGTACCGTTCAGAACCGCCCAGTACCGCTATCACGCATTTAATCCTAAAACATGATTTGCAATAAGCTCATGGACCTACGGTGTAGTTTACTTAATGGACCTTTAATACTGTCCCATACCGGATTTACAACTTATTTTGCAACATAAACCGCGGAAGTCGGCGATGGAATCTAGAGCAGCCGAGACGAGTCATCTCCCCCCCCCCCCAGTTTCCCATACAGTTCGTAACAGATATCTGTGGCTCACATCCTCAACTGATCTTTTCATGCTGACAACACAACACCCGATACCGGAGCTTCCATCTAAGGGACTGACTGTAAGCAACGTCCTCATGATTCAATTTTGAAGAAAATTACAAGTAGACTACGCTTACAAATGTTACATCGTACTAACAAGATTGATCGTTCAGGTCCTTATTCAACGACACAGCGCAAAATCGTGCGAAAAAAAATCCTAAAAGAAAGAAATTAGAGGGGGGAAAGAACACACGACCGCATTGTCTTTGACAGAGCAGGTGAGATTCCCACCTGGACAGAGCTCATACGAAAAAAAACAAAATAAAAAAAAGACTTTATTTGCCCGACAGCTTGCTAATGTGCTAATCTACACTTGCGTTAAATGCTTCCCTCTCCAATGCCTGCCTGTCATTGCCGGTACCCCGTATGATCCCGTCACCAAAAACTGACAAGATTTTTTTTTTCAGGAGAATCATTTTTGAGACGACGATTTGTTATCATAATTTCATAAAAACATAATATTTTGTAGATTGTTGTTTAGAAAAAAAATCTTTATCGTAAGGATTTATGACAATAGTGGAAAATATGCTTTCTCTAACGTCCGTAGAATACGTTGACTTTTGACTTTCCCGGCAAAGCAGAAAATAGAGAAACAAAAAACTATTATCATGGCTAAATCCTTTGTTCCTTTATTCAAAATATCTCCTACGAAGAAAGCCATTCAGTATTTCACCGCTGTGTATGAATTCGTATGAAGTTTGGCACCGCCTCCACCAATTTATATACGTTCGCTCCGATTTCACGACCACCCATATAGCGATTCAAGATACCTACCCATTGCTGACACACCCAACTAACTCATTTTGATACTCACCAAGCAGCACAACTACGGTGACAGCCGCCTTTTGTTTTTCGGTAGTTATCCGCTCGGCTCTCAATGGATTCCGGCAAGGTCACCTTGGCGGTATATTTGAACGGGCCGGCGGGGTCAATAACAGAAGATAAGTCCCCATTCTCAATGAAAGGGCTGTTGAATGAAAAAGTGGATTGGTACAATAGGGGAATAAGTGCTCGGAGTATGGCTCCATTCATCGCTAAGCTAATTATGATGGGTATACAATAATGTGTTCCATTAAAAAACTCTGCGGACCATCCACAGGACCATACACGACGCTCTCCAGAGAAGTCGACTCCAAAAGTAGTAAGGATTTTCAAGTGTCTTATTTCATTTGAAAGGAGTCCCCAACTTTTGAGGTTGACTAAGTTAAGGCTTGTCGCGCAAATGATGGCAGGAATGTTGATTTGGAGACCCAGTTGTGAAATGATGTCGATGTCAGCTGCAACCCAGTTGACACGTGAGCACGTCTTTTTGCCTACCTTCAGGAGCGAAACATTTACATTGAGCGACTAGCGCGGTCACCTTGTCACGGTACTTCTAGAGGAGGTCGATGAAACAAAATTAATCCTAAGAAAATGAAGAGTGTCCTCTATTCATTTAAACACAGCCTCTCTTAATCCTCTCATTGTTAGAAACCGCGGCAAATACTGTCCAGATTGCTTTTACGATGTTCAGTCACGCGTGTTTTTATTTCTGGTTCATTGAAAGAAGTATGGTCAAGATTTTACAGTCGCGGAGCCGCTTACTTTTCGGCGGCACTTTTTGCCGCTGTGAGGTAAGCGGCATCAAGCTTGGCGAGCTTTGGGTTCAGGAGCCGCAATCCTCGCTCCGCTCGATAAGCTAACGAAAGGTGCTGCACAAGCGGACGAAAATAAACCATCTGTTTCCAGTGAAGCAGTGATATGAGGAATAGGAGAGAGAGAGAGAGAGAAAGAGAGAGTAAGGTACGCGGCAGTCCGCCTGTTCGTGCCTCGGCGCAGTATGTTAACGGCCACCGTTGCGTCGGCCGATTAAAACAACATTTGCCTGTTTGCTGCCGCCACCTCTTCCGTTCTCCGTGGGTCCCAATGGTTATTAAAGAATTGATTTACTATAATCATAACTTTCAACTAATAACACCACCAACGACTGTATACCTCGATAATTACAGTATTGTTGCCTTTTCTCCGTCGCAATGGAGCAGGTTTCGGTCGTATCTTTTCGGAAATTGGAGCGCTTATTTCCGCTTAATTTTCTGCGGATTCATCAGTGATTTCGGCGGGCGTTTGCCACTGCATTGATACGCTGCTTCGCCTTTTTCTCATTAACGCATAAATTGACTCGGTTTCGCGCGACAATTGGCATGAATGATCGTTTAGGAGTAGTTCGGTGGCAAGGTGACTCCACAACGGTGTAACCACTCCCGTCGAAAATAGGAGGCGTTTTCGGACGCCACTGTTTGCGCGGGTTGCCTACTTACAGGGTGCAAGGTAGCCTTTGCTCGGGCCGGACGATGCCGAACTCCTCCGGACTTACCCGAGCAAGCTGCCTCTCATCCTGTAAGTAGGCAATCCGCACAAACAAGTGGCATCAGAAAACGTCTCCCGTGACTCCACCGTTAAAGAGTCACCTTGTTCGGTGGATAGTCGGCCATCTTAGTTAGCTTAAAGCACGGGGCGGTATCGTACAGTGTACCGCTATTACACGACTTGAAGTGTGGTGGAAATCTCTAAAGAGTGGTTACGTGATGGAAATCATACCTAAACGTAATGCTGCTCTAAAAAATTTATAAAAAAGTTTTTTTAAACATTCCCTGGGCAAGAATCGAAAAAAAAGTGTAGAAAAATGATACAAATGTTAAATTGACGCGAGGCGTCCTTCCTACATGCTTTCATGTAGGGACTAGTACACATAAACTCGTAGGAATGTATACGAATCTATATGACTATTACGCGCAATATCCCATGACACTATTTCGTATATTACGCGATGCCATATGATGTCATTAATACAACTATTACGCAAGAAAATATGCGCTCATCACGTAATATTTACGGCGTTCGCGGGTTCCAATGGTGTTATGTTAATGGTGAGGATTTTGAATCGGTTCAATTGTAAAGTACCATTTACCTGAGTAATACCCCACAAAACAGGGTTCCGCTGGTCATTTATCCACGTCCGTAAACTAACTCATCCCTGGCAAAGCGAACAGCAAACATCAAGAAGCGGGAGCTACGGCACGTAGGTAAACCGGACCCGTTATTTGAAAACGGCCAGCAATTATGGCAGAGTGCCCCTACTCTAGTCAGCCCCAAGTTTTGTTTTCGCGATCCCTCAACTCGGAACACAGGTGTATTGAACGCGGGAGACAATCATCTGCCCCATCTTTCAACACATCCGTTCATGTCCATTCGACTTATGCCAGCCTCTGCCAGCGTGATCACTGCGAATGAGCCCTTGTCACGGCCCCCTGAATCTGCGAGGAAGGTGATTGACGATTCTCTGACAATATCGCACAACTTTGCGCTTCCTTGAACAATCGCGTTGCTCCGACGAAAAGTGTTGCTTACATCGGAGGTGCGGGAAATCGTCCGTCATAACCGGAACCTAACCTAACCTTCTCTGCTCTAAAAAAAGAAAACTACTGTGTCGCACACCTTTTATTTCGCGGAACTTTTTCTTATACATCCCTGAATTGATCCAAAGCCTACTTCCGGCTGAAAAGTAAGCGTCTGGCTCGGAATAAAAAAATGTTGAACACTCATAAAATATCCGTATGATTATCAGCTCGAAATAATTTCCACACCAATATAAACTTTAATCTGCTGTATTTTTTTCAATTCAGACCTTTTATTCTAAATTTCTCACTTCTTCAAACACATATCTGTTCTCAAAAAATGAAATAAAATAAAAATAAAATTCAACCTACTCTGACAAGTCAGACTACGATTGAAGTTTCCAAAACACCCAGACTCAGAGAATGCATTAGTCTCTGAGGATAGTTTCACAAAGTTCTCATCCCATATACCTATAGGCTACTTCGTATGACGGTCATTGGAGTCAGAATAGGCTGTCATTCCAAACACTTTGGTAAAGCCATCATTAAATTTTCTCTGTCATCTATTTGTCTCGTGGCGTTTTAAGATGCCATTAGCCCAGCATTCCGACCCCTAGTGCGCAAATTCTATGCTAAGGAGTTCCTTATATTACATCGTTCATATTCATACCAGTATGGTTATCACTCCCCGTCCAGCGTCACTAGGGAACAATACAGCACCCGAAGGGGACATCCAGGGAGGGGACAACTCCCCGAGGGGACTACTCGCCAAGGGGACAAGCCCCTACAACAGGGAATGGGGGATCATCATGTGAGAGCGAGCGCCCGTGCGGAATTAAAACCTCGTGGTCAGAAACAATTTTGAGCGCATCAAATAAAAAGATTACAAATATTCAAGAGGCATAAATCTGAGTCCAGAGGGAGCTCCTAAAATTCTTTTTGTGGTGTGTCCCGGGGTGCATATTTTCATTGACTAAGTGATTGCACCTCGCGTTTACTACAGCGATGGTGTTTGAATGCTGTTGCAAAATTAAGTGTGTTGCAAAATTGAGGGGCGATAATAGCGATTCCTTGATGCTAAAAATCGACTCGAATCTTAAGTTGGGAGTAAATCCTACTAGTAAAAGGAGATTTTCTTACGAGCTACATTTACAGCGTAAACTAGTGGATATAACCCGAGCGATTCTACGAACCTTAAAATGTGGGGCTCAATCCTAAAAACTACGGCTCGTGGGAAAAAATGGGAGAAAAGCGGGGTTGTAATTCATAACATATGCTTAAAAACCCAATCAAGCCAAAAGCCGATAAAATTCGATAAGATTTAATGTTCAACATATTTATTTCCTCAAAAGGCCTGAAACCTAAAAAGAGAGCGAACTGTTGGGTAAACCCGTTGGGAGGCGCTGAAAAGTCTACTGAAAGTTTTGCGAATAAAATAGACATCCAAATCGTCTTATGAAGGGATTTGAAACGCTTTCGGATCAGCCTGTCTCAGAGCACTTGGCCGTGCAGAGCTGATTCAACTTCTAGTTTGTAGACTGTATAGCCTAGCCAGCCATCCTCTCCTCGACAAAACTCAAATCGCTTTGGAGCGCTGCTGACTTTATTAACAGCATCCATTTAGCGTTCATTTGGTAAACAAGATCAACTCACGAAAAACCCGTTTACTACGTCTATCAAAAAACTCACTTAAAAGCTTTTTAAAGAAACGCTTAACTTGGAAATCAGAATAACCAAATTTTTCATACCGCATAAAAAAATCTATTTTATGATTTAGGCCTACCGAAAAAAAATGTGACATGTTTCTAAACTCTCCCAGTATTTGAAAGTGTCTTGGAGGCAGTGAATCAAAATGGCGGCCGTGCCATTTTTACGCAGTTACTTCTAATGTACCAGACTTTTCATTTCAACAGCATTACCAACCTAGAAATTCGGGAACAAAGGCGTGAGTATTGCGGTCGTCACGTAAATGGAGGCCCCGCCGCTGAAAGGACTCAGACAACTGCATGCAGATGAAATTGAAAGATTTCAGGCATGAAACTTAATTTATATGCGCCAGCGCTGCAACTACCGTCTGCCAACTAGACGCGCCCTCTTTCTCCGAACTAATAACAAAAAATCATCATAAAAAACTATGCGAGATGAAAATTGAGATATCCAGGGAGCCGTGAGGCTAGCGGAGGTCACTGCTACCCTGATCTGCTCAGTGGCCAGCGTTATGCTCTCATTGGTGAGCTTCACACTGAGCACGAAGTAGCTCAGCAATCTCTCTTTTCTTTTAGGCAAAGAAATGATTTACAAAGCTCGAAAGATGATTCTATCAGTTTTGTTTGATCCTACTTTCCCTGTCATTACGAACACTGGCTTTCAAATTTCCTGGCACGTTGTTTTGATGTGTTTCGGGAGAAATTGAAAAGAATAAGAGAATGTATTACGAAAGACGGCTCTCTCACTTTATCCTGTGGGACTAGTCACATGGTTATTTGAAAAGGGTGACCCTTGCTGCAAGTGAAATAAGTTAACATTCACAGAATGGAAAAGTTCTGTGCTAAACGCACACTTCCATATACAAACCTGCTTCAGTGCAGTTAAAGATGTTTGAGTTTTTTTTATATTTTTTTTGCTCTTTCTCCAACTTTTAACCTATATGCTCGTCATTTCAGTCTTAAATTTGAAAAATAATTGGGTTAACTCAAACCAGATATACGCGAACCAAACTTTTGAATCAAGGTACAAACTTGTTTTCCTAAAATTTCTTGTGCTTCCAACAAAATATGTTTTTTTTCTTTTCTTTTTTTAACGAGGGAAAAGAAATAACATTACAAAACGAACCATAGTATATAGATACTTCAAACGGCACCCGCTGAGGCGACCTTGTCAAAACATCACTGAAAGAGTCCTCTTCGATCTTCGAAAGGTAAGGCATCCTTCGTTGGTTGTTCAAGAAATGGATTAGTTTTAAAAGAATACTGCAACATTGAGGAAGAAATGCAAATTAAAAACTCACCCTTAAAATCGAGACAAAGTCCCAGTAAAATTTTAGTTCGACTTTAAAAACAACGAATATCATCAAAGCCATCTCTATGATCATTTAGTTAAAAATAGCTTAATCCAGTGGGTTTGGAAAAATTGAATTTCCCTGGTGTTGTGGCCTAGTTCAACGCCCTCGTCACATTATGAGCACACATCCGATTAGGTTAGGTTAAGTGCCTTGTGCGAACACAGGTAGAATACCTACAGCAGAAAATGTAGCCAGTATATTAACACTGCGTTACGGGCCTCCGAAAGAATGAACACGCAGAACAGGTGTTTTATCACCACATTAAATAAAAATCGGCCGAACCGGAAATAGCATCCATCGAATATTTCCGTCATAATAAAAGGGAGCCACATCCCCGAATACCAAATGCAGCATCCCTGGTC
>Ga0058701_10001826_pt1 | contig 15550 bp, 5 predicted proteins | sample AgamicOrMae_FD_97039 | JGI IMG/M metagenome (GOLD analysis project Ga0058701, IMG submission 97039) | Agave microbial communities from Guanajuato, Mexico - Or.Ma.e | ecosystem: Host-associated > Plants > Phyllosphere > Phylloplane/Leaf | place: Guanajuato, Mexico | collected 2012-06-04
GGTTAGTGCTTAATGAGACCCTTTTCGTTAATGAATCAACATTTGGCGATTTACTCTCAAAATATTTTATTTTTTAAATAGGCTTTTAAAATCGCTGTAAGCTGTATGATCCCCCTTAATGAAGGTTTGAAAGCTTCGCTTCGATCGACAATTATTTTGAGACTTCTTTCAGCTCAGCAGTAAGACTTTTCATAACAGCAAAACAAATGTAGAAAGTTGTATTTTTCACATCTTGTGTTTTACCTTTCATCGGTGCGAAGCGGAAGCGAGGCACAAAGCATCCAGCCTAACTTAACTTTATCTATCGTCACTTTGTAAGTCTCATGTCGCCTCCTTAAGTAGTTACCTGTGCCGCGCTTCGGTACCGCTTTGCTGACACCAAGCCTGACGCCGCTTACTTTTCGGCGGCAGTTACGGCTCACAAGCAAGCGGCTTCAGGCTTCAAGTTCGTCATGCCCCGAGCCTCGCTTCGTCCAACTCAGCGACGACAGGTGGAACACAAGATATAAAATCCAAGGTCTCAAGTTGACAGGGAGTATGATTGACCACAAATACGGTTGGCCTTGAATGGGTCACAAGATAAAAGCGCACAGAAACGAACCCACAACCAGATAAAACAAAGTTGTCACTGTTTTTCGGGTGGTGCCTGCTCCTCGCGGTCCGTGAGATTCAAACTAATACTCATTTGGTCCGAGATGCACCAGTTGCCGATGGTGGCGATCTCGGTGGAGTTGAGGTCAAGGTTGAGGCCGGCGGGCTCGACGCCCATGTCGGTGACGGGCGCCGCCTCGGGGGCGCGCGGCGACAGGCTCTCGTAGACCGCGTAGGCGCCGTCCACGCCACCGTCGGCCATGGCCATCGGGCACCGCGAGATGGACGAAGCCACGGACGGCGACACGGACGGCGACACGGGGCTCAGCGACGAGAACATCGGCAGCGCGTACTTCTGCTGCGGCGGACCCACGCCTTGCTCGTTTGGTAACTGAATCACACGGGACAAGACGGACTTTACGACTCACGAAACAAGGGCGACGTTAACTAGTGGGAAATTCCCTGTCAGGTTCCTAACGTACCATTTCCTGCTGGTAGGGCATCGGCGACGTGGAGCCGTAACTGCAGGTGCCTCCTGCCTGGAGGTTGCGGAAGACATTCGTGGACTGCGCGGCGGTGGGCGCCATCTGGCCGACCCTTGCGGAGCCCGCCAGGTTGCCCTGGAAGGCGGCGGACGGCGAGTAGGGGCCCGCCGGGGCCTCGTACTCCAGCGGCGACGGCGTGCGGCCCACGGCCATCTGGGGGCTCAGGGTGGGCACGGCGCCGTGCACCGAGTGCGGCGACACGCTGCCGTACACCGGGAGGCTGCCCACGTACATTATGTGATCTGAAACACGCCATATTCCATCAACCATTGCCTACACTCATCGCATTTCCCTCTCAGACAAGGACGACCCAGTGAGTGTTCCCTTAAAATCGCATGTCTTCTACCCAACAAAATCTCACGAGAGGATAGTTTTATTACACGGATTCTAGGATAAGGAGAGTATGGGCTTTGAGAGAACTTACCGGCTGGCTCTTGTTTTATGGGATACATCGAAGGATCCGGACTTGCTCTTAAATGCCTTTCTGCAAAATAAAAACACAAGAATACGTTATAAGGTTCCCAAAAAAACAAAAAAACAAAATCTTGGTTTAACAGGGCCAAACCTAAATTAATCGATTTGTAACAAGCCCATGACTGAAACCTTGATTTATTTTATTTTTTAAAAGCATTTTTTTCACAGGTTGAAATTTTGAAAAATGGTATTTTGGTGAAAATAAATAATTAACATTCTTTCCCAAGAGTTAGGGTCATATTTACATTTAAAAAATAGTTCAAGTTGATATTTTTATCAACACTAGCAAGATAAAGACAGTCCCTTGGAATAACTTGAGTTCATCCGACTTGAGAGCGCAATAAAGTATTAAAGCGCGGTATTAAAGCTTCGAATAAGAAGTTTCCCTGTCGAAGAGTTGAGCTGCCACGAAGGTCTGACTGGGGAAAATATGGTGTTAGATTTCACTACTTGAAAAGTAAACTATTTTTTGGAGGTGACCTAAACCAAATGTAACCAAAACATCTACTGCTCAAGATTTCAGTAAATTAGCTATAATATAAATTAAAAACTTATATGAAGCATTTAAAACAAGCAAAACGTGCAACAATTTAAAAATACAAGTCAAAACAGAAAGTCAAGAGAAGGTTGGCATGCATGATGGCAAAGCCCAGAGTAAAACGAAACTGGATAGGAAGCTGTGAAGAGATGTTATACAGGATAGAAAGCTGAGGAAAGTCAGGTTAAGTCCCCGATCACTTACAGTCCATTAGCAGGGGTCGAGGGTTTTCCCGCGGACAATATTGCAAGGAAAATGAGGCTCAAATGCATAAAAGAAGCCAAACTGAACAAGTACTCGTAAACTGATCAAAAGAGTTACCAACAAAAAACAACGATAGTTACTGTAAAAACAAAAGAATCAACGAACTCTACGAAATGGCTAACAGAAAAACACACTCCAACCAGAAACGTACCTGAGAAATAAAAGAAATCGTCCTCAATCGTTCAAGCACCAATATTCATGATATAACTTATCTCAACTTTTAGGAATTAGTGAAAAATACGACTTTTAGGAAATGTGATTTAATGTACCAAAGCAGAAAGAAGGCGTACAGTATGACCAAAATTAAACATAGTACGATTCCGAAATAAATCCTATAATTTTAATACATCAGTTTCCAGAATGGTAGTCCAGGTTAAATCCTATAAACTCTTACGATTGTTTTGCTGTAGCTACAAAAACAGAATAACTTACTGATACGTTTGATTTAACACTAATTTGGAGTACAGCGACTGATGAGTTTACACGGGTTAAATTAGACGGATCCAACATATTTTCAAAAACTATATTAAAGCTGCCAGATTTCACGACTTAGTAAATTTTAACCGCGGTTAAGTTAAGAACTACTGAGATAAGTTTGCAAATTTGGTTCGCTTTCAATCTACGCAACCCGTAGAAGGGATCAATCACTACATTATCTTCATCGGTCAGAATTTCGACTGCTCTTAAATTTGGAGTCGTGAAATCTCGCTTGTCGAAGGCATGCTGAAATAAATACGTTATTAACATACGTCTGTTATAACCAGAACCGTAAATTCAATATTGCACGAATTTTCATAGTAAGGATGGGGAGAATAAAAGAAAAATTAGGGTTTTTACGTCATATGGTAATCCTGGTGAGCGATTGAGACCTTCAGGTGAAAGACAAGCAAGCTAAACGAACTTTGTCCCTCTCACCAGAGATGCTGGAGATGAGAAAATCGCTCCAACAATCTAGAGCCAAACGGCTTTCGCTTCTCTTTCATCTATGGTTCCTGGCTCTGAGCTCATACTGACAAATTGCATAAGTTAGTTAAAAACCAATTGGAAATGACATGGTTAAATCTTTTTAATAGAAGTTTCTTACACAAACTTGTCGGAAACATAACATGTTCTAGCAACGGAATCACCTTCTAATTAGGCTTAAATTTCCCGTAACAAAAAACGCAAGTTTTAGACATAAAAAAAAAGAAGAGATAATAGTGCATTCGCTGTCCTGCGGAAAAAATGCGCCAATATGATTTAAAACGCGGAATTTTGTTAACGGCTGACGGCTGGTGATTAAGAAAAGAATTCACATCAAAGAAAAACTTCAATGTGACGTTGTTCGCTTTAAATGTTTAAAACGTCCGAGACACTCTTTTATACTTCCACTCGCCACACCCGAGAGTTCAATACTCCACAAATAAACTTCGTTCAGTTTTAGTTTTCGATTGAAATGCAGAATGGCGCCTTGGAACTGTTTATTTTAAAAGAAAAATCTACTTTCCACTTGAACGAGAATGTCTTTCCAAGCGCCCGTTCTAAAACCACTCCTACAAAAATGTTACGCTATATAATGCATTTTCCGGTATGTCTCTATTCTGAAAATCAAAGAATCAAAATTTTTCCGGTAAGAAAACTATTTGGGAGGAAAATCTGATTAGTGGTTCTGAAAAAAATCATATTTAGTAGGCAAATCTTTGATTTGTAACCTTTGACATATAGATTTCGGAGATTCTATTATCTTGAATTGACATTTGTACAATTCCGTCAAGGCCACCATCCTACATAATTCCAAGAAAGTTGTCCTAAAAAACCTACGCAGCGGATCAAACAGCAATTTTAAGCTGATGGACAAGTTGGACTGCGCGACTGTACGACATATGCTAATTGAGAACTTGATAAGCTTGGTAAATTCGCGGTCCGTTAGCAGTGCAACTGTAAATAGAAGTGCGCCTAGTAAAAATAGTCTAAATCAGGGTGTCCAACTGAGACCAATTAAAACCCTATTTCCCGTCCTTTCAAAACTTAAAACAAAAACGTCTGCCCACTGGATTTCTTGTTGCATATCATCGTAGCATCACTAAACCTGTTTTCATACAAAATCACAAGCGAACAGCAAGGGAATTTTAAAGTATTTCCTTCAAAGAAAACGCATTGAATGCCACATCAACCTGAGCTCGTCAGCCGACCTACAGAAACTAGGTTAAGTATGTAATTTGAACAATGGTTTGAAAATTGTTGGCGGGGATTCAGACAGACGTTCAAAAGAAGTGTCGATATCAATTTGTTTTCGAGCTGACGATGACAATTTATACAAAAACTATGGGAAAATGCCTCAATAAATTTAAATTGTAAGTATGAACTTATCACTCGCTTGAAAATGGTTCGAAACGAATGGGAAGCTTAGTGTCAGCTAGAGATAAATCAGACATTTGTGAAATGAACTCAGCTCAACAAACTCCGCACTTTCAAAAGGTCTCCCATAATTTCATGAACGATACCTTTTAAGGGAAATGTAATTTTACTCAGAAAGCTGGACAAAGAAAATCAGCGGACACCCTGGGCCGGATTGCGTTGAAAAGATTGCACAGTCTTCGAGTCAGACGGTCTCGTTGAACTGAGTTGAATCAACTCTCAGGTCTCTACATAAATAAGGCCCCGTAAGTCATACTTCGTCAAAATCAAGTAGCGACACGTTGTAGCCACTTGCTCTCAAGGCAAAAGTGACAAAAACAATGCACGAAATCTTAAGTTTTCATCAACTCACGTTGGCAATGCCGGTGAAGAGACAATACTTGCGTTTAACCGACGCTGCCAAGACAGAATTCGGAAAAAATAATCCACCATAACAAAACCCATGAACCAGCAAAGGTTGCCAACCGAATTAACACTATAAAAATGTTTTGATGAATATCGAAAAAATCTCACTATATTGTGATAGCAACCAGAAAAATATCATTTTTTCATGATTCAAGCCAAAGAGATAAATGAACACAGCTTATGTCCGTATTATAAAAGCGAGTAAACAAGATTGTGAAAAGAAAGACGAATTGAGACATGTTTTGTTCTGCTTTGGCAACCCTGCACGGTTCTAACAAGCAACAAATATTTGCACGAATTAAGAGCACTTCAGGTTTCCTTTATAGACACTTCAAAGCTGTAAATACCCTTCACAAAGTACAGCTCCAAAAATATGTTCACACTAGCGTACGCAAAGTGTGCTCAATTCCAACTGACAATAAAACCGAAGCTCAAAACTTGGTCTTCGACGAATATACAGGATGCATTAAACCGTAGGCCTTTTTGCATGCAAAATCAACTTTGTACAGAAACATGCACTGCTAACCCGGATATCAATTTTGCAGCACTTGTTCCTTAATGAAAAACTTAACGAGCCACAAAACTTAAACTTTTGCTCAAATGAAAGGCAAGTAGCCTCCAGAACTACAACGCTACATTTTACTTTGCTACACAGGTTACAAATAGTGAATTTTAATTTACAAGGTGCCTGTTTGTTTTGATAAAAACGCCCCAGCCGGGCCGCGCGGTGCGGCGCGCCGCGGACCCGGAATCTCCGAGGCGAGACGGCCACGTCTCGGAGATCGGCTCAAATGACAAAATAGAAATAGCTTACAAGGACCAGCCTCTATCTTAGATTTAAAACACAGTCTATAAGCCCTATTCTAGAATATCAAAAGCTGTTGAAACAGTGTAGAAATTTCCCTGTCAGATTTGAGGGGTACAGTGGAAGAAAAAGTGTCAAGAGCTAACCTACAACAGTGTGCCGACATGAGTTTCCTGCTAAAGAAAAGAGATAACAAGCCACCAAAGCCACCGAGATAGTTGGGTAACCAGGGAAGAAGAAAGTCCGCTCCACGGACACCATAGACAAAAGATAGAAAGACCCAAGCCCCCTTCCAAGCGCCCGCGCCGCGCCCGCTGCTGACAAAAAACAAAAATACTCACTAGACTCTTCCCCAAGTGTCATTTGCTGATGTGATGCACCCGACACATCGCTATTTTTCGGCTTCTTTCGCTTTAGATTCATATCTAAAATCACACAAAAAACAACAAATAAATATTCCCGTATACAAAAGAAAATGCAAGCGAAAACAAAGACGAGTCATTTGAGAACAGGTTCCCGTTCGAATTAGTTGTATAAACATGACTAGATTTGGCAGGAAAAATGACTAATACTTTGGGTGGTAGAGCCCGGGTAAACCCTCGACATTCGCTTAGGCACTTGAAACATGACTAATCAACTAGATCAAATGTATAAAGTATACAGTGTTAAGGCAGCTAATGACTAAAACATCTTTGGGCGGAGTTAACGAGTTTCATCACATCACTGGCAAAGGCAGATGCGTTACGTTACGTTGCGTCACGTCAGCATCAAAACCACGGAAGTACTCAAATATGGTCAATGGATAAACCACCATCACTTTCTTACAAATACAAAACGACGCTAAATATATGGCTCACTAGTCGAACCCAATCAATGAGTACAATATCAAAAGCCACAGACCAAAAAACTACGGTACTTGGGTTGACGTAACCACAAAACCACAAAGTGAAAAAAACGATACGGTCGATAGAATATTCAATAAATAACATGATAACAAAACAACCCGAAAAACGCTAAGAAAACACCGGTTAGGTTTCGCACCCCACACATAGACAAGATTGTTAGTTGAACAGTCGAGATGAAAAGTTGCGGCCTACAGGTTTTTAGCTACATTCCAAGTGAGATGGACTCACGATTGTAAAAGCAAAAAGTCGATAGATCGCGACTTTGGGTCTCGACGGAGCAGCACCGTTTCGAAAATGACTAGAATCGAAATTCAGGGCGGAGTTTGTACAATCAAATCCGATGTTAGACTCAAAAAAGAACATCAAACGAAAGCAAGCGCGTGTCGATCACACGGCAACACACCTTAAGACAATACGACACTTAACACAGGTTGCCAATCACCAAATCCTTAAACAATCAATCTACCGAGGAATGAAGTTGGATAACAATCCGACCGAGCAAAGGGTAGCCACTCCAAAATTGGGTTGGGCCCCTCATCACGGAGGTGATGGGAACCCTCTACTTCTACGACACCCACCTACACCATGCACAACATACACTTGACAACGTCGCTAACTACCCGTGCACTCCGGCTGTTGTGTGTCTGTCGCCCATCTAGAAAGAATTCGTGCTCGAAAACAAAAGAGGTTAACTTGAATAAATTTTGCAGCTACGTGGGACCAATCCGAGTACCACAAATACAGATAGATATATTCGGGTGAAGATATATATCTACGGTGAGGCTGATCCAATGTGCAGCTTAAAAATCGCTCACCACCAACTTTCCTTTCCTCTCTTAAACACCAAATAACAAACTGGAAAAGCCAGAGCTTTGTACTTGGGCAAAAAACGTCGCCTCCTAAACAACATCCTTAACAATTTCTTTCGACGCCAACCAGTCTTCGACGTCAGCGATTCTAAATGAAGCGACTTCCGTCAGGTTTCTGACGTCATGGAGGTACAAAGGCGTCGCTTATCTTAGCGAGAAGATTGTCTATCGCTAACAGCTAGAGATGCTCGTAAATGTGGTACTGTTACTTTTAAGTAATTAATTTGTTTTAAGCTCGTTTAGGGCCCGGCCCCGAGTGTCGGGTAGGTTCGTTCCGCGTCAAGTGAACGCACGGTGGTGGGTGGAACCCGACCTTTCAGACCCCGAGCAGCCCGCTTAAAGGCGACAACCGTCGCCAGCGGCTCGACACCTCACCTCCGGCCACGAGCCGGGAAACAGCGCAGCGGATGAGCCGCTAGACAAGCCACGAGGGCACACACAACACAACCCATTCAAGGGAATGAAAAGAGCCATTTCAAGGGAGCCCCGATCCTCTCAGACGCCCTTCATGTTGAGCGTGAGCTTGGCTCGATCCGGCATCAGCACCCGGCCGCCCTCCACGGGGCTGTAGTACGACGACAGCTCGTCCAACTCCGGCACCGTGGCCCGCGGCGCCATGTCTGTGTACAGGTCGAGCTGCTCACAATCCGCGTACAGGATGCTCGGCGGCGCGGCGTCGTTGTCGTTCGGGTCGGCGCTCGTCACCACCGCCAACGTCTCGTCTTCCGTCGGCCTCAGACTTATGAAAATGCTGTCTTCGCCGTCCCGGAAGCGCGCCAGGTTGCCCATGCTGCCGCCGGTGGGCGTCGCCGCGCGCCGCACGCTGTTGTCCCGCGAGAGGCTCGGCGCCCGCAGGCTCACCGTGTCCTTCTTGCTCTTCGACGGGCTCTTCCTGAAGAGGCGCGAGAAGAAGGTCTGCTTGCCGCTCTTCGGGGACTTGCCCCCGGAGGGCGTGGGCGGCAGCGAGCGGGACGGCGCCTCGGGCTGCGCCCGGCGCGCCCTCTTGGGCGGCAGCGGCGGCGGGCCCTTCTCGGGGGACTCCCGCTTGGCGGCGATCAGCAGCGGCGGCAGCGGCGGCGGGCCCTTGCTCGCGATGGCCAGCGCCAGCGAGTTGTCGTAGCTGTCCACGAGGCTCACCGGGTCGTCCACCGGGACCGACACCGGGTTCTTCATGGCCAACTGCAGGCTCGAGTACGACGCATCGTCGTAGATGTCTGCGAGGTCGTTCATGGGCAGGTCCGCCATGGTGATATCGGTCATGGGGGACAGGTTGAACTCCGTCTGGTTGTGGAGCTTGGCCCCCTCGTAGAACTCGCTCAACTCGGCGCCGACCTGCTCGATCAGATCGCTCAGCGACTGACAGCCCTCCTCGCCCTCGTTGTTGTTGTTGGCCCCGACGGCGTTCCCGTTGGGGTCCGCCGGGGGGCTCAACTTGGGCCACTTGTGGACCGTGGCGTAGTCCGCCTCGTGGACGTCGTGGTGCACGGTGACCGTGGCCGCGTCCTGCGCCCCCGGGACGGGCCCGATGGTAAGGCCCGACGTCACCACCACCTGGGGCATGCGCGACTCCATGGGCCCGTCGGGCGAGTCGACGGGCACGTCCACCTGCTCGGTGGCCGTCAGGTCAACGACGGGGACGTCCTGGCCCAGCTGGGCCTTGGCGGGGGCCGTGGACGCGGGCTCCGGCAGGCTAGCGGCCTGCGCCAGCACGGCGGAGTCGGCGGCCAGGATCTGGCTGAAAGTGGTGTAGTTGCCCTTCTTGAGCGAAGGCCGACGCATGTTCCACAGCGATGCCCTACCTGAGTTCACGAGCGGCGTCAAAGTGAAGTCCACTGGTTTGCTGTACACGCCGTCCGAGGGACGATACAACTTGATTTGCACATTCACTGGATCCTCCACCTGACACCACACATACCAAGCATCAAAACCCACTTCTACCTAATTACCTACCTAATTACCGACAAAACCAACCCTATAACTTAGAGCGGATTCCAGAAAAAATAATTTCCCTCGCGTTTAAAGAAAAGGGATTATTCTCCGATGAAATGTAAAAAAATAAATTGAAAATAATTTTGTCTTTTCCGCTAACACGCGTTTAGGTAGTCGCATAAATAGCCACTCCAAAAGATTAAATTCCACATACCAATACTTCCCGAAAAACCAATTTCAACAATGCGGATGGGAAAAAAGATAGCTCATCAAATCGCAATACTCGTTTTTAAGGCTGACGATAAAAACAATTTTGAAGAAATACCTAAATTTTTGCTTTCTACAGCTTTTGACGGTTAAAACCTGTTCCTTAAAAGATTTTTTCCGAAAGTACCTAATTTCCGCACTGAAATGAGAAACAAAGCTCAGCCTTCGCGGATTGGTTCTTCAATAAAACAATGAAAAAAAAGGCACAGAAACTATTTGAATTAGGAACCGAAATATTCTCACCTCTTTATTCACGTAACTCGGAGTTCGGAACGTTATGGCTACTTGTTTATGCACGTGGATAGGCTGGAACTCGCCGTGGGCACTCCACACCACTTCCCCATTCCTCTCTTCGATGAAGTGAATTTCGATATCCTCTGCAACATAAAAAAACTCGTCACAAACTCCTGCATGTACTTGTCCACATCTTTTCGCCCACAATTAATTATTAAAACTTAATATATTAAGCTTAAAGTTTGCCAACCTTAGCGGTTGTAGGTCGATGATTCTCATGTTGTGAGGGATTAAAAATAGAAAATGTATCTATGTAAATTTGCTGGGATGTACATCGCACGAGTTCGTTCCTTACCTTTGGTAACTTTCTCACAAAGTAGGATCATCTCCAAGCCTCCACCGACCGGCGCGCTGGCGTGGCTCAGCCGGTAGATTTGCAAATCAAAAACAGACTCTGCGAGCAGAAAAGTGTTTCTACATCAGACGCATTCCAGAGGAAGCTTACATGTCATCAAAAGAGAAACCCACACGTTGAGATTTCAGAAGCAAGCCGTTCCCCGAGACGGAACTCTTCTTCATCTTTTTGAACATCGAGTAGATACTCACTTTTGTCGTAGATCGGTGAGGAAACCACCGGCGTCAAGACCTTATCAAAAACTCTGGGACTCGACCCGGGCAAAAATACTTGGAAACATAAACGAACCACGTTCAGGTCGATACTGCTAGGCTGTGTGGCGTGCTCGAAACCGGCTGCAAGCAAACAGTTTTAGCCTCACTTACAAATCATCCTTGTTTTTTTAATGAGTTCCGAAAAGCGACCAAGTTTTCGTCATTGTTGCGCATTTAGCAAAAAGAAAAGCCTCAAGTAAGATAACGAATTGAAATTTCTTTGAACAGACTTACTCGGCCGAGTAGATTTTAGGATTTTTAGAGAGATTTTTTTCTGACTAACGGTACACTTAAGATGACTCCACCACGAGTTCACAAAGCTTCGCAAAATTCTAAGCTCAAGTTGACGTTGGTTCACGATATATTTTGATCAAGTTTACCTTGATTCAAGCCTTGTTTAAATTAATAGTTTTTACGTAACACTACTTGTCGCATTTTCCGGGGATATTACCGGATGATTCCAGGAACACAGCGAGTCTGTTTTCGCCTTATGAGAATATCGGGTTGCAGTTTGCTTACTTTGAAAAGGATCTAACTTCTTCTTCTCCCGTAGTCTTAAACTGTTTTCCACCTCGTTCTTCTTGACACACTGAATGCCCAGGTTGGGGAACTGGATGATCTGGTTTTCGCTGCTGGCGACCTCCTGCGTGCAGATGCCGTCTTTGCAGCCCTCCTTGCCCACCAGGTTGTGCGGATGCGGCTTGTACGGTTTCTCCTTCGTCACGCACGACACCACCACCACTGCACGACCTTTGTAGTTGTGAACCTACAAAACAAAACGACACACATCAACACCACGGCTGCCTGCCAAGTTTCATCTCCCAAAGTGACAACGAATTTTCAGATCGTCGCCTAATAGTGACCTTTTACAAACAATTCAAGCTTGTGTGTATATAAAAAAAAATAACTTTAGTAACTCTGCGCAACTAGATTATTAGTTTTGTTACAACGACGGAAAATTGTTGGCTCGCTTTTCTGGTTCCCAAACTGGAAATCATGGAAAGAGAGGAATCGTGATAGTAATGAAATTAGTTATGAGGGCTATATTTACACTTAAGTATATGCTGATCGAAAAAAAAATATCCCAGCGACATTAAAAAAAAATAAATAACCCGCTAAGAAAAATATTGAGAGCACGGAATAATAGTAACTCAATGATGCATTCGGGCGATTCACGGGTAGGAAATTTAAATTCCAATCGAGGCGTGATACATGAACTGAGCGGGCAACAGTCGATGATGAAAACATTTTTTAGTTCCCCTTAAACAATTCCAACCATCAAACGTTAAAAACTCGACAAAAAATTTCCGACTGGAAATTCGAAAACCCTAGGATTTTTCAATTTTTTGGCCCGAATTTTTTTGTTTTATCTATGGCTTGTAAAGATTGGATCTGATTGAGGGACACTAAAAATGAACAGAACCAATGTCTGTGGGTCCATTTTTCGATTTTAAACAAACCAGGAAGAGTTCGGAGGAGGAGGGTTGGAGTGGAAGGCGGAAATATTATATACCATTTTTAGAGCGATGAATCGACTATGTGAGCGACCGACGAGGGTAAAAACATTTTTTAGTTCCCGTCAATTCATTCCAACCATCAATCGTTAAAAATTCAACAAAAAAAATTAAACTGAAAATTTTAAAAAAAGCAAAGGGGTACCCCAACCTTTCTTATTCAACTTCTTGGCCCCAATTTTTTTATTGTTTGACGAATGAATCTATTTGAGGCAAACTTAAAATACTTAGAACCGAAAGTTAACTACCGCCGAGATGGCAGTGGCATCAGGCTTCGTTATCGCTCGGTTAAATTAACCTAGGTTAAGTTCGGTTACGCTTCCCGCGGTTCGCCTTGGTGACGCAAGGTGGGTAAACAACACAGCTTTTTAAATTTCCCGGGTTGAAACGGCAAGTAAAATGGTTACCTTAATGGCGGGGCTAGTCTTGTGATCTTTTGTACTGTTGCAGCCCGGGATGGAGCCGGCCGACCTGCCCTCGCACTTGTATCGGAAGCGCGCCTCGTTCATGGCGGGCTGCTCCACGATCTCGACGTAGGGGCGGCCGTCGGCGCCCGCCGCCGACTCGCCCAGCGCTTCGCTCGCCAGCACCATGTCGGCTTGGTCGTTATTTATCACCTCCACTGAAAACATACAAACAGTGAGAATCACGGTTGTTCATAAGCCGCGACATCTTCACGGCTTCCACAATTAAATCTCATTATTCTCGGGGTGTTCGAAAAAAAAATATTCGGGCGAGTACTCCGAGCGGAAGGCGCGATTCAAAAAGTTTCAGTTTAAATGATTAAAGCCAGAGAATGCTCGGAAGGGTTCCACTCGAAAAATTCACCATTTTCTTTTTAGGGGAGGATTGATGTGTTGTGGTTTATAATTAGGTGATGGAGAAATACAACCACCCTTATGAACAGTGTGAATTCTTGCTTGACGGTTTCTGACCCTGCACTACTTAAAAAAAAAATTCAAGCACATTTCGCGTAGTATAACTTTGGTGAGTACTCACAAACATCACTCATGTGGAGGTTGTCCGAACTCTCCCTGGGCATTTCGGCCCGAATGTCTGAAAAATAACAAAGGAAAAAAGGTCAATAACATACGATAAGAAACCCCTTAAACGATATCGCTATTAAATGCGTCTGATAAATATTTTGTTGCTAAAAAGACTGTAATTTTCTGGGCCACGTTTGAACATGTACAACGGAAATTAAAAGCCGCATCACGTTCTTATGGGTTTTCCATGAATAAAAAAGACAGGACTTTTTATCGCCATTGTACATACACTTGACTAGGCTGTTTCTCTCACACTGTTTGGGAATATCGAAATCAATAGACAACAGGGCAGCATTCAGAAAGGATCAGAGAATCAAGACAAAGCTCAAACCAAGTTCACACATATTTATGACGGATTTCCGGAGACGTTGCGTTAGTAGACAGCATAAGTGCATTGCCTAAAGTTCGATTAATATATTCTCTCAGCATGCAAAAATGTTCATCTCAACACTTCTGGAAAAAAGGCCTAAACGTACAATTAAACTTAATTTCAATAACAAAACCCATAGAAAAGTCAGGAAAATTTCGAGGACAGTGAGTAGCTTCCCCAGGGACAAGGGTTAACGTGATTTTTCAGAACCTGTGAATTTTAATTTCTTCGCTACAAATTGAATTTATAGATGACTAAGTTGATCGCAAAAGCAACCGACGAAACTGAAACTTGCACACGAAAAGTATTTTTTTTCTTTGTAAGGAAGGCAAAGTTTTCCTTTTTTTTCCCCTTGGAAACGGAACGCTATGCGTTTGTGCATTTGTATCGCTTTTTTAAATTTTTGTTTCTTTTTTGTTGTCTGAATGTGGTTCAATCTCACTTGTACTGTTGAACCTCCAATTGTAAGTCGGTCTGCGGGCTCAAAATCAAAGCCCTCGGCTTTTAACAGCCTACTGCAATGAATAAATTAAAAAAAAAGAGTTGAAACCAAAATTGAGAAGACAAATAGAACATCGTCATTAACCGAGTGTTGGCTTCCGAGACCAAAACTACTTTAGACTAATTTCAGAGAAATGATTTCCTCGGGTAATTAACACATACGCGCACCAACTCGATACTTTTAACATATTGTCTCATACTTGCCACAAGCGCCGACCTCATTAAAAAAAATCTCGAACCAATTTTTTTTTATTTTTAATTTTTTGGTGGGGGAGATGATAAAAAAAAAATGAAATCTGGCTTTTAGAGGACTTTTGACACATAGCAAACAAAAATCAAGAGAGAACAGTGGTTCCCATGCACCTCTTCCGTAATCTTTACAAACAAAAAAACTAGCTACGAGTAAAAAAACTACAAGGCACATTTGAACATTACTTGAAAAGGCCTTTATTCTTTTTTCCACATAAACTTCATGCATTAAAGGGATAGGCATTATTTATAAGTTAAAAAAACAAATTAAGACATTAACTTCTTAAACTTGAGCAATTAAATACTTAAATTTAAATACATGCACAATACTGACAGTTAACACACAAATATTTATTATTGAAAGCAGCCCCATTAATTATTAAAAATCACAGAAATACCATATTAAAAAAGGATTAGTCCAGTTAACTTGTATGGCGCAGAGAGCTTACCCAGAATTATTCAGATTAATTTTAGGGTATGAATGAAAAGGAAAATAATACCTTGTTTGTGAAATAGACCAGGTTTTTTAGGTGTACATTAAAGAAATTTTAATTTATCATGTCTAAAAAGCATGTAAAGAGGGTAGGAAAGTTAACCTATTAATAGTCATGCGGGAAGTGAATTCTACATTCAACTTAAAAATTACAAACCTATACCATCCATTAGTGACATGTTGTGAAAAGGAAGATGTGTTGAAAACTAAGACTGAAGACCCTAAATACCAATAAACACAGATTACAGTCTAGCCAGAGAGCAGAGTAGTAACATATAACTCATCTGAATGAAAGGCAATGTGCTTGATATGGCAAATGGGGAGGCTAAACAAATAAGCAAGTACAACTTTTATCATCAACCTGATACATCATCAAATATAAATCTATCAGGCTTGAGTAAAATGCAATTGACAGCCTTGAGTACTTTCATTTATAACAATCTACATGGTCAGGTTTTAACATTGGTATGATGAAATAAAAAGTA